>Ga0070728_10001691_pt1 | contig 31426 bp, 30 predicted proteins | sample tdDd471_FD_66723 | JGI IMG/M metagenome (GOLD analysis project Ga0070728, IMG submission 66723) | Marine sediment microbial communities from the Atlantic coast under amendment with organic carbon and nitrate - tdDd47.1 | ecosystem: Environmental > Aquatic > Marine > Coastal > Sediment | place...
ATGGTATCGGGAATCGCGTATTGTTTAAAGGGATTGTTGTAGGCTTCTGAGCGTGACGCAAAAATGGGGTCTGATGGTACAGCAAACGGTAGTTTTACAATAATGAGTGCGCTGAGGTCATCACCTGGTATATCAATACCTTGCCAGAAACTCCGTGTCCCCATTAATACGGCTTTGTCAGTTGTTTTAAAACTATCTAAAAGTGAATCTCGACTTGTTCCAAAACTCTGATCGTATACTGCAATATCACCTAAGGTTAGACGTGGGGTGATGGCTTTAGAAGTCTCGCGTAATTGTGCGTAGCTTGTGAACAACACCATTACACGTCCACCGAGTGATGCGGCGAGTTCGATAATACCGCGCTCAACCATTTTCTGATAACCGGGACGATTAGGTTCGGGAATATCATCTGGAATATAAAGTAAGGTTGACTCTTTATAATTGAATGGTGACCCTAATGCAACAGTTTGAAAGTCGTCAGCATATAAGCGTTCTTTGATGTGATCAAAGTTGGTTTGTGTCCGTAACGTTGCACTTGTGAGTATGATGCTTTCTTTCTGTTCTGTGAGGTATCTTTCCATCATGGGACCGACATGGAGTGGTGCGATATGGATGTGTAACCTGTCGGCAGTCTCGCTAGGACTGATTGAATACACAGAATTTGCATCAGGGTTTTGTGTAAATTGGTCAATTTGTTGATGGACTTCTTTAAGGAATTGCTGATGTGCATGTATACCACTTTCATAGTCATTGAAATTTGGCATATCATACTTTTTATAACGTGTGAGTGCTTCTGATAAATGATGAATAGCCTCACTGACCACGTCAAAATATTCGGCCAATTGCATCCATGCTGTCTGAACATCAACAAACCGCCCTGAATCTCGATGTGAATTGAGTAACCGAAATTGAAAACGAACATCTTTATCAAGATTTTCAACAAAATCATGAAGCGTCTGAAAGTAATGTCTGACATTGGATTTCATTAGGTTGAGGGCTTCGCTTATATTTTGAATGAAGGCTTCTAACTTCATCGAGGCTTTATCGGGCATATGCTCGTGAGCGGCAGCCAAAAATTCGCCAAGAATGCCACTGTTGGGGCTACCGAGATCATTGAGCCGACTTAATAAGCTAAATTGATCGATACGGATGCTCAAGCCACTAGTGATGGCATCTTCTAATTGGTGGGCTTCGTCAACAACGAGATTATAATATTCTGGCAGAACACGATTTTCCATCTGTGCATCAGCAATTAGTAACGAATGATTTGCGATGACAATATGGGCTGATTCTGCATTTTTCCGTGCTTTATAATATGGGCAGATGCCCTTCATAATTGTGGCGCAACGATGTGTTGTACAGCCTTCATCTTGTGCGCTAAGCCGTGACCAAATTGTCCATTCTCCCGCGCGCAGTGTGATTTCTCCTTTATCGCCTGAATCACTACTTTGCAACCACACTAATATTTTAGCGAGGGTCCGTAGTTCATCTAATGTAGCAGGCTTGCGGCGACGCATGGTTTCTAGGCGACGTGGACAGAGATAGTTGCCGCGTCCTTTCATAACTGCGGCATGAAAGTCTTTTTTGACGATCTGTTTGACAAGTGGAATATCATGTTTAATGAGTTGATCTTGGAGATTAATTGTCTGGGTAGAAATGACGATACGCTGTGAGTTTTCGGCTGCCCATAATGCTGACGGTAGCAGATAGGCTAGAGATTTCCCCGTGCCTGTACCCGCTTCAATCATCACGCGGTTACCTTTATTGAAACCCTCTGTGACGGTATGAGCCATTTCTATTTGTTGGTCACGATGTTCATAATTAGGAATAATCGTTGATAACACCCCATCTTCACCCAGAATACTGTCGATTTCTGCATGATCGATTGGATGATGCGTAGATAAGGATGTATCTAATGGTTGAATATTGTTACGAGCTTCTGTAAACGGGATATTGAACTGTTTTTGGGAATTGATTTGTTGGCTCTCGTTAAGGGCATTTTGAAATACTCGAAGAAGTTCCCAATTCATGTTCTGTGCGGCAAAGATAATTTCTTCGAGAAGGTCAGGCGGAAGTTCAACGACTTTTTTCCATAATTCCCAGTATAAATATGCCGTAGCGATACTATCATCTAGCGCACGATGTGCATTATCAAGATTGATACCGAGACTTGTTGTTAAGCTATGCAAGTTATAACGTGCTGCTGATGGCATGACAATGGCTGATAGCTCATATGTATCTATCGCATAATTGTCGTGCAATAAGCCGTATTTTTGCATAAATGTGACATCAAAAATCGAATTATGTGCAATGACCGGTGTTTGCCCAAAAAATGCCTCTAAGTCAGGCAAAATTTCTGATAATTCGGGTGCGTTCTGAACATCTTCTGGATGAATACCTGTGAGATGTGTTATGTCAGCTGGGATAGGTATAGATGGTTTGACGAGTGACGAATACCGATCTTTGATTTCGCCATTCTGGAATTTCACAATACCAATTTCAATAATTTCATTTGTTTGAATATCGAGACCGGTGGCTTCAATATCAAAGGCGATCAATTCGCCGTGCATAGACTGCTCCAATCTAAGGTGGTGCGTGGTGTATTCATATGTAGAGTATATCACAGGATAAGAAACAAAAAGACAGGTGACATTGCCGCCACCTGTCTAATTATATCTCAAACTTGAGGGCTGAATCTATGTAGCGTACGACTTAGATTTAGTCGTCAGCATTCTCGGGCTCTGCCGTACTTTCTACACTTGGTTCTGCTGTGGTCTCTGCGTCAGGCTCTGCTGTGCTTTCCGCATCTGGTGCTACATTAGGCATAACATTTGCTTCAGCTAAGCTAAATTCGGTTTCAAGGTCACTGCGAATCGCAAGTAAATCACCGAACTCGATACCAACGAATCCTTCACGGTCAATGACAGACCAGCCTTGATCAGAGAAAAGTGACCAGAGCAAAGACTGAACACTGATGTCTGCTAGGGATTGTTCGTTAACCAATAGGCTTGTAGATTGAGACAGTGGATATGTGCCGTCGATGATCGACTGCTTGGTTGGAAGTTCACAACCTGATCCATTATCAACACTGACGAGTTGAATATTTTGCTGATTGTTGCTAAGTACTCTTTGATAATCTTTCCAATTCATATACGTGAGCGCACCTTCAACATTACCAACGGCGGCGGCACGATAGAGGGCATCATTACTTAATTCGGTATCGCGGCGAATGGGTTGAATCGGACCATCTTGTGTATGTAACAAAATATCTGAGTAACGATTACTTGTTGAAAGACCGAATAGGGTCATCTCTTGGTCGGGCAGGGCTGAATCGACATCAGACCAATTCATGATGGTATCGGCTGCTTCTGCACGCCATATTGTGTTGAGTTGCTCGGTTGTTAGACAGGTTGCAAAGGTGTCTGCTACATTGGCAACTAGAACTGTCGCTTGACTACCGATAGGAATCGGAAGAGTCGTAATGTCGTTGGCTGCACAGCCTTCTAGTGCATCGTCAGCTAACTCTGCACCGATAATAGCGATGTCGGATTCTCCATTACAGAGGCGGCGAATCCCTGCAGTTTGACCTTCGATTTGAGTATTGATGGTTAGTTGTTGATTTGTGCTAGTGAGTTGACTTGCAATTGTATCCATTAGAGTGTAACCATTAGCCGAACCGCTAATATCAATTTGACCTAGAAGGTTCTGGGGAATCTCAAAGTTCGATTCTGTTCCACTAAATTGGCGACCCTCTTGCCCATTGGCAAGAATATCACTGTTTAGGATATATGTTTCGTCACTAGGTGCAACATAACCTGCACTTGCAATTACTTCTGCTGATTCAATCGTTGAGATGAATTCTATGAAGCTATGTAAGGATTCATTGCTGTCAAGACTTGCACGATTGACATACATAAACATCTGTTGTGATGCTGTATAGAGCCGATTTTCAACATTTTCTACCGAGGGATTAGAGCAACCAGTCGTTGTATTGTAGTTAACATCTAACAACCGGATCGTTTCATTCGCGGTAAGATCATTGGAGAATGGAATGACAGCGATTGCGCCTTCTGTCTCGGATACTAGGGACACAGCAGATTCTACATCACTGTAGGTTTCACTATCCCGACGAAGACCATCACCATCAACCATACTATCAAGAATAACATACTCTACTGTGTTTTCCTGCGGTAGAATGAATGTAATCTGTTGGTCATCAAGTGTTTCGTCATATTCTATCCAGTTTGTGAATTGACCTGTCGCTGATGGTGTGAAGAATGTATTCAAGTCATTTACAGTGAGACATTCTAAGAATGTGACATCTGGGTTAACAGCAAATGCGAGGATGCTATGCGCAATCAAAAACTCGCTGTAAACAATTTCATTTGAGATGCAATTGGCATCTTCATCGGCTGAGATGGCACGAGTAGCAGTGACGGCATCAGCATCACCAGCACAAAATTGTTCAAAACCTGCTACTGTACCTGTTGTTGTAATGGATATTGTGTCAGCTTCATGGGCTTCTGCAAGTGATTCGACAATTGAATTGACGATACCAGAACCCACAATTGTGGATGAATCGGCATCTTGTGCAAAAAGAATAGTCGTACTTGTAAGAAGCGCAAGAAGGAATAATAAACTGACACGTCTGATAATATGTGTCATAAAGATAAGACTCCTTGCGGTAAATGTGAACGTATTCCGAAGGATTGTACATTCAAGGACGTAATTGTAAAGTCATAGTTTGTAGACAAGGTAAAGATATGTCAGATAATATGCAAAGTGTTTACGATATGATTGGGAGTGAAGAACCATTTCGTAAGCTAGTTGAGGCGTTTTATAATAAGGTGGAACAAGACAAAGTATTACGTCCGATGTTCCCTGAGAAATTGGATGAGGGCAAATATTGGCAATTCTTGTTCTTGATACAATTATTCGGTGGACCGACACGTTATATGCAAGAACGTGGACATCCTCGTTTACGGATGCGCCATTTTCCATTTCCGATTAATCAAGAAGCTCGTGATCATTGGTTGGATCATATGTTAACATCAATTGATGATGCCGAAATTCAAGAACCTGCACGGACTCTGATGCGTGACTATTTTGAACGGGCATCAACGTTCTTGATTAACCAACACTCCAGCGAAGAATCTATAGAGTAGAGGGTTTGTATGGGCAACTTATCAAAAAACTTGGCAATGCGTTTGATTCAGCTACCCCGTTTAATACGTATTGTGATTGCCTTATTTTTTGCGGCGATGGTGACACTGGCAATCTTTTCGCTCGTTGACCATGTGTATTTAAGGTATTTCTTTACAGTAGAGACTCGAATGATACCTGCATTGGTAACGGTTGCGATTGCTAGTGTGATGTATATTTGGGGGTGGTGGGGATATATTGGTACTGTAAATACAACACCTTCGCCATCCAATCATGTCTTAATATATTTTGGGGTTGGTAGCATTGCGACGATTACTGTAATTGTGCTGTTTGTTCAAGGATTTTCTCTTGCACAGTGAATGTGATTATGTAAGCAGGAAATCGTATTTTATGTTATTTTGACAGATGTGCGATAAAGAATACTTTGACTATGTTGAATTTACTTGATATTTCGACTCTAATGAGCCTGATTAATCAGCAAACAGAAAGTGGGAATGATGATGCGAAATAAATGGATGATAATCATAATTGTTGTTATGAGCTTGGTTGTAAGTGCATGTAGTCAACCAGAGGCATTACCAACAGCTGTTGCTTTCCCGACAGATATTCCTCCCACAGATGAACCAGAGCTGACAGCGACACCACTACCTCCGACTGTGGGTGAACGTGCTACGTTGCCACCAACTTGGACAAGTACCCCCGATGAAACTGCAACTCCCGATGTGACTGCAACACCAAACGTAACTGCAACAGACTTACCGACTCCAAATGCAGTTGCTCTGGCTTGTGAAAATTTTCAAGTTGACAACGAGCGGACGACCAAAGAATTTATTATTGGAGAATCACCTATTGCGGCGTGGACTACAATTGAAGGTGCAGTATTGTTCCATGTATTCCTCTATGACTTTGATGGAAGAACCATTAACGATCAAATTTATACGGAAGACACATTTTGGGAATTTAACCCAGATCACTTTGAACTGGGTAAAAATTATATATGGGCAGTCTGGCCCCTGAATTCAATCGGCGACCAGATGTGCTTTGAGCGTGGTTTAGAATTATTACCTCAGCGTAAGCCACTAGGCAGTTAATCCTGTTCAAATTGCCCCTTCAATTAGGGGCTTTTATGTTTTGGGGTTTAATCGATATTCTTCAAAAGCCTCGGCTGTCCATGGTAGGGCAGGTTTGAAGATATGTTCATAGATGGCATCAGCATAAACACGAATTTCGTATTGTGCATCACTTGCCATCCGTAAGCGTAAAAAGTGCATGAGGTTATGGGCATCAATTTTTGTAACCCATGTATAGTACACACTAAACCCCGGTAAGAATAACCGTGCAATTTCTTTTGACACTCCCTTTTCGAGTGCTTCTGAATAGAGCTTAAAACCTTCTTCATAATGTTGTATGAGTTTATTGGTGAGATCAGCATTAGTCGCTGGATCAACTTCACCTTCACTGGCTTGCTTATTATCTTTTGATTGCTTCCGCCAAACATCTGGAACATAAAAGTCATTTTCTTCAAATGGGGTATAACGACCTGATTGAGCATTCATGTTCCATGTCCGATGGCGAACCCATTGCCACCATGTAACAAGAGGTGCACGAACTCGAAATTTGAATTCAACCATCTCGAAGGGCGATGTATGATGATTTCTGAGTAGGTAAAAAAGTAATTTCTTATCCCGTTCTGATCCTTTGCTTTCGCCAAGGAAACTGACTCTAGCGGCATTGACAATAGCGAGATCACCAGATACGTCACTATTGGGATGGGGCATCATGTCAACGAGCTCGATCCATCCTTTATCTAATACGTTAAAGCGTTTTCCGATTAAGCTTTCCGACATTTATTGTCTCCATTTGTGCGCGGTGAACTAACGACTGTCAGTATAATATAACTCTGTCATTCAACCGTAATTAAAGATTATGGGTATGGAAAGTGTTAAGTCCCTAAATATTGTAATGCAAGGAGTACCCGATGTTCAACATTACTTGGTGCGTCAAGTGGGATCGATTGTACGGCAGTTTGTGCCTCGATAATACTATATCCTAAGCCAGTTAGGGCATCCATGACATCGGCATTGATGTTGTCAAAATCTGAGGCAGGCATGGCATCCAAACCAACTGAGATTTTATCTTTGAGTTCAAACAAGATTTTCTGTGCTGTTTTCTTACCAATCCCCGGTACACGGGTCAAAATTTCATGATTCTCATTGATAACTGCATTACGGATATTATCGATGCTGAGTGAGCTTAACATTGTTATGGCTAATTTAGGACCAACGCCATTGATCTTAATGAATGTATCAAACAAGTCTCGCTCAGATTCTGATGCGAACCCATATAATGTTAATGAATCTTCACGCACGATGAGCCGAGTATACAAAAAGGCGCGGTCAGAATTAACTTTTTCTATCGTTATGCGCGGTGCAAACACCTCTAATCCAACACCACCAACAACAATGATGAGATGATCAGTATCTTTATGGGCAACGCGACCTTCCAGTGTTGCAATCATGCGAGAAACTCTCTTAAATTAGATCATAGCCACCATAGCGGTAGCTGTGAAGATCAGTAATGGCAACGGCCAACGCATCAGCCGCATCGTCAGGGCGTGGGATTTTTTCTAAATTGAGTAATAATCTAACCATTTCCTGCATTTGGGGTTTGCCCGCACCCCCATAGCCTGAAATGGATTGTTTGATGATATTGGGTTTGTATTCTGCGATAATTACGCCTGTACTCTGTAATGCTAGCAAAATAACCCCACGCGCTTGTGCAACAGTAATCGCTGTTGTGACATTGCGCGAAAAGAACAATTCTTCAACCCCTGCACGATCTGGTTGATACTTTTGTATCAACGCAGTTAGTGACTCATAAATGGTCTGCAAGCGTTCTGGCATTGGTGTTTTGGCTGGTGTGCGTATTACACCATAATGAACAGCCTCTAATGATCCATCATTATGTTCACGTACCAGCCCATATCCTACAATAGCCGTACCGGGGTCTATGCCAAGTGATAACATCCTATGTCTCAAACGCTGCGATGACGGCATCCGTGATACTTAAGTTTGATGCAACCGATTGTACATCGTCAGATTCTTCGAGGTGTTCCATGAGGCGCATATTTTGCAGAGCTTTATTGGTTGCGATTTCGACTTCATTTTGGGGGAACCAACGTAATTCGCTATCTTCAATTTCATAGCCTGCTTCGGTGAGTGCTTGGTCAACGGCACCATATAAATCACGTGGTGTATAGACAACTATCATGCCGTCTTCATCCACTACATCCTCTGCACCGGCTTCTGCGGCTTGCATGAACACTTCATCAAAATCAGGATTGCCTTGAATTGTGATATAGCCTTTTTGATCAAATTGCCAAGCAACTGATCCGTTTGTAGCGAGGCTACCGTCATGTTTGTTGAATGCATATTTAACTTCTGCAAGTGCACGATTTTTGTTGTCCGTCATGACTTCTACAATATAAGCAACACCTTCTGGTCCATAACCTTCGTAGGTGATTTCGACAACTTCACCACCTGCGATTTCACCCGTACCTTTTTTGATTGCACGTTCAATATTGTCTTTAGGCATATTAGCGGCACGCCCTTTAACAACGGCAAGTTTAAGTTTTGGATTTGAATTTTCATCACCACCACCTTCACGAGCCGCAACCATAATATCACGAGCGAGACGGGTGAAAATTTTGGCGCGTTTTGCATCTTCTGCACCTTTTTTACGCTTGATTGTTGACCACTTACTATGACCTGACATACTTGTATCTACTCCATTTGGTCTATTTTCAATTGAATCTTATTTATTATACCTTAAAATTACAGCGACAAAATAGCCCTCTGATGTTATAATCTTGGCTTAACACGTTGTGTCAAACAGGTAATTAAGGAATCAAATTGGCAGAAGCAATACAAGAATCAGATGAGAAAATCTCTGAACCGACAACTGTAATTGATGAGGAAACGTACCTCTCATCATCAATTTCTCCAGAACGTATGGCTTGGACTGTATTGTTGATTGCATTTGCGATGTTCTGTATTTTGACGGTTTCAACTGCCTTAGGTGTTTATTCTTTCTTATTTGAATCGACAGTGTCTATATCTGCAACATTGCGGGTCGCAGTTGGCACCGTTGGTATTACAGGCTCTGATTTAATTGAAGAGGTTGAACGTCAACAAGAGGTTTTAACTAATGAAGTAAAAAGCATTAGTACAGATTCTCAATCACAGGCGACAATTCAATTCTGGAATAAAGTTGAACAAGAGGACATCCCACCATCAATCATTGCCGCCGTAACCCTACAGCGGAATACTTTTGTGACATTTAAACGTGCTGTTGCTCCCCGATTTGAATGGAGTAACAATCCTTACGATATTGAATTATCAAAATTAAGCGGGCAACTTGATATTCTTGTAACCGGGGTCGAAGAAAATACGTTTATTATGCGGATTGATACTGAGCAAGGTGTGATTATCAATCTCAACCGCAATGGTCGCTATTCGATTATAGCCACAGATGATGAAGTATCCCTTTTAAATTTAGAAGGGGAAGCCGTTGTGTTTTTTGCTGATGATTATACAAATAATCGTCTTGTCCCCGAAGGTCAAGAGGTGACTATTCGACTTGGAAATCGCTCAATTGAGCTTAAAACCGCAATTGAAAATATTCTGACAAATGGTGCATTTAGCTTACAACCAGTGATGCACGACTTGGAAGGTATACCTGTGTTACCACCGGGTTGGGGATGCCGAATTAATCAAGATGAATTTCCGCGAGGGGAATCTTCAATTGAGGAGTTTGATGGACGTGTTGGTATACGGCTAAAACGGCTTAACAATGCGACTTCTCACGGAGAGGTGGGATGTGTACAACCGTTTGGAGTTGATGGATTAGATATTAGGGGATATGACTCAATTAAGGTAGTATCCACATTTTACTTAAACTACCAGTCCTTGAGCAAATGTGGAACAGTGGGTAGCGAATGTCCCTTGATGCTATTGGTAACGTATGATGATCAGTTCGGAAATACTCTCAGTTGGTACAAGGGGTTTTATTACGACGAATTATTGTCAAATGAATATCCTGCTCGCTGTAGTAGTTGCACACAAGATCATCAGAATATCAATGAGAAGGTTTGGTATACTTATGAATCTGATAACCTTTATAATTTGATTGATGAAAAACTGCATCCTGCTCGTATTCGCTCGATAGAATTTTATGCTTCAGGACATCAATTTGATACCATTGTTAGTAATATGATGATTCTTGTTAACCCTTCTAGTGATTCAATCGAAGCCGAAGCTAATTCAAATTAAACCATCTCGAATCCTAGCCCCATTTCGCGTAAAGATACCCAATCTGATCCAGCGATAATGATATGATCGGTGAGCTGAATATCCATAAGCGTACTGGCAGACACTAGAGCACGGGTAAGATTGATATCTTCTGGTGATGGATTTCTATCTCCTGATGGGTGATTATGGATGAGAATAATGGATGGGCTATTACGGATAACTGCCTCGCGTAATACTTCTGCTACCCGTATCACTGCTGTGTTTACTGTGCCAATATATAGCGTTTTAGTCGAGATAAGACGTTGTGAAGAATCGAGCAACATAACTCGTACATGCTCTTGTGTGAGCGCCCCCATATCACGCATTAATTGAACAACATCTTTTGCGGTATTGATTTTAGGACGTTCTGCGAGAGCTGAAGTTGTTAAACGAAATCCAAGTTCTAATGCCGCAACAATTTTAGCAGCTTTGGCTCGTCCTATACCATGAATTTGAGCGATTTCGTCTGGGGATGTTCTTGCAAGGGCATATAATCCGCCACTTGTTTTTAATAAACGTTGTGCCAACATGAGTGCGTTTTCGGATTTAGTACCTGTTCCAACTAAAATTGCGAGGAGTTCTATTTCTGATAAGGCAGGTGCGCCTTGTGTAAACAGACGTTCCCTAGGGCGGTCTTGGCTGGGGAGATCGTGTATCGTCATGGATTGGTTATCTGTCATCGGATTCCATTGTTATCAATTGGTTAGTAAACGTCTATATTATAGTTCTGATAGGTGAATTGCACATGACCAACGAGACTGATATACTTGCAACAGATTATGAATTTTTGGGAGTTATTCGATTATGGGATTAGCAATAGATAACACGGTTTTGCTAATTATTACAATTTATACAGGTGTGGTTGTTGCTGTTTTCTGGTTAGCGATTGTGATATGGGCATATCGTGATATGCGCGCACGGTCACGGGATACACTTGCACAGATACTGGTTGCGATTGTGGTTGCGTTGTTGAATATTCCGGGATTGTTTATCTATATCTTACTCAGACCTAGAGAAACCTTGTCGGAAGCTTATGAACGCTCGCTTGAAGAAGAGGCGTTATTACAAGAAATTGAAGAAAAACCCAGTTGTCCGGGGTGTGGGCAGCGTGTACAACATGATTGGCAAGCGTGTCCCTTTTGCCATACTCGCCTAAAGAAGGCTTGCGTGAATTGTGACTATTTGCTGGAATTATCATGGAATATTTGCCCTAGTTGTACGACTAGTCAAATTAATTACACATCGGATGGATCAATTGCAAGAGGATCGCGTCATGTTAGCCCTGCGGAACCACCTCCGATTGATGATAAATGGTTGGCATCATCAAATATGGATCTGCAAGATCTTGCCAACGATTCAGTTGAATTTATCGAGAGTGACGATTATCGGTAGCAATCAACACTTATGATGAATTGAAATTTAAGTAGAAGCCGCCGAAATGACGGCTTTTGTTTTAAATTTCGCCCGATTCACCAACTGTATGGATTTTTATTAAGTTCGTTTGACCTGCAAAACCAAAAGGAACACCTGCAATAATGATGATTTGATCACCGCGATGGACAATACCTTTATCATGTGCGGCGCGGACAATAATACTGATCATCTCATCAATTGTACTAAATTCTTGTACAAGTAGCGGAATAACTCCCCAGATGAGAGCCATACGGCGTTGCGTAATTTCACTTGGGGTCATACACAAAATCGGGGTACGGGGGCGTTCTTTTGCAACATGCCGGGTAGTATAACCAGACAATGTTGTTGTGACAATTGCTTTTGGCTGAATTGCTTTTGAGATATCAAAGGTTGCTTTACTGATTGCGTTCGAGATTGCCTGTGAGGGATCTATGATTTTGCTATTTTTTGCAAGCGGCTCAGCAGTATACCCAGAACTTGCTTTTTGTAAATGCTCTTCAGCAATATGTGCGATATTAGTCATTACTTCAACAGCACGTATAGGATATGATCCACTTGCGCTTTCCGCACTCAACATGACAGCATCTGTACCGTCGATAATAGCATTGTAAACATCACTAGCTTCTGCACGGGTAGGGCGTGGATTTTGTGTCATTGATTCTAACATCTGCGTTGCAGTGATAACGGGTTTACCTGCGTTATTACAAAGAGAGATGATGCGCTTTTGGTGGAAGGGGACTTCTTCTGCTGGTGTTTCTACACCAAGATCGCCACGAGCGACCATAATACCTTCACATACTTCAATAATTTCTTCGATATTCTCAAGGGCTTCGCGCATTTCAATTTTTGCGATGACGGCAGCATCTTTACCTAGATGTTTCATCAACCACCGGAGTTCACGGATATCATCGGCATGACGAACAAAAGACATGGCGATATAATCGCAATTTTTCGAGAGTGCAAATTCGATGTCGTCTCGATCTTTGTCGGTAATGGCAGATAGTGTTAACTTAGCATCGGGCGCGGAGACACCCTTGCGTGACTTGAGAGGACCGCCGATAACCACTTCACATACGATTGTTTTGGCAGTAGCTTCTCGGACTAGGAATTGGAGATTACCATCGTCTAAAAGTAACGTTGTTCCAACTTCAATATCTTTAAGAAACTCCGGATGAGGCAGCGACACAAGATTGTCTTTTCCGACAACTTTATCGAGCGTCATGGTGATTTTATCACCCGTTGCCAGTTCCATAGGTTCGGTTTCGAGTTTGCCAATACGGATTTTAGGACCTTGAATGTCGCATAGTATAGCGATTACGGCATCTTCTTCTTTGGCGATACGGTGTATTGTGTCTATGGTTTCGCCATGTGTCTTATGATCACCGTGCGAGAAGTTAATGCGCGCCACATTCATACCTGCATGGATCATCGCTCTTATGATTTCTGGGTCGCGTGATGCTGGTCCTATTGTCGCAACAATTTTTGTGTGTTTGTTATTTAAGCTGAGTGGCACGGTTGTCCCCTTTCAAGAGTTTGTCTAATTAGACATCCATATTCAAGTTTGTAAATGCGCTTGCACCTGCATACTTAGCGGCGCTGCCGAGATTTTCTTCAATACGGATCAACTGGTTATATTTTGCTATGCGGTCTGTTCGTGCTGGTGCACCTGTTTTAATTTGACCACTGTTCATTGCAACAGCAATATCTGCAATTGTGTTATCTTCTGTTTCGCCACTACGATGGCTTGTAACGACAGTCATGTTATGGCGCTGTGCCATTTGTCCTGCCGCAAATGCTTCTGTGAGCGAACCAATTTGATTGACTTTGAACAGCAATGAGTTGGTAGCTTTTTCTTTAATTGCGCGTTTTACTTTTTCGACATTGGTTACGAGTAAATCATCGCCGACGATTTGAACTTTATCGCCGATTCTAGCAACCAGACGTGACCAGTTTTCCCAATCATTTTCATCAAGCCCATCTTCAAGCGAAATAATTGGATAACGAGAACACCAGTCTGCCCAGAAGTCGACCATTTCTTCCCCTGTTAACTTGCGTCCTTCAATCTCCAAATTATACACGCCATCTTCGTAAATTTCAGATGTTGCTGGATCAAGAGCGATGAAAATTTCTTCTCCCGCTTTGTATCCTGCTTTATCAATTGCCTCCATGATAACATCGAGTGCGGCTTCATTACTACCAAGGCTTGGTGCAAAACCGCCTTCATCGCCGACTGTGGTTGGATAACCTTTATCGTGAAGAACTTTTTTAAGATTGTGATAAATTTCGGCACCCCAACGAACTGCCTCTGCAAAGGTTGGCGCACCTACAGGCATTACCATGAATTCTTGGAAATCGGTACTGCCAATTGCGTGTTTCCCACCGTTCATAATATTCATCATTGGGGTAGGGAGTACATGAGCATGAATCCCACCAAGATATGCATAGAGAGGCATCCGTAAGCTGTTGGCAGCTGAATGAGCCAGTGCCATTGATACGCCTAATATGGCATTCGCACCGAGCTTGCTTTTGGTGGGTGTACCATCAATATCAAGCATGAGTTGGTCGATTGCCTTTTGATTGTAAGGCTCAAGACCGACTAATTCTGGTGCAATGTTTTCATTGACTGAGGCAACGGCTTTTAGAACACCTTTGCCAAGATAGCGACCTTTGTCTCCGTCGCGCAGTTCGAGGGCTTCGTGTTCGCCTGTTGATGCGCCACTAGGAACGATTGCTCGACCCATGGTACCATCAGATAGATGGACTTCGACTTCTACTGTAGGATTGCCACGCGAATCGAGTACTTCACGTCCATGAACTTTATTAATTGTTGGCATTGCTTTACATCTCCTGATTAAATAGTCAAATAAGGACTGTACCAAGTACATTCGGTATTTCAGAATAATGCCAGTATGATAGTACATCATTCATCTGAAACCTACCATTAATCGTTTAATTCATCGGAGTTCGTCCTAACATTGTTCCGATGTTCGTTTAAAATAGACCATATTCGATAAGAATATGTCAAGAAAGTGATTGATATGTCCCCCAAGCGTGAGGTTTATCTCGACCATTCTGCTTCAACGCCTGTAGACTCCCGTGTGTTGGATGCGATGATGCCTTATTTTAGCGAAGTCTATGGTAATCCGTCATCCTCACATCATTTTGGTCGGAAAGCAGAACAAGCGATTGAAGATGCACGCTCTACTGTTGCTGACCTTCTGAATTGTACGCATACTGAAATAATATTTACAAGTGGTGGCTCGGAAAGTGATAATTTTGCTATACGCGGTGCAGGCTGGATGGCAAAAAAATACAATAAGCCGTCACGGTTGATTACATCTCCAATTGAACATAGTGCGGTAATTAATACTGTACAACAGATGGATGATGTTATGAATTTTGAAACGGAAATAGTGCATGTCGATAAATATGGTTTTGTTGATGATGATATATATCGTGCTGCTTGCGAAAAAGGCGCAGCTATTGCAAGTATTATCTATGCGAATAATGAGATCGGTACTGTGCAGAATCTAGCGGAATTATCTCGCATCGCGCATGAATATGATATTCTGTTTCATACGGATGCGGTGCAAGCTGGTGGCCAGTTATCGCTTGATGTCAAAGAACTCGGTGTTGATATGTTGAGTTTGTCGGCGCATAAGTTTTATGGTCCTAAAGGTGTTGGGTTGCTGTATATCAAGGATGGTATCGAGTTGGTTACATCACAAAGTGGTGGCAGTCATGAACGTGGACGGCGTGCAGGCACTCATAACACGCCTTATATCATTGGATTAGCCAAAGCCTTAGAATTAGCCTATGCTGAAAAGGAACAACGTACCCAACATTTTATTCAAATGCGTGATATGCTGATTGATGGAATTTTAAGTCGCATTCCGTCAGCTGAATTGAGTGGACACCCTGAACAACGCTTACCATCTCATGCGAGTTTTATTCTTGAAGGTGTAGACGCAAATCTCTTATTGATGCACCTTGATATGAACGGAATTGCTGGAAGTAGTGGCTCGGCATGTAAGACAGGCAATCCAGAACCGTCTAATATATTATTGGCAGTTGGCTATACACCTGAACAAGCTAAATGTGGATTACGGCTATCTGTTGGGACACATACCACTGCGGATGATATTCAATATGCTGTTGACGTTGTGGTGAATGCTGTTGAAAAATTGCGTAAATTGAGTTGAGAGTTAATTATTGTGAGTAACGCAAATACACGAGTTGTAGTAGCGATGAGTGGCGGAGTCGATAGCTCTGTCGCGGCGGCTTTGTTGGTTGAAGAGGGGTATGATGTTGTTGGCATGATGATGCGCCTCTGGTCAGATGAAGCGATGGGTGGGGCGGCACATAACCGTTGTTGTACGCCTGAGCAGATGAACGATGCTCGTCGGATTGCGGATAATTTAGGTATTCCATTTTATGTATTGGATACAAAAGATGTCTTCCGTAGTACGGTTGTACAATATTTTATCGATCAACACCGTGAAGGCTTTACACCGAATCCTTGTATGGAGTGTAATCGTCATATTCGATTTGACTGGTTGCTGAAAAATGCTTTGGCGTTAGATGCTGATTATCTGGCGACAGGACACTATGCCCGTATTCATCACGATGCAGATGGTATATATCGCTTGCGTAAAGGCATCGATGAGAGTAAGGATCAAAGCTATGTTCTAAGCGTGATGGGGCAAGAGCAACTCAGTCGGACAAAATTCCCTGTTGGGGAATATCCTAAGAGCGAAGTCCGCGCATTGGCGGCTAAATTTGGATTGAATGTCGCCAGTAAAAAAGATAGTCAGGATTTGTGTTTTCTAGGGAATAGTGATTATCGCACGTTTCTAACCCTTCATGCACCTGATGTGATGCAGTCGGGGCCGATTGTACGCCAAAATGGTGATGTGTTAGGAGAGCATAACGGCTTATCAAATTATACGATTGGTCAGCGTAAAAAGTTGGGTGTTTCGTTTTCAGAACCCTTGTATGTGTTGGCGATGAATCCATATAAGAATGCATTAGTCGTCGGTACAAGAGATGAACTTGGAAGCGATACGTTGACCGCAACTCGTGTGAATTGGACGAGTGGTAGTGCGCCGAACACACCATTCCGTGCAAATGTAAAGATTCGTTATAAATCTGAAGCTCAACCTGCATTGGTTGAACCGTTGTCTGATAACCGTATCCGCGTGAGTTTTGATGATCCGCAACGAGATATTTCACCGGGGCAGGGGGCTGTCTTATATGATGGCGATGTCTGTCTTGGCGGTGGTAATATCGAAAAATTTGAACACGCTGAATTACAAATTGCTGAATAATGGGGTGTAATTATGCCCCTTAATCCTCGATTATATCGGCTAATATACCTAATCTAATCAGATTATCTGCAAGATTTTTACCATCTTGAGTAACTAATAACCGTGTGAAATCAGGTTGGGTGTACATCCCCGCTATTAATTGAATATCCTCAATCTCAGTTACTTCTAGTTGATGCTCTGTGACAACGATTTCACCCTCATCCCAGATGAATGTTGGATATTGTCCATTGTGCGGGCGGATGTCGCTTTGTGAAATGATTGCTTGATTGGCATCAAGTGCCTGAACAAAGATGGTTGCATCGATTTGCGGACGATCAATCAATGATTTCCAGTATAATTTGACATTAATTTTATTACCGTCTGTTGATGTAATTTCTGCATTAGTGAGTTCAAATTGATTATTGAGGAGCGCATCAATAGCGATAGCATCTACTGGCGGTTGGGGTTCAATCTCTTGCGGAACTTTAATCCAACCGATGGTGGCGATGTTATCAACGGTATCACCGAGGAAACTTTGTGCAGGGATTTTTCCACTATTGATATACCATGCACCAGCTACTAAACGATACGCTCCTGTTGGTAAATCGGAGGATATATTCAACTTGAAAACATCAGGGATAATTTGTTGTGGTTTCCATGCAATGGTTGGATATAACCAGCGTAAGATAAGTTGTTCATCACCTGCGATACGCTCCCAATCTTGTGTCAGTAATTGAACAAAAGCCCCATATTCATGACTGACAGGGCGATTGACTGACCAATCTAAGGTATAGGTATATTCGCCCTCGCTGATAATTGTGTCATCACCAACCCATTGAATAATTTCTAGCTCGTTATTGAATACTGCGATTGGATCACCGGTTAAGGTTGGTTGGCTATACTCTAAGGTAATGCCATCGGGTGGTGAAAATACTTTACCAACGACAGGGATGTTACTATTAATATTTTCGATGTTACTTGCATCATCACTGTTTTGTAGCAGGTTTGTGTGAGTGGCAGATGTGAGTGGCGGGAGTAGCGTTATGGTTGCGTTATTGAGAAGGGCAAAATGCGTGCTTTCCTCAAGGAAGTCTCCGGTTTCGAGTGACCACGGAATAACGATCTGAGTATTCTCAGGCAATTGAAATGTGTCATCGGCACTTGCTACAGATGAATAATGTGACATGAGCATTCCGCGTTGTGCATCGCGATAGAGTTCTTCGACAGGTATCAATAATGGGGTATTTTGCGTTTTAACCCAGTTCGTGAGAGTTAATCTGTCAGAGCGGAAAAACCATTCGTTATGGGTCAATTCACGATCATATACTGCCCATTTACGCCATTGGGTATCGGCTGTGTCCCAAAAGCTTGTATACGTCTGATACGACAAGTTAACTTGATAGAGTCCGATTACTAAAATGAATACAAGACTTAGATATTTATTGACTTGAGATGCCGAGACTTTTTGAATCACTGTAAGTATCAGAACAGCACTTGCACCAATAACAAGCGGTACAATAGCAAATTCGCTGTATATCCGTAGCCCATGTGTGATTTCGTCCGTCAATAACACAGGGATTGTATTGAGAAATAACAATCCACCAATCATAATGGATGAGGGTTGCCGTAATCTTAGAACTAGTGAAACCAGACCGAAAAAGAAAAATGGAATGAATAACTGGGCAATGATCGGCGCATTGGCAACATTATATTGAGGATTTTCATCACCTTGTGTAAAAAATTGACCAATCATCAACTCAATTTTACGTGAGACGTTTGCATTTCCTGCACCAGATACATCGGATGCACGAGCGAGTACTGCTGAAGGCTGAGTCAGAAGTAGGTAAATGACGGGCGAGGTCAAGATGGCTAAGACTATCCCTGTTAGAATTAAACGTGGTAGCCACTTTTGCCAGTGTTTTCGATGAAAAATGAGTAAGATAATTCCTAGGGGTAAAAATACAACGGGAACAATTAATCCTGATGTATAAGTATAGATACCCATTGCGAGAAATACACCGACCCAGACAAAATCTTGCCAGCGATAGGTGCGTAAGCCTCGCGCGGTAAAGCCGATAACAAGCAGTGAGAATAGTGGTAATGGTACTGCTCGATACAGAGAACGAGTTACCGTGATATGCCCAAGAGCAACCGTTAGCGCAATTGTAGCCAGAAGTCCTGCTAGTTTTCTAGTTGATGGTGATGCGTCATAAAAAGCTTGAGTGGTCACCCAATAAACTGCTGCTAGTGTTAATATTCCCCAGAATGCAGATGTAAGGCGGAATGCCCAAACACTATTTCCATAGAGAATTGACCCTACAGTTGCTACCAACCGATTGATGGGTTCTGGCCTGCCTTCATCTTCATAGAAGGGCGTTCTACCAGTTTTGGCGATATAAACGGAATCAATTAGATTTTTCGCTTCATCATTGCTGAGACCGGGCGGATATTGCTCTAAGCCTGACGTTCTTAACCAAAAACCTGTAAGTAGAACTAAGAGTAAGCTAGCAAAGACAAGCTTATTAAAAATGGGGTCACGCATTAACGAACATATCCGAGTAGGAGTAGACTCATCTCATCAGGGAAAAGCAAAACAATAATCGTCGCGGCGACGATATAGGGGCCATATGGGATGGCTGTAAATAGATTGTAACGCCCTGCGACAAGGAGGCGTAATGCAAGGTATACAATTGCACCAACTGACCCGAAAAATACTGAAATAAACATGACAAAAATGACACCCTGAAAACCTAAAATTAAGCCACTGAGTGTAATCATCATGACATCACCGAAACCGAATGCAACGGTGTCTATGGTTTCTCCACGTGCTCGCCCCATGATATAGGTAAAAAGATAGCCACCCTGATAAAAAATGAAAAAGATGACAAAACCAAGACCACCACCTGTAAGTGCCGATTGTAATGGGGGAAGCGGAATAGGGGTTAGAACTGCATCGATTATTGCTAGAATTGCAGACGGAATCATCACGACAAATAAGATGAGTTTATGTTCTATGTCGATGACATTTATCAGCATAAAGATAGCCATATAGATTAGCCAGATAATCATCTGTAGGCTGGATACTTCGGGTTTATTCCCCATAAGGATATAAGTTGCAACCATGAGGATGGCAGTTGCTATTTCAGTAATGGGGTATCGCCAACTTAGTTTGGGTTCACCTTCATAGTAGCGTTGGCGACCTTCTTGTTTTTCACGAGAGATATTTGTAGATTTAGGTGGGGTACGAAGTCCAAACAAGAATGCTGTAATGCCTAACCAAGCCAATACTGGACGCGGTGTACCATCAGGATATGTTGGTAATGCTGGTTTTCGTCGATAGGGAAGTTCATCAGCAAGAGTATTAACAAGACCGCCAGCTAGGATTCCGATAATTGTGACAATTAAAACAATCAAACTCATAAGTGGATTACCTTATTTTCATGGGATAGCTGTGATTTCTGGTGCGGCTGGTAATAGTGTGAATGAAATAACCAACATCAGTATCACACAGATAATACTTGTCAATATAATAGCGGTTTTTTGTGTATTTGATAACGGTTCGTGTGCATCATTTATAGGTGATTGTGTATCGAAGATCAGATCGATGGGCGTTACACTTGTCTCATAAATTTGCCATGCTTTGAGTTTCGGTTGTGTATCTTTGAGTGAAACTATGAGATGGACAAGATTTGTGTCAGTATTGTCTTCAATATCGGTTGTTGAAGGAATTGGGTATGAATTGGGGTGAGAATGATAAATGCCTATCCACCGTAAGTTATTCCTATCTATTTGTTTAAGAGCCTTGATGTGTTGCGATGGGTCTAATTGATAGTGTGTGTTTGGCGTGTCAGCGATATTGTTGATGGGAGTTGCATAAGTAATGTGATTTCCAGTGCCTGCCAGCAAACCACACACTTCATCAGGATATTGGGTTTGTGCATGGTCTGCGATTTGGCGCGCAATTGGATAGGAAATTTGCAATTGCATATTATGCATCTTCGGCTGGTATAGAGAATGTTATCTGTTTTTTATCTTGTGGCGGGTTGCGTGAATCATAGTAGAGTTCTGTTGTTAAAGTGTATTCACCCTGAGGATCAGCAACGCCTCGAATGTGCATTGTGTATTCGTTGTCGTAATGCATGGTCGCGATAACATCCAGATCGCTGACTTGTTTGCCATCACTGCGATGCGCGACAATAACTAAGTTGGGACGTTCTTGAAATGGGGTTATCTTGAGTCCAACTTTGACGCGGAAACGATCTGGATAAGGTGTCGCTACGAACGATTCGATTTTTACTCGGTCTTTTGGTTGTGGGACAAGATTGGGATCGTTAAAGAGATTGATTTCCATATGATAGTTACCTGTTTGACTTATTTTAACGAATTGAGAGTGGATAGCGCTTTGTCAAAATCTGCCTCTGCTACAAAAATATGATCTCGTGAATAAGCGGCATAGGGCATCACCGATATTCCAGATTCACCAAGAGCTTTCGTGATATGCGCTATAAATCCAATTAATGTCGGCTCAAGAATTACATCAAATGTGATTAAACGGTATTTGATGTTGCTGATGGTTGCTAATTTTAACCGATTTTGAAACTCGTCAATGGCATCTTCGGGTAGCATGAGTGTGACTTCGTCTTTGTCAACAATCATCGCGCAGAATGGTTGCCCTGCTTCTGCAACAATCCCAGCAGCAACGGTGATTGCATTAGATGGCAACTGAATAAAACGATATGTCAGTGCATCACTATAGAGTGTCGCATCAGATAAGGCTTGTTGAATGGTTTGTGTCATTTGATGACCCTATTCGTCGAATTGATAGGTTGCTTCTGCATAATAACGAACACTACGGTTGGCTAACTTTGTACGTAACCATTGTTGCAGGTCTTCGTTCTTTTGTTCAAGGGGTAAATCTTCACGGAGTTTATTCATCGGATAATTGAGCCTTAAAGCACGACCATGAATAATATGTCGGCTGACTCCCGGGGGGAGGTAGGCTTGGTTGGTTGCTGCATCAATAATATTTTGCGGTTCGTAGGCTGGAAACATGACCAATGCAACAGCAGATGGATATAACGACCAGATATGCGTTGGGTCGTTTAGCGGTGTGCGGTATAATGTAGCGTTGTGGTGATAAGTCTCAACAACTTGGCAGAGTGTAAAATTCCGATCTACAATGCTATCGACTTTGGCATGAATGCCATAAACAGGACCTTCTCGGAATAAAATTTGAGCGACGGCTTTACTATCCCATCCTGATTGTATTTCAATCCCATCAATACGTTCTAATTGTTGAACAAAATGACTTGATGCCCAGTCTGATACCACATGTTGCCATACACCGAGTTCGATAAACTCAGTGTTATAATCACATACTTGAACTAGTATATGTTCGAATCCAAGATATTTGAGCGAATTATGACGGTTTGCACCATCCATCAAAATATATTTATCGTCATCAATCGAAGCAACGACGGGTGGATTGGTAAAGACTTCGGCATGACGTATTCGCTCAATAAGTGGTTTAGACCGTTGAATGTCACTTTTTTCATGAGGTAAAACTTTACTGACTTCAATGATTTGTAAATTCGGAGGTGGGGCGCTGATGTAATAGTTGCTCATGTCGACCTTATCCAAGTGATTAATAATATGAAATAGAGTAGCATGAACTTATGAATTCTACAATTATTCCGAATGAAGTATGTTTTTAATTGTGTAAAGTATACAGGAGGCATATAAATGGGTGCAAAACAGCAAGGCGCGGATGCTACAAATAACCGATGGTTGACAATTCCGCGTACGCTATCCTTTGTAACAAATGGAGATGATATATTGATGATGAAACGGGCACCACATCGGCGGGTATTTCCGAATCAATATAATGGGTTGGGTGGGCATATTGAGCGCGATGAAGATCCGTTATCGGGCGCAATCCGCGAGATTAAAGAAGAAAGTGGTTTAGATGTACATTCTGTATGCTTACGGACGATTCACAATATTGATGCAGGTAAGGAAACGGGCATTATCTTATTTGTTTATACGGCAGTAGCTAATAGTCGCGAGGTGATACAGGACACTAATGAGGGGATTTTGGAATGGATACCCAAAAGTAAGATTTTGGAGATAGACTTAGTAGAAGACTTACCCTTTCTTATCCCCAAAATACTAGATATGGGCGACAACCAAGCACCGATTCATGCTCATGTGAGTTATAACAGCGAGGATGAGATACAACTTAAATTCAAAGAAAATAGTTGAGATGTCTTATCTCTCGATAATTGAACCACGGGTTACGTTTCTCTTGTGCGTATCAGGTAGATAATCTTCGTGCTAAGATGGATTTGGGAGTAAGAGATTTTATCAATAGCAGTGGTGCAGTGTTGATTATAGAAGAAATGACGGTATCATTATCTCTGATTTTGATGATGGATGGGATTTCATCATCACATCGCTGTCTCAAATTATGTTACACAGTATATGTTTGATAAAATCAACAAGTAGTCCTATAGATCGCGGAAAATCGCTGAAGGTGTTGTCCCCAAAATATGATTGGTTACTGAATGTCTGAAAATATACAATTAGAATCTGAACCGATTTCCAATTTAAGCGAAGAAGATGTTGAAGAATTAACGCCCCCTAAGCGTAGTTTGTTATCACGGTTGGGGTGTGGATTCTTGCTTGTTATCTGGTTTGTGATTTTGCTGACTCCGTGCGCTCTGTTATATCTGGCATCTTATGGTGAAATACGGATCTGGCATTCAGATATTCCCGATACGTATGATCATCCACGTTTGTCGATTGAACTTGTGACTGAAGTGAAATCGAGAGGGTTGCGCGTGACCAATTCAAGTGTAGTTGATCATAACCAAGATGATAATCTCATGTGTGTTCAAACCCATGTGCGCTTTTTGTTATGGCAGACTAACGAAGATAGTCAAGATACAGCCTACTGTGACTGTTATGAGCGTACGGGTTTAGATTCTGATTGGGTATTTAGCCAGATGACACCCGATATATGCATATCTGAGCCATGATTAATTTGTGTTGGTAGATGATTCTAGGTATTCTATTAGTCGTTATTTTGGTCTGTATGAGTTGATAAGGAAGCTGTTATGGAGCTTTTGCAGAATCTCGATCCTGTGTTACTTGGCTTATGTATGGCACTTTTGTGTGTTGTTATTGTAGTTGTCGGATTTGTTTTGCAAGTTGTTGGTAATTTTTTTGAGATATTTTTTGGATTCTTTGAAGTTTTCTTGGGAATTTTACAGGGCGGACCAATTGCATGGTGCGGCTGTTTTGTGTTGGTATTTGGGTGCTTTGGCTGTACAGGATTGGTTTTTCTATCGTTAAATGCGTCGGCAAGTTGTGCTCAATACTATACACATTTTTGCCAGTGGTTTGGGTTTTAATGATAAATGTCACTAGACTAGAAAAAAATTTCCCATAAAATTACTTTGCATAGCTAAATAAATTCGCTTATAATGTGAGAATAATATAATACAGGGAGGTAGTTTTATGGCATCAACAGCCATCCCATTATCAAATACCGAATCATATACGTCAGAAATTGACAAAAACAGCATGTGGTTGCGTAATAAGCGGTGGGACTTATTCTTTATCACTTTAAGTGTCATTGTGGTTCCATTGCCATATTTGATGTATTTATTCGGCTTGCAAATTGGTGTTGCCGATGATATAAGCCGCAATATGGTAAATATGTTTATGGCGGTTGCTATCGGTGGCCCTCATATGATGTCGACATTTCTGAGAACAGGGTTGGATGAAGGCTTTAAAGAGCGCTATCCAACATTAATTCGGTCTTCTATCATCATACCGATTATCGTAATTTCGCTAGCATTTCTTAACTTAGGTTTGATGTTAACGTTCTTCTTTTTTTGGGCATCTCTGCATGTGTTACATCAAGTGACATATATTGTTGAATTATACAATCATAAAGAGGAAAAATTTGTTCGGCGGAGTGCGGTTAATCCGATTTCCCGATTGATTGATTATGCTATTGTTCTGACCAGCCTATTCCCAATTGCGATGTGGAAGATCAGTCAGGGAACATTTGAAATTGGTGATAATGATCTTGGTGAAGCGATTCCAGAATTATTCCAACAGCCTGATAACCCGTGGTTCTTTGTGTTGATTAGTATCATTTTTGGTGTTGCATTAATTGCGTATATTGGGAAGTCTTATTATGAATATCGTCATAATATACTCAATGGGCCGAAATTTGCATTTGTGTCACTCACCGTTTTTGTAGCATTTATGACTCCGCTATTGCCTAATTTGGATACAGCGTTTCAGGGGTTGAATGCTTGGCATTCTTTCCAATATCTGGCAATTACATTTTATATTATCAAGATCCGACAAATGTATGGGAATCTGAATGATGATGCGCCATTAGTTGCTCGTTTTAGCCGTCGTACAAAAGATTCTAAAGCTTTATATGCGTTTAGTGCGATGTTATTGATTGGCTCGGCTGTGATATTTGTTCTGGTTTATGTCCTTGCTGGTATTGTAAAGCCCGGTATTGATGGTAATGCCCATTTTGATATCGCCTATTACACCGCGATTCTGTCATTTCTATGGATTCATTACTACCATGACCATTTCTTGTTCACAGACTTTGAAGCATTGGATGGTGCGTTTGCACAATAATCATTATTTGACCTGAATATAAAAGAACCTGCTCATTTCTAAAAGCAGGTTCTTTTTGATTATCTATAGTTTGATGCGTAGGAACTGTTGAGCACTTCATTAGGATGTTGTTAAGGGAAGATTTCCTGTACCCATTGCAGTGGGTCAACACTAACACCGTTCAACCATACTTCCCAATGAAGATGGGGACCTGTGATGCGTCCTGTTGAGCCGATTGTCCCAATAGCTTGCCCTGATGCAACAACCTCACCAGGACTGACAAACATAGTATTCTGATGAGCATAGAGGGTATATACGCCCCAACCGTGATCGATGACAATCGCGTTGCCACGGATATTTAGTGCGTCAGCAAGGACAACGGTCCCATCGGCGGCGGCTAAAACAGGTGTTCCAGGTGCTCCTGCGAAATCTACACCACGATGAAAACGATCGAAAGCACTTCCATTATAAGAGCGAATTGTACCAAATACGCCATTCATTGTAGCGGCGGCTGGCAAGCTAAGGGAATTTCCCCAACTTTTAATAGGGTTGAAACTACTGGTGGTACGCACCAGAAGGCTAATTTCTTCGTCTTCTACGGCTTGCGATAGTAATTCTTCATTTTCAATTGTAATTGTTTGGCGACCATATCCACCTGCGATCACTTGCATATTTAGGTTGATAGGGGTGTTTGTACCGGCTGTATCGGTTAGATTGAGTGACAGTTCATATATATTGGGTTCTGTGAACATCGGAATACCGATAAGGATATTATGATGTGTTCCGTCGTTCTGAGATATGACATGGAGTTCTTTATCCATAAATTGCCCTGTGATAGTCACAGGTATTGATGTTTGAATTTGGAGACGATTTGTCCGACCCTCTGTAAAAACAATGGGATTGATGATGAATTCGGTTATGAAGTCGGGTAAATCAAGGGATAATTGAGGAGCTTCTACCCCCGGAATAATCAATTGTTGACCTGCATAAATTTGCGTGGGATCAAGTAAATTATTGGCTTGAGCGAGGTCATTTACTGTTAAACCATATTGCAACCCGATACGAAACAAGGTTTCTCCAGCTTGAACAGTGTGTATAAATGATGTTGATGGGTCATCTGAAATCGTGATTTTGGGTGTTGGAATGATGCCAGCATCTGTGCTTGGTGCGGTGTCGAGGCTTTCTGCTGTAGCTGTAGGTTCTGGTGTCGGTGTCGCTAGATCTTCTGCACTGGGTACGATGATGAGTTCTTGCCCAATATAGATTTGATCGGTGTTTGTGATGTTGTTGAGTTGGGATAACTCGTCCACCGATTTGGCATATAGTTCTGCAATGCTACGGAGTGTCTCACCAGCACCAACAATATGCACTTGGCGTTCTGGGGGTGGGGTAGCTTCGATAGGGATAATCAAACGTTGCCCGACTTGAATATTGCTGACATCGGTGATTCCATTAGCTTCCGCGATTTGGTCAGTTGTAAGGCTGTACCGTAGAGAAATACGAAATAGATTCTCACCCCGTTGGACAACATGTACCGTAAGATTAGGGTTGGTATTTTCTTGTGCTAATAAAAGAGTGGGTAGCCAGAGCATACCCACTAAAATCATCCATGTGATACTCTTGATAAACGTCTTCAAGCAACTTCCTCGTCAAATGTTAATTTGTCTCCGATATTGACCTGTTCCAATAGTGGCGGGTTCGCCTCAATATAATACATTGCTGGTGATTGTGGTGCATATGCGGGTCGCCAAGGTTTTGCAAGCGTTTTATCAACGACGACCCCATCTTTATCCAGCCAGACAACCGCAATACTGATAAACATAAAAAACATGTGGATCGCTGTTCCTGCACGACTTTCTGAACCCGTAACAAAAAGCAACCCTTCGTCTTGGGGTAAGTTACGTACAAGTTGGAGACCTTTAAAGTGGCACCAATAGCTCGCACACCATTTGGTGCGAGCTAGGAGTACTTTGTTTGTCTCAGCGTTTTTTAATATTCGCCACTGACTCATCGCGGAATTCTTAGAACTTGCCCGATAAAGATGATGTTATAGTTCGTGATATTGTTTGTAGATGCTAAGTCCACGATATTGACACCAAAACGTAAGGCTAGGCTAAACAGTGTGTCACCGGGGACAACTGTATAGGTCTGTTGTGCTTGTACGGGTACTGATGTTGGTGTTGGAATGATATTTGTTTGTGGTGCTACTGTTGGTACAGTCGTAGGTGTGGTGCTACCGGTACCTGTTGTTGAAACTGGAATCGTCAACACTTGACCAGAGAAGATCCGATTTGCATTGGCGATGCCATTAAGTTGTACTAGCGCACCGACAGTTGTATTGAATTGTGCGGCAATTTTGTTGAGAGTGTCTCCCGGTAGTACGACATATGTACCATCACTCGGATTTGGTGTTGGAATCGGTGCTGCTGCCTGAGTTGCTGTAACAACAACGACCACATTGGTTGATGTTGGTGTAACTGTTGCTGGATCAGGTATACGCACTGGAATAACTAAACCTTGTCCTACAAATATTAGAGCACTCTCGTTAAGTGCGTTCGCAGAAACAATGGCTTGTGTTGTGCTACCGTAAAGTAATGCAAGTCGACTTACGGTATCACCACGACGAACTGTATGAATGATTGTTCCGGGGAAATCATCGGAAATTGGACGGTCACTCGTACCACCATTCTGCGATTGAACTTGAGTCGCGGTTGGCACAATACTGGTTTGTTGTGTTGGTGTTGGTGGAGCCGGTGTTGCTGACGGAAGTGGTGTACTTGAAGGTGGTAGGACTTCAAGTGTAGGTGTGCTATCGCCTATGCCATTGGTTGATTCGTCAGGTTCATCGGTTGGTTCTTCAGTTGGCACGTCTGTCGGTTCATCAGTTGGTTCTTCAGCCTTTGCCGTTGATTCGAGAACAGCATCATCTAAGTAAACATAGCTACTGGGGGCAGGTCTCCCAACAGTAGAATGTACGTAAACGGTAATCGTATCACTTTCGGCTGTAGCAATGACCGAATACTGCCGGTAGGTATCATAGAAAATTGCTGGGGTTGACCAGATGATGTCACTGCTTGCACCGTCTGTACCGCCTGTTGGGTCGATACCGACACGTACTGCAACGTCGCCCGGATCTTCACTTAAGTCAACATCAGAAAAGGTTGAAGACCAGACATGTGCATAAATGCTAAAGCGATACTCTGTACCTGATTCAACATTGTTAACTTGTTGATAAATACCACCTTCATGTGTCTCAAAGAATGAGAAATAAAGTTGGGCATTGTTACCTGTACGAATTCGAGATGAATCGGGGGCAACTTCTTGATATTTTGGTGCTCGATTTTGGAATGTCGGCATATCTTCTGTAGCAGGGACATGCCAAGCTGTCCAACCATCCGCAACTTGACGTGGTTGTTCACCATCGTAGGTTGTAAAATTTCCTTCAAATCCGCCGTTGGTTAGCAGATTAGTATCATCTTGGGCATTTATAATCCCAATACTGATTGCAAAAACTATTATTAAGGTGATGAAAGAAAGTTTATGTAAATGCTTCATTTTGTCCCCCGCAGGATATGGTGGGTGAGTATAACATTTCTAGTATAAAGTTTTCTTTTGAATACACAAGCGTAGTCTACCTGTAATTTTGAAATTTAGATGATTCTCACTTGAGATAAATTTGAGTATAGCGTAACCTTACATAGTCTGCAAAACTTATGCCTTGCCTGCGTATGGCAACCGATTATGTCAGAAGATGCACTTGTAGGATTATGTACAGTAACGTTTTACTTGCCCGGTATTACATCATTAAAAGGCAAACGGCGTATTATTAAGTCACTCATTGCTCGGATGCGGAATACTTATAACGTATCTTGTGCAGAGGTCGCACAGCTTGACAAGTGGCAGTCGGCTGTGGTTGCATTTGCTTGTGTGAGCAATTCAAGTGCCCATGTTGACAATACATTACAGACGATTTTGCGGTGGATAGAATCCACTTTCCCAGATGCAATCGTAACTCATCACGACATCGAGATTCTTTAACACTATACTTAAGAATCCCTTGATTGAGAGAGCATCAGGTATACTTTCAGCAGGAATTCGTAATATACAACCTATGTAAATGGAGGATATTGACATTGAAACTTCACGAATATCAATCTAAGTTCTTGTTTAGGGATTATGGTATTCCTATTCCCGAAGGCAAGGTGGCAACAACACCTGAAGAAGCTTATGAAATTGCTCAAGAATTACAAGGTGTGGTTGTCGTTAAATCACAGGTGCTTGTTGGTGGACGCGGTAAAGCAGGTGGTGTTAAGGTTGCTAAGAATGCTGATGAAGCAAAAGCTTATGCTGGGCAAATTCTGGGCATGGAGATTAAGGGGTTAACAGTTGAAAAAGTCTTAATTGACCCCGGTGCAGATATTAAACAAGAAGTTTATCTGGCAATTACCAACGATCGTAGTGTTGGTAAACCTCTCATCATGACCACGATGGAAGGTGGTATGGACATTGAAGAATTAAATCGTGAACGTCCGGAAGCGATTACTCGCGAACATGTTGACCCGATCATGGGTTTGCAAGGTTATCAGATGACCTATATAGCAAGTGCTATGGGTATGCCTCGTGAATATTGGCGACAGTTTGGCAAGATTTTGAGTGGATTATATCAATGTTATGTCAAAAGTGATGCTGAATTAGCTGAAATAAATCCACTGGTTATTACAGGTGATGGTAAGTTGTTAGCTGTAGATGGCAAAGTGATAATTGATGATAATGCTCTCTACCGTCAACCACATCTAGTTGAAGATCGTGACACAAGTGATGAACCGGAATCAGAACGAGAAGCACGTGAAGCTGGTTTAACTTATATTAAACTAGACGGTCAAATCGGTTGTATGGTTAACGGGGCTGGTCTGGCGATGACAACCATGGATATGACCAAATTATATGGCGAAGCCGATGGTATTGGTCCAGCAAATTTCCTTGATATTGGTGGTGGTGCATCGGCTGAGCAAGTGGCTATTGCTATGCGGATCATCTTATCTGATAAAAATGTGAAGTGCGTGTTGTTTAATATCTTTGGTGGAATCACGCGCTGTGATGAAGTAGCAAATGGTATTTTGGCTGCTTATGATGAGGTTAAGCCTGATGTACCAATGGTTATCCGTTTGCAAGGCACGAACGCTGCCGAAGGTAATAAAATTATCAATGATGCAAATATCCCTAATATCATGGGTGCAGAAACACTGACAGAAGCTGCGCAAAAAGCTGTTGCGGCTGTGAAGGAGCAAGCATAAGATGTCAATTTTAATCAACAAAGACTCCAAAGTATTGGTTCAAGGAATCACTGGTCGTCAAGGTGGTTTTCACGCCAAACTCATGATGGAATATGGGACAAACGTTGTTGGCGGTGTAACGCCCGGTAAAGGTGGCGAGTGGTTTGAAGGCAAACCAGTATTTGATACAATGCGCTCGGCAGTTGAAACAACCAATGCTGATGTCAGCCTTGTGACTGTTCCTGCAAAATTCGCGCCTGATGCGATTCTTGAA
>Ga0070728_10001696_pt1 | contig 31369 bp, 28 predicted proteins | sample tdDd471_FD_66723 | JGI IMG/M metagenome (GOLD analysis project Ga0070728, IMG submission 66723) | Marine sediment microbial communities from the Atlantic coast under amendment with organic carbon and nitrate - tdDd47.1 | ecosystem: Environmental > Aquatic > Marine > Coastal > Sediment | place...
GCCGAGCGCGCCGGGATCAGCACGGGCATTCCGCTCGCCGATGCCCGTGCCCTGTGCCCGGCGCTCACCGTCGCCCCCGCCGACCCCGAGGGCGACGCCGACGCGCTCGGCCGGCTGGCGCTCTGGTGCGGCCGCTACAGCCCGTGGACCGCAGTCGATGCACCGGACGGTGTCGCCCCCCATGGGATCGCCCTCGACATCACCGGCTGCGCCCACCTGTTCGGCGGCGAGGCGACGATGCTCGACGGCATCGCCGAGCGGTTCGCCGGCTTCGGGTTGACCGCCCGGGTGGCCGCGGCCCCGACCCTGGGCGCCGCCTGGGCGATCGCCCGTCACGGCCCGCCCTCCCATGGCCCGGACCCGTGCGCCGCCGTCCCCGACGGTGCGGTCGCCGAGGCGCTGGACCCGTTGCCGCTGGCGGCACTGCGGCTCGACGAGGCGACGGTGGAGGCGATGGCCCGGGTCGGGCTGAAGCGGGTGCGCGACGTGCTGGGCAAGCCGGCGGCGCCGCTGACCGCCCGGTTCGGCCCGCGCCTGCTCACCCGGCTCGACCAGGCGCTCGGCCGCCAGGCGGAGACCGTGCACGGCCTGCAGCCGCCGCCGCGCCACCAGGCCCGCCGGGTGTTCGCCGAGCCGATCGTGCTGACCGCCGACGTCGAGCGCACCGTCGCCGAGCTGGCCGGAGAGCTCGCCATCCGGCTCGACGATGCCGGGGTCGGGGCCCGCCGCCTGGAGTTGCGGCTGTACCGGGTCGACGGCCGGGTCCGGACCGCCGAGGTGCGCACCAGCACGCTGTGCCGGGAGGCCCCGCACATGATCCGGCTGTTCCGCGAGCGGCTGACGGCGTCCGGCGAGGAGCTCGACACCGGCTTCGGCTTCGACCTGGCGGTGCTGGCGGCGCTGGCGGTCGAGCCGGTGGTCGCCCGCCAGGACGGGCTCGGGATCGGTGCGACGGCCGGAACCGGGGCCGCCGGGGACCGGCCGGACGAGGTCGCCCGGCTGCTCGACCGGTTCGGCAACCGCTTCGGCTTCGACCGGGTGGTGCGCTACGCCCCGCGGGCCAGCGCGATCCCGGAGCGGGCGGTGCGGGCGGCCCCTGTGCTGGAAGCGGTCGGGCCGGAAGACTGGCCGGCGCATCTGCGGGCGCTGCAGGGCGGCAGCCAGCCCGGCCGGCCGCTGCTGCTGGTGCTGCCGCCGGACCCGATCGCCACCGTCGCCGAGGTGCCGGACGGCCCGCCGGTGCAGTTCGAATGGCGGCGCGTCGTCCACCGGGTGGTGCGCGCCGACGGGCCGGAGCGGCTGGCCCCCGAATGGTGGCGCCCCGGCGACGAGCGCAGCCGCCGCACCCGCGACTACTTCCGGGTCGAGGATTCCGTCGGCCGGCGGTTCTGGCTGTTCCGCGAGGGGCTGTACGACCGCCCGGGCGACACCCCGCGCTGGTTCCTGCACGGGCTGTTCGCATGACCCGGCCGCACCGCCCGTCGCGCCGTGGGTTCCGGATGCGCTCCGCCTCCGGCGGTTCGCTCCGGAATGACGAAGAGAGAGAGCAGCGGGTCGCGCTTTCCCGCCCCCTCCCTTTCGTCATTCCGGACGGCCGCGCTACGGCGCAGGCGATCCGGAACCCACCGGCCGCTCCGTCGCGCCGACCCGATCGCCTGTCCCCCCATGGATCCCGGAGTCGGTCGCTGCGCGCCCGCACCGGGATGACGAGAGGAGAGAGGCGGGCTGACAGGGTCCGTCTTCTCTCCCCTCCGCCATTCCGGAGCCCCCGATGACCGGCTTCGCCGAGCTGGCGGTGGCCAGCAACTTCAGCTTCCTGCGCGGCGCCTCGCATCCGTGGGAGCTGGTGGCGACCGCCGCCGCCCTCGGCCTCGACGCCGTCGGCATCGCCGACCGCAACACGCTGGCCGGCGCGGTACGCGCCCATGTCGCCGCCAGGGAGCACGGCATCCGGCTGGTGGTCGGTGCCCGGCTGGTGCTGGAGGACGGCTTCGAGACGCTGTGCCTGCCGACCGACCGCACCGCCTACGGTCGGCTCGCCCGGCTGCTGACCCGCGGCAGCCGGCGGGCACCGAAGGGGCAGTGCCGGTTGACTCTCGACGACGTGCTGGAGTTCGGAAAGGACCAGGTGTTCGTCGTCCTGCCGCCCTACGACGGGACGGACGCAGTCGCCCCCGGCCTCGCCCGGCTGGCAACGGCGTTTCCCGGCTCGGTGTACCTGGCCGCCACCCTGCCGCGGCGCGGCGACGACCGCCGCCGGCTCGCCCGGCTGCGGGCGCTGGCCGAGGCCCACGGCACCCCGCTGGTCGCCACCTCGGACGTGCTGTACCACGCCCCCGCCCGACGGCCGCTGCAGGACGTGCTGACCTGCATCCGCGAGCACTGCACCATCGACCAGGCCGGGTTCCGGCTCGAGGTCAACGCCGAGCGGCACCTGAAGCCGGCGGACCAGATGCGGCGGCTGTTCGCCGGCTGCCCGGACGCCGTCGACCGCAGCCTGGAGATCGCCGGGCGCTGCCGGTTCTCGCTCGACGAACTGGCCTACGAGTACCCGGACGAGCCGGCCGGCGAGAGCGCCTCGCCGCAGGCCGAGCTGGAGCGCCTGACCTGGCAGGGGGCGGCCGAGCGGCTGCCGGCCATGACCGACGCGCTGCGCGCCACCATCCGGCGCGAGCTGGCGCTGATCGCCGCCAAGAACTACGCGCCGTACTTCCTCACCGTGTACGACATCGTGCGGTTCGCCCGCTCGCTCGATCCGCCGATCCTGTGCCAGGGCCGCGGCTCGGCCGCCAACTCGGCGGTCTGCTTCTGCCTCGGCGTCACCGCGGTCAACCCGACCGAGGTCGACCTGCTGTTCGAGCGCTTCATCTCCGAGGACCGCGACGAGCCGCCGGACATCGACGTCGACTTCGAGCACGAGCGCCGCGAGGAGGTGATCCAGTACATCTACGCCAAGTACGGCCGGCACCGGGCCGGGCTGGCGGCCACCGTGATCAGCTACCGGACCCGCAGCGCGATCCGGGAGGTCGGCAAGGCCATGGGCCTGTCGCCGGACGTGGTCGGCGCGCTCGCCGGCACGGTCTGGGGCTGGTCGTCCGACGGCCTCGGCGAGAAGCAGATCGCCGACGCCGGGCTCGACCCGACCGACCCGCGGCTGGCTCAGGCCCTGCGGCTGGCGCGCGAGCTGATGGGCTTCCCGCGCCACCTGTCGCAGCACGTCGGCGGCTTCGTGATCACCCGCGGCCCGCTGGAGGAGCTGGTGCCGATCGCCAACGCCGCCATGCCGGACCGCACCTACGTGGAGTGGGACAAGGACGACCTGGACGCCCTCGGCATCCTGAAGATCGACGTGCTGGCGCTCGGCATGCTGACCTGCCTGCGCAAGGGCTTCGACCTGCTGCGCGACCGCTACGGCCTCGACATCGGCCTCGCCCGGGTGCCGCGCGAGGATCCGCGGGTCTACGCGATGATCCAGAAGGCCGACACCGTCGGGGTGTTCCAGATCGAGAGCCGGGCCCAGATGTCGATGCTGCCGCGGCTGCGCCCGGCCAGCTTCTACGACCTGGTGATCGAGATCGCGATCGTCCGGCCGGGGCCGATCCAGGGCGACATGGTGCATCCCTATCTGCGCCGCCGGCAGGGGCTGGAGCCGATCCAGAAGCTGTCGCCGGAACTGGACGCGGTCCTGGGCAAGACCCTCGGCGTGCCGCTGTTCCAGGAGCAGGCCATGAAGATCGCCATCGTCGGCGCCGGCTTCACGCCGTCCGAGGCCGACCGGCTGCGCCGGGCGATGGCCACCTTCCGGCGCAACGGCGACATCGGCGCCTTCCGCGAGCGCTTCGTCGCCGGCATGGCGCGCAACGGCTACCCGCGCGACTTCGCCGAGGCCTGTTTCCGGCAGATCGAGGGGTTCAGCGACTACGGCTTCCCGGAGAGCCATTCCGCCAGCTTCGCGCTGCTGGCCTACGCCTCGTCCTGGATGAAGTGCCACTACCCCGACGTCTTCACCTGCGCGATCCTGAACGCTCAGCCCATGGGCTTCTATTCCGTCTCGACCCTGGTCCGCGACTTCCGCGAGCATGGCGGCGAGGTCCGCCCGGTCGACGTCAACCACAGCCTCTGGGACCACACCCTGGAGCCGACCGGGCACCGTGGTGCCGCCACCGCCGAGGGCGGCGGCCGGTTCGCGCTGCGCCTGGGGCTGCGGCAGGTCGACGGGCTCGGCGAGACCGCCGGCCGGCGGCTGGGGGACGTGCGCGGGGCCGGGTTCGACAGCGTGCGCGACGTGTATTTCCGCACCGGCCTGCCGCTGCGCGCCCTGACCCGGCTGGCCGACGCCGACGCGTTCCGGTCGCTCGGGCTCGACCGCCGGGCGGCGCTGTGGGCGGTGCGCGGTCTCGGCGGCTCCGCCGAGGGGGCCGGCGGGCGCGGCGCGGTCGAGGACCTGCCGCTGTTCGCCTCGCCCGGCGACGGGCCGGTGGCGGTGTTCCAGGACGAGGCCGAGGTGGCACTGCCGGCGATGCCGCTCGGCGAGCACGTGGTCGAGGACTACCGGGCGCTGAGCCTGTCGCTGAAGGCGCACCCGGTGTCGTTCCTGCGGCCCCGCCTGACGGCCCGCCGGGTGGTGCCGGCCGCCGCCCTGCCGGACCGCCCGGCCAACCGGCCGGTGCGGGTGGCGGGACTGGTGCTGGTGCGGCAGCGCCCGGGGACGGCCAGCGGGGTGATCTTCATGACCCTGGAGGACGAGACCGGCATCGCCAACGTCATCGTCTGGCCCAGGGTGTTCGAGGAATGGCGCAAGACCGTGCTGGCCGGCCGGCTGGTGGTCGCCGAGGGCATGCTGCAGAAGGAGCAGGAGGTGATCCACGTGGTGGTCCGGCGGTTCGAGGATCTGAGCGTCGAGCTGTTCGACGTCCTCGCCGAGCCGGACCCGGCGGCCCCGCCCCGCTCTGCCCCGCCCTACTCCGCCTCGCCCCGCTCTGCCCCGCCCCGCTCGCCGGTGCGGCCCGACGGCAACCCGCGCAAGCATCCGCGGGACGTGCGGGTGCTGCCGAAGGGCCGGAACTTCCAATGAAAAGGGGGAGGCCGAAGCCTCCCCCGATGCCGATCCCGCTTCCTGGTCCGGTTCCCGGGCGTCAGGCCGCCTTGACGTCGGCCAGGAAGCCGTCGACCAGGGTCTTCAGAGTGCCGGTGTTGTCCGACAGCTTGCCGGCAGCCGACGCCACCTCGTTCGACGCCGAGCCGGTGCTGCCGGCGGCCCGCGTCATCTCCTCGATGCCGCCGGTCACCTCCTCGGTGCCCTGCGCCGCCTGATGGGCGCTGCGGCCGATCTCCTGGGTGGCCGAGTTCTGCTGCTCGACCGCCGAGGCGATCGAGGCGGACACCTCGGTCATCTCCTGGATCAGGCCGACGATCGCCTCGATGGCCTGCACCGTCGTGCCGGTCTGGGACTGCACCGCCTGGATCTGGGCGGCGATCTCCTCGGTCGCCTTGGCGGTCTGGGTCGCCAGGCTCTTGACCTCGGACGCCACCACCGCGAAGCCCTTGCCGGCGTCGCCGGCACGCGCGGCCTCGATGGTGGCGTTGAGAGCAAGCAGGTTGGTCTGCTCGGCGATCGCCGAGATCAGGTTGACCACCTCGCCGATCCGCTCGGCCTGATCGGCCAGCTCGCGCACCTGCTGGCGGCTGCCCTCGGCGGCGTCGGAAGCGCTCTGCGCCATGCCCGACTGCCGCTGGACCTGCTGGCTGATCTCGCTGATCGAATGGCCGAGCTCTTCGGCCGCCGACGCGACGGTCTGCACGTTGCCGGACATCTGCTTGGCGGTCGCCGCCATCGACGTGGCCTGGGTGTTGGTCGCACCGGCCGCATCGGTCAGGGTGGCCGAGGTGTGATTCATGTCGGAGGCGGCGGTCGACAGGACGTCGAGCAGGCTGCGCACCTTGGCGTCGAAGCCGGCGGTCAGGCGCTCGAGCCGCTCGGCGCGGGCGGTCCGCTCCTTCTGCTCCTCGGCGGCCTGCCGGCTCAGCTCGACGTTGCGGATCATGTTGTCCTTGAACACCTGGACGGTGCGCGCCATCTGGCCGATCTCGTCGCCGCGGTCGCTCCCGGGGATCTCCTCCGAGGTGTCGCCGTCGGCCAGCCGGCTCATCGCCCCGGTCAGCGCAATGGTCGGCCGGGAAATCGCGCGTCCCATCAGCACGGCGGCCAGCAGCGACAGCACGACCGCGACGGCGGCGCTCGATACCACGGCGATCAGGGTGGTCGAGAGCGAGCCCTTGACCTCGTCGTTGATCATGGCGTCCGCCTGGACGACCCGCTTCAGCAGCTCCTGCCCTTCCTCGGCCACCGCCGCCTGCTTGACCTGGGTATCGTTGAGAAACATCAGCGCCAGGAAGATGTCCATCTGGATGCCGTCCAGGGTCTGCTCGGCAGCCGCGCGATAGGCCCGGAAGTCGGTGTCCAGCTTGGTGAACCCTTCCTGCTCGATGCCGGCTGGGTTCATGGCCCACTGATCGAACACGACCTGCACGGCGTCGAGCGACTTGCGGGCGGTCTCGATCGACTTGGCGATCAGGCTGTCCTCGACCTGGCCCTGCTTCCAGCTGATCGCCCGAAGGGTCTCGAGATGGGCCGACGACAGCTCGAGCATCGTGCTCTGCAGGTCGGACCGCAGCGCGGAGACCTGGGCCTGGGTCTGCGACTTCTCGGTGACCTCGAGATAGGCGCCGACGAAGACGCCGGCGATCACGAAGATCATCACCGCTGCCAGGATAGGAGAGACCAGTGATTTGACCTGAATGGAGATGTTGCTGATGGACTTCACGGTGTCCCCCACAAATCGACAAACCTCGAAGGCGAAGAAGGGCGGGCCGTGGCCCGCCCTTTCTCTGGATCGTCAGTTACTTCACGTAGGCGCCGACGCCGACGACGACGTCGTTCACACGGACGACGTAGGAGCGCTTCGGCTCCACGGCCTTGGTGGTCGGGTTCTGCCAGGAGTAGTCGACCCAGCCGCTGTCCTTGATCGCCATCATGTCCTGGACGAACAGCTTGCCGGTCGGGTCGCGCAACTCCTTCAGGTTCTTGCCGATGAGATTGGCGTTCGCACCGTGCGACACGGTGGCGCCGGCATCGTCGATCACGAAGACGTACAGGTCGCGGTCATGGTAGTCGGCGCCCTTGTTGAAGGCGGCGAACGCCTTGTCCTTGCCCTCGGCCTTCAGGTAGGCAGCGGCCTTCTCGGCCATCGCCTTGGCTTCGTCGACCGAGCCGCGCTCGGCGGCGCCGGCCGGCGACACCGCCAGAAACACGGCGACCATGGCAGCGGCGAGACCGCGGAAAACATTGGTGAGCATCGTTGACGTCCCATCTACGGTTGCGGGCATTTCCTTTTCGATCTCTGTGCCGATGTTCTGTAAGCGCCGGCTCAGCGACCGATGTGACCGTATTAGACGCAGCATCACTTAAGAATTGGTTGATATGTCGGGCTTCGCGCCGATACATAGAACGCATTGTATGTAATTGTATCGGTCTGGATCCTTGAATTAACACGTATCAATTGTATATTTTTACTTTGTATTCTCTTGAGAATAGAAACTTCAAAAATATTCACCAATTCTTCTTCACGCATCACGAACTGATCGTTCGCAGCCCGCCACGAATGAACATCCGGCGCCGAGCCGGGCGACCGGCCCGGGTGGGTTTGCCGACCGCCGCGTGCTACAAGCGCGATCCCACCGTTGCCGCAGGGATCTTGCGCGTGAGCCGGCTCTTCGAGGAACTCGACTACCGGGCGACGCCTATCGGCGAACTGAGCCTGCGGCGCCGCCGCGAGCTGTCGCTCGACGTCGAGGTCTACGAGATCAAGCTCGGCGACGAGTTCCTGATGTCCAGCCTGTTCACCGCCTCCGAAATCGCCCTCGCCAGGCTGGGCCTGGCGGCGGGCGACGGCAGCGGACTCGACGTGGTGGTCGGCGGGCTCGGCCTCGGCTACACGGCACAGGCTGTCCTGGAGAACGACGCGACCGCCTCCCTGATCGTCGTCGACGCCCTGGAAGCCGTCATCGACTGGCACAAGAGCGGATTGCTGCCGCTCGGCCCCGGATTGACGGCCGACCCGCGCTGCCGGTTCGTTCACGGCGACTTCTTCGCCCTGTCGGCCTCGGCCGCCGGCTTCGACCCGGACCGGCCGGCCCGGCTCTTCGACGCGGTGCTGGTCGACATCGACCACTCGCCGAACGCTCTGCTCGCGCCCGGCAGCGCCGGTTTCTACCATCCCGAAGGACTGCGCGGCGTGGCATCCCACCTGCGCCCCGGCGGGGTGTTCGGCCTGTGGTCGAACGAGCCGCCCGACGCCGCCTTCACCGCGCGGCTGGCCGGGGTGTTCGCCAGGGCGTGGGCGGAACCGGTGGTGTTCCACAACCCGCTCCAGGACCGGGACTTCACCCAGACCGTCTACCTGGCCCAGACCTGACCGGGCAGGGATACGGCGGCGACCTCGCCTGCGGGCGGTCCTTGGGTCAAGATGCCCTCGTCCGCAATCAACGGGCCAGACCGTGCACCGCCACCCGAGACCCTCTTCCGAGCCGACCGACGGGCCGTGCCCGGTCTGCCGCAGTCCCTCCACCCGAGCATTCGCGCAGGTCGACGACCGCCGGTACCGGCGCTGCGACGACTGCGGCGCCCGCTTCCTGGAACCGGCCCGGTTCCCCTCCGCCGCCGTCGAGCGGGCGCATTACCTGACCCACCGCAACGACCCGGGCGATCCGGGATATCGCAAGTTCCTGGCGAAGCTGGCGAGTCCGCTGCTCGAGCGGCTGCCGCGCGGGTCGAGCGGCCTCGACTACGGCTGCGGGCCGGGACCGGCGCTCGCCGCCATGCTCCGCGAGGCCGGCCACGAGGTCGCGCTGTACGACCCGTTCTTCCGGCCCGAGCCGGTGGTCCTGCAGCGGACCTACGACTTCGTCACCTGCACCGAGGTGGCCGAGCACTTTCACCGGCCGGCCGAGGAGTTCGACCGCCTGGACCGGTTGTTGCGGCCGGGCGGCTGGCTGGCGGTGATGACCAGCTTCCAGACCGACGACGCCCGGTTCGCCGACTGGCACTACCGGCGCGATCCGACCCACGTGGTGTTCTACCGCGAGGAAACCTTCCGCGCGATTGCCGCCCGGCACGGTTGGGACTGCGAGATCCCGGTCAAGGATGTCGCCTTGATGCGTAAACCACCCGACGACGCATGAATTAATGTATGCATTGATTCACGCATCGTCTGCCGCTATGACGGGGTGACGGCGCCGGCACCCGCCCGCCGCCCACCACCCGCGGAGGCTCGGCATGCGCAGAACGTTCACCATCGCGGTCTTCGAGGGCGACGGCATCGGCCCGGAGATCATGGCGCCCACCGTGGCACTGTTGCGCGACGTCGCCCGCGACGCCGCCAGCTTCGCGCTCGACTTCCGGACCGCCCCGGCCGGCGCCGGCCATTACCGCGACACCGGCGAGTCGCTGCCGGCCGCCTCGCTCGACGCCGCCCGCGCCGCCGACGCCATCCTGCTGTCGGCCATGGGCCTGCCCGAGGTGCGCTATCCCGACGGCACCGAGATCTCGCCGCAGATCGAGCTGCGCATGAAGCTCGGGCTGTTCGCCGGCGTCCGGCCGGTGTTCGTACAGCCCGGCCAGGACGTGCCGCTGAAGTCGCCGCGGGTCACCGACATCGACTTCGTGATCGTGCGCGAGTCGACCGAAGGGCTGTTCGCCTCGCACGGCAAAGGCACCGTCGACGGCGACCACGAGGCCCGCGAGACCCTGGTGATCACCCGCGAGACCTCGGAGAAGCTGTTCGACTTCGCGTTCCGGCTGGCTCGCCGCCGCAACGCCACCGGCCGCGGCAAGGGCCTGGTGCACTGCGTCGACAAGGCCAACGTGTTCCAGGCGTTCGCGTTCTTCCGCAAGGTGTTCCGCGAGCGCGCCGCCGGATTCCCCGACATCCGGGCCGAGGCCGCCTATGTCGACGCCGTCGCCCTGTCGATGGTCCGCAACCCGTGGGACTTCGACGTGCTGGTGACCGAGAACATGTTCGGCGACATCCTGTCGGACCTGGGTGCCGGGCTGATGGGCAGCCTCGGGCTGGCGCCGTCGGCCGACATCGGGGAACGCCATGCCGTCTTCCAGCCCTGTCACGGCAGCGCGCCGGACATCGCCGGACGCGGCGTCGCCAACCCGATGGCGATGATCCTGTCGGCCGCCATGATGCTCGACTGGCTCGGCCACGAGCACGGCAACGACGAGATGGTGCAGATCGGCGAGGCGCTGCGGCGGGCGGTGTCCGACGTGCTCGCCGACGGCCGGGCGCTGACCGCCGATCTCGGCGGCACCGCGGGCACCGACGCCGTCGCCGCCGCGGTCGGTGCGGCGGTGCGGATGCCGGTTCCGGCATGACCGCACCGCTCAAGGTCGTCACGGTCGGCGCCGGCTATTTCGCCGGCTTCCATGTCGAGGGCTGGCTGCGCAACCCGGACGTGGTCCTGGCCGGGCTCGCCGACCTGGACACCGGCAAGGCCGAGCGGCTGCTGGCCGACAAGGCCGGCCCCGGCCACCCGGCGCACATCGACGCCGACGCGGCCACCCTGTTCGCCGCGGTCCGGCCGGACATCGTCGACATCGCCGCCCCGCCCCCTGCCCATCTGGCGCTGATCCGGCAGGCCCTGGACACCGGCGCGCGGGCGATCGTGTGCCAGAAGCCGTTCTGCGGCTCGCTGGCCGAGGCCCGCGAGGCGGTCCGGCTGATTCGGGACAGCGGCAAGCTGGTGGTGGTCCACGAGAACGTCCGGTTCCAGCCCTGGTACCGGGCGATCCGCGACGAGATCGACGCCGGTCGGATCGGTGCGCTGTACCAGGTCGGCTTCCGCCTGCGCCCGGGCGACGGCCAGGGCCCGGACGCCTACCTGTCGCGCCAGCCCTACTTCCAGAAGATGCCGCGGTTCCTGATCCACGAGACCGCGGTGCACTGGATCGACACCTTCCGGTTCCTGATGGGTGAGCCGGAGTCGGTGTTCGCCGACCTGCGCCGCCTGAACCCCGCGATCGCCGGCGAGGATGCCGGATTGCTGCTGTTCCGCTATGCCGACGGCCGGCGGGCGGTGTTCGACGGCAACCGGCTGGTCGACCACGCCGCCGCCAACACCCGCTTGACCATGGGCGAGTGCCTGGTCGAGGGCTCGGCCGGGGTCATGGCGCTGGACGGCGACGGCACCTTGAGGTTCCGGTCGGTCGGCAGCCGCGAGTGGCAGCGGATCGGCGGCGGCTATCCGACCGACGGTTTCGGCGGCGACTCGGTGTACGCGCTGCAGAAGCACGTCGGCGACCATCTGCTGCACGGGACGCCGGTCGAGAACGACGCCGCCGGCTACCTGCGCAATCTGGAGATCGAGGACGCGCTCTACGACTCCGCCGCCGCCGGCCGCGTCGTCGACGTGGCCCTGCCATGACCGGGGCCAGGCCCCCGTCGCAGACCCAGCGGGCGACCGCGCTGCTGCGCGAAATGATCGTGACCAACCGGCTGCCGCCGGGCTCCAACCACCTGGAGACCGAGCTGGCCGCGATGCTCGGCATGTCCCGCACCCCGGTGCGCGAGGCGGCGATCGCGCTGGAGGCGCAGGGGCTGGTCGAGGTGCGGCCGCGCCACGGCATCCGCATCCTGCCGGTCTCGGCAGCCGACATGGAGGAGATCTACTCGGTCCTGACCGAGCTCGAGGGGCTGGCCGCCTGGAACCTCGCGAACGCCCGCCCGACGGCGGTGGGTCTGGCCGAACTGACCGGCCTGGTCGACGAGATGGACGCCGCGCTCGACGCCGGCGACCGGCCGCGCTGGGCGGCCGCCGACGACGCCTTCCACAAGGCCCTGGTGCGGCTGGCCGGCAACCGGCGGCTGGAGGCGATCGTCGAGACCATGTCCGACCAGGTGAACCGGGCCCGGCTCGTCACCCTGTTCCTGCGGCCCGAGCCGCGCGGCTCCAACGACGACCACCGCCGGCTGATCGCGGCGATCGCCGCCGGCGATGCCGACGCCGCCCGGGAGATCCACCGCGCCCACCGGATCGCCGCCAAGGAGACGATGATCCGGCTGCTGGCGACCCACGGCTTCGCGGCGGTGTAGGCATGGGTCCCGGCTCTCCGCGGCTGCGCCGCTGCGGCCGGGATGAGGGATAAGGTTAAGCTCACCACACAATCCCTCATCCCGGACCGGCACGCCGAAGGCGGGACGGATCCGGGACCTATGGGTGTCCCTGTCTAGACGCCGCCGTGCGCCTCCCGGCTGTCGGCCGGGGCCCGTTCGCGGTTGTCGTCCATCCCGTAGTCGCGGATCACCGAGGCGATCCGCAGCCGGTAGCCGGCGAACACGCCGCCGCGGCCGGCTGCCTGGGCGACACGGTGACGCTCGCGGTTGCGCCACTCGGCGATCGCCGCCTCGTCGCGCCAGAACGACAGCGACAGCATCTTCCCGGGCTCGGTCAGGCTCTGGAACCGCTCGACGGAGATGAAGCCGTCGATGGTCAGCAGCTCCTCGCGCAGGTCGGCGGCAAACGCCAAGTACTCGTCGCGGCGGCCCTCCGCCGGGGTGACCTCGAAGATGACGGCGAGCATCGGTGCCTCCTCACTGGTTGTCGCTGGTCCGCGGTCAGGCTGCCGGCCCGACCTTGCGCAGGAAAGTGCGTTCCTCGGCAACAATGAACTGCGCGCGCTCGGCCGTCTCGAAGTTCGCGCGGCCGGCGTCGTCGGCCCGCAGCCTGGCCCGGTATGCCTCGTAGGACGCCAGGCTGTCGAACGAGATCAGGCCGTAGGCGACGTCGTTGGTGCCCTCGTGCGGCATCCAGTAGCCGACCAGCTCGCCGCCACAGGCCGGAATGATGGTCAGCCAGTTGCGGGCATATTCCTCGAAGGCGGCGCGCTTGAACGGGTCGATCCGGTAGCGGATGAAGACGGTGACGGTCATGGCGGGCTCCTCGCGCCTGGGGTGATTGACCCCGTCGGTGTCGCACGCCGCCGCCAGCCGATGCTTCGGCCGACGCCGAAGCAACCGCCTCAGAGCGTGACGCCGAACGCGGTGCGCAGCGCCTGCTCGCCCTTGCGGGTGACCGCCACCGCGCGGCTGCCCTCGACCCGGCGGATCCAGCCCACCTCGAAGGCGTGGGTGCAGATCGCCGCGCCGACGGCGCCGGCCAGATGCGGTCGACGCTCGCTCCAGTCCAGGCAGGGCCGGCAGAACACCCGGGACGACCGCCGGCCGTTGCGGCTTGTCGCGGACTCCAGGTCGATCCCGATCCCGGCGAAGAAGCTCAGGCCGCTGTCGGTGACGACGCCGGCGTCGCCGTCGATCTCGGCATGGCCGGCGTCCAGCAGGGCGTCGGTCAGGGCGACCCCGAGCCGGCCGGCCAGGTGGTCGTAGCAGGTCCGCGCGGTGCGCAGCGCCAGGTCGCGCGGACCGGTGGCGACCCGACGGCGCGGCGGCTCCAGGGTCGCGGCGACCTGCGACAGGCTCTCGACCATCTGCGCGACCACCGGCGAGGCTAGGCGGTGATAGCGGTGCCGCCCCTGCTTCTCGACCGCCAGCAACCCGGCGGTGGTCAGGCGGGCCAGATGGCCGCTGGCGGTCTGCGGGGTCACGCCGGCCACCGAGGCGAGCTCGGTCGCGGTCAGCGCGCGGCCGTCCATCAGGGTGTTCAGCATCGCCGCCCGTGCCGGGTCCCCGGCCAGGGCGGCGATCTCCGCGATCGTCGCCGTGGACACCATTCCGCTTCCTCCTCGCGCCCATCGCACCGGGTCCATGGTGACAGGGCGTCGTCCGGAATGCTTCGGCCCCGACCGTAGCATCGAACGCCCGCCCGGCGCGAAACCTCCGCCATCGCAATCGACCGGCGGGGCTTCGGATCATGGGCAGGCAGGGCTTCTACGGCTGGCGGGTGGTGGCGGCGACCTTCGTGCTCGCCTGCTTCGGCTGGGGGTTCGGGTTCTACGGCCCGCCGGTCTACCTGCACGCGGTCCGGCAGATGCACGACTGGCCGCTGGCCGTGGTTTCGGGTTCGGTGACCGTGCACTTCCTGTTCGGGGCGCTGGTGGTCGCCAACCTGCCGCGGCTGTACCGGCGCTTCGGGGTGCCCGCCGTGACCCGGGCCGGCGCCGTCGCCCTGGCGTTGGGTATCGTCGGCTGGGCAACCGTGCAGGCGCCCTGGCAGCTGTTCGCGGTGGCGTTGCTGAGCGGTGCCGGCTGGGTCGCGATGGGTGCCGCAGCGGTCAACGCGATCATCGCGCCGTGGTTCGTGCGGACGCGGCCGGCGGCGCTGGCGACCGCCTACAACGGCGCGAGCATCGGCGGCGTGGTGTTCACGCCGCTGCTGGCCGCCGGCATCGCCCGGCTCGGCTTCCCGGCGACCGCGGCGATCCTCGGCGCCGTGATGGTCGCGACGATCTGGCTGCTGGCCGGCCGGGTGTTCGGACGCACCCCCGCCTCGCTGGGCCAGGCGCCGGACGGCGATGCCCCGGATGGCGATGCCCCGGATGGCGATGCCCCGGATGGCGATGTCCAGGGCGCGGCTGCGCGACCGGCCCCGGTACCGCAGGCGCGACCGCTGCCCGGCCGTCTGCTTTGGCGCGATACTCGATTCCTGACCCTGGCGGCCGGCATGGCGCTCGGCCTGTTCGCCCAGGCCGGCCTGCTGGCGCACCTGTTCTCGCTGTTGGTGCCGGCGCTCGGCGAGGCCCGGGCCGGCCTGGCGATGGGACTGGCGACCGCGGCGGCGATCGGCGGCCGCACCCTGGTCGGCTGGCTGATGCCGGCCGGCGCCGACCGCCGGCTGGTGGCCTGCGTCAGCTACGGGGTGCAGATCGCCGGCTCGCTGGTGCTCGTCGCCGCTGCCGGCGACAGCGTCCCGCTGCTGCTGCTCGGCGTGGTGCTGTTCGGCGCCGGCATCGGCAACGCCACCTCGCTGCCGCCGCTGATCGCCCAGATCGAGTTCGCGAAGGAGGACGTCGGCCGGGTCGTGGCGCTGATCGTGGCGACCGGCCAGGCGACCTATGCCTTCGCGCCGGTGTTCTTCGGCCTGGTCCGGGCGACCTTCGACGGCTCCGCGCCCGTCGCCGGCGCCGCACCGCATCTGTTCCTGGCGGTCGCACTGGTACAGGCCGCCGCCATCGCCGGCTTCCTTCTCGGGCGACGGCCGGCCGGCTCCGATCATCATGATCGCGTAACCTCGGCATCACGAAACTGACGCGCAACAGCCCTAGGGATGCACCGTCCCGACGGGCGAAATATATAGCATTTTCAAATAATTCCCGCAGAAGGCGGACTGCATTCAGTCGGGGCATCGGCCAACAGATCGGATGCTCGCCATGCTCGCCCTGATCCGTTCCCGCATCACGATGAAGCTGACCCTGTCCCTGGCGCTCACGCTGTGCCTGGTCATGGCCGGCCTCGCCGGCGTGTACTTCACCGTGGTCGACCGGCTGATGGCCGACCAGGAGGCGCGGGCCGAGTTGTACCGCGGCCTCAACCAGGACCTCCGCAAGCAGGTGTTCCGCCTGCAGGCCCGACTGATCGACATCCCGAAACGGCTGCGGACCGACCCGATCCCGGCGCTGCGGGAGTGGGCGGAGCAGACCTTCGCCGTGACCGTACGGACCTACCAGGGGCGCGACCGGATCGTCGGTCGCTTCCAGTCGCGCGGCCAGCGCCGCGACGTCCAGCAGGAGAACCGGGTCGTCGTCATCGCCGACGACGGCGGCGCGGCGATCGCGTACGGCGTGTTCGAGGACGGGCGGTACAGCGACACCGTTGAGGAACTGGTGCTGCCGGGGGCCGATCCGGCCGCGGTCCAGGCCAAGGTGGACGCGGTGCTGTCGGCGGCGACCGGTGCCGACGGCCTGAAGGCGAGGGTGGCGGAGCTGACCGCCGCGCTGGTCGACGACGCGCTGGCGGCCGAAGAGGCCCGCAACGCGATCGTCCAGCGCATCGACGGGATCACCGTCAAGGAACACGCGGTGACCGAGACCGCACACGCCGCCCGTCTCGTGGTCGTCGGCGTCAGCCTCGCGGCGGTTGCGCTGGCGATCCTGCTGGTCTGGCTGGTCATGCGCCGGATGGTCACCGACGCCCTGGCCCGACTCTCGCAAACGGCCTCGGCCATCGCCGGCAACCAGGACGTGGCCGTCGGCTTCACGCACCGCACCGACGAGATCGGCGCACTCGCCAAGGGGGTCGCCCGGTTCAGGGAGACGCTGCTCGAGATCCATGCCCTGAAGGCCGAGCAGGAAGCCGAGCGGGCGGCGCGGGAGGCCGGCCTGACGGCCCGCCTGTCCGGCCTCAGCGCCGCACTCGAGCAGGGGATGGGGGCCCGGGTCGCAGTGGTCACCGACAGCACCGGTGAACTCGTCGGCATCGCCGAGGAGCTGGACCGGCTGGCCGGCGCCACCCACGCACGGGCGACCGAGTCGACGGAGCTGGCCGAGGGCAGTGCCCGGTTCACCGACGACGTCATGTCGGTGGTCGACTCGCTGCGGCTGTCGGCCGAACGGATCGCCGCCGAGGTTCAGGACCAGCGGGTGCTGACCGCCCAGGTCGCAGCCGAGGCCGACCAGGTTTCCACGGTCGTGCGCGACCTGACCGAGACCGCCGGCGCCATCGGCAGCGTGGTCGGCCTGATCGAGGAGATCGCCAACCAGACCAAGCTGCTGGCCCTGAACGCGTCGATCGAGGCATCGCGCGCCGGCGCCGCCGGGGCCGGGTTCGCGGTGGTCGCCGGCGAGGTCAAGAAGCTGTCCGGCGAGACAGCCGACGCCACCCAGCGGATCGCCGAGCGCGTCGACTCCTTCCATACCGGCATCCGGTCGGCGGCCGGCGCGGTCTCCTCCATCCAGGCGCGGGTCCAGGCCGTCGCGGACGGCATGCTGAAGGCGGCCGGCGACGTCGATCGGCTCAGCCGGGAGACCGCCTCCATCACCGGCAACGTCGCCGACGTCGCCGCCAACGCCCGCCGGGTCGCCGCCGTCAACCAGGAGGTCGACGCCGCGGCCCAGGAAACCGGGCAGATGAGCGGACAGATGGCGGCCCTGACCGACCGCATCACCACAGCGGTCGAGGATATGCGCGATCACCTGCGCGGCATTCTGGCAGACGCCGCGGCCCGGCATGCCGAACCGGCCGATTCGTCCCCCGTCGCGCTGCCCGCCCGCCGGCCGCCGGCACTGCCGCAGCTTGCGCTGGCCGCGGAATAGCCCGCTCGGCCGGCGCCTCTCAACCGCCGCATGTTCATCGTGTATTCACAATGTTCCTATCCACTGCCCTGGCACACAGTGCGATCTCCCGACAACGCCATGGCCGCGACGAGGCACCCCCGATGAACCAACCCGACGACCTTCCCCTGCTCGGTGCGGCGATGCCCAGCGACGCTCTCCCGGTCTGGCGCGACTGGCTGGCGGAAGGCCCGCGCGACATCGAGCTGCAGGACTTCTTCCGGGCCGAGCTGCTGGACGGCGACTGGCGAACGGTCGCCCGCGCCGCCAAGGCCGAGCTGAAGGGCCACCGCGGTCGCCTCGGCATCCACGGGCCGTTCATGGGCTTCGACATCGACACCCAGGACCCGGCGGTCCGGGCGATCGTCCAGAAGCGCCTCGACCAGGGCCTCGACGTCTGCGAGGAGCTCGGCGCCACCCAGATGGTGGTGCACAGCCCGTTCAAGACCTGGACCCACCACAACCTCGACAATCAGGCCGGGGCCCGCGAGAAGCTGCACGAGCGCGTGCATGCCGCCCTCGACAAGGCCGTCGGACGGGCCGAGCGGATCGGCGTCACGCTGGTGATCGAGAACATCGAGGACAAGGACCCGCACGCCCGGGCGCAGCTCGCCCGGTCGTTCGGCAGCGACCGGGTCCGGGTGTCGCTCGACACCGGCCACGCCTACTACGCCCACGTCTCCACCGGCGCACCGCCGGTCGACTACTACGTGGTCGCGGCGGGCAACCTGCTGGAGCACGTCCACCTGCAGGACGCCGACGGCTACGCCGACCGCCACTGGCCGATCGGCGAAGGCTCGATCCGGTGGCCCGGCGTGTTCCGCCAGCTCGCCACCCTCGGGTCGAACCCGCGGCTGATCCTGGAGCTGCGCGACACCGGCGCGATCGGCCGCGCCGCCCGATACCTCGTCGAGGCCGGGTTGGCGCGGTAACGCTACTCCGCGGTCGACGCCCGCAGCGCGTGGCCCTGGGCCCAGCGCCGCAGCGCCGAGATCTCCTCGGCCCGCAGCCGAGCCAGCGGCACCGTGCCGTGCGCTGTGGTCTCGAAGTCCCGCAGGTCGAGATCGGCCGACCGGTCGCCCTGGTCGAGGCGGCGGTGATAGGCGTTGATCATGGCCTCGTTGATCCAGGCCGCCAGCTCGGCCCCGGTCAGGGCGATGTCCGGACCGTGGGCGGCCTGGCCCGACAGCTCCACCAGCCGGTCCATGTCCAGCGTCTTCGGGTCGCGACCGGCGCGGCGCACGTGGATGTCCAGGATCTCGCGACGCTCCTCGTCGCTCGGCAGGTCGACGAAGAAGATCTCGTCGAACCGCCCCTTGCGCAGCACCTCCGGGGGCAGCAGGCCGATCTCGTTGGCGGTGGCGAACACGAAGACGCTGCTCTCCTTCTCCTGCATCCAGGTCAGGAAGGTGCCGAGCACCCGAAGCGACACGCCGTTGTCGCCGACATGCGCCCCCGGCCGGGGCAGCCCCTTCTCGATCTCGTCGAGCCACAGCACGCAGGGCGCCACCGCCTCGGCCACCTGGATGGCGTGGCGCATGTGCTCCTCCGACGAGCCGACCAGCGCCGAGTAGATCCGCCCCATGTCGAGCTTCAGCAGCGGCAGGCCCCAGGACGCCGCCACGCACTTGGCCGACCACGACTTGCCGCAGCCGGGAACCCCGGTGACCAGCACGCCTTTCGGCGCCTGCACGCCGAACTCCCTTCCCTCCTCGGAGAACGCCACGCGTCGTCGGTACAGCCAGGTCTTCAGGGTGTCGAGGCCGCCGACCTCGTCGAGCGACAGGCCCGCGGACTCGATGAACTCGAGCAGCCCCGACTTGCGGACGATCTGCCGCTTCTGCAGGAACAGGTGGCGCACGTCCCGGTCGTCGAGCTTCAGGTCGTCGACGACGGCGTACGACACTGCGTTCCGGATCTCGGCGAGGGTGAGCCCGATGGCGGCCTCGGTGAACCGGCCCCGAAGCTCCTCTTCGTTGCTTATCTCGATGGTCGACGAGTGCGACAGCTCGGCGAACACCCGGTCGATGTAGGTGGCGATCTCGTGCCGGCTCGGCAGCGGAAAATCCAGCACCGTCACCTCGCGCTCGAGCTCGCGCGGGACCGTGAAGCTGGGCGAGACGATCAGGCAGGTCGCGGCGCGGTCCTCGCTCCGGATGGCCAGCGCGAGGTCGCGAAGCTTGCGGACGTAGATCGGGTTGGCGTTGCGCTCCGTGAGGTACACGCCGGGGTCCAGCAGCACGAAGATCAGGCTCTTGTGCTCGGCCTGCTTCGAGCGCATCAGCTGCTCGAAGGTCTCCAGGGCCGCCGCCAAGTCCGCCATCGCCAGCTTGCTGTCGAACGCACCGTGCTCGGCGCGGGTCGGGTCGTAGACGCCGTGGCTGGTCGACCACACGAAGATCGACGACGAGGTCTCGCGCGCCAGGTCCCCGACCGCGTCCAGCACGCGGTCTTCCTCGTAGCTGTCGATATGGACGATCGGGAAGTGGGCGCGCAGCAGCCGCCTCAACTCGGTCTTGAAGTCGTCCTTCGTCATGCCGCGGTCTCCACCTGCGGGCACGGCCTTCGCCGCACCGGCCCTTCGCTCTGCCGTCCCGCTCTCCCCGTCACGGCCGTATCGAGGATACCAGCAAAGTCGCTGACAACGCTCGCCGCTTCGATGTCGCGGGGAGCCCCGCCACCACCGGCGCTTGACAGGTTACGATCCAGGGCCAATTAAATTCACAAAATTAAATGTATGAATGGAGGAAGCGGTGGGCAACGAATCGGAGAAGGGTCGCAGCGACCGCATGGTCTGGAACCGTCGCCGGGTGCTGGGCGCGGTCGCGGCCGCCGCAGCCGTGTGCGGGCTGCCCGGTCGACCGGCGTTCGCCGCCCCCGCCCCGGTCAAGCTCGCGCTCGGCGACGCCGAGATCACCGTGCTGAGCGATGGCGGCCTGGTCCTGCCGATGAGCTTCTATCTGCCCGAGACCCCGCAGCCGCAGATCGACGCCCTGCTGACGCCGCACGGGCTGCCGACCGACATGGTCCGGCCCGACTGCAACGTCACCCTGCTTCGCAGCGGCGATCGCGTGGTCCTGTTCGACGCCGGCGCCGGGCCGATGTTCCAGCAGACCGCCGGCAAGCTGCCCGAGAGCCTGGCGGCCGCCGGGGTCGCGCCGGACGAGATCACCGACGTCTGCTTCACCCACGCCCACCCGGACCACCTGTGGGGCGTCGTCGACGATTTCGACGAGCCGGTGTTCCCGAACGCCCGCTTCTGGATGAACCGGATCGAGTGGGACTTCTGGCGGGCGCCGGGAACCCTCGACGCCATGGAGGAGGCCCGCAAGGCCTTCGTGGTCGGCGCCCGCAACCGCATGGAGGTGATCGAGCCGCAGATCACGCTGTTCGACGCCGGGACCGAGGTCGTGCCGGGCGTCGAGGCGGTCGGCACCTTCGGCCATACGGCCGGGCACTGCTCGTTCATGATCCACGGCGGCGACGGCCTGCTGGTGGTCGGCGACGCGATCGCCAACGCGGTGATCTCGTTCGAGCGGCCGGACTGGCACGCCGGCTCGGACCAGGACCCGGTCGCCGGTGCCGATACCCGGGGCAAGCTGCTGGACCGGCTGACCGCCGACAAGGCGCGCATCCTCGGCTTCCACCTGCCGTATCCGGCTATCGGGAACGTCGAGCGCAAGGACGCGCACTACCGGTTCGCGCCGGCCGTCTGAGTCCGCGGGGCGCCCCGGAAGGCGCCCGGGGAACTCACTCCGCCGGCCCGTGCCGGGACTGGCGGCCGCGGAACATCGACCACACGCTGCCCTCGACCAGCCAGGACAGCCCCAGGCGCGCGCCGAGCAGGATCGAGGCGAAGGCGATCGGGGAGGACAGCGCCAGGGTCGAGAACCCGGTCACGCCCTGCCCGATCGTGCAGCCCATGGCGAATACGCCGCCGATCCCCATCAGCGCGCCGCCGGCCAGGTGCCGGCTCAGCTCGCGGGCGTCGTCGCAGGCCTCCCAGCGGGCGTCGTGCCGGTACCAGGCGGCGAGCCCGGCGCCGACGACCGCGCCGATCACCAGGCCGGTGCCGTAGTCCGGAACCGTGCCGGTGTAGGTGATGACGTGGATGATCACGTCGCCGACCGGGACCGAGAACGAGCCGGCCTCGATCTGCACCGGCTCGAACGAGATCGTCGCGAAGTAGGTCGTCGCCGCCCACCCGAAGGCGATGACCAAGCCGACCGCCGTGCCGGTGCCGATCGACGCCCAGCGCCGGCGGAACACCGGGTCGGCGAAGATCCAGGCCAGGAGCCCGCCGCCCAGCAGCACGACGACCGCCAGGGTGGCGTCGACGCCCAGCATCCTGGAGACCAGGACCGGGATCGACTGGCCGCCCGCGTCGGTCATGTCGAGCGCCAGGTTGTCGACCAGCGCGATCCGGACCTGCCCCATCAGCCCGCGCTGGGTCGAGATCGCCGCCAGCCCGAGCGTCAGCAACACCACCAGCGACCGCAGGCTGCCGCCCCCGAGCCGGACCACCGCACCGAACGCGCAGGTCCCGACCATCGCCATCCCGAAGCCGAACATCAGCCCGCCGAACACCGCGCCGGTTAGCCCGAGATAGGGCCGCAGGTAGAAGCTGTCCCGGATGTCGGCGAGCCCGGCCGCCGCCAGGGCCTGGGTCGCGATCATCGCCACCGTCGCCGCCAGCACCCAGGTTCGCAGGCCGGTCGCATCGCCCGAGTACCAGTACCGTTCGAGCGCCGAAAGGGTACAGAACCGGTTCAGACGGGCGACGAATCCGAGGACGATGCCGGCAGCCACACCGACCATTGGAAGCGCGACATGCGCCTCGATGATGTCCACGTCCTTCCTCCCAGACGAAGTCGCGTCGCAGCGGACGGACACCGTTCGTCGTTTCCGGTCACGTTACGGGCGGGGAAGAGGGCACACAAGGCCGCGCACCCGGCGCGGCGCGAATCACTCGCCGGGCTGCTCGCGGACCTTCCGGCAGAAAATGTCGTACAGCGCTCCGATCAGGGCGGCGACCTCTTCGTCGGCGATGCTGTAGAAGATCGACCGGCCGTCTCGCCGGGTCTTCACCAGCCGGTCGAAGCGCAGCCGCGCGAGCTGCTGCGACACCGCCGCCTGCGACATCGACAGGGTGTCCTCGAGCTCGGACACCGATTTCTCGCCTTCCGACAGCAGGCACAGGATCAGCAGGCGCGTCTCATGCGACAGCGCCTTCAGCATCTCGCTGGCGCGCTGGGCCTGATCCAGCAGTTGCTGGAGGGCCTCCGGATCGGAGGGCAGGCGCGTCTTCCAGGCAGTTACAGGCGATTCCAGCATAATCTCCGCCTTCGGACGGTCCCCACCGAGCGGCCTTGCGAAAATAGGCACGCCGCCGTCCGGTGCAAGACCGCATTTACATGGCCGGTGACGGCCCCAGCTTCTCCAACATCTCGCCAAGCAGCGGCCAGAAGAAATTGTCCCCCGGATAGCCGCGCAGGCGCGCCACTTCGGTACCGTCGTCGGCCAGCAGCACGAAGGTCGGCGTCAGCCTCTCGCGCGCCACCGCTTCGAGATCCGCCGGCCACGGCTGGGTTATGTCTACCCGCCGCAGCGGCGCCCGCCGTCCCTCGGCGGTCAACGGATACGCCGGCGCGATCTCCTCGTCGAAGCGCGCGCACCAGGCGCACCCGGGCTGCGCGAGCATAAGCAGTTGCGCGGCGTCCACACCGGATGGTGCCGCCGTCGCCAAAGCCATCATGACCGCCGCAGCGGCCATTCCGCCGATCCGACGCACTCTCATTTGTGAATACATACCCCCTCAAAGAGCGTTTGTCATACATAGATAAATGTAAATATGATTGATTGCAGACCAACCGGCCGTCGAGCCGGACACGGGAGTGAAATGCCGAGATGTTCGATGTCACCTTCGCGGGCGCCTTCCTGGCGGGGCTGCTGTCATTCGTGTCGCCCTGCGTTCTGCCGATCGTGCCCCCCTACCTCTGCTACCTGACCGGCCTGAGCTTCGGGCAGTTGGCGGGCGAGGACGATACGCCTCCCGACGCGTCCCGCCGGGTCATCCTGTCGGCCGTGGTGTTCGTGCTCGGCTTCGCGACCGTGTTCGTGGCGCTCGGTGCGACCGCCAGCGTGGTCGGGCAGACGGTGGCGCGGTACTTCGACATCCTGTCGATCGTCGCCGGCGGGATCATCGCGATCCTCGGCCTGCACTTCCTGGGGGTGTTCCGGATCGCACCGCTGTTCCGCGACATGCGCTTCACGGTCGAGCGGCGCCCGGCCGGCCCGCTCGGCGCCTACGTCATCGGCCTGGCCTTCGCGTTCGGCTGGACGCCTTGCGTCGGCCCGGTGCTCGCGGCCATCCTGTTCGTCGCCGGCTCCACGGACACCGCCCTGCGGGGCGCCGCGCTGCTGGCGGTCTATGCGCTGGGAATCGGACTGCCGTTCATTCTCGCGGCGTTCTTCGCGCCGCGGTTTCTGGCCTGGGCGACCCGGTTCCGCCGTCACCTCGCGACCGTCGAGAAGGTGATGGGGGGATTGCTGGTCCTGACTGGCCTGCTGTTCATGACCGGACAGATGTCGGCGATCGCCAACTGGATGATCGAGACCTTCCCGGTGTTCTCCGAAATCGGCTAGGGAGGAGTTCCGCCATGCCCGCCCGCCTGTCGTTCACCCGCCGCTCGTCCTTCGTCTCCGTCCTGTCGCTCTGCACCCTGCTCCTCGGCCTCGCGCTGGTTCCGGCGCCGGCCACGGCCGCCACCATGGGCGACGACGGCCTGCACAAGGAAGAGTGGTTCTCGATCACCTTCCGCGACATCGCCGAGGACATCCACGCCGCCAACGAGGCCGGCAAGCGCCTCGTGCTGGTGTTCGAGCAGCGCGGCTGCATCTACTGCCGCAAGATGCACGAGGTGCTGCTCGCCGACCCCGAGGTCAGGGACTACATCAAGGCCAACTACATGGTCGTCCAGTACAACATGTTCGGCGACGAGGAGGTGACCGACCTCGACGGCGAGGCGCTGACCGAGAAGACGGCCGCCCGCAAGTGGGGCTACCTCTTCACGCCGACCGTCGTGTTCCTTCCGGACACCGTGCCGACCGGCAAGTCGGTCGCCCAGGCGGCGGTCTCGATCATGCCCGGCTCGTTCGGCAAGGGGACGTTCCTGGATATGTTCCGCTGGGTGCGCGAGAAGGGCTACGAGACCGACGAGCACTTCCAGAAGTACCACGCCCGCATGATCGAGCAGCGTCGCAAGCAGGGCGGCAAGACCGACTGAGTCCGCTGCCGGGACGCTCTCCCCGCCGCGGCCGGGAGAGCGCCCGGGCACGCGGGCTGCCAGGGGGCGGTTGACGACTCCGCTTGCACCAATCTACATATTGCAATAATTCTATTTGTCGTATGAGCGACCCGGCCGTCCGTGCAGGGGTCAAGTCCAGCAAGGAAGCCGGAAATAAGCGGCTCGTGTAGGGAGGATACAGTGCGCGACACCTGCAAGAACGGTCTGTTCGGCGCAGCGTTGCTGATGGCGGTCGGCACCAGTGCCTGGGCCGCCGGTCCGGTCGGGCCGAACGACGTGAAGTTCGCCGACGGCGAGGTCAAGGCGTCGCTGACCGGCCAGCCCGGCGACGTGGCCGCCGGCCGCAAGGCCTTCGCCGACAAGAAGCTCGGCAACTGCCTTGCCTGCCACAAGAACTCCGAGATGAGCGAACAGCTCTTTCACGGCGAGGTCGGCACGCCGCTCGACGGCGTGGCCGGACGCTGGTCCCCCGAGCAGCTGCGCGCGATCGTGACGAACTCGAAGCAGGTCTTCGGGCCCGAGACGGTCATGCCCGGCTTCTACTCGCTCGAGGTCGGCATCAACGTCGCGGAGAAATTCCGGGGCAAGACGATCCTGACCGCGCAGCAGGTCGAGGACATCGTCGCCTATCTCGGCACCCTGAAGGAATAAGACCGGGAAAATTGGGCGGAGAACCAAGGAGATGACCATGAACCTTACCAGACGCCAGGCGCTCGCGCTGTCGTTCGGTGCAACGACCCTCGCGGTGCTGGGCGCGTCGACGACCCGGGCGTGGGCCAGTGCCGAGGCGACCGCGAAGGCCATCGCGGACTTCGCCGGCGGCGCCACCCCGGCGACCGGTCGGATCACCCTCGACGCGCCGGAGATCGCCGAGAACGGCAACACCGTGCCGATCTCGGTCTCGGTCGAGAGCCCGATGAGCAAGGACGACTACGTCGAGTCCGTCATGCTGCTGGCCGAGGGCAACCCGAACCCGGACGTTGCCACCTTCCACTTCACCCCGATGAGCGGCAGCGCCTCGGCGACCACGCGCATCCGTCTGGCCAAGACCCAGAACGTCGTCGCCGTCGCGAAGATGAGCAACGGCGCGGTGTTCACCGACACCAAGCTGGTCAAGGTCACGATCGGCGGCTGCGGCGGCTGAGCGAACAGGAGCATCGAAGCAATGGCTACGCCGAAACCCCGCGTCAAGGTCCCTTCGAAGGCGGCCAAGGGCGAAGTGGTCACGATCAAGACCCTGATCAGCCACGAGATGGAGTCCGGTCAGCGCAAGGACAAGAAGGGCAACCTGATCCCGCGCAAGATCATCAACAAGTTCACCTGCACCTTCAACGGTCAGCCGGTGTTCTCGTGCGATCTGGCGCCGGCGGTTGCCGCCAACCCGTATCTCGAGTTCACCGCCAAGGTGATGGAGAGCGGGACCTTCGCGTTCACCTGGGTCGACGACGACGGCTCGACGTACACCGCCGAGAACAAGATCACGGTCCAGTAAGCCGAGGTCGCACATATCGGGCGGACATCGAAGCCGCCGGACAGGGAGGAAAATCGCAGTGAAACTGAAAACCATCCTACCCGTCGCTCTGGGCGCGCTGGCCATCGGTTTCGGCGCGTCGGGGCTTCGGGCCGAGCCGGTGGACGACAAGCTGGTCATCGACGGCGAGAAGGAGATGATCACCCGGGCCCCCGCGCCCGAGGGCCATCCCTTCAAGGAAGTCCTGTCGGGCTGGCTGTTCCGGACGCCCGAGACCCGGGCGATGGAGGCCGACTCGTTCCAGAACCCGGCGATGCTCTACGTCGAGCGCGGCGCCGAGGTCTGGAACACCGTCGAGGGCGCGGCGGGCAAATCCTGCGCGTCCTGCCACGGCGACGCCGCCGAGTCGATGAAGGACATCGGCGCCCACTATCCCAAGTGGAACGCCGCCGCCGGCAAGCCGTACAACCTCGAACTGCAGATCGACGCCTGCCGCAAGAACAACATGCAGGCCGAGCCGTACAAGTTCGACGCCGCCGACCAGAAGGCGCTGGTCACCTACATCAAGCATCAGTCGCTGGGCACGCCGGTCTCGATCGACCTGACCCAGGGCGACATGCAGAAGTGGTGGGAGCGCGGCAAGACCGAGTACTACACCCGCACCGGCCAGCTGAACCTGGCCTGCGCATCCTGCCACGAGCTCAACGCCGGCAAGTACATTCGGGCCGACCACCTGAGCCAGGGCAACGTCAACGGCTTCCCGACCTACCGCCTGAAGCAGTCGCACATGATCTCGCTGCACAACCGCTTCCGCGGCTGCATTCGGGACACCCGCGCCGAGCAGCCGAAGGCGTTCTCCGACGAACTGATGGCGCTCGAGGTGTACGTCACCTGGCGCGGTACCGGCCTGTCGGTGGAGACACCGGCCGTCCGGCAGTAACAACCGAGAGCGGCGCGGGCCGGACGAACGGCCCGCGCCGGCTCTGAATTCGACGCATAGCAACAGCCGCCGCGGGACCCTGTCGTTCCGCCGACGGGAGCGGCTTGCCGGAGGATCGGATGTTTTCACGGCGTGAGTTCCTGATGGCCGCCACGGCCGTCACCGCCATTCTCGGACCCGGAGCGATCGGTCGCTGGAGTCAGGCAGCCGCCCAGCAGAAGCTGACCGAGGCCGACCTGCTCGACATGGCGCCGCATGGCAACGTCACGCTGGTCCACATCACCGACATCCACGCACAGCTCAAGCCACTGTACTTCCGCGAGCCGTCGATCAATCTCGGCGTCGGCGAGGTCGCCGGCCTGCCGCCGCACGTCACCGGCGCGGATTTCCTCAAGCTCTACAACATCAAGCCCGGCAGCCCGCACGCCTACGCGCTCACCTCGGAGGACTTCGAGGCGCTGGCGCGGCAGTACGGCAAGATGGGCGGGATGGACCGGGTGGCCCACATCGTCAAGCGCATCCGGGGCGAGCGCGGCGACTCCATGCTGCTGCTCGACGGCGGCGACACCTGGCAGGGCAGCTACACCGCCAACAAGACCCTCGGCGCCGACATGATCGAGGTCATGAACGCCCTGAAGCCGGACGCCATGACCGGGCACTGGGAGTTCACCTACGGCACCGACCGGGTCAAGGAACTGGTCGACAGCCTTCCCTTCGCGTTCCTGGGCGGCAACATCTACGACGCCGAGTGGAACGAGCCGGCCTTCGAGGCCTACAGGATCTTCGAGCGCGGCGGCGTCAAGATCGGCGTGATCGGTCAGGCGTTCCCGTACACCCCGATCGCCAACCCGCGCTGGATGTTCCCGAACTGGTCGTTCGGGATCCGCGAGACCGACGTCGCCAAGAACGTCGAGGCGGTCAAGGCCGAGGGCGCCGAGCTGGTGGTGCTGCTGTCTCACAACGGCTTCGACGTCGACCGCAAGCTGGCGTCCCGGGTTCCGGGCATCGACGTCATCCTGGCGGCCCACACCCACGACGCGCTGCCGGAGCCGGTCAAGGTCGGCGACACCCTGATCATCGCCTCGGGCTCGAACGGCAAGTTCGTCTCGCGCCTCGACCTCGATGTCCAGGGCGGCAAGGTCAAGGGCTTCTCGTACCGCCTGATCCCGGTGTTCTCCGACGTCATCGGCTCCGACCCCGAGGTGGCCGGGCTGATCGACAAGGTCCGCGCGCCCTACGAGGCCGAGCTCGGCCGCAAGCTGGGGACCACCGAGGCGCTGCTGTACCGCCGCGGCAACTTCAACGGCACCTTCGACGACCTGATCTGCCAGGCCCTGCTGGCCGAGCGTGACGCCGAGATCGCGCTGTCGCCGGGCTTCCGCTGGGGCACCTCGCTGCTGCCGGGCCAGGACATTACGGTCGAGGACCTGCACAACGCCTGCGCCATGACCTATCCGGCCGCCTACCGCACGCCGATGACCGGCCAGCTCATCAAGGACATCCTCGAGGACGTGGCCGACAACCTGTTCAACGCCGACCCCTATTACCAGCAGGGCGGCGACATGGTCCGGGTCGGCGGCATGGGGTACCGGATCGATCCGGCCGCCGCGATCGGCAGCCGGATCTCCGAGATGACCGTCCTGAAGTCCGGCGAGGCCGTGAAGCCCGACCGCGAATACGTGGTCGCCGGCTGGGCCTCGGTGAACGAGGGCACCGAGGGACCGGCGATCTGGGACGTCGTCGAATCCCACCTCTCCCGCAACCCCGTTGTCCGGCTGGAGGAGAACCGGTCGGTGAAGGTGGCGTCATGAGCCGTACACCGTCGTCGAGGAGCACGATGACCGAAAAGACCGACACCAAGGACGAGACCGGCCCGGAAACTCGCGTGGAGACGGGCGGCGCGACCAGCCGTCGCCGGTTCCTGTCCGGCAGCCTGGCCGCCGGCGGCGCCGCGATGGCCGCCGGCCTCGCCGCCGCCAGGCCGGCCGCGGCCGAGGGCGAGTCCGTCATCACCGAGGTGCAGGACTGGAACCGCTACCTGGGCGACGGCGTCGTGAGCCAGCCCTACGGCGTGCCGTCGCGCTTCGAGGCCAACGTGGTGCGCCGCGACGTCGAGTGGCTGACCGCCTCGCGCGAGAGCTCGGTGAGCTTCACGCCGCTGCACGAGCTGGACGGCATCATCACCCCGAACGGCCTGTGCTTCGAGCGCCATCACGGCGGCACCGCGCAGATCGAGCCGTCGCAGCACCGCCTGATGATCAACGGCCTGGTCGACACCCCGCTGGTGTTCACCATGCAGGACCTGATGCGGTTCCCGCGCGAGAACCACGTCTACTTCCTGGAGTGCGCCGCCAACTCCGGCATGGAGTGGCGCGGCTCGCAGCTGAACGGCTGCCAGTACACCCACGGCATGGTGCACTGCGTCGTCTACACCGGCGTCAAGCTGAAGCACCTCCTGGAAGAGGCCGGCATCAAGACCAACGGCAAGTGGGTGCTCGCGGAGGGTGCCGACGCCGCCGCCATGACCCGCTCGATCCCGATCGAGAAGGCGCTCGACGACTGCCTGGTCGCCTTCAAGATGAACGGCGAGGCGCTGCGCCCCGAGCAGGGCTATCCGGTCCGGCTGGTGGTGCCGGGCTGGGAAGGCAACATGTGGGTCAAGTGGCTGCGCCGCCTCGAGATCGGCGACCAGCCCTGGCAGCAGCGCGAGGAAACGTCGAAGTACACCGACCTGCTCGCCAACGGGAAAGCCCGCCGGTTCACCTGGGTGATGGACGTGAAGTCGGTCATCACCAGCCCGAGCCCGCAGGCGCCGATCCGGCACGGCCGCGGCAAGGCGGTGATCTCCGGCCTGGCCTGGTCCGGCAACGGCAGGATCAAGCGGGTCGACGTGTCGATCGACGGCGGCCGCAACTGGACCACCGCCCGCCTCGACGGCCCGAGCCTCGACAAGGCCCTGCACCGCTTCTACCTGGACTTCGACTGGGACGGCTCGGAGCTGCTGCTGCAGTCGCGGGCGATCGACGAGGCCGGCTTCGTCCAGCCGACCAAGAACGAGTTGCGTGCCGCCCGCGGCGAGAACTCGATCTACCACAACAACGGAATCCAGACCTGGTATGTCAAAGCCGACGGGACGGTCGAGAATGTTGAAGTCTCCTAGCGCAGCCCTGCTCCTCGGCGCCGCCCTGCTGGTCGCCGGTCCCGCCCTGGCCGCCGGCGACGCCGGCAAGGGCGCCCGCGTGTTCAAGAAGTGCGCCGCCTGCCATCAGGTCGGCGACGGCGCCAAGAACCGGGTCGGGCCGGAGCTGAACGACCTGATCGGTCGGGTCGCCGGCTCGGTCGACGGATTCAAGTACTCCAAGGCCATGACCGAGGCCGGTACCGGCGGCCTGGTGTGGGACGAGACCACGCTCGACGCCTACCTCGAGTCGCCCCGCACCGCCATCAAGGGCAACCGGATGGCGTTTCCGGGCCTGAAGGACGCCGACGACCGCGCCGACGTGATCGCCTACCTGGCGAAGTACACCAAGCAGGCGGCGGCGCCGGCCCCGGCCGAGACCAAGACGGCGGAATCGACGGCCGCTCCGGCCGCGGCACCGGCCGCCACCTCCGCTCCGGCGGCACCGGCGGCGATCCCGGCGCATGGCGTGTACCACCTGGGCCGCGAGGCGACGACCGACGAGGTTGCCGCCTGGGACATCGACGTGCGCCCCGACGGCGTCGGCCTCCCCGAGGGCCGCGGCACGGTGGCCCAGGGCGAGGTCCTGTTCACCGAGCGCTGCGCCACCTGCCACGGCGATTTCGGCGAAGGCACCGGACGCTGGCCGGTGCTGGCCGGCGGCCGCGACACCCTGAAGGCCGACCGCCCCGAGAAGACCATCGGCTCCTACTGGCCGTATCTCTCGACCGTCTACGACTACGTGCGCCGCGCCATGCCGTTCGGCGACGCCCGCTCGCTGAGCAACGATGACGTTTACGCGATCACGGCGTACCTGCTTTACCTGAACGATGTCGTGACCGACGATAGCTTCGAGCTGTCGCGCGAGAACTTCACCTCGATCAAGCTGCCGAACGAGGCGAACTTCATCGCCGACGACCGGACCGCGGAACCGCACTACGCCAACAAGGCCGAGCCATGCATGAAGGACTGCAAGGCCGACGTGAAGATCACCATGCGGGCGCGTGTGCTGGATGTGACTCCGGAGTCCGGCAAGGGCAACGAGGGCACCACCAAGGTCGACTGACCCGCGAACCGGCCCGCCCGACCGCCGGCCGACGGCGCCCGGGCGGGCCGTTCGTATTTCGCGCCATGGCGGCAGCCGTCGCGTTGCCGCTGGTGCTGGGTGCCGCCCGGTCATGGGCCTCGG
>Ga0070728_10001697_pt1 | contig 31360 bp, 31 predicted proteins | sample tdDd471_FD_66723 | JGI IMG/M metagenome (GOLD analysis project Ga0070728, IMG submission 66723) | Marine sediment microbial communities from the Atlantic coast under amendment with organic carbon and nitrate - tdDd47.1 | ecosystem: Environmental > Aquatic > Marine > Coastal > Sediment | place...
GCTGGGCGCCGCCCCAGGGGAAATCGGCTTCCAGCCCGCGCCAGGGCGCCAGGTCGAACAGCCGGCCGGCGCCGCGCCGGCCCGGCAGGAAGGAGTCGAACAGATCGTCGATCTCCTTGCGTAGCGAGTCCAGCGGATGCCATTCGGCCGCCGCCGGCGCGGGTGCCTTGGTTTCGGCGACCTTCTTCACGGGAACCTTCGATGCCTTGCCTGCCATTTTCAAACCCTCCGGTTGAATAAACGGACATTTGTTGCGTGTATTATTTGGGAAGCGCGGCACCGGCGTTAAAGGGGGTCGGCGCGCCCCGCCATAGGCAGCGCCGTCCGCCCATGCTAGGGTCCGCCCGGCGCTCCAACGGGCCGCCCGGATATGGTCTTGCCAGACGCCGCCGCCGGCGCCATCTAACATCCCGAGGGACGAAGGAAGGGACGACCGAGATATGGATTCGACCAGCGCAGCCGCCGCGCCGATCAAGGACGCCACCACCGCCACCTTCATGCAGGACGTGGTCGACGCCTCCGCCCAGATTCCGGTGATCGTCGATTTCTGGGCGCCCTGGTGCGGCCCCTGCAAGCAGCTGGGCCCCCTGCTGGAAAAGGTGGTGACCGAGGCGAACGGCGCGGTGCGCCTGGTCAAGGTCGATATCGACCAATCGCCCGAAGTCGCGCAGAGCCTGCGGGTCCAATCGATTCCCGCCGTCTTCGCCTTCAAGAACGGCCAGCCGGTGGACGGCTTCGTCGGCGCCCTGCCGGAAAGCCAGATCCGCGCCTTCGTCGCCAAGCTGGTGGGCGGGCCGGTCGAATCGCCCATCGCCCAGGCGCTGGAGCAAGCCAAGGCCCTGGTCGAGGGCGGCGAATTGGGCGCCGCCAGCGCCCTGTTCAACCAGATCCTGTCGCAGGAGCCCGGAAATCCGGCGGCGCTGGCGGGCCTGGCGCGCTGCTATCTGGCGACCGACAACGCCGACAAGGCGCGCCAGCTTCTCGCCGATCTGGACGACGCCCAGCGGGCCGATCCGGACGTCGCCTCGGTGCTGTCGGCGCTCGACCTCGCCGAACAAGGGGCCGAGGCCGGCGCGCCGGACGAGCTGGAGGCCCGGGTCGCCGCCGACGCGAACGACCATCAGGCGCGGTTCGACCTGGCGGTGGCGCTGTACGGGGCCGGCCAGCGCGAGCGCGCCATCGACGCGCTGCTGGAGATCGTCCGCCGGGACAGGGAATGGAACGACCAGGCGGCGCGCAAGCAGCTGCTCAAATTCTTCGACGCCATGGGCGCGACCGATCCGTTGACCCTGTCCGGACGGCGCGGGCTGTCGTCGATCCTGTTCTCCTGACCCGCCGCGCGCCGGCCGTCCCGCCCCGATGCCGCCGCCCTTCGACCCGACCTCCGATACGGCCTCCGTCGCGCTGCCGGAAGTCCTGCCCGTCTTCCCGCTGGCCGGGGCGCTGCTCCTGCCCGGCGGCCATCTGCCGCTTCACATCTTCGAGCCGCGCTATCGCAACATGACCCGCGACGCCCTCGCCGGCGACCGGCTGATCGGCATGATCCAGCCCGCCGAGGCGACGCCCGACGGGAGCGAGCCGACCCTGTTTCGCACCGGCTGCGCGGGGCGCATCGCCAGCGACGAGATGACCGAGGACGGGCGTTACAAGATCGTCCTGGAAGGGCTGTGCCGGTTCCATATCGACGAGGAACTGCCGCCGGTCGACGGCTATCGGCGGGTTCGCGCCGACTATGCGGCCTACGGCCGGGACCTGGGCGGCGACGGCGAGACCGCGTTCGACCGGGCGCGCCTGCTGCCCTTGCTGGAAAGTTATTTGGAGGGCATGGAGGTCGCCGCCGACTGGGACGCGATCGCCGACACGACCGACGCGCGCCTGATCGACGCGCTGGCCGTGCTGTGCCCCTTCGAGCCCCGCGAGAAGCAGGCGCTGCTGGAAAGCCCGACGCCGGCGGCGCGCGGCGAGATGGTCCTCGCCCTGATCGAAATGGCGGTCCTGGCACGCCGGGCGGGCGGCGCCGCGGGGCCGGGACGGTCTCAGTAATCGCCCGCCGGAGAACTGCCGCCATGACCGCCGACCCCGCCCAAGCGATCGACCCCAAGCTCCTGGAACTGCTGGTCTGTCCGCTGACCAAGGGCCCGTTGCGCCACGACGCCGAGGCCGGCGAGCTGATCAGCGAGCAGGCGGGCCTCGCCTACCCGATCCGCGACGGCATCCCGATCATGCTCGTCGACGAGGCCCGCGCGCTGGATGATGACGGCGCGCGGGATGACGACGGCGCGCGGGACAAGGACTGACCGGCCCAGATGAGCGACGAGACGACCCGCCGCTTCGGCGCCGCGCACAAGCCGGTCGAGATTCGCCTAAACCGGGACGCCCGCGCGCTGGAAGTGGATTTCGACGACGGGCGGAGCTTCGACTTGTCGGCCGAGTTCCTGCGCGTGCAGAGCCCGTCGGCCGAGGTGCGCGGCCATGGCGCCGGCGAGCGGCGGATCGTCGGCGGCTGCCGCGCGGTCGGGATCGCCGCCGTCGAGCCGGTCGGCAATTACGCCATCCGCCTGATCTTCGACGACGGCCATGACACGGGCCTGTATTCCTGGGCCTATCTGTACGAGCTGGGCGTCAACCGGGACGCGTTGTGGCAAGCCTATCTGGACGCCCTCGCCGCCAAGGGGCTGGCCCGCGACCCGGCCTGACCCGTCCGGCGCGGCGCGCGGCTAGAGCGGCTCGCCGCGGGCCAGCCGCGGCAACTCGCCCACCAACCCCATGGCGTGGCGCATGAAGAACCGCTTGGTCGCCGGCAGCCGGTTGACCGCCGCCAGCCCCAGATCGCGGGCCAGGCGCAAGGGCGCGATCCGGTTCGAGAACAGCCGGTTCAGCCCGTCGGTCATCGCCAGCATCAGGACAGTGTCGAAGCGCCGCCAGCGCTGGTAGCGCTCGAGAACGGCGGTCGAGCCGATATCCAGCCCCAGCCGCCTTGCGTCCACCAGCACCTCGGCCAGGGCGGCAACATCGCGCAGCCCCATGTTCAGCCCCTGGCCGGCGATCGGATGCATGCCATGGGCGGCGTCGCCGGCCAGCGCCAGGCGCGGCGCGATATAGGTCGCGGCATGGCTGAGCGACAGGGGATGGGTCCAGCGCGGCCCGACCGGCGCCAGGGCGCCCAGATAGTCGCCGAAGCGTTTTTCGAGCTCGGCCATGAACCCGTTCTCGTCCAAGGCGAGCAAGGGGTCGACCAGGGCCGGCCGCTCGGTCCAGACGATCGAGGAACGGTGCGGCGGCAGCCCCGGCGCGGCGGGATCGGGGATCGGGCCGGCGCCGTCGGGCAGCGGCAGGATGGCAAAGGGCCCGGCGGGCAGGAAATGTTCCTGGGCGATTCCCCGATGGGGGCGTTCATGGGCGACGGTGCAGACGATCGCCGTCTGGTCGTAGGCCCAACGGGTGACGCGGATGTCGGCGTCGCGGCGGGTGGGGCTTTCGCGGCCGTCGCAGGCGACCGCCAGCGCCGCGCGCACCCGGCGCCCGTCGGCGAGTTGCGCCTGGACCCGCGCCGGGCCGCGCTCCAGGGCGACGATCTCGGCCGGGGCGATAAGGGCGCCGTCGTCCAGCGCCGGCAGCCGCCGCGCCAGCGCCCGGCGGTAATGCCGGTTCTCCAGGATGTAGCCGAGCGGCGCGCCGTCCACCGCGCGATGATCGTAATGGAGGAACAGGGGCGAGGCCCCGTCGGTGACCCGGATATCGAGGATCGGCGCCGCGTGAGGCGCCATGTCCGCCCACAGGCCCAGCGCCGCCAGCACCCGCTGCGAGGCGCGGGCGATGGCCGAGGCGCGGCCGTCGAATTCCAGCGCCGCCCAGCGGACGGGATCGTCCCGGTCGACGGCGACGGCGGCAATGCCGGCGCCCGCCAGCGCGCAGGCCAGGGTCGCGCCGACCATTCCGCCGCCGACGATCAGGACCTCGACATCGAGGTCCGCCATCCCGGCGAGGCCCGGGGCCGCCACCTTTGTCTCCACGCCGCCCATCGCCAGAAAATCCCCCGACGGCGGCCGGCTGTCCAGCGGAATCGGCGGCGGCCGCGGCCGCCTCCCGACCGAGGCCGGCCCGGCCCCGCAAGACCGCGCGAAGTTGCCTAAATTTTATTCAAAAAACAGGTTTTGCATATTTTTGTGGCTGGCGCGGCCGGCGGTCCGCATGCCAAGATGACGGCGAATCGCCTTGAACTTCAATCGATTACCGGCGCCCGGGCGATTTCGGCACGGTTCTTGAATAAGGGCGTGGTCAGGCCGGCGCCGATGCGGCGGCCCACAGGCGGGGGAGGCGCGTCCGATCGGCGTGGCGTCTCCTTGTCAGGCACGAACCGTACGGGCGGCCGACAACGAAGGAGAGACGGATGAAACTCGTCATGGCCATCATCAAACCCTTCAAACTGGACGAGGTCCGCGATGCGTTGACCGGACTCGGCATCCAGGGACTGACCGTGACCGAGGTCAAGGGCTTCGGGCGGCAGAAGGGACAGACGGAAATCTATCGGGGCGCGGAATACGCGATCAGCTTCCTGCCCAAAGTGAAAATCGAGGTCGCGGTCGCCGAGGACCTCGTCGAGCGGGTCGTCGAGGCGATCCAGAAGACCGCCAAGACCGACAAGATCGGCGACGGCAAGGTCTTCGTCCTCGACGTTGCCAAGGCGGTCCGCATTCGCACCGGCGAAACCGACGCCGACGCGCTCTAGGAGGGGAATGATGAAGAGAAAGTTCGATTTGCTGAAACGCGCCGCCGCCCGCACGGCGACGGCCCTGCTTCTGATCGGCGCCTCCACCGGCGGGGCGCTGGCCCAGGACGCGCCGACGCTGGATACCGGCGACACCGCCTGGATGCTGACCGCCACCGCCCTGGTCCTGTTGATGACCATTCCGGGCCTGGCGCTGTTCTATGGCGGCATGGTGCGCAAGAAGAACGTCCTCAGCATGGTCATGCAGTCCTTCGCGGTCTGCGCCCTGATGTCGATCATCTGGATGGTGGTCGGCTATTCCCTCGCCTTCGCCGAGGGCAACGCCTTCTTCGGCTATCTGGACCGCGCCTTCCTGGCCGGGATGGAGGTGGACACCCTGTCGGGCACCATCCCCGAGAGCGTGTTCGTCATCTTCCAGATGACCTTCGCCATCATCACCCCGGCGCTGATCACCGGCGCTTTCGCGGACCGGATGAAGTTCTCGGCCATGCTTTGGTTCCTGGGGCTGTGGTCGGTCATCGTCTACGCGCCGGTGACCCACTGGGTGTGGGGCGGCGGCTTCCTGGCCAATGAAGGGGTGCTGGACTTCGCCGGCGGCACAGTCGTCCATATCAATGCGGGCGTCGCCGGCCTGGTGGCCGCGATCGTGCTGGGCAAGCGGACCGGCTACGGCACCGACAACCTGTCGCCGCACAATCTGGTGCTCAGCGTGATCGGCGCCTCGCTGTTGTGGGTCGGCTGGTTCGGCTTCAACGCCGGATCGGCGGTGGCCGCCAACGGCGGCGCCGGCATGGCGATGGCCGTGACCCAGATCGCGACCGCCGCGGCGGCGCTGTCCTGGATGTTCACCGAATGGATGCTGCGCGGCAAGCCCAGCGTCCTGGGCATCGTCTCCGGCGCCGTCGGCGGCCTGGTCGCCATCACGCCGGCGTCGGGCTTCGTCGGCCCGGTCGGCGCCCTGATCATCGGCATCGTGGCCGGCGTCGCCTGCTACTGGGGCGCGGTCAGCCTCAAGCGGATGCTGGGCTACGACGACTCGCTGGACGTCTTCGGCGTGCATGGCATCGGCGGCATCGTCGGCGCCATCCTCACCGGCGTCTTCGCGGTCGAGGCCATCGGCGGCACGCCGGGCCTGATCGAGGGCAACGCCGGACAGGTGCTGATCCAGATCGAGGGCATCGCCGCGACCATCGTCTGGTCGGCGGTGGCGAGCTTCATCATCCTCAAGGTGGTGGACATGGCCATCGGTCTCCGGGTCTCGGAGGAGCAGGAACGCGAGGGCCTCGATCTCGCGCTTCACGGCGAATCCGTGCAGTAGACGCTTCCCACCCCGCCGCCCGCGCAAGCGGGCGGCGGCCAAGCGACCGAGAAGGGGCGGCGACGCCCCTTCTTTTTTGCCTGCCCGCCGGCCGTCTCCCCGCCCGACCCGCGCATAAAGGCGTCGCGTCGCGGACGCCGCCGTGCTACGGACGGTGCTGCCCAGATATTAGGCAATTTCCGGGCGCCATAATTCGGGAGGGAATTTCATGCAATCGATCGCGTCGGGGGCCGACGTCTTTTTCGTTCTGATGGGCGCCGTCATGGTGCTCGCCATGCATTCCGGCTTCGCCTTTCTGGAGGTCGGCACCGTCCGCCACAAGAACCAGGTCAACGCCCTGGTCAAGATCCTGACCGACCTGTCGATCTCGACGGTCGCCTATTTCTTCGTCGGCTACGGGGTCGCCTATGGGGTCGATTTCCTGGTCAACGCCCGGGTACTGAGCGGCGTCGAGCAGGCCGAGGGCTACCGTTTCGCGGCGTCGGGCTACGACCTGGTGAAGTTCTTCTTCCTGATGACCTTCGCCGCCGCCATCCCGGCGATCATCTCGGGCGGCATCGCCGAACGGGCCAAGTTCCTGCCCCAGGCGACCGCGACCGCCGTTCTGGTCGGGTTCTTCTATCCCTTGTTCGAGGGCATGGTGTGGGGCGACCGGCTGGGCTTCCAGTCCTGGATCGAATCCGCCTTCGGCGTCGGCTTCCACGATTTCGCGGGGTCGGTGGTCGTCCATGCGGTCGGCGGCTGGATCGCGCTGGGCGCCGTCCTCCTGCTGGGGGTGCGCAAGGGGCGCTACGGCGCCGACGGACGGCCGGTCGGCATCCCGCCGTCGAACATCCCCTTCCTGGCGCTGGGGTCGTGGATCCTGGCGGTCGGCTGGTTCGGCTTCAACGTCATGAGCGCCCAGGGGCTGGAGGGCCTGACCGGCCTCGTCGCCATGAATTCGCTGCTCGCCATGGTCGGCGGGGTCCTGGCGGCGCTGATCGCCGGACGCAACGATCCGGGCTTCGTCCATAACGGGGCGCTGGCCGGGCTGGTGGCGGTCTGCGCCGGCTCCGACGTCATGCATCCGATCGGCGCGCTGGCGACCGGCGCCATCGCCGGCGTCCTGTTCGTCTGGGCCTTCCAGCTTTGCCACAACCGCCTGCGGGTCGACGACGTGCTGGGGGTCTGGCCCTTGCACGGACTATGCGGGGTGTGGGGCGGCATCGCCTGCGGCATCTTCGGGCTGGAATCGCTGGGCGGCATGGGCGGCGTCGCCTTCCTGCCCCAGCTCGTCGGCAGCGCGGTCGGCGCGGCCTATGCCCTGGCCGCCGGGCTGATCGTCTATGGCGCGCTCAAGATCGGCCTCGGCCTGCGTCTCAGCGAGCAGGACGAGTTCGCCGGATCGGACCTCGCCATCCACAAGATCAGCGCGACGCCGGAGACCGACCTGTCGCGCCACTGACGGGACGCGCCCGGCATATATTGCGGGCCTAGCCGGATTCACGCGCCGTTCTCCCCCATATCTTGGGGGCGGGCGGCGGGTCGCGCTTGCCGCGGCGGACGGCCGGAGATAGAGTGTTTTCGCTTTGTCCCGCGCCGCCGGCGGCGCGGCGGCGTCCCGATCCTTTGGCGACGAGGCCCGGCTTGCTGAACGACCGGCTGGCGCAGCTTACCGACTATCCCTTTCAGCGCCTGGCGGCGCTGCTGGACGGCATCGAGCCGCCGGCCGGGCTGGCGCCGATCTCCTTTTCCATCGGCGAGCCCCGCCACGCCCCGCCGGCGATGGTCGCCGAGATCGTCGCCGCCCACGCCGCCGACTGGAACCGCTATCCGCCGACCGCCGGCAGCCCCGACCTGCGCGCCGCCATCGCCGACTGGCTGGCGCGCCGCTACGCCCTGCCGCCGGGGATGATCGATGCCGAGCGCAACATCCTGCCGGTCGCCGGCACCCGCGAAGCCCTGTTCATGGCGGCGCTGGTCTGCGTGCCCGGCCATCCCGGCGCCGCGAGGACGCCCGCCGCCAGGCCGGTCGTTCTGGCGCCCAACCCGCTGTACCAGGTCTATGCCGGCGCCGCGGCGATGGCCGGCGCCGAGCTGCATCTGATGCCGGCGACCCGCGAGACCGGCTTCCTGCCCGACCTGGCGGCGGTGCCCGAGAAGCTGCTGGCCCGCACCGCGCTGGCCTATTTCTGCTCGCCCAGCAATCCGGAAGGCGCGGTGGCCTCGGCCAAACAACTGGCGGCGGCGCTGGACCTCGCCCGCGCCCACGGATTCACCCTTGCCTTCGACCAATGCTACGCCGACATCTACGATCGGACGCCGCCGCCCTCGATCGTCGAGACCTGCGCGGCGCGGGACGGCGACCTGGAAGGAGTGCTGGTGTTTCATTCCCTGTCGAAACGGTCCAGCGTTCCGGGGCTGCGCTCCGGCTTCGTCGCCGGGCCCGAGACGTTGATCGATCCCTTCAAGCGGCTGCGCGCCTATGGCGGCGCGACCACGCCGCCGCCCCTGATGGCGGCGGCGGCGGCGCTGTGGCGCGACGAGACCCATGTCGCCGAGAACCGCGCCCTCTATCGGGAGAAGTTCGACATCGCCGACGAGGTGCTGGACGGGCGGTTCGGCTATCGCCGGCCCGAGGCCGGCTTCTATCTGTGGCTCGATGTCGGCGACGGCGAGGCGGCGGCGCGAAAGCTGTGGGCCGAGGGCGCCCTGCGCGTCCTTCCCGGCGCCTATCTGGCGCGGGGCGCGGGCGCCGCCAATCCGGGACGCGCCTATCTGCGCCTGTCCCTGGTCGAGGCGGCGCCGGCGGTGCGCGAGGGGCTGCGCCGCCTGGTATCGGTCCTGTCGGCGACGGACCACGGGCAGAGGCAGTAGGGGAGACCGGGATGGCACGCGGCACCGGGCGCGCCGGACGCGCGCCGCTCTTGCCCGAGGGGGCGACGGCCTTCCTGCGCCGGCGGGCGATCGAGGTCGGCGGCGGCCTCCTGGTCGCGCTGGCCGGCGCGGCTCTGTTGGCGCTGCTCAGCTACGCCCCCGGCGATCCGTCGCTGAACACCGCCGCGCCGGGCGCCCCGGCCAACCTGCTCGGCCGCCCGGGCGCGGCCCTTGCCGACCTGATGCTCCAGACCCTGGGCGCGGCCTGGCTGCTGCTGCCGGTCGCGCTCGCCGTCTGGGGATGGCGGATCGCCGGCCATCGGGGCTTGCGCCGGCCCTGGCTGCGGTTCCTGCTTCTGCTCGTCGCCCTGCTCGCCACGGCGATCGGCGGCGGCGCCCTGGCGCCGCCCGCCGCCTGGCCGCTGCCCAGCCTGGGCGGCGTCGTCGGGCTGTTCTATCTGGCCGACCTGCTGGCGCTGGGCGCCTTCGTCGGTATCGTCGTTCCGCCCTGGACGCTGGCCTTCCTGGCGGCCGGCGGCGGTCTGGCGGCGTTTCTGTTCGCGCTCGGCCTCAGCGGCGAGGAATGGCGCGCCCTCGGCGATCGGGCACGGCGCGCGGCCAACGCCGCCCTGCGCGGCGGCGCGGCGGCGGCCCGCGTCGTCGCGCGCCTGGTCCAAGCGGCGCGGGACCGCGCCGAAGGCGGCCGCGCGCGCGCGGCGCGGATCGAGCCCCGGCTGGACGCCGTACCGGCTGTGGACACGGACCCCGACGAGACCGCCGAGGCGGCCAAGGAGGTGGTCGGCGACACGCCGCCGGCGGCGGTCGATCTTGTGGCGCCGCGCCAAGCGCCGCGCGGCGAAAGTTCCCGCGCCCGGCGCGAGCGCGAACCGGCCCTGGCGCTGGAGCCGCGCGAGGGCTACGAGCTGCCGCCCCTCGACCTGCTGGCGGCGCCACCGAAGGTCGCCCAGGAACGGCTGGACGAGGACGCGCTGGCCCAGAACGCGCGGCTTCTGGAATCGGTGCTCGCCGATTTCGGCGTCCAGGGCCGGATCGTCAAGGTGCGCCCCGGCCCGGTGGTCGCCATGTACGAGCTGGAGCCGGCGCCGGGCACCAAGACCTCGCGGGTGATCGGCCTGTCCGACGACATCGCCCGCTCGATGAGCGCCGTGTCGGTGCGGGTCGCCGTCATCCCCGGCCAGAACGTCATCGGCATCGAACTGCCCAACCGGGCCCGCGAGACGGTCTATCTGCGCGAGCTTCTGGCCTCGAAGGATTACGAAAAGACCTCCGCCAACCTGCTGCTCACCCTGGGCAAGGATATCGGCGGCCTGCCGATGATGGTCGACCTGGCCCGGATGCCCCATCTTTTGGTCGCCGGCACGACGGGCTCGGGCAAGTCGGTGGCGATCAACACCATGATCCTGTCGCTGCTCTACCGACTGCCGCCGGAGACCTGCAAGTTCATCATGATCGACCCCAAGATGCTGGAGCTGTCGGTCTATGACGGCATCCCCCATCTGATCGCGCCGGTGGTGACCGAGCCCGCCAAGGCCGTCGTCGCCCTGAAATGGACCGTGCGCGAGATGGAGGACCGCTACCGCGCCATGTCGAAGCTGGGGGTGCGCGGCATCGCCGGCTACAACGCCCGCCTGGAGGAAGCCCGCAAGAAGGGCGAAAACCTGACCCGGACGGTGCAGACCGGGTTCGATTCCGAGACCGGCAAGCCGATTTACGAGGAACAGCCCCTCGACCTGACGCCGCTGCCCTTTATCGTCGTCGTGGTCGACGAGATGGCCGATCTGATGATCGTCGCCGGCAAGGAGATCGAGGCCGCGATCCAGCGCCTGGCCCAGATGGCACGGGCCGCCGGCATCCATCTGATCATGGCGACCCAGCGGCCCTCGGTCGACGTGATCACCGGCACGATCAAGGCCAACTTCCCGACCCGAATCAGCTTCCAGGTCTCGTCGCGGGTCGACAGCCGCACCATCCTGGGCGAGACCGGCGCCGAGCAGCTTTTGGGCCAGGGCGACATGCTGTACATGGCCGGCGGCGGCCGCCTGACCCGCGTCCACGGCCCCCTGGTCACCGACGCCGAGGTCGACCAGGTGGTGCGCTTCATCTCCGGCCAGGGCGCGCCGACCTATATCGAGGAGGTCACCGAGGAGCCCGAGGCCGCGCTCCCCGGCATGGCCGGCGACGGCGAGTACGACCCCCTGTACGACCAGGCGGTGGCGCTGGTCTGCCGCGAGCGCAAGGCGTCGACCAGTTTCGTCCAGCGCCACTTGCAGATCGGCTACAACCGGGCGGCGCGGATCGTCGACCAGATGGAATCCGAGGGCGTCATCGGCCCCGCCAACCATGTCGGCAAGCGCGAAGTGCTGGCGCCCGACCATTCGGACTAAACCGATGCGCCGATTCCTTTCCCGACTGTCGCTGGCCGCGGCGATCGTTCTTCTTCTGGTACCGCTGGCGGCGGCGGGCCGGGCGGAGACCGGCGGCGGCGGGCTGGACGCCGAGACCCGACAGCGGATCGAGGCCTATCTGAACGGGCTGGATACGCTGCAGGCCCGCTTCGTCCAAATCTCGGACGATGGCGGCATCGCCCAGGGCACCCTGTATCTGGACCGGCCGGGCCGCATGCGCATCGATTACGATCCGCCGGCCCAGGTCGTGCTGGTGGCCGACGGCCGTTGGCTGATCCATGTCGATTACGCCCTCGACTCGGCGACCCATCTGCCGCTGTCCTCGACGCCCGCCTACTTCTTCCTGCGCGAGCGGGTCCGCCTGGAGGGCGAGGTAACGGTCACCGCCTTCGAGCGCGGCCCCGGCGTTCTGCGCCTGACCTTGGTCGAAAGCGCGGAGCCGGAGGCGGGCGCCCTGGCGCTCACCTTCGCCGACGGACCGCTGGAATTGCGGCAATGGACGGTGATCGATCCGCAAGGGGTGCGCGTCCGGGTCTCGCTGACCGACCTGCGCGCCGGCGTCGACATCGACCCCGAGATCTTCAAGGTAAAACTGCCCGATTTCGGCGCCGACGCGGCGCAATGACGGCAGGCCCGCCGCCGCCGACCGGCGCCCTGCCCGCCACAGGGGGCGGGCGCGGACCGGAATCAAATGTCGGGGTCAGTTGTCGTCGGAAGGGTCCTGAGACGAATCGTCGTCGGAATCGCCCCGGCGCTCTTCGGCCTTCTTCCTTTTGGCTTCCTCGCGGGCAGCCTTCTTCGCCGCCTTCGCGCGGTCGCGCTCCATCCGCTCGAATCGATAGTTGGGTCTGCGGGCCATTCGGAAACTCTCTTCTTCAGTCGGCTTTCGGACCGTCGGCTCGGCCGAAGCCGGGGGAACCCGACCAGCAGCCGGCAATGGGCGGCATCGGAACGGCAAAGGCGGCGGCCCGCCGAATCATCGACGCCGCGCGCGCGCCATGCCCTATGGCCGCAGCCCGCAAGGGGAAAAGAACGGTCGGACGATACCGGGTCCGACCAACCGGTTCAGTCGAGCGCGACGAGATTTTCCGCCGAGAACTTTCCGTTCTGCCCGGACACCAACTCGTATTCCACCTTCTGGCCTTCGCGGAGGCCCGTCAGGCCGGCGCGTTCGACCGCCGAGATGTGGACGAAGGCATCCTTGCCGCCGTCGCTCGGCTCGATAAAGCCGTAGCCCTTGGTCGGATTAAACCATTTAACCGTACCAGTCGTCATTTCTTGCCCTTTCAAAGAGTCGCGCCAACGACGGCAAATTTGCCGAGCGTCAGTCGGGGTATTGGTCTCACAATTTCTCGGGGTAACGCCGCCAAGCGCTGAGGCTTTAAGTAGGATACGCCAGGATCATGTGCAACCGGCTTTCCTAATTGACCTATTCCGTGCCCATTTGCAAATGAAATTTATCGCGTGGGCCGGCGCGCGGGAAGCCGGGAGCGGGGCTCGACCGACCGGCGAAAGCGCACTATATGTTCCAGGCGGCACCCGCCGGCGGTCATTTCACCCCCGGTGGCGCATGGCGCTTGGATCGCGCCGAGAGGACCCGCGAACGGACGGATACGGCCGCATGGACATGAACGTCGCGCCCCAAGGACCGCCGGTTATCGGCATTCCCGCCAGCACGACCCGCATCGAGATCATCGATGTCCATATGGCGACCCGGCGCTATGTCGAGGCCGTCGCCAAGGGCTGCGGGGCGCTGCCCTTCATCCTGCCGGCCCTGGGCGATCTCTATGATATGAAGGCCGTTCTCGCGCGCGTCGACGGGCTGCTGTTCACCGGCGGCCGCGCCAATATCGATCCCATCCATTACGGCGAAGGTCCGCACCCGCCGGACGAGATCCGCGATCACGACCGCGACGCGACGACCTTGCCGCTGGTCCGGGCGGCGCTGGACGCGGGCGTGCCCATCTTCGGCGTCTGCCGGGGGATTCAGGAGATCAACGTCGCCCTCGGCGGCAGCCTTCATTATCGGGTCCACGAGATCGAGGGCATGATGGACCACCGGATGACCCCGGGCGACCCGGTGGAGAAGATCTTTCGCCTTCGCCATCATCTGGACATGCCGGAGGGAAGCGCGCTGGCGTCCCTGTTGGGTGCGCGCCGGGTCCAGGTCAATTCGCTGCACGGCCAAGGCATCAACAAGCTCGCGCCCGGAATTTCGGCCGAGGGCCGCGCGCCCGACGGGCTGGTCGAGGCGATTCGCGTCACCGGCGCCCGATCCTTCGCCTACGGCGTGCAATGGCACGCCGAATGGGCCTACGATGAGGATCCGGTCTCGCGGGCGCTGTTCGGCGCGTTCGCCGGCGACGCCCGCGACCGCGCCGCCCGCCGCCATTCGCGCACCGGCAATCTGGTCTGAGGCACGGCCCGCCGCACGCCATGCCCCGCCCTTCCTTCGTTTCCATTCCGCCCCAGGCGGCGGACGCCTTCCAGATAGCCGGCGCCGACGGCGTCGCCCTCGCCCTGTACCGGTTGCGCGCTTCCCGGGAATCGGGGCCGGCGGTTCTGGTCGGCCATGCCAACGGTCTTGCCGCCGGCTCCTACCTGCCGATGCTGACGCTGCTGGCCGAGCAAGCCCAGGTCTTCGCCTTCGATTGCCGCGGCCATGGCGGCGCCGAGGCGCCCCTGCCAGAGCCGGGCGGGCCGCCGCTGGCCGAGCTGTATGGCTTGGACAAGGCGGCGGCCGACCTGGGGGCGGTCGCCGACGCGGTCGCGGCGCGCGTCGGCGGCGCACCGCTCTTTTACGCGGCCCATTCGCAAAGCGGGGTCAACGCCCTGCGCCTCGCCGGCGTCCTGGGGCGCCATCCTTTCGCCGCCATGATCCTGTTCGAGCCGCCGGTGATGCCGGCGCCAGGCGTCGGCTGCCGGGCCCTGGCCGAACGGATCCAGCCGAGGATGGCGGCGAACGCCCGCGACCGCCGCGCCCGCTGGCCGGGACCCGAGGCGCTGGCCGAGAGCCTGTCCCGCAAGCCCGCCTTCGCCGCCTGCGGCGCCGATTCACTGGCCGCCCACGCAAGGGGCACGCTGCGACCGATCCGCCCCGGCGAGGACGGCGGGCCGGGAGAGGGCGGCTACACGCTCTGCTGCCCGCCCGAGGTCGAGGGCGCCTTGTTCGCGTCGCTGATCGACGCCACGACCTTCGACGGGCTGTCGGCGGTGCGCGTGCCGGTCACCCTGGTCGGGTCGGACCCCGCGACGGCGCCGGCGGACGCCTGGGTCCCGCGTGCGATGGCCGATCTGGCGGCGCGGATACCCGACTGCCGAACCGACATCCTGCCCGAGGTCGGCCATATGATGCCGCTGGAAGACCCGGCCGCCTGCGCGGCCCGCATCCTGGACATGCTCGCCGCGGCGGATCGCGCGAACGCGATGCAAGCGGCCGCCCGATGACCCTGCCCGCCCCCCGCTTCACGTCGATCCCCGAAGACCGGGCCGAGGTCATCGAGGTCGAGACCGCGCCCGGGATCACCCTGCTCGCCTATCGCATCCGCAAGGGCCCCGATTCCGGCCCGGCGATCCTGTTCGGCCATGCCAACGGGCTGGCGGCCGGGTCGTATCTGCCGTTGCTGGAACTGTTGAGCGACCGAATTCAGGTCTTTGCCTTCGATTCGCGCGGCCATGGCGGGTCGAGCGTTCCCTTGAACGATCTGCCCCGCGACTATTCCCGCTCGGCGATGGTCGAGGACTTGGTGGAGGTCATCAAGGCCGTGCGGGCGCGGATCGGCGAGGCGCCCCTCTATTACGCCGGCCATTCGAAATGCGCGGTCGAGGCGTTGCATCTGGGCGTTGCGTTCGGCCGCCATCCCTGGCGCGCCGTGACCCTGTTCGAGCCGCCGCTGCTGCCCCCCAAGGGACATCCGCTGCGCCCGGTCATCGGCGACGCGCCGCCGCCGATCATCGAGATGAGCCGCCGCCGGCGCCCCCGCTGGCCGAGCCCCGAGGCGCTGGCGCGAAGCCTGGCCAAGCGACCGGTCTTCGCCCATTGCCTGCCCGAGATGCTGGCCGCCCATTGCCGGGCGACCCTGCGCCCGATCCGCCCAGGCGAGGATGGGGGGCCGGGGGAGGGCGATTACACGCTCTGCTGCCCGCCCGAGGTCGAGGCCCAGGTGTTCATCACCCACACCCACCCCAGCAATTTCGAGGCCGTCGCGCGGTTTCCCGGCCCGCTGACCCTGGTCGGCGCCGAACCGGACGAGGCGGCGCCCGGCGACTGGCTGCCGGCGGCGCTGGCCGCCGCCGCGCAGACCAATCCGGGCTGCCGCTATATCCCCATGCGCGGCGTGTCCCACATGCTTCTGCTGGAGGCGCCGGAACTCTGCGCCAACGTCATCCTGGAAATGTTCGGATAGGCGCCGGACCGGGGCGATTCCGCCCGCAATTCGGCGAGGCACCCGGCAAGGCCGTGGGCCGTCGCCGACAGGCCGCTCTTCGTCCGGTCGATCCGATCCATCCGCGTCGCGGCGTTCGCCGCCTTGGCGGACAATCCCCACAGATCCGCCGACAAGGCGGAAAGGTCCCCCCGCCGGTCCGCGCGGGCCACGGAGTCCGGGATGTCCGGATACCGAAGGCGGCGCTTGGAGGTCGATTTTCTGGCCATGATGCCTCGCGCTGCTCGTTATAATTGTTTTATCGGCTGTCAGTTTCTCGTTTAACGTGCAGTCAAACGGTTAACGATACCCCCGCCTTCAACTCGCCGTGAAGAGTCGGGGGCCGTCTTGAATCCATACCCGACGCCCCCACTTAAGAATTCAAGGTCGAACGCCGCAACGGTGTTTCGACGCGGGGCGGTTACCCTCCCGCTCCGCAGCTCCTTCGGGAGACGCAGCGCCCGGTTGGCCCCCTAGCCGGGCGCTGTTTTTATCTAGCCCAACAGCCGCACCAACCCGAGGCTGATCGACGGAAAGGCGACCAGAAGGGCGATCCGCGCCAGGTCCGACAGGAAGAAGGGAACCACGCCCCGAAAGCTGGCCGACAATGGCACGTCCCGGGCCAGGGCGTTGATCACGAAGACGTTCAAGCCCACCGGCGGGGTGATCAGCCCCACCTCGACCGCGATCAGGGCGAGGACGCCGAACCAGATCGCCGTCTCCTCGGCCGGCAAGCCGAGATCGAGACCGGCGACCACCGGAAACAGGATCGGGACCGTCAGCAGGATCATCGACAGGCTGTCCATCACGCAGCCGAGCGCCAGGAACAGAACCAGGATCGCGCCGACGACGGCGAGCGGCGGCCAGCCCGACCCGGCGACCGCGTCCGCCGCGATCTGAGGCAGGCGCGACAGCGCCAGCGCCGCGTTGAAGATCTCGGCGCCGAGCAGGATCAGGAAGATCATCGCCGTGATCGACGCCGTTTCCAGCAGGCAGTCGGCGAGCGCGGCCCGGTCCAGCCGGCGGCGTGCCAGCGCCAGCAGCCCGGTCGCGCCGGCGCCGACCGCGGCGCCCTCGGTCGGCGTGAACCAGCCGCCATAGATGCCGCCGATGACCAGGGCGAAGATCGCCGCCACCGGCCACAGGGTCGCCAGCCCGCGCCGCCTTGCCGTCGCCGATGCCGGCGCCGGCGCCGCCAGGCCCAGCCGCCGCGCCGCGACCGACGCCGCGACCATATAACCCAGCACCGCCAGCAGCCCCGGCAGCAGGGCGGCGACGAACATCTTGCCGACGCTCTGCTCGGTCAGCACCGCATAGAGGACGAGGACCAGCGAGGGCGGGATCAGGATTCCCAACGTGCCGCCGGCGGCCAGCGTTCCCGTGGCCAGCCCGCCGGGATAGCCGTGCCGGCGCATTTCCGGCAAGGCCACCTTGGCCATGGTCGCCGCCGTCGCCAGGGACGAGCCGCAGACGGCGCCGAAGCCGGCGCAGGCGCCGACGGCGGCGAGCGCCAGGCCGCCGCGGCGATGGCCGAGCCAGGACTGGGCGGCGTCGAACAGCGCCCGGCTAAGGCCGGCGCGGACCGCGAACTGCCCCATCAGGACGAACAGCGGCACGACGCTGAGGCCGTAATCGGCAAAGCGGTCATAGGCGCCGCCCTTCAGCCAGCCGAGCAACGGCCCGGTCCCGGCGAGCGCCGCGTAGCCGGCCATGCCGGCCACCAGCATCGCCACCGCGATCGGCACCCGAATGATCAGCAGCAGCACCAGCCCGCCGAGCAACGCCCCGCCGACGGCGATGCCGCTCATTCGCCGGCGTCCCGTTCGATCAAGCTGCGCCAGGCCGCATGGGCGCCGGCGAGGGCCAGCAGGCCGAGCGCCGCCGCCGCCGGCACATAGCCCCACCACAGGGGCAGGCGCAGCACCATGGTCAGCTCGCCATATTGCCGCAACTCGACCCCGCCGAGGACCAGCCGCCATCCGATCAGCGCCGCGACGAGCGCGAGCGCCCCATGCCCCGCCGCTTCCAGAACGCGCCGCAAACGCCGGGGCGCCCGGTCGGTGAACAGATGGACGGCCGGATTCCCGCCCCGCCATTGGCACCAGGGCAGGAAGGCGAACACGGCGACGGCGCAGCCCATCTCGACCAACTCGAAATCGCCCAGGACCGGCGTCCCGAACAGGGCCCGACCGCCGACGCTGGCCAACGTCACCGCGCAGACGGCAAGCAGCACCGCGCCCCCGAACAGCGCGCTGGCCCGGCAGGCGGCGCCGAGCGCCCGCGCGCCGCGCGCCTCTTTCCGCGCCCCGCCGGGGTCCGGCGCCGCCGTCACCCGCCGCGCGCCGCCTCGAACTCGGCGATCAAGCGGCGCGCGTCGGCCAGAAGGCCGGCGCCGTCATAGCCGCGCTTGTCCATGTCAGCGATCCAGGCGTCGATCACCGGCTGGGTCGCCGCGATCCAGCGGGCGCGTTCGTCCGCGGCGAGGGTGACGATTTCGTTGCCCCGCGCCGTCGCCGCCGCGCGGCCCGGTTCCTCCGCCGCGTCCCAAAGACGGCCGATGCGGCGCGCCAGGCCGGCGCCGGTCTCGCCGTCGATGGCGGCACGCGCGGCGTCGGGCAGGGCGGCGTAGCGCGCCTTGTTCATCGACAGGAGGAACACCCCGGTATAGAGGCCGACCCGCGTATGGCTGCGCGCGACCTCGTGGATGCGCAGGGGCAGGGCGACCTCGAACGGGATCGCGGCCCCGTCGACCACCCCGCGGGCCATCGCCTGATGGACCTCGGGCACCGGCATGCCGACCGGCACCGCCCCCAGCGCCCGCAACGCCGCCGCCACCGCGCGGCTGGGCGCGCGCAGCTTGACGTCCTTCAGGTCGGCCATGCGGGCGATGCGCTTGTCGACCATATGAAAGCTGGCGGGCGCGTGGGCGTGCAGCAGGATCGGGTGGACGTCGGCGAACTCGTCGCGCAGATGGGTCTTCTGGAAGGCGGTCAGCGCCAGGCTGGTCGCTTCGGCCGAACCGCCGACGAAGGGCAGCTCGAACAGCTCGACGATAGGGAAGCGTCCGGCGGTGTAGCCCGGCAGGGTCCAGGTCAGGTCGGCGACCCCGTCGCGGGCCTGGTCGAACAGTTGGCGCGGCGACCCGCCCAGCTGCATCGCCGGATAGATGTCGAACGTGACCTGCCCGCCGGCGGCCTGCGTAACCCGTTCGGCCCAGGGGAGAAGGAATTTCGCGTGGGTCACCGATTTCGGCGACAGGAAATGGTGGATCCGCAGCGTCTCCGCGGCGCCGGCGCCCGCCGGCGCCGCCATCAGAACCAATGCCGCGAGTGCGGCCAGGGCGCGCCGCGCGGCGGCGATTCGTCGAGGCTTCATGAACGATCCCGAATTTTCCGTCCCCGGCGCCGGGCGCGCCGGGCTCCGCCCGCGTTATAGGTGCGCCGCCCGCCACCGGCAAGGCCCCCTCCCAGTTGCGCGGCGCCCGCCCCCTGCGTATCTTGGCCGGCCCGCGCGCCGCGTCCGTCCGCTACCGAGACTCCCATGCCCCTGCGCATCGCGACCTGGAACGTCAACTCCGTCCGCATCCGCCTGGAACTGCTGGCGCGGCTGAACGAAACGGCGCGCCCCGACATTCTGTGCCTGCAGGAAACGAAGGTCGTCGACGACCTGTTTCCCCATACGGAGCTGGCGTCGCTGGGCTATGTCCACCGCCATGTCGCGGGCATGAAGAGCTACAACGGCGTCGCCATCCTGTCGCGCCGCCCCTTCGCCGACGCGGGCGGCCGCGACTGGTGCGACAAGGCCGATTGCCGGCATATCCACGTCACTTTGGAGAACGGCGTCGAGCTGCATAATTTCTACGTGCCGGCGGGCGGCGACGTTCCGGACCCGGAAGCCAACGACAAGTTCGCCCACAAATTGCGCTTCCTGACCGACGTGACCGCCTGGTTCAAGGGCCGCGCGCGGTCGGGACCGCCGGCGATCCTGGTCGGCGATCTGAACGTGGCGCCGCTGGAGACCGACGTCTGGTCCCACAAGCAGCTTCTGAACGTGGTCAGCCATACCCCGGTCGAAGTCGATCATCTGGACCGGCTGCAAGCCTCGCGGGGTTGGATCGACGCGGTGCGCCATTTCATTCCGCCCGAGAACAGGCTTTACTCCTGGTGGAGCTACCGGGCGCGGGACTGGTCGGCGAGCGACCGGGGACGGCGGCTGGACCATATCTGGGTGACCCCCGACCTGCGCGAGACCCTGGCCGGCGCGCAGGTGCTGCGCGACGTCCGGGGCTGGGACCAGCCGTCGGACCACGCGCCGGTGGTCTGCGACCTGACGCTGGACTGACCGGCGCGACGATCGGGACGAAAAGACGACACCAAGACCGAGGAGACGGAGGCCATGGAGAGCCATTTCAACCTGGAGATCGACGGCGCCCGCGCCACGATCACCCTGGACAACCCGCCGGTGAAGAACCGGCTGCTGGCGAGCGACCTGCCGGGCCTGAACGATATTCTGGGCCGCATCGAGGCCGACCCCGCGATCCGGGTGGCGGTGCTGCGCGCCACCGGCGAGACGGCCTTCTGTTCCGGCTACGCGGTCGGCGATATCGGCGCCACCGACTGGGAATCGAACCCGCTGGAGGAGGTCTGCGACCGGCTGGAAGCCTTGCCGATGCCGACCATCTGCGCACTGAACGGCCATTGCTACGGCGGCGCGGTGGACCTGACGCTGGCCTGCGATTTCCGGATCGGCGTGCCGGGCATGAACCTGGCCATCCCGGCGGTCCGGCTGGGGGTGCATTACTGGCCCAACGGGCTGAGCCGCCATGTGGAGCGCCTCGGCCTCGGCCTCGCCAAGCGCCTGTTCCTGGCCCACGAGACCTTCACCGGCGACCAGCTTCACGCGCTGGGCTATCTGGACTATCTCGCGCCGCTGGCGGAACTGCGCGAGCGGACCGACGCCCTCGCCGCCAAGCTGGCCGGCCACGCCCCCTTGCCGATGCGCGGCATGAAGCGGGCGCTGAACCAGATCGCGCGCGGCACCCTGGACGTCGCCGCGACCCAGGCGGCGATCCAGGAATGCATGAGCTCCGAGGACGCCAAGGAAGGCCCCCGCGCCTTCGCCGAGAAGCGCGCCCCGGACTTCCAGGGCCGCTGACCGGGCGACCGACGATGGCCGCGCATTTCAGCCTCGCGATCGAGGGCCGGCGGGCGACGATCACCCTGGACAACCCGGCCCAGCGCAACAGCATCGACCCGGCCGAGCTGCCGGCGCTGATCGCGCTGCTGGACGAGGTCGAGGCCAATCCCGACTTGCGGGTCCTGGTCCTGCGCGCGACCGGCGACAAGGTGTTCAGCTCCGGCTTCAGCATGGGCAAGGTGCTGGACATCGACCATGTGGACCATCCCCTGGAACAAGCCGTCGACCGCATCCAGGCCCTGCCGCTGGCGACCGTCTGCGCGCTGAACGGCGGCGTCTATGGCGGCGCCGTCGATTTCACCCAGGGCTTCGATTTCCGCATCGGGGTCGAGGGAATGCTGCTGTACGTTCCCGCCGGGATGCTGGGGGTACATTACTATGTCAACGGCCTGCGCCGGTCGGTCGCGCTGATGGGGGTGCAGTGGGCGAAGCGGATCTTCGTCATGTGCGACAAGCTGTCCGACATCGATCTTCTGCGCGCCGGCTATCTGGACGCGCTGGTGGCGCCGGGCGACCTGACCGCCGCGACCGACGCCTTCGCCGACAAGCTGGCGGGCCTGGCGCCCCTGGCCCAGCGGGGCATGAAGCGGGCGCTGAACCAGGTCTCGTTCCGGACCCTGGACGTCGCCGCGACCCGGGCGGCGATCCTGGAATGCATGACCTCCGAGGACGCCAAGGAAGGCCCCCGCGCCTTCGCCGAGAAGCGCGCCCCGGACTTCCGAGGCCGCTGATCCGCCCCGCCGCCTAGGCGAGATGGCGGAGGAAGAAGTCCAGCATCAGCTCCCAGCTCTCGGCGGCGGCGCCGGGATGGTAGACCGGCCGGTCCTCGCAGAAATAGCCGTGACCGGCGTCGGCGAAGACGCGCAGCCCGTAGGATTTGTTGGCGGCGGTCAGGGCTTCGGCGATGCGGGCATGCTCGTCGGGCAGGATGCCGCCGTCCTTGGCGCCGTAGCAGAGCAGGATCGGCGCACGCATCTCGGGGATCCGATCCAGCAGCGGCTTGCGCCCGGCCCGGTCCTCGACCGGCGCGATGCCGCCGCCATAGAATCCGACCGCCGCGCCGATCCGTCCGGCATGGGCGGCGTTGGCGAGGAAGGCGAGGCGGCCGCCCATGCAGAAGCCGGTCGCCGCGACGGGTCCCGATCGCACCTCGTCGCGCGCCGCCAGGGCGTCCAGCGCTCGGCCGGTCTCGGCCATGACGGTATCGTCGTCCATCTCGCGCAGGCGGGCGATGGCGTTTTCCATGTCGTCATAGGCGAAGACGTCGCCGTGATAAATGTCGGGAACCAGGGCGCAATAGCCGGCGTCGGCGAAACGCGCCGCCAGGCGCCGGAAATGATCGTTGACGCCGAACGCCTCGATGAAGATTACCACCGCCGGCCAGGGGCCAGCCGCCGCCGGCCGGGCGTAGAAGCCGCGCAACCCGTCGCCCAGATCGAGCCAATCGCCGCCATCCGCGAAATTCTCGGTCATGCCGTTCCTCCGTTCTCCTTGGCCCGCCGATAGATGAAATAGCGCCCGGGGGCGACGCCGTCGGGCGGGTCCAGCGCCACCAGGCCCGGCGCCGCCATCGGCTGGTCCGTCACCAGGAACCCGCCGGGCGCGGTCAGCGCCGCCAGCATCGGCGCCAGATAAGCGGCCAGCGCCTTGGTCGCCGCCTTGTCGCCGCTGCCGATGTCGGCATGGATCAGCGCCGCCCGAGCGCCGAGACGGGCCGCCGCGCCCGGCACCGTGTCGGCGAAATCGCCGAGGATCATATGGGCGGCGTCGGGGACGCAGTCGGGATGGGCGGCGACCTGGCGGTCGAAGGCAAAGATGTCGCGTTCGGGCAACAGCGCGCGCAGATGGTCGAAGGTCCGGCCGTTGCCCAGGCCGAGCTCGGCCACCGGTCCCGGCAGGTCGCGGATCGCCGCCGCCGCGAAGCCGAGGCAGGCGCGCTGCGCCTCCAGCCGGCGGATAGCGCTGTCCAGGCGGCTCATCGTCCGGCCTAGGCGTCGGCGCCCTGGCTCATCACGTCGCGCAGACGCGCGGTCGTCGCCTCCAGGCGCAGGGCGAGCTCGCGCATCACCTCGATGGCGATCGCCGGAAACTCGTTGACGAGCTGGAAGAACAGATCCTTCGAGATGCGCAGCATGGTCAGCGCCGTCTCCGCCCGCACCGTCGCGGTCCGCGGCACGTCGCACAGGATCGCGATTTCGCCGACCAGGTCGTTCACCTTGGCCTCGGCGACCTTCACCTCGCCCTCGGCGCCGTCGACCAGGATATCGGCGCTGCCCTCGATGACGATATAGGCGGCGTCGCCGGGCTCGCCGCGGCGGAAGACGTCCTGGCCGGGGGCATAGGCGATGCGCTCGCTGGTGAAGGCGAGCAGTTTCAGCTTCGCCGGATCGATGTTGGCGAAGATGGGAATATTGCGAAGCAGGTCGACTTCTTGTTCCAGGCTCATGGTCGGTCTCCTCCGGGGGCTAGGCGGCCCCGGACAGGGCGTTCAGTTCGCTGTCCGGCCGGGACAGCTCCTCCGGCGTGCCGCTTTCGACCAGGCGCCCGGCCTTCAGGACCAGGACCCGGTCGAACCCGCGCGCTATTTCCGCGAGATGGGTGATCCAGATCAGGCCGCGCCCGTCGAACTCGGCGCGCAGGGCACCGAGGAAGCGCGCCTGGGTCGCCGAATCGAAGGACGCGGTCGCTTCGTTGACGATCAGGACGTCCGGACGCTTGAGGATGCAGCGGGCGATCGCCAGCTTCTGCCGCAATGCCGCGCTCAGCCGCCCGCCGCCGATCCCGACCTCGAAATCGAGGCCGACTTCCATCACCTTGGCGCGCATGTCCAGCGTCTCGACGACCTCGGCGATGGCGGCGCCGACGCGCGCGGCGCTTTCGGCCTGGCCGTAGGCGATCTTGCCGAACAGGATGTTGTCCTGAAGGCTGGCGGCGGCGTTGTAGCGGTCCGGGTCGTAGAAGGCGACCGCGTCTTGCGATTCCTCGGGCAGCTTCTCGCGGAAGACGCGCCGCGCGTCCAGAAGCCGGGCCTGGAAGGCCTCGTCGATCAGGCCCAGGCGATGGCGCGCCGGGACCAGCTTGAAGGGCAGACCGAGGAGCCGCGCGCGGTCGTCGGCGCGCATCGCGTCGGGTGCCTGCTTGCGGGTCCGCGCCAGCAGCGCCTGATAGTCGGGCAGGTCGTCATGGGCGATGAAGCTGAACTGCTCGAAGAACTCGTGGCCCGGCGGCAGGTCCGAGAACAGCTCGACCATGGTTTCCGCGACCTTGCCGCCCATGGCGATCAGGTCGGACAGGAGGTCGGTCTCCTCCAGCACCTCGCGCACATAGGCGTTTTCGGCGAGACCGTCGATATCGAATTCGGGCCCCACCGGGGTGCCGAACAGCAAATTCTCGGCGACCGACGCGTTGCCGTTGTACTTGTCCTCGTCGAACGGTTCGACCAGGGGGGCGAGCTCGGGCTCCGCGAGACGCTTGCGCAGGGCGGCGCGGGCGGCGAGCGCGCTGTCCGCCAGATCGGGCCGGCGGTCCGGATCGATGCTGCCGCGCAGGCCCATATCGTAGATGTCCTCGTCCATGCCGAAATCATGCAGGACCTGGAACATGCGCGCGGTCAGGGCCGCTCCCTCGGCGCCGGCGGCGGCATAGTCGACCCAGTCGGCCGCCGGGTCGAACGCGACGTTTGCCGTCAGCTCGGCCTCGTGGACGGCGCGGGCGCGCGCGTCGGCCGCCGCGCCGTCATAGTCGGGCTCGCGCAACGGCCGGTGTTTCAGACCGTAGAGCAGATTGTCGCGGACGCTGGCCGAGAAAAGATGCGCGTTGGGCCCGACATAGGCGAGACGCCGGCCGGTCACCGATTCGGGCAGCTTGGTCAGGTCGTGGCCGGCGAGGAGCAGCCGGCCGCTGGTCGGCATGGCCAGCCGCGCGAGCAGGAGGCCGAGCGAATCCTTGCCCGAATTGCCGGTCCCGACGACGGCGACATGGGCGTCCAGCGGCAAGGAGAAGGTCACCCCTTCCAACAGGCGCACGCTTTCGTCCTGGATCAGACCCAGATTGGCGGCCTCCAGGGTGCCGGTCAGAGGCGCCGGCATGTCCGGCTCGTCGGTCTGCAAAGCCGGGTCGAGCATGCCCTCGGGGTGGAACTGGTCGATGACCTGTTCGTATTTGATCCGCGCGTCCTCCTTCTGCTGGTAATAGGCCAGCAATTCCTTCCAGGGCGCCGACATGTCCTTGTAGGCGGCGAGCACCGCGACCAGGGCACCGAAGGTCAGGTCGCCCCGGATCACCAGATAGCCGCCGATGGAATAGAAGAAGAAGGGCGTGAGCTGGGCGAGAAAGTTATTGAGAAATTTGATGAAAAACTTTTTGCGGTAGATGTCGTAGCGGATGTCGTAGATCCGCCCCAGGCGGGTGGAGAAATCGGTCAACTCCAGCTGGGCGGTGTCGTGGGCGTGGATCTCGGAGACGCCGGCGACGGTCTCGCCGATCCGATCCGACAGCTTGCGCACCGTGCGGACCCGCTCCTTGGCCAGCATGTTGACCCGCTTCTGCAGCCGCGGGATCACCCAGGCCTGGATCGGGTAGAGCGAGATCGCCGCCGCCCCCAGGATCGGGTCCTGGACGAACATGAACGCGACGATGGTCAGCAGGGTGCCGCCTTGGAAGGCGGGCAGGGAGAAGGAGTCGCCGATGAAGCCGCCCAGGGGCTCGACCTCGGAGGTGACCATGGGGATGATCTCGCCCGCCGAGGTCCGCCGGAAATGGTCCAGCGGATAGCGTAGCACCCGCGAGAACAACTCGAAGCGCAGGCGCCGCAGCATGCGCTCGCCCAGCTGGCCCTTGAAGACGTTGATCGTGTATTTGAACCCGCCATTGATCAGGACCAGGGCGAGAAAGATAAAGCACAGCACCATCAGGTAGGGCACCTGGTCCAGCGACATGCCGAACAGCTCGCGCGGGAAGTCGCGCCCGCCGATCGCCTGGTTGATGATCAGCTTGGGCAGCTCGAACGAGTAATAGAGAAAGGGAAAGGACGCCCCGGTCAGCGCCAGCAGGAGAAGCTGCTGGCGCTTGCTGTGGCGGAAAATGAACCTGAAGATCGACGGTTCCAAGCCTGTCCTCCCCAGCGGCCGTCCCGACGAGTCGCTCAGGTACCGCCCTGCCTCGGCCGGTCGCGGCCGAACGAACAAGATAGTCCGCGCCAAGCGTCGGGAAAAGAAGGGTTTTGGCGGGCCCGCGCGCTGTGCCATAGTCGCGGCGAACGGCCCCGGCGCCCGACCGCGACCGGTTGGCGCCGGGCGCGGCCCGACTTTCTAAACGGCGAACCGCCCATGGCGAACGACAGCAGCGGCTCCCGCATCCTGATCTACAGCCACGACAGCTTCGGCCTGGGGCATCTGCGCCGCTGCCGGGCGATCGCCCATTCGCTGGTCAGCCATCGCCCGGATATGTCGGTTCTGATCCTGTCGGGCTCGCCGATCATCGGCAGCTTCGATTTTCGCGCCCGCGTCGATTTCGTCCGCGTGCCCGGCGTGATCAAGCTGCGCAACGGCGAATACACCTCCCTCGGCCTGCATCTGGATATCGAGAAGACCCTGGCGATGCGCGCGTCGATCATCCGCCACACGGCCGAGGTCTTCGAGCCCGACCTGTTCCTGGTCGACAAGGAGCCGCTGGGCCTGCGCGGCGAGGTCGAGGAAACTCTGACCATGCTCAAGGCGCGGGGCGTGCCCCTGGTGCTGGGCCTGCGCGACGTGATGGACGAGCCGGCCCTGCTGGCGCCGGAATGGAAACGCAAGAACGCCGTGCCGGCGCTGCGCGACCTGTATGACGATATCTGGGTGTACGGCCTGCCGCAGATCTGCGACCCGCTCGCCGATATCGACCTGTCGGCGGCGACGCGGCGCAAGATCACCTTCACCGGCTATCTGCGCCGCGACCTGCCGGCCAACGTGCCGCCGCCGGCGGCGACCGAACTGCTGGACGAGCCCTATCTTCTGGTCACGCCCGGCGGCGGCGGCGACGGCAACGCGCTGATCGATTGGGTCCTGTCGGCCTACGAGACCAGCCGCGATCTGCCCTGGCCGGCGCTGATCGTGTTCGGCCCGTTCATGGAGCCCCGCCGCCAGTCGGAATTCCTGACCCGCGCCGCCGCCTTGGCGCGGGTCGAGGCCATCACCTTCGACGCCCATATGGAGCATCTGGTCGACCGCGCCGCCGGCCTGATCGCGATGGGCGGCTACAATACCTTCTGCGAGATCCTCAGTTTCGACAAGCGGGCCATCATCGTGCCCCGCACCCGGCCGCGGCTGGAGCAATATATCCGCGCCTCGCGGGCGCAGGAGTTGGGCCTGGCGCAGATGCTGCTGGTGGAGGAAAACGCCGACCGGCAGGACCCCGAGGCCATGGTGACCGCCCTGCGCCGCCTGCCGCTACAAGCCCGGCCGTCGGACGTGGTCGTGCCCGGGCTGCTGGACGGGCTTTCCAACGTCAATCGGCTGATGGACAAGCATCTGCGCAGACCGGCGCCGCCCTCGCGCGGGGCCACGCGCCAGCGCGCCTGACCGCGGGACCATGCGCGCCGGCATCGCCTTCGTCGTGAAGGGATATCCGCGCCTGTCGGAGACCTTCATCACCCAGGAGATCCTGGGGTTGGAGGCCCGCGGCCTGGACATCGTCATCTATTCCCTGCGCCATCCCACCGACGCCGAGACCCATCCGATGCACGCGCGCATCCGCGCGCCGGTCGTCTATCTGCCCGAATATCTGAAGGACGAGCCGGGCCGCGTCTTCCGCGCCTGGCGGGCCCTGCGCCGGCGCGCCGAATATCGCCGCGCCCGCGCCCTGTGGCTGGCCGACCTGCGCCGCGACCCGAGCCCCAACCGGGTGCGCCGGTTCGGCCAGGCCCTGGTGCTGGTCCATGAGCTGCGCGCCGATCTGGGCCGCCTGCACGCCCATTTCCTGCACACGCCGGCCTCGGTCGCCCGCTACGCCGCCGTCATCGCCGGGCTCCCCTGGAGCGTCTCGGCCCACGCCAAGGACATCTGGACCACCCCCGACTGGGAAAAACGCGAGAAGCTCGCCGATTGCGATTGGGCGGTCACCTGCACCGGGACGGGGCGCGACCATCTGGCGGCGCTGGCCGACCGCCCCGGCAAGGTGACGCTGGCCTATCACGGGCTGGACCCGGACCGGTTCCCGCCCTTCGCCGAGGCCCGCCCGGCCCGCGACGGCGGCGACAAGAAGGACCCGGTCGTTCTCCTGTCGGTCGGCCGCGCGGTCGAGAAAAAAGGAATCGACACGCTGATCGACGCGCTGGCGCGGCTGCCGCGCGGCCTCGCCTGGCGCCTGGTTCATATCGGCGGCGGCCCCGATCTCGACAAGCTGAAGGCCCGCGCCAAGCGCCGGCGGCTGGGGCGTCGGATCACATTTCAGGGCCCCCAGGCGGCCGACGCGGTCCTTGCCGCCTATCGGGAGGCCGACCTGTTCGTCCTCGCCAGCCGGGTCGCGCGCGGCGGCGACCGGGACGGCCTGCCCAACGTGCTGCTGGAGGCCCAGAGCCAGGGGCTGGCCTGCCTCGCCACCGATGCCGGCGCGATCCCCGAGTTGATCGCGGACGGCGTCACCGGCCGGCTGGTGCCCGCCGACGACCCCGAGGCCCTGGCCGCCGCCCTGGCGCCCCTGATCCGCGCGCCGGCGGACCGCGCCCGCCTGGGCGCCGCCGGCCAGGCCCGCGTCGCCGAGGCGTTCGACGGCCGCGCCGAGCTCGACATGCTGGCGGCGCGCTTCGGCGCCACGTCGAAAACCGACGCCGCCGACACCATCGGGACGGCCGCGCCATGAGGGTCGCCTTCTACGCGCCGCTGAAGCCGCCGGACCATCCGGTCCCCTCGGGCGACCGGCGCATGGCGGGGCTGTTGATGCAGGCGCTGCGCCAAGCCGGCCACGAGGTCGCGCTCGCCGCCCGCCTGCGCAGCCGCGACCCGGCCGGCGACCCCGAACGCCAGGCCCGGCTGCACGCCCTGGGCGACCGGCTGGCGGCGCGGCTGGCGCGCCGCTACCGGGCGGCGCCGGCGGCGGCCCGGCCCGACGCCTGGTTCACCTATCATCTGTATTACAAGGCCCCGGACTGGATCGGCCCGGCGGTGGCGCGGGCGCTGGCGATCCCCTATCTGGTGGCCGAGGCGTCGCACGCGCCGAAACGGGCCGGCGGACCCTGGCACGCGAGCCATGCGGCCACCGAGGCGGCGCTGCGCCAGGCCGCCGCCGTGATCGGCCTGAACCCACGGGATTCGGCCTGCCTGCGCCCGCTGGTGCCGGCCGACCGACTGTATCTGATGAAGCCCTTCCTCGATCCGGCCCCCTACCGCGCCGCCCATGCGGCGCGCGCCGGCCACCGGGCCGAGATCGCCGCCGCCCATGCCCTGCCGTTGGACACGCCCTGGCTGCTGGCGGCGGCGATGATGCGCGCGGGCGACAAGCTCGCCTCCTACCGCCTGCTCGCCCGAGCGCTGGGCACCATAGAGGAGCGGCCCTGGCACCTGTTGATCCTGGGCGACGGGCCGGCGCGGGCCGAGGTCGCGGCCGCCTTCGCGGGTTTCGGCGACCGCGCGGTCTTCGCCGGCGCCCAGCCGCCGGACCGGCTGGCCGCCTTCTGCGCCGCCGCCGACCTGATGGTCTGGCCGGCGATCAACGAGGCCTACGGGATGGCGCTGCTGGAAGCCCAGGCGAGCGGCCTGCCCGTCATCGCCGGCGACAGCGGCGGGGTCTCCGCGATCGTCGCCGAGGGCGTCACGGGGCGGGTCGTCCCGGCCGGCGACGCGGCCGCCTTCGCCGGCGCGGTGGCGGCATTGCTGGACGCGCCGGACGCCTTGGCCGCGATGGGCACGGCGGCCCTGGACAAGACGGCGCGCGAACACGGGCTGGCCGGCGCCGCCGATTTCCTGGACGGCGTCCTGCGCCGGGCGGTGGCGGAGAAGGCGGCATGACCGGCGCCGCAAGGAAGGTTTCCCTCGCCGTGATCCGCCACGGGCGCACCGATTGGAACGAGGCCGGCCGCATCCAGGGCCGGACCGACACGCCGCTCAGCGACGCCGGGCGGGCGGCGCTGATCGGGCGGCGCCCGCCGCCGGCCCTTGCCGGCCACGCCTGGGTCGCGAGCCCGCTCGCCCGCGCCGTCGAGACCGCGCGCCTGCTGTCGGGCGCCGATCCGGAGACCGAGCCCCGCCTCGCCGAGATGGGCTGGGGCGATTGGGAAGGCCGGCGGCTGGCGGACCTGCGCGCCGCCCTGGGTGCGGAGATGGCGCGGATGGAGGCGCGCGGACTGGATTTCCGCCCCCCCGGCGGCGAGAGCCCGCGCGACGTTCAAGACCGCCTGCGGCCCTGGCTGCGGGCGGTGGCGGCCGCCGGCCGGCCGCGAATCGCGGTCACCCACAAGGGCGTGATCCGGGCGCTCCTCGCCCTGGCCAGCGGGTGGGACATGACCGGCAAGCCGCCGGCGCGGCTGGACTGGACCCGCGTCCATGTCTTCCACCTCGCCGCCGACGGCAGGCCCGCGGTCGGCGACCTGAACCTTCCCCTGATCGCGACCGAGGCGGCCGAGACATGAGCCTGCGCGTCCTCTTCTATGTCCAGCACCTGCTGGGGATCGGCCACCTTACCCGCGCCGCGACCTTGGCCCGCGCCATGCAGGCGGACGGCATGGACGTGACCCTGGTCACCGGCGGCGCCCCGGTGCGCGGGCTGGACACGGGCGGCGCGCGGATCGTCCAGCTTCCCTGGATGCGGGCGGTGGACAAGTATTTCAAGGTCCTGGTCGACGAGACCGGGGCCGAGATCGACGACGCCTTCAAGGCGGCGCGCCAAGCGCGGCTGTTGGAAGTCTTCGCCGAGACCCGCCCCGACGCGCTGATGATCGAGCTGTTCCCCTTCGGCCGCCGCCAGCTTCGCCACGAGCTGTTGGCCTTGCTGGAGGCCGCGCGGGCGCGCCCGGCGCGCCCGGCGATCCTGTGCTCGGTGCGCGACATCCTGGTCCAGTCGCCGAAGCCGGAACGGGTCGAGGAGATGCTCGCCTGGGCGCGGGCCTATTTCGACCGGGTGCTGGTCCATGGCGATCCCGGCCTGATCCCCTTCGAGGCGACCTTCCCCCTGGCGGCGCGGATCGCCGACCTGGTGCGCTATACCGGCTATGCGGTCGACCAGCGGGCGGCGCAAGGCGGCGGCGAAGACGATACCGACGCCGCCGACGGCGCCGGGGAGGTGATCGTCTCCACCGGCGGCGGCGCGGTCAGCGAACCCCTGCTCGCCGCCGCGCTGCCGGCGCGCGCGCTCAGCCGCGCCGCCGGTCTGCCCTGGCGGGTACTGGTCGGCGACAATCTGCCCGACGACCGCTTCGCCGCCCTGCGCAACCAGGCCC
>Ga0070728_10001700_pt1 | contig 31349 bp, 28 predicted proteins | sample tdDd471_FD_66723 | JGI IMG/M metagenome (GOLD analysis project Ga0070728, IMG submission 66723) | Marine sediment microbial communities from the Atlantic coast under amendment with organic carbon and nitrate - tdDd47.1 | ecosystem: Environmental > Aquatic > Marine > Coastal > Sediment | place...
CCGGGCGGAACCGGCAGGCTTGCGCCGTCGTTGCCCACCGGCGAACAGTTGATAATCAGATCCCAGGGCGTGTCGGGAATATGGGTCGGGGCAAGGGCGGTGGCATCGCCAAAGCCGGGCTTGTCCCCAAGAATTTCCGGATGCCGGGTTGCCACATATAATGGACAGCCAATGTTTCGCAGCACTGCTGCCGCGCCGGTTGCGGTGGCCCCGGAGCCGATGATCAGACAGCGGCTTTGGGTGTCAATGGCAAAGTCGTGACAAAGGGCCGCCAGAGCTTCGGCGTCGGTATTGCGTCCGATCCAGCCGTATTCCGTGTCCCAGCGCAGGCTGTTGACGGCCACGGTTTTTTTGGCCCAGCCGTCAAGGCGGTCGCACATCTGAGCCGCAGCGAACTTCAGCGGCGTGGTGACGCTCAGCCGGGTGATGCCCAGCTTTTTTGCCACCTCAAAGACCGTGGGTTCCGCCGCCACCAGCGCAATGTAGCGCCAGGGCAGATCCCGCTGTACAAACAGCCGGTTATAGGCTTCAACGCCCGGGGAATCGTGAACCCCGCAGCCCCCCACCAGGGCCATGGTGCCAAGCTCGTCGCCCCGGTCGATGCGGCAGCGTACCGCTTCTTCCATGGTGAGCTGCCCCGCGGCGGTGATGCTTGCCTCGTCGTCGGCAACATAGGTCCATGCACTGCCAAAGGCCCGGGGCAACAGCCGGGTGATGCGCCCAGGCTCTCCGGTGGCGATTTTTATCCGGGTGGGATGTTCGAGCGTTATATCGGTAAGTTCTGCGGCCTGTGCAATGTCTTCCACCGCCAGGGCCAGCTTGCCCACAGAGGCGGGAATCCCGTTGAGACGATCCGCCACGGCCCGGGCGTGGTCCTTGCTTATATAGTCGCCATGGGCGGAGACAATCACCTGCTCCCCCCGGCGGTTTACCAGATCCGCGCCAGCGTCGCTGCGGGCGAGATCCGCGTCCATATCCACAAAGGCGGCTCCGGCGTCGAGAGCTTTTTCCAGCACCGGAACCACTGCGGGGTTGCTGTTTTGCGGTCCCGCCGCCACAATGCAGCGGGTGTTGCAGGCCTCCTGCAGCCGGTCGATGACATCGTCCAGGGTCTCCAGCAGATCCAGCCGGATTTCCTGCAGACCCGCCCGTTGCAGGCGTCGTCCCAGCTCCCCGCTGCTGTGCTGATTGCCGGTGCGGCACAACCTGACCTTAGCCATCCCAAACCTCCCGAATCAGGGATTCCTCCACCGCCACGGTGGGCACGGTGCCCACGGTGGGATGTTCGTCGGTACCGTACATGCGGCCAATGGCCTGTGGCAGAGCCATGCGAATGGTCTGCCCTTGGTTTTTCTTGTCCCGCCGCAACACCACAAGGGCTTCTTCCACAGGGCAACGGGCCCGGGTATCAAAGCCAAGGGCCGCCACCAGCGCGGCGATACGATCTGCATCGTGGGCCGAAAGATGTCCCAGGGCTACGGCTATCCGGGATTCCAGCACCATGCCGCAGGCAACCGCCTCGCCATGGGCCAGAGCAAAATCGCTGCAGAGCTCCAAAGCGTGACCAATGCTGTGGCCGAAATTCAGCCCGGCGCGGATACCCTGCTCGTAGGGGTCTGCGGTCACAATGGCGGTTTTTACCGCCACCGCCCGTTGGAGCATGTCGCCGGAGGGCAGTTCGCCATCCCGCAGGCCCACAGCGTTTTTGTCAATCAATGCAAAGAGTTCCGCGTCGCCCACAACAGCGGCTTTGAGGATTTCCCCCATGCCGTTGCGGATTTCCCGGGGCGGCAGGGTGGCAAAGGTGCTTGTGTCGATGATTACCGCGTGGGGTTGCAGCCAGCCGCCGATGGTGTTTTTCGCCTCCGGCAGATTAACGCCGCACTTGCCCCCCATGGCGGCGTCCACGGCCCCCACAATGGTGGTGGGCAGATTGATGCAGCCGATGCCCCGCATGTAGCAGTGTGCGGCAAAAGCCCCAAGGTCTGTGGCAACTCCGCCGCCCAGGGCCAGCAGCATACTGCGACGGTCAAGGCCCGCCCGCAGCATGGCGCTGCATATGTCCTGCATGGTGTTGAGGGTTTTCGATGCCTCGCCGGGCTCAAAGGAAAGGGGAATCACCGGGCCGAAGCCATCGCCCATATGATCCAGAACCGTCTTGCCGTAAAGATCCATGACCCGCCGGTCCGCCACCAGAGCGATGCCCCGCACATCAGCGGGAATCAGATCCGTCAGCTCCCCAAAGGCTCCGGGCCGCATAAGCAGCCGCCGGGGCAGCAGGGAAGGGCTGTGGGCGTCGGGTTTCAACAGGGTCATGCTATCCTTTCCGGGGCGATCGGGCCCCGCTTACGGGGCTTTTGGCCACCGTTTTATTGTGGGGTCATCATAGCAGCTATGCAGGATTCATGTAAGCGGAACGGTGATTTTTTTGCGTTTTTTGTTCCCTTTTATTGGGGTAAGGGAAGTGCCCAAATGCCTCACAACCAAAAGATGTAGTCAAAGGTGTATTGCCTATATAATGTGCAGGGCTGAGTTGTATGTGAAGTAATGGAAGTACTCTTAAATGCTGTGCATTTATTGTTTTTTAGAGTAATGCTTGTCGAATTCAATTACGATATTCGGGTTGTAAAAAGTTTTACTGCCGCTTTCCGGATTTTTAGGGTCTAGATATCGTCTTTTTGCAAATCGTTCATCTTCTTCCAGGCCCTTTTTAATGGACCAGAATTTTTGGTTAAATTTAAAATGGCTATATCGCCTTTTTAGCTTTTCGGCGAGGTCTTTGTATTGCCATGGATACTTTTGCATTATATCTTCTTCTGTATTTATTACAGTTAAGGCTACATTATCCTTGGCAAGTTGGGCTGTTATGGCCTCTTTAGCCTTTGATTTGGTAAAGCTAATGTCAATATTCACTGTTACTGCATATGGCTCCAGAGGATCTGAATTTCGAGTTTCTAACCCCTCAATGTATTTTAAAAATTTCTTTTCCTCCGGATTCATCATTAGTCCGCTGAAATTTGATGGTAAATCATTAAAGGCAAGGGGCATCAGGTGAAGCTCAAATTCAGAGAGCCTTCTTGAAAACCAATCGTTTAAAGCAGAAGCGAAATTTTTAGTGCAGGCTGCGCCTATTTCTTGGAGCCGCAATCTAAAATGTGGGGATTGGTTGTAGAAATGGATGGCGGAATCCCGTAGCTCAATTAATACTTGTAGATTACTAAATGCCCGTTTATCAAGTAATTTTTCCTCTACCAACATTTTTGCAAGGTAATCTATACTATGAGTCAAGGGGGTTCCAGCCCTGTTCTTTACAACATATCGCTTTTTTGATTTTGTTCCATCACGATTCTGGCGTGGCTTTTTTACATACAGGCTTTGCTTTTTATTATCATGCAAATTTATCCATTTTGCCTTTAATAAAAGCTCCCAAGCATTTATGGCCAAGATCGAGAATGACTCAACACGATAAGAAAAGCCTGGCTTATTATAAATTTCTATTGCGGCTACCATTGCTGCAATTGCCCTGTCGGTCAATTCTTTTGTTATCGATTTCATATCTTTTTGCCCTGTAAGTTGACATCCCCCCTTTTGTACGTTGTCAAGTAAATGAATTACCTATGCTTTTGCCTGAAGTAATGATGCGTTTACTACTTCCATATGATGCTTCATGGATAATTTTTTAACATAACCCAAGCCGCGATACTTCCCAGAGGCTGATAGTTCCTTGAATTCCTCAAATGCATCAGTTTGTGGGTTGATATATGATGATCCTTGATTTGCCAATTTATAAACAGCCTCACGAAATTTGCCCTGGGGATTTGTTTCATTGTCGTTCGTGTCTGAAATAAAGTGTGCAACGCGGATTATATTGCTATGATCTAAATATGTCATATGAATTGCCACAGCATGTGCCGGTCCCCCGGATTCAAAAAATTCACCCCCTACAATGGTGAAATCACCAAAACCGTAATAACCCCTCGATTTATAGGATAAGTGAATGTCGGAAAAAAATTCATCGTTTGGGTATTCCGCATTCTTTTTGGCCTTATTGAACCCATCCTTAATAAGAATTTTATAAGCATCTGGATTTATGCTGCTTTGATATTTTTCACTAACTCGTCCGTCAATAAAAATATTGTATTTCACCCTTGCTCCGTATTCCTCAAGTAGCTGGAGCAGTTCATCTTTTGCCCCGTCTCCATAAAATATCAAAGCAACATTCCTTTCATTATTATTTATGAAAAATGCACGGATGTCACCGTAGTTTTCGCTATCTCTGATAATATAGCCTGGCACACAATGGTCCGTCCTATAGATGTCACAATCCAATTGTTCAATAACACTACCTCTTCTTCGAGGCCTGAAATCACCTTTATCGGGATTAGTGATCACAATGTGTTCAATTCCATTATTACACAATGCTTTAGCGGCACTTTCCAAGGCTTTTAAATTATCCCTTACTGGTTCAATAATGGGGATTGTCTTGTTTGTTTTCAACAGGTCGAGGGACTCGCGGATAGCCATTAACTCAAATTGCTTACCATAAAAATACGGAAAATACATGTAAACCCTCCATAACGTATTTAAGCACAGTGGCGGCTACACTATTGAGTGTACCCTCTCATTAAGCAAACTGGACAATACGTCTAATTGTGCCAGTGAAAAATTTGCTTTAATGGTCAGGGCTGATAACGATCTGGGAAGTTTTACAAGAATGTTTCTCTGTGGTGCTTTAATTGTTCTATATGTGCGCATTGCCCGTACCATTGTATCATGGGCGACTGCTGGTTCGAGTGTTTGAAACAAATCTTTACATGCACTAAAAATCAAAGTATTTGGCACATCCGGCACATACCCAAAATTGTCCAGAACAGCCTGGGTGTATTCCGGTTTTCTGAACGAGTTAAAGATAATCGCCGGTTCAACATTTCCTTTGTTTGACGTGGCCGCCCTTTGAGGGCTGAGGGTGTACCGAGAGGTTAACTCAAATACCCCAACGCTTTCAGGGGCCTGGGCGAGAACTTTTTTGGTGTGCTTTTGGGCCGTAACAACATTCACTTTATCGAACACCTTCAGGTATGCTTCAAGCTGGTGTTCAAGTCTGTCCAAAGAATCATATTCGGTTTTAATTTCATAGACATTCGATGTGCCGTTAAAGATAACAACATCTGCCTTGCAATTATGAACACGAAACTCCGATACCATACATGCCGTATTCAGCGAGTGGCGGCCAAGCAGAATTTTTTCCGCGATTGCGTTTTTATACACATATTCATTTCTGTAGCCCCTTCTCAAGACGTCATAAATACGCGTATACAGATCCCCAAGCGTGTGCACTGCGGGAAATTCTTCAAGAAAACCGGAGGATGCCATGGTACGCGAAAGGTAGCCGCAGTTGCCGTACTTCAACAATTCGGAAACCACCCGCGTGGAAAATATCCCCGCCAAAAGCGGCAGGTGCTTTGCATCCATAGCCAAACCAGCCTAATTTAATTTATATACCAGCTCTGCTAATAAAGTAGTTGCCGGTTGCCTTTCTGTCAACATTAACAGCCTGGCTCCCCGCACCTTCACCAAAGGACAATGCACCTGCGCAACCGCCTGTTACAATTCTCTGGAAATCTAACGCAAAATGATCCAACCACCCCTGATAAAATTAGCCATGCTTGACGGGGATTGAGTGAAGGTGTATTTAATGCATACATGTTTTGCAAGGGAATGCACGACTGAGATAATTGAAGAAATATGCCATGGAAAAGGATTTTGTCATGAATAAAGCCCTGTTGCTTATATGCGGTGTGCTGCTTGTCGCCGGTGTTATTGCCGGTTGCGACAGTGACAACAATGGTGCCGATAAAAGCAAAGCCGGTGAAAGCTGCGCCAGTACCGATGACTGCGAAAGCGGACTGATCTGTAAGGCCCAGGTATGTGTAGAGGATGACACCACTGATGGTGACACCACCGACGGCGATATCACCGACGGAGATGCTGCTGATGGTGACACCACCGATGGTGACACTACCGACGATGAAATAGCTGATGGCGTTGAGGACGGCGAAAATACAACCGAAGACGAGGAAATGGATCCGGATTTCGGCCTGACCTGGGTGAGCATTCCCTACGGTGTGTTTATGATGGGCTGTTCCTATAACGACAGCTCATGCCATGACGTCGAATTCCCCCGCCACAAGGTTACGGTTTCTCCCTTTGAGATGACCCAAACCGAAATTACCCAGGGACAGTATGAGGCGTTTTCCGGTACGAATCCCAGCTATTACAGCGATTGCGGTGACAACTGCCCGGTGGACTCGGTGGGTTGGGACGAGGCCAAAGCCTTTTGTGAAGCAGTAGGTGGCAGGTTGCCCAGTGAGGCGGAATGGGAGTACGCCGCCCGGGCCGATACCACCACACGGTTTTACTGCGGTGATGATCCCGCCTGTCTTGATGACATTGCCTGGTATGTCGACAATAGCGATTATACAATCCACCCCGTGGCCACCAAAACCCCCAATGCCTTTGGCCTGTATGATATGTTGGGCAGTCTAATTGAATGGGTGGCGGACTGCTATCATGAGGACGATTATACCGGCGCCCCAGCTACCGGCGAAGTCTGGGCCGGTGGCGATTGCTCGATTGCAATTTTGCGCGGAGGCTCTTTGGATCACGACGGCTGGTTCCTGCGCGCATCGGTTCGTGGCGGCACTATGTTTTCGACGGCCGGGAGCGTTAACGGCGGTTTCCGTTGCGCACGGGAGGTGCAGTGAGCCTGTTGCTCAACGGATTTTCCCAAAAAGAAGGGAAGATACATGAACACGGACATTAAACGGATTGTCTGGGAAATACGGTATACCATAAAAAGGGCGGATTCCGAACCGCTTGCAAGAAGATCAATTGACAAGGAGTATGGAGACGAGCTGGTAAGAATCGTTGAAAGCCAGGGCTTTCTGATCGGTGGTTCTGGCCTGGAGCCCTTTCATACAGAAGTTATGCCGCAATGGCATTCTTCTGTATGTCTTCAAAGGGAAGATCCCATGCCATTTGGAATAGACAGCTGCAAAAACATTATGGAGCAATTGGGGGATTGGGGAAAACAAAGAGGTTTGATTTTTGAATTTCAATATATCCCGTTGGATGATGAGTGATTTTCGAACTGTTTTTTCCTGAATACCAGTCGTCTCCCCGCACCTTCACCAAAGGACAATGCACCTGCGCAGCACGCCTGTTACAATTCTCTGGAAATGTAACGCAAAACAGTATATTGGGTATGTATTGTAATTGTTGACCGGAATGTATACGGGATCTCTTTTTCCTTCGGGCGGCGAATGCCGGGCAGGATGGCACCATGCATACGGAACCCCTTCGCAGATACGGCGATGCCCCCTACCGGCTGGCGGTGGTCCACGGCGGCCCCGGGGCTGCGGGCAGCCTTGGGCCTTTGGCCAAAGACCTGTCGGAACACTGCGGTGTGCTGGAGCCTTTGCAAAGCGGTCTCAGCATCGACGCCCAGGTGGCGGAACTGGCCGACTGCCTGCGGGCCCAGGCCACGGAACCCGTTATTCTTTTGGGGCACAGCTGGGGCGCGTGGCTCGCCCTTATCACCGCGGCCCGGCACCCGCAACTGGTGGCAAAGCTGATTCTGGTGGGCAGCGGTCCCTTTGAGGAACACTATGCCACCGGCATGATGGACACCCGGCTGGGGCGGCTCACCCCGCAGCAGCAAAAAGAAGCCCGGCGGTGCATGGAGCAGCTGGGGCAGGGCGGTGCAGAGCCGGAACCCGGCACGCTGGCCCGTTTTGGCGAACTTATGCACATAAGCGACAGCTACGCTCCCCTGCCGGACACCGGGTCAAAGGTGCGGGTGCAAATGAATATCTATCGGTCCATATGGCCCGAAGCCGCGGCCCTGCGGCGCAGTGGTGAATTGCTGTCCATGGCGGAGCTTATCCGCTGTCCGGTGCTGGCCATACATGGCGATTACGATCCCCATCCCGCCGCCGGTGTACAGGAACCCCTGCAAACGCGGGTAAAGGATTTTCGGTTTGTGCTGCTTTCGGGCTGCGGCCACGAACCCTGGGCCGAGCGTCAGGCCCGGCAGGAGTTTTTCCGTGTGATTGTGCAGGGGCTGGCATAGTTCGGATTTTCTTGCAAGTATGGCGGTTTACAGGCATACTAGATAAGATAACGGACCATGGTCTTTGTCTGTAAACGACAAGCGGAAAGGCAGGTCGATGAGTAGGGAGCACAAACGATTGGGATGGCGGCTGGGCGCAGCGGCGCTGCTCTTTGTTTTGGGTGTGGGCACCGGACTGGGGCTTGCGGCCTGGGGCGGCGAAGTACAGGCAAAGGGGCGGGCTGAAAACGGCGTATACCAGCGCCTGAGCGTCTTTGCCAAGGTGCTCAACTATGTGGAGACCAACTATGTGGACGCCGTGGACAGCGAAACCCTGATCTACGGCGCGGTCAAGGGGCTTTTGGACACCCTTGATCCCCACAGCAGTTTTCTGCCCCCGGACGTATTCAAAGAGCTTAAAATCGACACCACCGGGGAATATCAGGGCCTTGGCCTTATGATTGATTACGACGAAACCAGCCCTGATGGCGGCTTTATTATTCAGGACGTGATTCCCGGCGGTCCCGCGGACAAGGTGAAGTTGCGCCGGGGTGACGGCCTGATCAAAGTGGATGGCGTGGACCTGGCGGGCATGAGCATGCAGGAGGCCACACGGCTTTTGCGCGGTCCCATCGGCAGCGTGGTACACCTCACGGTGCAAAGCACGGCTGACAGCACCCTGCGGGAAATTCCCCTGGTGCGGGCGGTGGTGCACATGACCGCAGTGGCCAGCGCCACCTACAAGCCCCTTGGTTACATCCGTATCAAGGCCTTTCAAAACCAGACAGCCCGGGAAGTCCGGCGCACGGTAAACCGCTGGCTGTCCCAGAATCCCCCGGCGGTCAAAGGTATTGTGCTTGATCTGCGCAACAACCCCGGCGGTCTTCTGGACGAAGCCGTGGGCGTGGCGGATATTTTTCTGGACAAGGGCGTGATTGTCAGCGTTGAAGGACGCAACACCCTGGTGGCGGAGCGCAGTATGGCCCGCAAGGAAAACACCTGGGCATCCATTCCCCTGGCCCTGTTGATGAACGGCGGCAGCGCCTCGGCGGCAGAGGTTGTGGCCGGCGCGTTGCAGGACAGCTCCCGGGCCTTGATTGTGGGCAGCCGCAGTTACGGCAAGGGCTCTGTGCAGAACATCATAGATCTTGAGGACGGCTCGGGCCTGAAACTCACCGTGGCCCGGTATTTTACCCCCAAACATCGCTCCATTCACGGCGTGGGCATTGAACCGGATATGCCGGTGGCAGACCCCCGGGAACTCCTCATGCCCGTGGAAGACGCCCGGCAGGTGCTGGCTCCGTCCATGAAGGCCCTGATCGCCCCCCGTCCCGAAACCGGCATTGCCGCCGATGACTGGCCCCTGCTGGTGGCCTACGCAAAACTGGTGGGCGACACCCAACGCAAATAATTCCGACCGGAGGAACTCATGAAACGATATACATCCTGGCAGCTTGTGGCCCTGGCGGCAGCTTTGGCATTTGTGTTCATCGCCTGCGGCGGCGGCGACGATCCCGTGGCTCCCGACGGCGACACAGACACCGCAGATGTGGTGGAAATCGACGAAGCAGAGCCGGACACCGCCCTTGGTCCTCTGGTTGAAGCAGACACCACCATGGTGGATTTTGAAACCGTGGAACCCGACAGCGTCACCTTAAAAGACGTGGTGGTCACCAACACCGGTGATCAGACCGTGGTGTTGCAGGCTTTGGATATTACCGGCGACGATGCGGACTTTTTCGAGGTGGCCACCTACAACGGCGGCAACCTGATTCCCGGCGACAGCCGCACCATTACCTTTAAGTACAACCCCACGGAAACCGGCGGTCACAACGTCACCGCCACCCTGACCAGCAACGCCCTCAACACCCCACAGCTTGAAATCACCCTGGTGGGCAACGCACAGGTGCCCCAGTTCAAACAGCTGGGCTTTACCGGTGTGGGCAACGGCGGCGAAGTGGACTTTGGTCAGCTGCGGGTTGGCGTGACAGGCCGTAATCGCACCATTGGCGTTAAAAACATTGGCAACACCGAACCGGTGAACATTACCGCCGTGTATTTTGACGAGGAAAACTGCAGCGATTATCTGGCATTCCAGCTGTTTATGGATACGGAGCCCAGCGAAGGCAGCCCGGTGGAACTGAACCTTGACGGCGTGCCCTGGAGCTTTGAGGTAAGCTATGCCCCCTCGGGCATTGGCGCAGAAACCTGCACCCTGGTGGTGGAGTCCGACTCCGACGATCCGGGGCAGCAGCCGGTGGAAATCATTATCAAGGGCGAAGGCATTTCCAGCGGTCTGGAAGTTCTGCCCGCGCCCATCGACTTTGGTGTGGTGCCGGTGGGTGAAACCCGGGACATCACCATTGCCATTACCAACCGTTCCGAGGCATCCATCCGCATCAGCGGCGCAAACCTGACGGATATGGACGATTTCACCGCCTATACCCTGGACCAGCAGGGCAACATCCAGCGGGATCTGGCGGTTGACGAAACCATGGAATACACCCTCAGCTTCCGGCCCACGGCCAACGGCCAGAACAACGGCACCCTGCGGATTTCCAGCGATCTGACCGGCGCGTCACTGCTGTATTTCCCCATTTACGGTGCAGGCGGCAGCGGCAACCAGCCCCCCAGCGCCCGGGTGTCGGAGTCTTCCCACGGCGCTCCCATTGGCGATGAAATTCTGGTAGAACCCGGTGATGTGAAAACCTTCTTCGGCGACATCAGCACCGATGCCGACAGCAACAACAACATTGTGGCCTTTGAGTGGAGCTGGGTGGCCAAACCGGACAACAGCTTTGCGGACTTTGTGCCTGACGACCGTTCCGTGTCCACCACCATCACCTTTGACCGGGGCGGCAACTATACCTTCCATCTGCGGGTCAAGGACAACGACGACGCCTGGAGCGTGCCCTTCCCGGTGAATGTCCGGGCGGTTGGCGGCGACGACATCCGGGTGTCCATGACCTTTGCCGATGGCTGTGACGGCGAAATCGATGTGGAGCTGGGCTATCAGGTGCCCGGCGTGGTGACCTGCACCCAGGAGCTTGCCACCAATGGTATCTGCCCCCTGCCCAACGTGAACCCCCAGGGCCTCAGCTATGGCAACGCCGCCATGATCCAGACCTCCAACGGCTGCGGTGACGGCGCCACGGAAACCATTGAGCATACCGGCAGTCAGGTGGACGGCGTGTACCGGGTCCATGTAAAGATGCTTGAAGATTGCACCATGCGCTTTGACCCCAACGTCTGCCTTGCCCACGGCGACGCCAACGTGACGCTGCGCTTTTACATCAACAGCAGCCCCACGGCCAACTGGACCAAATCCGTACAGCTGACCGACACCGGTGAAACCGGCACCAAGCGCTGGTCGCTGGTACGGGCCAACGGCGAATTCGCGGAACCGGTGCCGGATAACTAAGCATCGACATCCAAAACGTTATGCGCCGGTGGACTTGTTCCGCCGGCGTTTTTTATGCCACCGATTGCCAGCGTTTTGTGTGCATCCTTTTGTAAAACTATTGTAAAGGGCACAGGGCTCGCCTAACTATTTCTTGACAGCAGGGCAGGGGTTTTGCACTCTAGGGCACGAACAGCGGAGACCGCCGGATAAAGGAGTGTGGTATGGCCCAAAGCACGGCAAAACAATATACCGTATCAGAGGAAATCGCCAACAGCGTAACCCACGGCATTGGCGTGGTGCTGAGCATTGCGGGGCTGTCGGTGCTGGTTACCTTTGCGGCCCTGTGGGGCGACGCCTGGCGGGTGGTGAGCTTCAGCATTTACGGCGCAACCATGGTCCTGCTCTACCTTGCCTCCACCAGTTATCACATCTTCCGTAATCCCCGGATCAAGGCAAAACTGCGGGTGCTGGATCATTCCGCCATTTTTTTGCTGATAGCGGGCACCTATACGCCTTTTAGTCTGGTGAGCATGCGTGGGCCCTGGGGCTGGACTATTTTTGGGCTTATCTGGGGGCTGGCCATTGCGGGCATTATTGTCACCGGCTTTTTCATGAACCGGCTGAAATACGTTGACGTGATTCTGTATATCGCCATGGGCTGGCTGGTGGTCATCGCCATCAAACCCCTGTATGCGGCGGTGGGCGGCGGCGGTTTTGTGTGGCTGCTGGCCGGTGGCCTCAGCTATACCCTGGGCACCGTGTTTTATGTGTGGCACAAAATTCCCTTTAATCACGCCATCTGGCATCTCTTTGTGCTGGGGGGAACCATCTGCCACTTCTTTGGCATGCTCTTTTATGTGCTTCCCATGCAGCAGGGCTGAGGTTTTTTCGGCAGTTGCAAAGCTTTGTAAATACAAGGAGTTACGATTGTTGCCGTATCCCGGGTGCCATACCCATCCGGGCACAGGCGGGCTAAACGAGGCAAAGCCGAGTTTGCCCGTGCTAAGAACCCCGGAAATACTCTACATGGGCAAGCTCCATTTCATTCCGCTTGGCCCATGGCACCCGCTTGGTATGTTTATAAGGGAATGATAGTTAGAGCTTACAATGAAAAGCAGGGCTCTGTCAGGGCCCGTCCTGCATCACAGGCCATTCCCTGAGGCAGCCGAAGGCGTCTCGAAGGGTGGCCTGTGGTATGTCTGTCCATGATTCCCACTCGTCGGATGTGTGGCGATAATTTTCCTGGTATTGCCTGTTGATGGTGCCTGGGGTATGATTGCGTGCAGGATGTTTGTATGCTGAATGGAGGCCGGATGTGATACAGGCCATACTATGGTTTTTACGATACACGCTGCATGTTGCAGTGGGCGTTGTTTTGGGGCCATCGCTGTTTTATGGCTATCAATGGCTGGTTATTCTCACCTGGCATAATGGCCATGATCCCGATGAGGGGTTGGGGCCGGGTTTGGCGGCCATGGCTTCGTCTCCCCTTGTGCTGCTGTTGCTTCTTATCAGTGTTGTCATCGGCATTCTTGTCAATATCTACCGGCCCCAAAAGAAGACGGTGCTGTGGATAACAGGCATTTGCTATTTTGCTATACCGGCATTGTTCTTTTTATTTGCCATTTTCGGCGAAAATCCCGCTGAAATAGACGAAGTAGCAATCGTAATTGCAGGATATCAGCCCCCATTGCTTGTACTGGCTGCGGCCTTGCTTTTTTCCGGCCGGAAACTCCTGCTTCGCTCCGATATATGGGAGTCTCCCTCTGCATAGGGCACTGGTTGGCTACAGTGTAATTTGCAGCGAATATTTGGGGTTCTGCTACGGCCCATCCACCCGCATGTCAAAGGATGCATACTGGCCGATAACATCGTCATCGCTGTGCAGGGCGAGGCGCAGGGTAAAGGTTTCTCCCGCCAGGGCGTCGTCCTGATGCACCACCATGGATATCCGGGCGATAGTGCCATCAAAGCTGACCCCGGCGGCGTGGATATGCCGTATGGAGCCTTCGACCTCCACCACTGCCCGGTTGATGCGGCCGGGATCGCTGTAGTCCGTGGTCACCAGCACGTCAAAGGACTGCTCCATCACCGCGAATGCCGGGGCATTTATGCCGGTAATAACCGGGATTTCGCCGCTGCTGCCGGTAGCCGGGGCCGGTGCGTCAATCAATGCGCCGCCGTCCACCTCCAGCTTGTCGGTAAGTCGCTCCGCCAGCACCCCTGCCAGTTCTTCGGCGTTATTGGTGGATGCACAGGACATCATGGCAAGGCCCATAATCAGGACCGGGACAATATAGCAGCTCCGCAGGGCAGAATTCATGAGTCACTCCAACAGCAGAATTCAGAAATCATATCCCTACCATAATACAGCCAGAGAATATGTCCAGCCGGGGGAAGGCACACCAGCAGGCTTTTGACTCCCTGGCATCCGGCGACAGAACTTATTGACAATTGAATCATACTATGGAAATATACATATCTGAAAAGACATAGCGGAATACTTGGGAGCGATTGTATATTTGGGACAGGAGGTTTTTATGTCGGTTCAGATTTCAAAACACATGTATCGGGCTTATGTTGTTGCGTTGCTGGGAGCGCTTGTGTGGCTGTGTGCCTGCGATTCGGGCAATACAGATGCCGGAGATCTGGCGGATGCCCTGGCAGACCGGCTTACCGATGCCCTGGATTTTGATGACCGCACCGTCATCAATAATCCCATGCCTGCGGGAAGCGACATCAGCGAGGCTCCCGTCATCGACGGCGTAAGTGTTGGAACCCTGCGTTTGGGAGCGCCCATGGGCTTTTCCATCACCAGCTCTTTTGAACAGCCGGAATCCGTTGAAACGGCTTTGGTGGCGGTTGAGGGCAGCAAGCGGCACATAGAGGTTCCCGGCGGTCTTGCGGAGGCGGTCTTCGCCCTTTCCGGTACCCTGCTTAATGACCCGGAACTGGCGGGTAAATCCTTTACCCTGCGGTTTGCCCTGCGCACCCTTGACGGCGTGGTGGGTATGCCGGTGACCCTTGAGGTGCAGATACTGGACATGGCTCCCCAGCAAACCGATCTGGCCAGCGCCTTTGTGGCGGTGACTGCCAGCGGCGAGACCTATCACGATTCCGGGAAACCCTCAGGCTCCGGCGGCGGGGAAGCCCCCCAGATTGTGACCCTGACCGGTCCCGCCATGCTTAGCCGGGGCCAGGCCTTTGAAATCGATGTGCAAACGAACTTCAGCGGCGATGTGCAGACCGCTATTGTGTCCACGCCAAACAACAATGCCTACAAGGAAGTCCCGGTGTCTCTGGTGGATGGCCGGGGCCTGATTCAGGGAGTCATGGCCACGCAGTTCGTGGAAGTGGGAGATATTCTGGTGTTCCAGTGGGCCCTGAAAAGCGGCGACAAGGTAGGGCTGTACCGCAACTGGATTGTTTCCATTTCCGACGGGGATGTGCCGGTGGACGGCGATATGGATGAGGATGAGGACCTGACGGATACCGACCCCGAGCCGGTGGACGGCGATGAAACTGAGGCCGAAGCCGAAGAAGAAATCAGCGAAATCGAGTCCGTGGACAACGACCCCGAGGTAATCGAAGAGGAAACAGATCCCGAGATTATCGAGCTGGAGGCCGACCCGGAGATTATTGAAGAGGAAGCCGATCCCGAGGTTATCGAGCTGGAAGCGGATCCGGAAATCATCGAAGAGGATGCCGACCCCGACATTGTGGAGCTGGAGGCTGACCCGGAGATTATCGAAGAGGAAGCCGATCCTGAGATTGAAATCGAAGAGGAAAGCCTGCCTCCCTACCCGGCGGACTATTGCCGCCATGCAATGTGCTGGCTTTTGCCCTCGGATCAGGACACCTGTTACAACCTAAGCGGCGAAATTGCCTGTCCCGCCCCGGGCGAGCAGTTTTACGGGCAGGCGGGCAATTACTACAACCCGGACAATGTTCGCAGCTTTAGCTGTTACAACGAAAACGGGGTTGTGGAGACTTGCCCCGACACTGCCATAGAACACGACATGGTAAAAGACGACATCACCGGTCTGATGTGGCAGCGGCGCATGGACCCGGCTCCGGCGGGTTGCGAAGCAGGCAATACCGCCTACTGCACCGCCGAGGAGGCCATTGCATACTGTGACAATCTGGTCTACGGCGGCCATGATGACTGGCATCTGCCGGGCATTGCCGAGCTGCTGACACTGTTTGCCACTGGCAGCGGAACCGCGGGTATTGTGCCGTTCTACTTCACCGACACCCCGGCGGAAATCCACTGGAGCTCTTCCTACTATACAGCGGCGGACCAGTACAACTATGTTGATTTTGGAGAAACCTTTTCCAACCGTACGTCAAAAACCACCGAAGGCGCGGTGCGCTGCGTGCGGGTGGCGGATGAAACACAGTTGCCGGTGCAGCGGTTTACGGAACAAAGCGATACGGAACCCGTTGTTGTGGATACCATGACCGGGCTTATGTGGCGCTCTACCTCTGATGGCTTTTTAACATGGGAAAGCGCCCTGACAACCTGCGAAAACCTGAGCTGGGACGGCTTTGAGGACTGGCGGCTTCCCACCCTGTACGAGGCCTTGACCCTTATTGACACCGGAAGCGCGGCTACGCCCCATACGGAACTTCCCGGTTTTATTTCCGCTGCGCGGTCTTCCTCAACCAGGCCCGCCAGCGCCACCTGGAGTTTCCAGGTCAACGTGGACTCCAACGGCCTGATACAGTACAACCGGAAAACCAATCAGTCTATGGTGTACTGCGTGAGAAACGCGAACTAGCCTGCGGGTGCGGAATATCCCCGGGGCTGCATGATTCTCTGAGCTACTTCTTTTCCAGCGTTTCCATGCCTTGGGTAAAGGCCAGGTCAAGGTTTTGCAGGGTGCTGATATCCGGGTAGGGGGCACCGGCAATGGTGTGCCAGCTCAGGCCCCCGGTATCAATGCTGTTGCTGTTGCAGTGGGTGAATACCGGCGTTTCAAAGCTCTCCGGCACCGAGGGCAGCACACCTCCCATGTTTGCCGGAGCCCATACATCCCAGCGTTCACCTTGGGAACCAAGCAGGCTGAAATGCTGCAACGTTGCCCGACCCACAGGCAGCGGAGAAAAACTGCGGTCTGCCTGCGAATAGCTTTGGGAGGGGATGGCCATGGGAGCCCCAAGGTGGATAGTCGCCTGAGCATCTTCATAGCGGCGGGTTTGCACCGAGGTACGGCGCAGGGTAAAGGGCCCGTTATTAAAAGTGTCCTCAATATCAAAGGCCATGGCTAAAAACACATAGTCATTGCCGGTAACGCCGCTGTGCTGCAGGCCATAGTTTACCGTTATGACTCCGTCCTCACCCATCAGGCCGTCCAGTACGCCTTCGGCGTCTTCGTCGTTGGCAAGGAAGAAGTTCAGGGGCGTGAGCCCGGCTCCCGGCACATCGGCGCACATAATCAGGGCAATCCCGGGCAGCTTCCCCAGCCCGTGGTTTTCCGGCAATGGCGGCAAGGTTACAACCGCCTGACCGTTGAGGGGCTGGTTCAGGGCAAGGTCCGATCCCAGTTCTTCAAATTTTTCCACATCGCAGATCATCTCGCCCAGGTTGCCGTTGTTGTTCAGGTCTGCGGTATCCGTGATTTTGGGGAAGGCTTCAATGCGTATGCCGGGCTTGAGGCCGTGGTAAAAGGTGTCCATAAAGGGGTTGTAGATCTCAAAGCGCCAGGGATGCTCAAGATGCAGCGTTACGATGGATATGATATCGGACAGCGGCACATAGCCGCCAAAGGACCAGGCCACGGTTTCTCGGGACAGGCTTGGGGCAACATAGCCCCGACGCACCGGTGTTTTGGTGATAAACAGCTCCAGGCCTGAAGGAAAGGGCAGGTCGGTGTCCACCACAGACCCAAGACGCACATGGCTGGTGATGCTAAAGCCAATCATGCGGTGCAGCCCCATGTCCAAAAGCGGTGTTTTCAAGGAATGCCCGGTAATGGCAATGCGAATTTCCTCTTTAAGGGCCTCGGGAATTTTGGAGAAATCCACTTCGCCTTTTACCCCGCCGCAGCGGCTTGTGTCCTCCCGGGGATACAGTGGCGCAAGTATCTGATTTCCCTGCACTCCGTAGAGAGACAAAAAGCTGTAGTCCCGGTGAAACACATGCAAGCCAAACTTTCCGGTGTTCAATGGGAAGAGGGCTTCGCCCTTGCTGGTGATGCGCTTTTTTGTCCCCGCAAGCACTGTTGCGCCGTCGATTGCTTCACCGGTGGCGGCGTCCATGACCCACACCTGCATGGTTCCCGGCGGGGCCAGACCGATGTTGGTAAGGCCTGCCTCGCAGCTTTCCCCATAGGCCTCTGCCCGGATGGTAACCCGACCCGAAGTATTGCCGCCGGTGATGGCGCCGTCGGTATCAAGGGTGGCGATGGCCTCGTCGCTGCTGCTCCAGGTGACGCTGCTGTTGTCCACGGGAACCACCGCGCCCCCCTGGTTGTAAGCCGTAAACAGGGGCTGCATGGTGTCGCCGGGGACGATAATATGGCCCGGCAGGTCAATACGGCAGCTTCCAGTCGCCGTGGTGTGTCCACAACCGCAGTGGGCGTCACAACAGGTGCCCTCGTAGCAGCAGTACCCGGTTTCGCAATCAATGCTCTCCTCACAGCGGGCGGGAAGGCACAGACAATTATAGCAGGCTATCGCAGCAGGGCAGCCTGTCAGGCAATGCGTGGAATAATCCCGGCAATCGCTGTCATCGTCGCACTGGCAGTCTTTGCATATGAGTTCGTAGGGGTCGCAGGCCATACCTTCGGGGCACTGGCTGTTCTCAAGGCAGGGCTGAGGACCGCTGTATTCCGGGTCGGTGTCTGCTTCGGCTTCGATTGCCTCCGCTTCGCCGTCGCCGTCTTCGCCCACCGGCGGATCTGGTTGGGCTGCGCCACCATCGCAGGCGTACAGCAGCATAAGGATGGCGCAAAAACACAGAGCCACGGCTACAAATGCAGATGCTTTCATGGCATAGTCCTTGATTTGTATATGGTTATCCGAAGGTTGCACCGTCCTGTGTGCATACAGTATGCCAAGATAATGCAAAAAAGTCAACAGAATTCCCGCCCTTGACAACCCGGCGGCGGCTTCGCAGGGTTTAAAGAGAACTCAAACACGGAGGTGCATCATGCTATGGACAATAGTGGCTCTGGTGGCGGCGGTGGTGGTAAATGTGGTGCTGGGCATGCTGTGGTACTCGCCGTTGCTCTTTGGCAAACCCTGGATGAAGCTGCGGGGCATTGACGAAGACAATCAGCCCGAAGCCCGCTGCGGCTATGTGGTGTCCATGACCGGAGCCGTGGTGCTGGGCCTTGCCCTGTTGATGTTTTACCGGCTTATGGGCATAGAAAGCCCCGGCGCGGCGGCGGCGGTGGCCCTCATGGCCTGGATCGGCTTTGTGCTTCCGGCCAAAAGTCTTGACACCGCCTGGGGCGGCGGCAGCTGGAAATTGTTTGCCATAGACGCAGGCTGGCTGCTGGTGCAATTTGTGGCCATCGGCCTGGTGATGTGGTTCGTGGCCCCCACGGGGTAAATGCAATATAATGCCGGACACGGGTTGCCCCTGTGCATGGCGCAGCCAAACATGGCCTGATATCTACGTATCAACGATATATAGCAAAAAATTAACATCAGTGCCCCGGGAAAACGATCCTCTCTTCCCGGGAGATTTCCGTACGCATTTTATCTTATTGTGTGTGGTTTCACGGTTTTTGACCCCGGTCTCCTGCGGATTGGGAAAAACCCTTGCCAAAGTGCAGGGATTCCAGTAGAATCAATAAGATAGTGCCCATAGTATATCGAAACGGCAACGGCCCCGGTCGTGGCCCCCGTGCTCCGTGAGGACCGCATGAAACAGCTCTCACTGTATACCGCCTTTTTGCTGACCCTGCTGCTGTTTATGGCCTGCGAAGGCGACAAAACCGTTGTGGTGAATCACCCGGATCAGCCGGACAGCTGCGCCTATCAGCAGGACTGTCAGCCGGGCTACATGTGCCAGGGCAATGTCTGCGTGCCGGGCCCGGATATCCGGGTGGAATGCGACTCTGATCAGGATTGCAGCCAGGGCAGCAGCTGTAAGTTCGGTTACTGCGTGCCCGATGCTGACGGCGATATTCCCGACGGTGACATTGATCTGCCGGATACCGACCTTGACGACAGCGCTCCGGACGGCGATGACAGCGACCCGGAACCCGATGAAGATACTGATGAAACCGCCCCTGACGGCGACGTGGACGACGCTCCGCCAATCGTGTGTCTGCCGGGTAATGTCACTTGTCTGGACGATCTTTTGGCCACCTGCAACGACGGCGGCACCAACTGGTTTACCGAGGCCTGCCCCGAGCGGCAGATCTGCGTAGAGGACGCCTGCGTGGATAAAGTCTGCGAACCCTATTCCATGGGTAGTTGCGTGGATGAATACCGCATTGAAATGTGCAACGATCTGGGCACCGCCTGGACGGTCCAGCCCTGCGGCCCCAATATCCGTTGCGAAAACGACAGCTGTGTGACGGTCAGTTGCAACCCGGGCGAAGGCCATCGCTGCCTGGGTCGCGAGACTCTCGAAATCTGCAACCCTGCGGGCGATGATTACCAGATTGTTCAGTGTGAAGACGATACTCTGTGTGATGAAGCCGCCTGCCGCGAAGTCATCTGCACGCCCAACGATCTGCGTTGCGCCGGGGAAACCGGCACCCTGATACAGTTCTGCAACAGCCTGGGCACCCAGTGGCTGGACGCCACGGATTGCGCCGACATGAGCGCCTTATGCACTGACGGGGCCTGCCTGCCCTCCATCTGCACCCCGGGCACCACTGCCTGCAACGACGACGGCAGCGCCGTGGAAGTCTGCAACGAAAACGGCACCCGCTGGGTGGTCAACGAGCAGTGCGATGTGGGGCAGGGCGAGGAATGCCGCATCGGCGCCTGCATGGATTTATGCGATCTGGCGGCCTATGACCGCAGTTATCTTGGCTGCGAATTCTGGGCCGCGGACCTGGACAACGGCGGAAGCGACGGCGAAAGTCAGACCGCCCAGTACGCCATTGTGGTGTCCAATACCCATCCCAGCCGCAGCGCCAACGTCATTATCAGCAGTGCTTCCGGCACAATCGCCAGCGGCGTGGTGTCTCCTTTGAACCTGCGTTCCTTCCTCATTGCCGACAACCATATCAACAACACCGGCCGGGCCAGCATTGGCTATAAAGTCACCAGCGACATTCCTGTCAGCGCTTACCAGTTCAACCCCTTTACCAACGAACTGGTGTACAGCAACGACGCCACCCTGTTGTTGCCTACCCATGCGTTGGGCCGGGATTACTACATGCTGTCGCTGCCACATCTGGTGATTGAAGACTGCTCCTGCGCCTTCTGGATCTGCGATCAGGACCGCGCCAACCTGCGGCAGTACATCGCCATTATCGCTACCCAGCCCGGCAGCACCGTGGTGAATCTGGGCTATTCCGGCTCTACGTTGGGCGGTTCTTCCAGCATTACCCTCAGTCAGCACGAGGTGTATCAGGTGGCCACCCCGGATGGCGCATATTGCAAGGACGACTGCTCCGGGTTTTCCACCAGCTACCGTGAAGGCTGCTGGAAGGGGTCTCTGGATGGTTCCCATATAACCGCGGACAAACCCATTGCAGTGCTGGGCGGGCATCAGTGCAACTTTATTCCCGAGGACGAATGGGCCTGCGATCATCTGGAGCATCAGTTGTTCCCGGTGGAAACCTGGGGTAAAAAGTTTGTGGCCTCCGCCACCAGCAAGCGGGGCAGCGAACTGGACTGGTATCGCATTGTGGCCAGTGAAAACAACACCCATATCAGCTTCAACCCCACCATTGTGGGCAGCAGCGTTACCCTCAACGCCGGGCAGGTGCATACCTATCAGACCACGGCAAACCATGCGATAAACGCCGACAAGCCCATTATGGTTGGCCAGTATTTGTCGGGCCAGAACTCCACGGGTTTGGGGCAAAGCGCCGAAGCCGGTGATCCCGCCTTTTATCTGGTGGCTCCCAACGAGCAGTTCCGCAAGGATTATGTGGTGCTGATTCCCTCCACCTATGCCCATGATTTCGTTAATGTTGTTGCGCCGCCGGACACCACCATCACCATTGACAACGGCGCTTATGTGTACGACAGCGACAACGGTTTTTCTTCCGTGGGCGACTGGCGGCTGAAGATTCTGGACAACCTTGACGACGGCACCCATAAGATCGTGGCGGACAAACCCATTGGCGTGTATGTCTACGGCTACAGCCAGTATGTGTCCTACGCCTACACCGGCGGCCTTGATCTGCGGCTGATCAACATCAAGGAGTAGGGGAAAGGCAACGGCGGCCTGACCGCACTGCATGAACACCACCTCACACACCGGAGCGTATCATGGATTACGAGCTTGTAGCCTGCCGGTCCTGCGGCCTGGAAAATTCCCCGGGTCTGCCCTTTTGCCAGAACTGCGGTGACACCCTGATACCAGGTACGGAGAAAGGCTTTGCCGACGGCGGCGGCAGCTTTCTGGAGCTGGCGGAAACCGGCACCCGGTCGGTGCTGGAAAATATCGCCATTCGCCGTGGCTATGACGCCACCGCCACCGATGACGGCTGGTGCATTACCGTGCCTTTGCCGGAAAACCGCAAACAGAAGGTGAGCGTGGTGTTCAACGGCCACGACGAAGAAGGCCGGGATCTTATCGGTTTTCTTTCCATCTGCGCTCCCTGGAATCCCCGGGCCGCCGAACGACTGCTGCGACTCAACGCACGACTGCACTACGGTTCCTGCGCCCTGCGGGATATTGAGGGAAAACCCATGGTGGTGATCTGCGCCAACCAGCCCGCCGCCACCGCAGACCCCGAAGAGCTGGAAGCCATTATGGACGAAGTGGCCCGCTGGGCCGACAAGGTGGAAGCGGTGCTCACCGGCGGAGGGGACACATACTGATACGCCCTGACGGCCATCCGGCCTCCTCCATCCCGCCTGCGGAGACGTATTCATGCTGACGGCCACAATCTGGTTTCATCTCTGCATGGCTCTTACAACCGTTGCCGGGCTGTGTCTGCTGTACTTACGCCCCAACCGGACATCCCTGCGCATTGCCGAGGGCGGGTTTCTTGCCCTGTGGATTATCTGTGCCTTTGTGCTTGGGGAAAACCGTTTTGGCGACATCCGTCTGCTGGCGTATGGTTTCTTTTTGCATCTGCCCCTGTTTATTGTACTCATTGGTCTGGTGGCGCGGCGCAGGGGTTTGCCCGCATCTCCCTGGGTGTTTGCCCTGGCGGCGCTGATAGCCCTGGCGGGTCTTGACGCCTTTGTTATCGAACCCCACTGGCTGACGGTGGAACATGTGCGCATCGAAAGTCCCAAGCTGACAAAGCCGCTAACCATGGCCCTGCTGGCGGATATGCAGACGGATCATGTGGGGGATTATGAAATCGAAGCGCTGCGCAGAGCCTGCGCCGAAAAACCGGATGTGATTCTCTTTGCCGGGGATTACCTGCAAACCTTTGGCACCGACGCCTATCTGCGGGAAGTCCGGGCCTTTAACGAAGCTCTGCGGTGGCTGCCCTGCACACCCCGCTTTGGCATGGTGGCGGTGGGGGGCAATGTGGACCCCCGGGAATGGGAGGACATATTTACCGGATTGCCCCAGGACATCATGATGGGCACGCAGGTGCAAAGCCGCCGCTTTGGCGAAGTAACCATCACAACCCTGCCTTCGGACACCTCCCTGCACACCGGGCTGACCCTGCCGGGGCAGGAGGGCTTTGAGGTTATTCTGGGTCATGCGCCGGATTACTCCCTGGGGCGCAATACTGCTGATGTGATGCTTGCGGGCCACACCCACGGCGGTCAGGTGCAGGTTCCGGGTTTGGGGCCGCTGATTACCCTTTCCCATGTACCCCGCCGCCAGGCCAGCGGTGTAACACAGCTGCCGGACGGCAGGCATCTGATTGTGTCCAGCGGTGTGGGACACGAGCGGGGCTATGCACCCCGGCTGCGGTTTTTCTGTCGCCCGCAGATTGTCATGATTCATCTGGAGCCCGCGGGGGATAAGTCCACAGCCGCAGCACATTTAAAACCATAGGCCATGTTGTGGCACTGACTGTCAAAACCCAAGGAATTTCAGGTGACTTGGGTTTTTGCACTGCAGTGTCAAAATTTAGGGTAAAATGCTTGACTTAGGGGCTAAACTATGAGAGATGTACCTCGCTTCAGCCTGCGTGTGAGCACTGAAGTGATCTTCAATGTCAGGCAAAAACAATTGCAAACCCCAATGCCCCCAAAGAGTGTATCATGCAAACAAAATCAGTGGTTCTGTTGGTGATGGTGGCCTTTTTTTCCCTGTGTTTGACCGCCTGCGGCGATTCCGATACGCCGGTGGACGGTGATGTCGATCTGCAGGTTGACGGCGACGAAGCAGTTGATGGCGATGTGACTGAAGACATCGAAGTTGATGGTGATGTAGCAGTAGACGGTGATGTAGCGGTGGACGGCGATGTGACTGAAGAAGTCGAAGTTGACGGCGACGAAGCAGTTGATGGCGATGTGACTGAAGACATCGAAGTTGACGGTGACGTAGCAGTTGATGGTGACGTAGCAGTAGATGGCGATGTGACTGAAGAAGTCGAAGTTGACGGCGATGTAGCGGTTGATGGTGATGAGGTAGTGGAACAGGATGTGGAGCCTGAAGTCGAAGTTGAAGTCGAAGTCGAGATCGAAGTCGAAGTCGAAGCCGAAATCGAAGCCGAAGCCGAAGCCGAGATCGAAGTCGAAGAAGAACAGGTTGCGGCACCCTTCTGCGAAGGCTACACCGGCAGCGATGAATGTTGCCGCGAAGGTAACCCCTGTGGCTGGGACGGGGATCAGTGGTGCGACTGCAATGCCCACTGCGACTGGGACAGCGCTGACTGCAATGTGGAATTCTGCCCGGGTCTCAGCGAAGTAAATGCCTGGGACACCTGCTGTTCCACCGGCAATCCCTGCGGTCAGGATAATGACGGCTGGTGCGACTGCGATGGCGCCTGCGACTGGGAGCCCGAATGCCGGTAATTCCCCGGTAAATGGCTCTGTAGTACCATACACACAGCATGCAACCCGCTGCCCGGATGTCCGGAACAGCGGGTTGTGTGTTTTAAACCCTTAGTCCGCTAGTCCGCGAGTTTTTGATCCATGGCTTTGCGGGCGGTTTCGGCTTCGGTGACCATGCGGTCCATGACCTCCGCCACGGTGGGGGTATCCTTGATAATGCCGCCGATCTGCCCCAGGGGCAGCACGCCCTGCTGGTTGTCGCCGTCAATGGTGCCCGCCTTAAAGGCGTCAAAACCGATTGCCATCCGGGCCATCATTACCGACTTTTTAAAGCCCATAAACAGAATCCCGATAAAGAGCTTAAACCACGCCAGTCCCAGCATGGCGGCAATCCTGCGTGAGTTTATCAGGGCGCTTACGGGGTTGAGACGGCGTTTCATGATCTTGCGGCTTGCCCGTGAATCCATAAACCGCGCAGGCAGACCATCCACCCGGTCGGTGTAGATGGTGTCGTAAATGTCCTTTTCAATGCAGAGCTGTTTCATGTCTTCGTGGCAGGGGCTTTCCACGGTGTTCATAAAGCGTGTACCCATGCTGACGCCCTCTGCCCCCAGTGTCAGCGCCGCCGCCAGCCCCCGGCCATCGGCAATACCTCCGGCGGCAATCACCGGAATATCCACATGATCCGCAATAGCGGGAATCAACACCATGGAGGTTATTGCTCCGCCGTGGCCTGCGGCCTCATAGCCGGTGACAATCACCGCGTCTGCGCCGTCCCGCTGGGCGGCCAGGGCGTGTTTGTGGGTGGTTACCGTGGCGATAACCTTGCCGCCATAGGCATGCACTGCTTTGGCGATCCAGTCGCCTTTGCCCAAAGAATAATTGATGATGGGGACTTTTTCGTCAAAAAGCACCTGGGCGTTTTTCTTTGCCCCGGGAAAATACAGGGTCAGGTTTGCGGCAAAGGGTTTGTTCGTAAGCTCTTTTACCTGCCGGACATAGTCCCGGGTTTGCTCCGGGGTGGAAACTCCGGTGGCCAGAATGCCGCAGCCCCCGGCGTTGGACACCGCCGCCACCAGCGAGGGTGTGGATATCCAGCTCATGCCGGACAAGAAGACGGGATACTGTATGTTCAGCAGTTCGGTGATGCGTGTTTTCATGCGGGCCTGTACCTTTCCGTTGTGCGTCCGGGGTGTTCCGGGGTGACGTATGTCTCCGTGCTTACAATACATTATTGTTGTATATGCGCCTGCGATGTACGGGCTCAGAAGGTGTCAGGGGCAGCCTGATGAAACATCCAAAAATGCATCCGCCAATGAAATCAGTATGTTGAAAGCATGTCCCATATTGTTTATCCTGTCAACAGGAAAGTGCCCCGGTGCCTGCGGCGGTGCTGCGGTTGCAGAAATCCATCGCACATATACCGCACGGGATATCATTGCATGTTGTAAGGAAGTAAAATGGCAGGGGAAAAGTGGTGCCGGAGGAGGGACTCGAAGAGGACTTAAGCGACACCCAAAACCCTAATGATTTCGCGATCTTGGTCAATACATGCCTAATTTCACTATGCTTTCTTTTTTCCATTTTGTTCCGTGTTTTACCCTCTGTTCCTCTCAGTTCTTTTTAGTTCCGCAGAGTCATCGCACAATAGCCGCACAACGAAAATCAGCAAAAATACGGCTGGGGGAATCTTACCTGTTGCTATTCAGATTTTTTGCTAAGGTACTGTAGAGCATTTCCATACCGACATAAATGCATAGCACTGACGTTAATTGTTTATTTTTTAAGGTAATATTATATGCTTCTTATTGACCTGGAAATTTGTATGGGTTATACAAATAGGCAATGCTGCATTAGTAAAACAATTGGAGAAAGTAGCCGGAAGAATCTGCATGCGTTTTAGCGATTGCCAAGCGCCTGCGACTTTATAGAACTCCTTCATTAGCACAAAACTATCTCACGGGATATTTGAATAATGGAAAGAAAGATAAAACACCTTGAGTTTATTCAGGGAATCATCAACCGGTTATCTACCAATTCATTTTTGCTTAAGGGGTGGAGTGTACTGTTGGTTTCTGCTTTGTTCGCCCTGGCAGCAAAAGAATCAAACGTGACATTCGTTCTGCTGGCATATATTCCAGCACTGATATTCTGGGGTCTTGACGGATACTTTTTAGCTGTAGAGCGGGCGTACCGTGATCATTACGATGATGTAAGATCTCTCGATAATGATAAAATTGATTTTTCGATGAAAATTCCTGGTCACAAATTAGGCCTTGGAAAATGGGCCATGGCCGTATTGTCAAAAACCTTGATCCCGTTTCATGGGGCGCTCCTAATTGCCATCATTATTGTAATGGCCATGCAGAGATAAGGAGAAAGCAATGCCTATTGACCAAAGTGTTCTTAGACAAAAAGCATTTAGCTATGACCGGCGATTACATGAAGGTTTACGGACATCTGCTTCAGTTGGAACAATGAGAAGAGCCTTTCTATGCCACAGTCACCAGGACGAGGCTTTAGTACAGGGCCTGACTGTTATTTTTCGTGAGGCAGGTATTGATCTGTACATAGATTGGCAAGATCACTCGATGCCCGAAACCCCGAACACTGAAACGGCGCAACGCATTCAACACAAGATAAAGGAGTGCGATATATTCCTTTTCTTGGCTACAGCTAATTCTAAAGCTTCTCGGTGGTGCCCTTGGGAAATCGGATATGCTGATTCCAGTCAGAAAAGGATATATGTGATTCCAACTTTGGAAGGCGCAGCATCGTATGGGAACGAGTACTTAGACCTGTATAAAAGTATTGATGCTGCCTCTTCACCAAATGGGAAAATAGGATATGCGTTGTTTTCACGTGGGCAAACCGATGCAGAGTGGATTTCAAACGAATCTTTAAGAAGCCATCGCTAGCAAATGGAGCTATAGTATGAAATCAGTATTCGTCAGTTATGTGTTTGAGGATAAGGCCTACAAGGAAACCATTGAAAAATGGGCCTTGGATGAATTGCTGGGAAATGTGAAAATTACAGCGGAGAAAGATGATGTGAGAGCCTCCGGTGATAACGCTATTCGCAACCAACTCTCCCCACTGCTAACTGGGGCAGCAGCAGTTATAGCCCTTATCGGAGATGATACCCACAACCATGAATGGGTGCACTATGAAATCAATCATGCTCTGAGCAATCATAAAAAAGTGATCCCCGTGCGTATCCCCAATACCACCGGTGCACCGCCAAATGTGATCAAGAAAAAAGAATTAGTAGACTTTGAGCCTGATGCGATAAAGCAAGCCATTGAAGATTGATCCCCTTGCATTACTCCAGAGTGTTGTAGGAATCTGCAGACAGGAGGTACAATGGCACGCACATTTAATCTCTTTATAAGTCACGCCTGGAAGTATCGAAATCACTATGATCGGCTTACCTCCATGTTAAACAGGAGAAGGTACTTTCCTTTTCGTGACTATTCAATTCCAATTTTTGATCCGATTCATACTAACGGCAGTGATGAGGAGCTTGAACAGGCCATATTGAGAAAAATGCGAACTGTCCATGTTTTGGTCGTTATGGCTGGTGTCTATGCAACATACAGTAGATGGATAAACTTTGAATTGGATATTGCTAAAAATGGCTTTACCCACCCAAAGCCTGTGTTGGCGGTAGCCCCTTGGGGGCAAGTTAACTTAAGTTCGAGAGTCAAAAAGGAAGCAGACCATATCGTTGGCTGGAAGACAGAATCGATCATAAAGGGAATAAGGGCACTGTATTGAATGAGGTAAGTTTGAAGAAACCCGAATATATCATATGCGAGGCAGTCTTAGCTTCCACCAATTTGGACCGGCAAGGCGAAAAGGCCAAAAAAGAATACTTAGAATATTTAGTTGCCAGTATGCCCGGCACAACACCGTTACATACTGGCCACGATTTGAGCCTCCCCCCCTTCTGGTTTCATCATTGATCCTCGCCTTGAGGAAGACCCCAAGCACCCAGGAGAGTGGCGTGTAATAGCCATAGTCAAAATACTGAAGAAAGCAAATGTAACAATTGAAGAACTACTAAACAAGGCGTTTTCATATAGTGCATTAGAGCCCATTTACATAAAAGATGAAAGCAAAGGAAGCTTTGTTCAGGTATTTATCCCATACCCTCTTTATAACGATATAGAGTATCTAAGTGTTCTGCTAGATGCATCCCCTCTAAATTATGGGCTGGGGAAATATAGACAAAAAGGGCTCACATCTAACCAAATTGCCTTAATGCTTCTGAACCTTGTCATTGGGCGCTCATGGCATCATATTGAGCCCGCTTTAATTGACGGACTTAAACAACTCGGTCCGGTACTACGTAAGTTATGGGAAAAAGATCTGCGCGTTGATTGGCAACTGGTATTTGACATAAATGGCACCTATGTGGAAACCGTGGTATGCAGCTCAAAACCTAGGGAAAAATTGAGCGATGTAGAGATAAAAAAACTGCACGGCTACATATTTAATCTGTTTGATAAGAATAGTGTAGACCCCGCAGCAATAAAGAGGCTGATATTCAAACTGGGAGATGCAGGCAAGGTAGTGCCCGATAGAATTGAAGGCAAGGATGGACGATTGCACATATTAGAAAAAATGTAATCGTTAACCTAATTCAATCTTCTTTCCTGATCATAGTGCTGTCAATAATCTCTCATGCATTTAACAATTTCCAGACGGTTTCTGGTTTTAATCAAAATGGATTTTCCTGTGACACTCCCAACAAACAATCTCACAATTGGCGAAATTATCTCGGCCTCCACTTTGCTGCTGATGGAGATGATGAGCCTCCCATGCACCTCGTCCCGAACGCCCACGGTTCTCCTTCGAAAGCTGCTTATTGCATCTACCCTTGTGCCCGTGACCTTGCCTGGTACATTCACACCGTCCCCCCGCACGTGCCCAAGCACACTCTACTGTTAGATCATCAAATGGCATATTTGTTCTCCTGAGAATGAGTTAATAATGTAATTCCAATCCAACGGAATAATTAAAATTACTAATGGGCGAATTTTACCTGTTACCATTCAGATGTGTTCGCATAAGCACTGAAAAGAAACATATCCTCACAGAAGTATAGTTAAAGCTATAACATCTCCGATTCACTTTGTGGGGCATCAATCAGCAGTCCTGGGCAATTCTCACATAAATACAAAATTTCTTGCCCAGAGACTCGAACTTGGAGTTTATCTAAATCGTGAGTTTGAAAACAGAGTTGGCAAACAAACTGTAACTGTATGTCTTCACACTGTGCCCCATATACAATAGCAGCAACACGCTTTGCATTTTTTTATTGTTTCTACAACCATATCTACTATATCCATTTCGCCCTCTCTACTTGCTTTATACGTTTTCTTCTCTGCAACACATGCCCTTTTTTACCAGTACGCTTGAAATATTGCTGGGTGCAAGTAGAGTTACTTCCTTCGATCAAGCACGCCTTGCCGCCAGTTTTTTAAGGCGTCAAGGTCTTCCCGAAGCTCATCTGGTTCGGGCATAGCTGCGTTGTCTGCGGGGGCTATTTCGTGCCCATTCAGGAACTTGGAGCACTTCGTCATGCCATCGTTAATGGCTTCATAGTCATCGTGTGTAACCGTAACGTTGCGCAACATTTGGGTGGATACCTCTTTCTTGAAGCGCTCAATTACGGCGTTAAACAACACTTCCTCAACTGCTCGTTCCCACGTTCGGCGCAAACACCCATAGAAATTGGCCGCTTGATACTCATATTGCTTTTGAGTAAGCTCTTCCTTGCGGCGTTTTGCCGAAAGATCTTGGAAATAGTTATTAAGCTCACCAATCCGTTTTGCCGTGGTTTTTCCCTTGAACGGAAAACCTTCGTGGCAACAACCACATAGTTTGGTGCGCCTTTCAACGTATTGCTGAGGATACTGGCCAAACTTCAAAGCTCTTGCATAGTAATCTATGGCATACAAAAACAGTATGTCATGTGAGAATATCAGCACCTGCCGTTTGCGGGCCTCCATCACAAGGCGCTTGGCAACCTTGTCACGGAACTTGTGGTCAAGTGAACATACCGGGTCGTCAAACAGTATGCCTGAGGTGTCTGCGGGGTCTAATTCTGCAAAAAACGCTGCAAGCGCAACAATTCGATGTTCGCCTTCGCTTAAAATCAACCGGGGATCGCCACCTGAACCTGAATTGTTGGCAAGCGTAATTTCATGCTTGATTTTGCCCCGTTCGCTTCCAGCTTGAATTGTGGGTTGAATGCTTTGAACGCCAAGCGATTTCAATTCCGCTTCAAAAGCCTGCCTCAATGGTTCGGTGATACCTTGCTGGGCAATGGTTGTGCTTGCCCTTGATATGCTGCTTGTTCTTGTAGAACGAATTGCCTCTTCCAACAATTGCTTGTTTTTGAGCGCTTTTATGTAGCGCTCTACCACACGATATTTTTTACCAAGAATATCCTTTGCTTCCAATTCGTTCATTAGTTGAGCAACGCTTTGTTGTTCTTCCTCGTTGTCTTTTTGCTTCAACTCATCTGCTTTAACTCGCATGTCTGCCAGCCATTGCTTGAGGTTTGACAAGGCGTCATCTGGCAGCTTTTCGGTGGCGGATATTGCAGACGATTTACCACCCTCTATTGCCTGTTCAAGCTCAGCAATCGCCTTTTTATTGCTAATTGCGGTGTTTAAGAAAGCTTTCAGGATGGCAGCCAGGTCGGGAGAATACCCCTCAACCTCGGCCAGCAAGTCATCGTCGCCGCTTTCTCTGATTCGTGAATTCAGCATG
>Ga0070728_10001701_pt1 | contig 31336 bp, 23 predicted proteins | sample tdDd471_FD_66723 | JGI IMG/M metagenome (GOLD analysis project Ga0070728, IMG submission 66723) | Marine sediment microbial communities from the Atlantic coast under amendment with organic carbon and nitrate - tdDd47.1 | ecosystem: Environmental > Aquatic > Marine > Coastal > Sediment | place...
GCCCGGTCCCCGAGCCCCTTCCGGATCTCCTCGCGGATGGTGAGCGTCGGATCGAGGACGGGCTCCTGTTCCAGGTATCCCATCCTCAGCTCGCGCTTCAGGCTGCGCTCTCCGGAATCCGCGATCTCCGCGCCGGTGATGATTTTCATCAGCGTCGACTTGCCGGAACCGTTGGGCCCGACGAGGCCGATGCGATCGCGTTCGTTGACGATCAGATCGACGCCGCGCAGCAGCTCGCGGCCGCCGAATGACTTCTCGATGCCCTTGAGCGTGATTAGCACGCACGAAGGGTAACGGGACGGGCTATTCCTTTCGATCGAAGCCGTTGGCACCGATCACGTTGAATCCGCCGTCCTTGTTGTCCGTGGCGAATCCGTCGTAGGAGTTCTGGGCCAGGTAGATGCGCAACGTCTCGCCCGCTTTCGGGAGCCCGCGGTGGCCGCTCGTCGAGGGCGGCGGCGTCCCGAATCCCGCCCACGAACGCGTCCAGTAGCGGACGTAGACCAGGCCGCCGGCGGTCAGGCCCTTGCCCTTCTCGACCGCGCCGATCTTCACCTCGGCGACGTACCGGGTGTATTTCCACTTCCCCTCGCGCTCCGATCGCGAGTAAACCGCCTTCACTTCGCCCTTCACGATGTGGGTGGCGACCTTCTTGAGGCCCGCGGGCGGCGTGTTGGCCTTCTCGGCGCGAGCAGCCAGCCCGACGAGAAGCACAATCACGGGAACGGCGAGGAGGAGGGATTTGCGCATCGGCCCATTGTTTCGCACCGCTGGCCGTCGGACGGTCAAAAAGGCGTCTACTTGCGCTGGGGTTCCCAGCCGCCCGAAAGCGCGTTCGACCGCTCGATCTGAGCCACCGCTTCCTTCGCGGTCTGGGCAATCGCTGCATTCTCGTGCTCCGCAACCCGCCGTAGCGCTGCCATGTTGGCGTCGGTGCGGGAGAGTGAGCAGTAGATCAGCGTGCTGACGGCGGCGCGGCCCTGCGCTGCGGTTTGTCGCTCCGAGAGGGCTGCTTCGAGAACGACGCGCGGTGTCGCGAGCAATTCTTCGAACCCGCCGACGTCGAGCTTGCGCATCGCCATCACCTGCACCGCCCGGATTCCCATCAGGCGCGCCGCGTCGTCCGGCAGGCTCCCCAGGATCTCGCGCGCCCGCCCGAGGGTCTGTTCGGTCGTCGATTGCCCGAGCAGGCGGAACGCATCGACGGAAGTCGGACTGCGCCGAATCATCTCGGCCGCGGTGTCGAACGCCACCGCCGGATTCTCCCGTGCGAACATCACCCACTCGGCCGCCGGTTGGATGCCGTCGTCGAGATAGCGCCGCCGCATGCGCTCCGCGGCAACCGCGTTCGCGGAGCCCTCGGCGAACGCCCGGTCCGCCCGCACGATGCCGGCGCCGTCCGTCGTCAGCGACTCGAGCCACGCGTGGCCCGGCCCCTCACCGAACAACGCCACCAGCGAGAGGTAGCCGAGTCCCGCTTTCGCGGTCTTCGGCGTCTTCTCGAACTCGATTTCCGCACGCAAACGCGCCGCCTCCGCGATGCCGTCCACTTTGCTGTCCTTGAGCGCCTCGTAGAACTGCGCGCCGGTCCACACTCCTTTCAGCTCAAGCGCCTCGTCTGCCAGGATCGATACCAGGTGCGCGTCCGCTACCGGGGTGTCCAACATCCCGAGCTGCACGACGCCGCGAAGAAACTCGGGCCAATTCTTTTCTGCGCGCGCTCGCTCCATCGCCGCCAACACCTGCTCGAGCGGTCGGGGCTCGATGGGCACCCCGTCGATCGAGAAGCGACGTGTTCCTCCGACGGTCTGGGTGTAGACGTAGCCGCGGGCGTTTTTGGGGAGGGGGGCCGGGGGAGGGGCAGGTACTTCCGCTGTCGGCGCGGGGTGCTCGTTGGTCGTCGGCGTCGAAGCCGGTGTGGCTGCCGGCGCCCGGTCCGCGCGCTTCTGTGAGTCCGAGCGTTCCGCGAACAGCAACCACCCGAGGGCGAAGCCCAGCAGAATCCCGATCGCAACCCCGCGCATGCCTCCAGTAGAACGCATCTCGGCCTCGCATGGTTCGAGAGCAACCGCGTAGCATGGGGGGATGCGTCTGCTGGCAGTCCTGCTGTGCCTCGGTTCGTGCCTGTGGGCAGAGGACCTGATTTTCCTGAGCGTGAACTCCCAAGGCGCGGAGGAGTGGTTTCGCGTGAAGGACGGCGCGACCGTGGTTCGAGTGCCGCGCGGCGAGTACGCGCGTCGGCCCTACGAGGGGAAGATCGCCACCCGCAAGCCGCAGCCACTCTTCGTGGAATCGTTCTACGTCGACCGCACCGAGGTGACCAACGCACAGTTCGCCCGGTATCTGAATGCCGTCCCCGACGCTGCCCAGTTCGTGCGTCCGGAGGTGCCCGGTCTGCAGCGAGCCGAGAAGGGATGGCGCGCGTCCCCCGGGCGCGAGGCGCACCCGGTGACCGCCTGCACCGGCGACGGAGCCGTGGCGTTCGCGAAGTGGATCGGGGGACGCATTCCCACCACGGCGGAGTGGGAGAAGGCTGCCGGCGGCGTCGAGGGCAAGCTCTGGCCTTGGGGCGCGGCGAGTCCGGATGCGACGCGGGCGAACTTTGGCGGCAAGGGCGGGCTGTTGCCGGTCGGGTCGTTTCAGGCGGGCGCGTCGCCCTTTGGATGCCTCGACATGGCGGGCAACGCGACCGAGCGCACGATGACGGATCGCGGTCCGATCGTCATCAAGGGCGGGAGTTGGGTCACGCCGCACACATTGAACCTGCGCGTGCTCGACATGTGTGTGCAGCCGATGGCCGTCGCGGAGAACAGCGTCGGGTTTCGCTGCGTGATGGACGATCCGGAACCCAAGCGCGAATCGCGCAAGGCGGGCAAGCCGGCCGTGTTGCGCGTTGCGAAGTCATGGGATGCGGCGGTCGCCGAAGCCACCAAGCGCGGCGTCCCCATCTTCTTGTCGCTGCAGTTCGACACGTGCGGACAGTGCGATCGCACGCGGGCGCAGTTGTTCCGCGATCCGCGCTTCGTCGCCTACTGCAACGAGCGCATGGTCGTTGCCGTGGGGCACAAGCCGGGCGATGCCGTGGATGAGCCGCATCTCGAACATGAGGACGGGTCGTGTTCGCTCTACTCCGGGTTGAAGTGCTACGAGCATCACGCCCTGTTCAGCAAGGCGATCCAGGTGGTCGGCCGCTTCGAGGTGTCGCCCGGGAACTTCGTCGTGTCGTCCGACGGCAAGACGGTGCTCGTGCGCGAGCGCGAACTCCCGAAGTGGGGGTGGGCGGTCGAAGAGTACCTGGCGAAGTTCGAGAAGGTACGGAGCGCGCGATGAAGCGGCTGTTGCCCCTGTTGTTCCTGGTCCCCTCGCTCGCACTGCTGATCTACGCGAGGCGCGACGCGAAAGAGGAAGCGCCGAAGCACTTCGAGGTGCCGGTGAGGGTGGACACCGGCGGGTTCGAGTTCCCGGACGACGTTCCGGTGTGGGTCTCGGTGATTCCCGCGGAAGCCTCCGGAGACGAGGTCGATGTCCGCGAACAGGTCACGGCCGGGCGCGCGACGTTGCGGCTGCCCAAGGCCGGGATCGTCGTGCTGGGCCTGCACGTGTTCCCTTCGATGGAAGGCAAGGCAGGGGTTTCGGCGGTCCCCGTGGGCAAACCTCAGGAATTCGAACTCCGCACCGAAGGTGACGTTCCGAGCTGGAATCTCGTGGTGACCCCGGACGAATGCCGCGCCGCTCTCGCTGCCCTGCGAAAGCCCGGCTAGCAACCATGCACCGGTTGCGTGGTCGTGCCGCCGGGGTCTGTTGCTGCGCAGGAGGTTGGGTCCGTCGGAGTGTGCCCCTCGTGGCGCACCCGGGCGTGGTTTTCTAGAATCGGGGCATGGCTGCATCGGATGGGGGGTCCGTCGAGAGTGCCCGCGTTCCGCGCGGATTCGACGACCGTAGTCCGTACGGTGCTGCCCAGGCCATCGCCCAGACGATTGTCGAGCACTCGGACGAGCTGACTTCCGAGGCGCAGGTCCTCGACGCGATCGTGGAGGCGCAGGGGCCCGGCGCGGCGCACTATCTCGATGCCATCGCGCGCTCGGGCCATTCGGTCTTCTATCACCAGATCGAGTTGCTCTATGAGCTGGGCAAGGAGCGCGTGCGGCCGGACATGCGGGACCGATTCTGCTTCGAGGCGGGGCGTTCGTTCCACTCGCTGATCTATGCCGACAACATCACGATGGTGTTGGCGATGGCGCTCGCGAGTCCGCACGAGTTTCAGCAGACGTTCGCGGAACTCGTGACGCGCCAGCTCTACTTCTACGGCGGAAACAAATACGTCATCGAGCCAGAGCGAGCCAAGAACGAGATCGAACTGTCGATCCGCTACAGCGATCCGGAGGCGATGCGCGTGTACGTCGAGCACTTCGGGCTCGATGTCGATACCTGCTTCGCCAACAGCATCCAGTTTATCGGCGGAACCATGCGCGACTTCTGCGCGAAGGTGATCGCCGGCTTCGACGCGGATCGCTATGGCGTTGCGATCGATGGTCTGTGCGCGTCGCTCCGGATGCCGGTCGGCAATGTCGATCGGTTCGACAACGACGCGCTCGTTCCGACGCTGGTCGGCTACGTTGGCCGCCTGAAGGAGAACCAGGCGCAGGAGCGTCGGGAGGAGATTCTTGAGAGCGGGTTGATTGCCGAGTCGGATCTGATGCGCGACACGTGGAACCGGATCCGGCGTGCTAGCCGTTCCGAGGAACTCGTTCTGCTGCACGGCGAATCGGGAACCGGCAAGAGTTTTTTGGCCCGCAAGATCCACGAGAACTCCCGACGCGGCGACAAGCCGTTCATCGAAGTGGGTCTGACCAGCGATCTCGGCTCCGAGAACCTCATTTTGTCGAACCTGTTCGGGCACGAGCGCGGCGCGTTCACCGGCGCCCAGGATCAAAAGGCAGGACTCTTCAGCCTGGCGGATGGGGGAACGATCTTCCTGGATGAGATCGGCGACGCGCCCCCTGAGTTGCAGGCGAAGCTGCTACGCGTGATCGAGACGAGCACGTTCAAGCGGCTCGGGGGCGTGGAGGACATCTGTGTGGATGTCCGCGTGATCGTGGCGACGAATCGCGATCTGCCTCGCATGGTCGAGGAGGGCACGTTCCGGCGCGACCTGTTCTACCGTCTGCATGTGATCGCGCTCGAATTGCCGCCGCTTCGCGATCGGCGCGACGACGTCCCGGCTCTGGCCGAGTTCCTCGTGACCCGCGCCCAAGAGCGCCGCGGCGGAGTGGCAGAGCGGATGTTGGCCCCCGGACTCGCGGACCGTCTGCGCGCCTACTCCTGGCCCGGCAACATCCGTGAGCTGGAGCACGCGCTCCGCCACGCGCTGGCGATGGGGGACACGGATCTGATCACGCTCGATGATCTGCCGGACGGAGTGCGTGACGCCCTCCGCGCCGCGCCCGACCCGGGGCCGTCGAGCGCGACCCAGGGCCCGCGCTCCCTTGAGGGCGGTGTCCTGGACATCGAGGGGCTCCGGCGCCAGATTCGCGCCACGAACCCGGTCGATGCTTCCGGTTCGGTCGCCCATGTCGACTTCGTCAAGCGCCTTTGGCTCAAGACCCTGATCGAGGAGTGCAACGGCGACCTCGCGCTGATCGCCCGCTACTGGGACCGGAGTTCGGAGAAGACGTTGCGCAACCTCGTCCGCGAATACGGACTTCAGGCCGAGCTCGACCGCGCGCGCGGGCGGCCACCCAAGCGCGAGTGAGCCTCGGAACGGCGCGCGCAGACGGTTTACGGTTGGCCGTTTGCAGTCGCTGCGGGCACTCGGAACATCCGTTTCCCGTCCGGTATCCGCCTGCTTCCGACCGGGAACCGCAAACCGCAAACCGCAAACCCGCCCGCCGTACCGCCTCCGGCCGTCTTGCGCTGCCTCGCCCTCTCCCCGAGCCCCTCACCCGTTGTCTGTTTGATCCCCTTACAATCTCGCGATGGCGCTGCTCGCTCAGCTCACTTGGGATCTCAATCCCGAGATCTTCTCCATCGGCAACTTCGCCCTGCGCTGGTACGGCGTCTGTTTTGCCGCCGGCTTCCTGATCGGCTTCTCGATCATGAAGTGGATCTTCCAGGAGGAGGGTAAGCCGGAGAAGGACCTGGATGCGCTCTGCGTCGCGCTCGTGGTCGGGACGATCATCGGCGCGCGCCTTGGGCACTGCCTGCTCTACGAGCCGGGCTACTACCTCGATCATCCGCTGGAGATCCTGAAGGTGTGGAAGGGCGGCCTGGCCAGCCATGGCGGATCGCTCGGCGTGATCATCGCGCTCTGGGTCTATTCGAAGAAGCGGCCGGAGCAGCCGTACCTCTGGTTGGTCGATCGGGTGGCGGTGCCGACGGCATTGGCGGCGGCGCTCATTCGGCTGGGAAACTTCTTCAATTCGGAGATCGTGGGCACGCCGAGTGACGCGCCGTGGGCGATCATTTTCCCGCGCGCAATCGTCGACAATCCGATGCTCGCTCGCCATCCCGCGCAGCTCTATGAGTGCCTCGGGTACCTGCTGACGTTCGGGCTGATGCTGCTGCTCTACCGGCCGCGGAAGGCCACCACGCCGTACGGCCTGCTGACCGGCTGGTTCCTGATCTGCGTCTTCTCGACGCGCATCGTGGTCGAGTTCTTCAAGGTGCGCCAGGCTGCGTTCGCCGAGGAGTGGCCGATTTCCTGGGGCCAGATCCTCAGCGTGCCGTTCGTGCTCGCCGGTGTTTACCTCGTGTGGCGCGCGCGCAAGAACGGCTCGCCTCAGGTCACGGCCGGCTGATAGCATCCGCGCTTCGGCATGCATATCGTCCTCATCTCGAGCGGGCAAATTGCGATTCAGTTCGCGCAGGAACTGAGCGTCGATCATGACGTGACGATCGTTCATGCGGGGCAGGAAGGGCGCTCCGAACTCGACCGCATCGACTGCGAGCTGATCGAGGGCCAAGGCGTCGACATCGAGGTGATGAAGCGCGCCCACGTGCCGAAAGCGGACTATGTCATCGCGTGCGCCCGGTCGGACGAGGTCAATCTGCTGGCCTGCATGACGGCGCGCCAGCTCGGCAAGGCGCACACGATCTGCTTCGTGGCCAAGGAAGAGTACGTCCGCACGTTCGGCGCCTACGAAGGCACGACGATGCAGGGCGCGCCGCAGTTCGGGATCGACCGGATCGTCTGGCCCGCCCGGATGCTGGCGTCGCGCATCGAGCGCATCCTGGCGGTTCCGGGCGCGACGGATGTCGGTCGCTTCGCGCGCGGGAAGCTCGCGTTCCTCGAGTACAAGCTGACCGAGGGCCTGCCGCTGATCGGCCGTCCGTTGATGGAGATCCACTCGCTGCCTGCGCAGGTGCTGATCGTCGGCGTTTCGCGCGGAGACACGTGGTTCGTACCGCGCGGCCAGAGCGTGCTCGAGGTGGGCGATCGCATCCACTTCATCGGGCGCTCCGAGTCGATGCACAAGCTGTCCGCGTGGTTCACCGAGCATCTCGGCACCGAAGGCGGGAGCGACGTCGTGATCGTGGGCGGCGGAACGGTCGGGCTGCGCCTGGCCCGGTCCCTCGAACGCAATCCCAACGTGCAGATCAAGATGATCGAGAACAACATGGAACGCTGCGCGGAAGTGGCCCAGGTGCTCGACCGCACCCTCGTGCTGCGGGGCGACGGATGCGATCTCGATCTGCTGGAGTCGGAACAGGTGTGGCGCGCCCGCGCGCTCGTCGCCGTCACCGATTCGGACGAGAAAAACCTGCTCGCGTCGCTGCTCGGACGCCAGCTGGGCATCGACAAGATCATCACGCGCGTCTCGACCGCCGCGAATCGTCGGGTGTTCGAACGCGTTGGCATCGACGTGCCCCTGAGCGCGCGGGCCGCCGCCACCGACGCCGTGCTGCACCTCGTGCGCCACGAGGAGGTCGATCTGATGGCAACGCTCGGCGACGGCCAGGGCGACGTGGTCGAGATCCTGCTGCCGGACGCGTTCACGCCGATCCCGCTCAAGGAGCTCGTGCTGCCGCCCGACGCGATCATCGCCGCACTCGATCGCAAGGGCGAGGCGCTCGTGCCGAGCGGAGCCACGTTGCTCGGCCCCGGTGATCGTGCGTACGTCGTCTGCCGGCCCGAGCGTGTCACGGAGGTTCGCGAGGCCATGCTCGGATGAACGTCCGCAACGTCGTCGGGGTGCTAGGGCAGCTGCTGCGTCCGTTCGCGCTGCTGCTTCTCATCCCGGCGATCCTCGACTTCGTCGACAACGAGCTCGCCTCCGCGCTCACCTTCGCCGTCACCGCCTGCGTCATTTTCGTCGGCGGGATCCTGATCAGCCGCAATCGCGTGGATCCCAACCGCATTTCGCGCATCGAGGCGCTGGCCGTGGTGGCCAATGCCTGGCTGCTCGCGGCCGCACTTGGCTCGATTCCGTACATGCAACACGGCTTCGGGCCCGTCGACGCGCTGTTCGAGAGCATGTCGGGGTTCACGACAACCGGCGCAACGATCTTTCGCGGCGAGGACTTCGCCACCGCGACGCGCGGACTGATCTTTTGGCGCTCGTTGACGCAGTGGGTCGGCGGGATGGGCATCATCGTGCTCTTCGTCGCGATCCTTCCGGCGCTGGCTGTGGCCGGTCGCCAGATGTTTTTCGCGGAGGCGCCGGGCCCGGAGGAAGAAGCGCTGACCCCGCGCATTCGTCACACCGCCGCTGCGCTCTACCGCCTCTACATCGGCCTCACCGTGGTCGAGGCGCTCCTGCTCGCGACGGTGGGCGGGATGACCGTCTTCGATGCGGTCTGCCATTCGTGCACCACGCTCGCGGCTGGCGGGTTCTCCCCGAATCCCCAGTCGCTCGCGGGCTACGGACCGGCGGCGCAGTGGATCGTCACCTGCTTCATGTTTCTCGCGGGCGCGTCGTTCGCGCTCCAGTACAAAGCGCTCAGCCGCCCGCGCGTGCTGACGCGCGACACCGAGTTTCGCACGTACTTCTGGATCGTCCTCGGGGCGGGCGTCGCGATGGCCGGACTGCTGGCGATGACCATGAAGGGCGATGCGTATACGGTGGAGTCCTCGCTTCGCCACGGACTGTTCCAGGCGGCCAGCATCGTGACGACGACCGGGTACGCCAGCGAGGACTTCAACCTCTGGTCGGAGTCGACGCTGATGGTGCTCGCCGGCCTGATGTTCGTTGGAGGTTGCGCGGGCTCGGCGGGTGGGGGACCCAAGGTCGTGCGCATCGTGATTGTCGCCAAGTTCCTGGCTCGCGAGGTCCTGATCGCGCTGCATCCGCGGGTCGTCAAGGTGATCCGCCTCGGCGGGCGACCGGTGCCGCGGGACACGACCCGCCAGCTGATCGGGTTCCTCGTGGCCTACATCACGATCTTCGGGATCGTGGCGTTGATCACGGGGGTCATCGAGGATGACTTCCGGATCGGGTTCACCGGCAGCATCGTCACCCTCGGCAACATCGGGCCGGGTTACGGATCGATCGGGCCGATGGAGACGTTCGCGAATCTCAAGCTGCCGACCAAGCTGCTCTTTATCTTCAACATGTGGGTTGGTCGCCTCGAGGTGATGTCGGTACTCGTGCTGCTGCACCCGTCGGTTCTGCGCACCCTGCTGGCCCACCGCCGCCGCGCCTGATCCGGAGGCTCCCAATCTCGGCCCGGGTGCTACGCTGACGGCGTGCGAAACACGGGATTTCTGCTCCTCCTCGCCCTCGTGTGGGGTTCGTTCGGCTGCGCGTCCGGCCGCGAGCGCATGTATACCGGTCCGGACCGTCCCGCGGACGAGCTGGCACTGGTCGAGGTCAACACCTTTGCGCAAACGGACAAGCTGCGCTGGGTGATTACCGATGTGCGCCTGGCGGACGGACCGAGCTCGCGCCGGACGTTCGAGATTCCCGCCGGGGACTACACCCTGCAGGTGGAGTGGCGCATCTACGATTCCACCGAAGGTGGGTTGACGAAGGCGCTGCTGGTTCCGTTCGCGGACAACGCCAAGCGCATCGACGAGGGCGTCGAGTCGATTCCGTTCACGGCGGAGGCGGGACGTCTGTATCGGCTGCGCTGGGCGGCGCGTTCGGATGCCAGCCTTGCGGGTGAGCCGCGGGACATGACCCTGAAGCTCTTCTCGGCTGGAATGTTGCCGAGGCTCGCTTCCGACGCGGCTGCGGGTACTGCTGCGGACACCGTCACCGATACAGAGGGCTGAGCTGTGGCGTATCAGCGTGGTGACGAGGGTCCGGCTCGCGTTTTCTACAAGGCATACGCGCGCTTTTACGACGAGGCGCCGGGAGTCGTGCGTCGTCTCGTGTCGACGATCGAGAACGCCACGGGCATTCCGCGGCGCGGCCTGTCGACGTGGCCGATCGATGCCCGCGCCGTCGAGGAGACTGCCGCCGCCTTCGTGCAGGCCACGCGCAACATCTTCTTTTTCGAACTCGACCTCGACAATGACGACGCCGGTCAGCTTGACACGCTCGCCCGCGAGCACCTGATTGATCCGGCGCTGCGCCGAGCATTGGACGACGATGAGGCGTACGCCGAGATCGTCGGCAAAGAGCAGCAGTGTGTCCCCGACGAGCCGCTCCTGTACTACGCCATCGGTTGCTTCATGGGCGAGTGGCTCGTGCGCCACGCCGGCGCGCGATGGTTCCTGCATGCGCCGCTCGACCCGATCCAGTCGTTCCCCGACCTGCTGCGGACCGTCACGCTGACGAACGTGGCCCCGTTCTCGCTTGCGACCAAGCTCCTGGTCGATCCGGTCGGTGCGTCGTTCGAGGCGGTAGCGCACACCGCGCCGACGGCCACGCTCTTCGGCCCGCTCGCTCTCTGCGCGACCATTTCCGATTCGGAGGTGATCCTCAAAACGCTCCTCGGACCCAAGTTCGAGAAGGCCACGGCGGTCCTCAAGTCCGGCAAGAAGGAGCGCGCCTTCGACATTCTCGAGGCGGAGATCGAGAAGCAGCCGACGAACGGACATCTGCTTCACCAGGTTGCCGCTCTCGGCTGGGACTACCAGGAGTACGGGATCGTCCACCGCGCCAGCGAACTGCAGCTCGAACTCGCTCCCGACTCGACCGAGACGCGACACAACTTCGCGGCCATCGAGTCGATGCGGGAAGGCGGCCTCGACCACGCGATCGAACTGCTGGAAGATCTGCTGGAGCGCGACTCGAACTACGCGCGCACCCGCCTGACCCTGGCGTCTTGCTACCACGAGTCGGGCCAGCCGCTCAAGGCGATGGCGCACGCGAAGTGGCTCGTCGACAACGACCCGGAGCATGCCGAGCCGGCGGCCGAGTTGCTCAAGGAACTCAGCTCCAAGTAGCGCGTCGCCCGGGTTCGCTGTTCTGGCTAGCTGTCCTGTTCCAGCGCCGCGGCGAGTTGCTCCCACTCCGCGTAGGAATCGTCGATCCGTTTCGCCACCTGCTGGAACTCGAGGTTGATTGCCTCAGCCTGTTGCGGGCTCGAGTCGTCCACGTACGCCGTCGCGAGAGATTCGCGGAGCTCTTCCTTCCGCGACTCCAGCTGGTGGATCTCCTTCTCGAGCTTTTTCACGCGGTTCTTGAGGCGGCGTTCCTCGCGCGTCTTCTCCTTGCGATCCTCGAACGCCTGGCGCGCTTCGTTCTTGTCCGACTTCGCCGCGCGCCGGTCAACCAGCGCCGTCTGTCGGCGGGCCGCGCGCTCGGCGTACCAGATCGCGAATGACTGGCGATGGTCGAGGAGGCCGCGGTCACGGACTTCGATGACGCGATCGATGATGCGGTCGAGGAAGTACCGGTCGTGGCTGATCACGAGGAGTGTTCCTTCGTACTCCTCGAGCATCTCCTCGAGCTGCTCACACGACGGGATGTCGAGATGGTTGGTCGGCTCGTCGAGCATCAGGAAGTTGACCTGCTCGTGGACCAGTCGCGCCAGTTGCACGCGGCTCTTCTCGCCGCCGCTGAGCGTTCCGATGGGCCGGTCGAGATCGTCGCGCGTGAACAGGAAGCGATGCAGCAGCGCCGCCGCCGGCGATCGAATGAGCCCCGTCGCCGCCATGGTCCACTCCAGGACCGATGCCTTCGGGTCGAGCACGTCGTGGAGTTGGCGGTACTCGCCCGCCTTGACCGACTTGCCGAGACGCAGCACCGGGTTCTCCCAGGAACCGGTGTCGAGAATCTGCCGGAAGAGCGTCGACTTGCCGCTCCCGTTGCTGCCCACGAGGCAGACGCGCTCGCCCTGCTCGATCTCCAGATTGGTTTCGTCGAACAGCACGCGGTCGCCATACGCGAACGAGAAGTCGCGAATCTGCAGGGCGATTCTGCCGTGACGCTCGCCACCCTTGAGCGACGCCGTGAACGTGCGGCCGTCCGCCGACGGCTTGTCGACCTTGTCCATCTGCTCGACGCGGCGCATCATCGCCTTCGCACGTTTCGCCTGACCCGGGTCATCGTAGGCGGCGGCCATGTCGCGCAGCCGCCGCGCCTGGAACTCGATGCGCTTGATCAGCTGCTGCTGCGTCTTGAACTGCCGCTCCTGTAGCGCCAGCGCTTCCGCCTTCTGGCGCTGGAAGTCGGAGTAGTTGCCGGTCCAGCTGGTGATCTTGCGGTGCTCCAGCTCCCAGATCTCGGTCGTGACCGCGTCGAGTACGTGCCGGTTGTGGCTCACCATGATCACGGCGGCCTTGGTGCGGCGCAGGAACTCGATAAACCACTCGACCCCGTCCATGTCGAGGTGGTTGGACGGCTCGTCGAGCAGCATGATGTCGGGTTCGGCAAGCAGTACGCGCGCGAGCCCGATGATGTTGCGCTCGCCGCCGCTGAACTCGCCGATCTTGCGGTGCCACATGGCCTCGTCGAGTCCGAGGTGCAGCAGTGTCGTTTCGATGCGGCGGTCGAGATCGAAAAACCCGCGTGATTCCTGTTCGAGGCTGAGGCGGTCGAACTCCTTCAGCCAGCGCTCCCGATCTTCGCCCACCGCGATCTTCTCGGCAGCCTCGTCGATCTGCCGCTGCCGTTCCTTGTCCTTGGCGAAAACGGCGTGCATTTCCTCCATGACCGTGCGCTCGGGCGGCGCATCCAGCTCCTGGGTTTGGAACGACAGCGACGAGCCGGGTGCGCGACGGATGGCGCCCCGATTCGGCTCCAGCTGGCCCGCGAAGAGCCGCAGCAGCGTCGACTTGCCCGAGCCGTTGCGGCCGATGATCCCGACCCGCGCGCCCGGTTCGACCTTGAGGTCGATGCCCTCGAGCAACGGATCGCCGCCGAACGAGAACAGGAGATTGCTGACGGTGAGAGCGGCCATGCCGCCGACAGGATAAACGGCAGGTCGTTATCGGACGACTTCGTCCCAGTTCTCGGGGTAGTTGAGAGGCTCGGGGCCGACGAGATCGCAGGGGCCCTGCAGCCGCTCGATGGCCTCTCGCCACTCCGCGTTGAGCTTCTCCCTCAGCTTGCGGTCGTTCGCAGCAGATCTCTTTTTCGCCGCGAGCGCGAGCAGTTCGGTTGCCCGGGCGCTGTGCGGGTCGGTTTCGAGTGCTTTGCGGGCGTGGGCTTGCGCCAGGTCGAATTCCCCACGCTCGAGCGCGTCGCTCGACAGCTGCAGCCATAGGCGCAGATGCCGGCGTGCTTCACTCTCTTCGATGGGCGTGGGCTCCGAGTCGACAGGGTTGTCAACGGGTTGTTCCGAGCATCCGACGGCCAGTAACAGACAGCATGCGCAGCCCATCATTCTCATGCGCGCACCCTAGCGGGCCGGTGTGTCGACTCGGTCATGGCCGGTTGCCGGTTTAATCACGCGAACGTGCGCCGGCCGGAACTATGCGCTAATCGGCGGGGATGAACGCGTCCGCTTCGATCAGACGGTGCATTTTCGCCGCTTTAAACTTCTTGCCGAGAAGGAGGCCCTTGCGTTTGAACACGCCGAGCACCTCGTCCAGCTCCTCGACGGAGGGATCGAGAGGCGCCAACGCGCGCCGCAGTTGCGGGCGCAAGCGGTGCTTCATGAACCAGGGGTGGCGCATGATCATGAAGTAGAGCATGGCGAACGCGCAGGTCACGAGCACGACTCCGAAGGCCGAGGCCAGATCGGTGTCCATCGACTTGTCGGGGCCACGGCCCTCGCTCAGAACTATGATCGTGGCGATCCACGCGACGAAGATGAAGGTCATGAACTTCCCGACGACCTTCCCGACAGGGCTGAGAGGACGTTCGGCGTACTGGCGCTCAAGCTGCTCGGCGATCACGCCAAGGCGGTGGAGGAGCAGTTCCTGGCGTTCCTCCGGCGAGAGCGAGCCGACCCGGTCTGCGTAGTCGATCGCGACGGCATACCGCTCGTTGAGGTCGGGGCACGTTTCCTGGATGAGGGCGTCGAGATCCGCGCCCTCGTCGTCGGCGATGTCCTTGAACTCCGCGACATCGCAATCACAGGTGACCTCGCAGGTGGCGCAGGTCGTCTCGTGACCCACCAGGGATCCGCTGCCGAGCGAGATGTACCAGAGATGGCCGGCGCTCCCGACGCGCACGATCCGATGCGCGCGGGCCTTGGCACAGATCGGGCAGTAGTCGGCCACCCAGCCGAGCTTGCGGCGCTTGATGGTCGTGCCCCAGATGATCATGGGGTGACTCTACACAACTTTCTTGGCGCTCGCCGTCACGGCCGATTGCGAGTCATCAGAGCGATCGGATGGTGCTCCTTGCCGGTTGTCAGTTCGATCACGCGAACGTGCGCCTGCTCGCCCTTGCGCCCCCAGTTCTCGAACACCGTTGCGAAGATGCGCGTGCGCGTGGACGCCTGCGTAGAGTCCTCCGCGAAGTAGTTGACCCACGCGGCGTACTCGCCACGCTTGGCGGTCTGTAGCACGAACATCTCGGGGCCGAACCCCTCGGTGACGTCAGCAGTGATGCGCCCGCCCATCTTGGTTTCGGTGTGGTTGTACGAGCACACTTCGCCATTGGCATCGCGCACGTGCAGGTCGACATCGCTGCGATCCGTGTTCCAGAATACCGACACGATCAGGTCGGCCCCTGTGGTCTCCACCGTCGGCACCAGCGTCTCGAGGCGATCGTCCCTGTGGCGGCGCAGGAACGAAAGATAGTGAACCGTGGCGATCTCTCGGAACGCGCCGTTGCGTTCGTCCCAATCGCCGGCGAGAGCAACTTCGTACCAGAGTTTGGCGAGCGCGACGTTGTTCGCCTGCTCCAGGCACTGAGCCATCGCCACGTATGTCGAGGGCTGATACGGGCGCTTCTCGGCCACATTGCGGAACAGCTCGTACACGTCGGCGCCGCGTCCCCATGCCAGCGCCGTGTAACCGACGTCACGGGCCACGTCGAGGTCGCCCGGGTTCTGCTCGACCAGCGAACTCAGCGTGCGCAGGCCGTCGGAGTCCTTGCGTCGCGTCGCCTCCTCCACGATGGCGTCGTAGTTGAGCTTGCGGGATGCGAGCTGCTCCTGGATCGCGCCGGGGATCTCGCTCCACGGCGTCGGGCGCGCTGCGCGCACGGCACCCTGGTCACTCAGACGCACGGCCTTCAGCGCTGCCATCACATGCTCGTTTGCCTGGAACTCCATGCCGGGCATCGACTCCAGCTTCCGGACCCAGGCCTCCAGGCGCGCCTTGGAATCGTTCCGCTCCTTGGCGCGATTGCGAAGAGCGTCCGCGATCGCAGTCGAAGCCGCGTGGCTGCGCACGAACGCCTGTTCCTTCGGCAATCTGATTCGGTACTCCGCGTAATCCTCCCCGCTCTCGAGCATGAGCAGCGAGCAGCTCTTGCCGACCACGCCGAAGTGCAGCGCGTAGGAGCGTGCGACCGCCTCCGTGGCGGATCCGAATTCCTCGAGTTGCGCGACGGCGATCGAGCCGTACACCCCGGCAGTCAACAGGGAAGCGACAACCTCGTCGGCGGTGGCGGTGACCGTGATCGACCGCTCGCCCTGCCGCAAGGCGAGCGTAATCGGTCCGTCGAGCCAGCCACGGCCCGCGGCGAGGAGCGACTGGCCGGGATAGAGCGAGGTGGGGCGGCCCTGCAGGAGCAGGTCGGAGCCCGGCCCGCTCACGGACGTGATCGTCCACGGCCGCTGCGTATGCGCTGTCGCGGCAGCCGCAACGGAATCCGCACCCACGACGGAGAACACAGCACCGCCAGTCTGGCGAGCGAGCCGTTGGAGCGTGGCCGTGTCCGTGCCCTCCAGCCCGGTGCGATACGCGAAGATCGTGCAACGCTCGGGGACACGTGATTCGAGCGCAGTCCGGTCGCGCTCGCCCCAGGTGGGGGCGCCGTCGCTCAGCAGGAACAGATCGTGGTTGCCCGGTACCGCGGCGCAGGCGTCCATCGCGTTGCCGATGTCGGTCGCGCCGTCGAGCGCAAGCGTCTTGGCGTAGGCGATCGCGCGTGCGACGTTCTCGGGCGTGTTTCGGACCGCATCGTCCTGCCACCAGTGCACGCCGACGTTGAACATGCCGACGCGAAACTCGCGAATCGATCCGCGGTTGCGCTCCAGGATGCGCTCCATCAGGTCGAGCCAGATGTTGAAGCGCGACGGATTGCTGGAGAGCGACGTATCGAGCATGAAGATCGCGCTGGGTGCCGTGGCTGCCGCTTCGACCGGTAGCTTCGGCGTAAAGCGCATGGCATACAGCGCGCCCGTCGCGGCGTTCGATCCCGTCAGCGCCATGGCGCCGGGGTTGGCCACGCGCACCACGTAGCTCCCGCGCGCGTTCTCGAATCGATAGCGATATCCGTCCGCAGACCGCGCGTCATTCACTGTGTGCAGCTTGGCGTGGACCTCGATGTCGACGCCCACCTTGCCCGCGTTCTCGGGCAGATCGAGCCGGTACTCCAACGCATCGCCCGCGGCGGTCAGCGTCGTGTCGTAGGCGATCGCGATGTGATGCAAGCCGCCCGGCTCCAGCGGGAAGACTTTCACGCTGTAGATACCCGCGCCCGCCCATTCCACGAGCGCCGGATCGATCTTCTTGCGAACGGTCTCCTCGTACGCGTGCGCCGCCTTCTCGCGCGGAACGAAGCGCGCTCGCTTGAGATACACGTGGGATATTGGGGGCGAGTCTTCCAGCACCGGCGGCAGCGCGCCGAATGCGGTGGCGGTGGGGGTCGCGCCCTCGGGCAGTCGCAGCTTGAGCGTGCCCTGCAGCTGCTGCTCCGTATTGTTGCGGTAGTAGAGATCGAGGAACACGCGCGCGCGGAACCCGTCGACCCGGACCTTGATGTCGCTCCGTTCGAGAGGAAGCTCTTCGTCCGTCCCTACCGAGAGCTTCGATGTGTTGGGAACGAGCTGCGAGCGGCGCCAAGTGCGAGTGGGGCGGGGTGCCCGGTCGGGACTTTCTTCCGCCTGCCCACCGAAGAGGGGCATGTCGTCGTCATCCTCCTCCATGGCGTCGCTCATGCCGTCGTCGCCTTCGGTCTCCTCGTAGTCGGAGTCCTCCTCGGCTCCTTCCGTCGCGGGAGCGGCCGGGCCGGCAAAGGCGGCATCCGGGGACTCCCGCGACTCCACCACCCCTTCCTCCGTTTCCTCCTCCGATTCCTCCTCCGAGTCCTTTGCGTATCGCTCGAGCGCCTTCTCGGAGAGTTCTCCGATGGTCCAGGGTCCGCGCTGCGTCGGGTCGCTGCTCGTGCAGGCGAAACCGACCAAAAGCAGGGTGACGAAAAGGTGCCGTTTCATATCTTCCTCGTTCCGTGGGAGGGCGCCGATTCCGCTACTCTGAGTCGATGACTCGAATCGCGATCGGCCTCGGTCTTCTAGTATCAACGTTGCTCGCGGAGCCAGGGGTCGGAATGCGTGCAGGAGATTTCGTCGCGGACTTCCCGCTGCCTACCATCGACGGGAAAACAGCACGCGTTTCCGACTTCGCCGGCCAGAAGCTGATCCTGATCCACTTCGCGAGCTGGTGAGCCGGTTGCCGTAAACGCATGCCCGGGTGGCAGGCGCAGTTCGAACCGCTTCGAAAAGCGGGCAAAATCCGGATCGTCGGCATCGTGCAGGAGCAGCACGCCGAGCGCGCTCGCCTGTACGCACAGTGGCGCAAGATCGAGTGGCCGATCCTCGTCGACTCGCTCAACCTGTACGGCAACAGCGCTGTGCCCATCGTCATGATGGTCGATGAAGCGGGGCGGATCGTTCGTCAAAAGCTTGGAGAATTCCTGGCGGCGAAGCCGGTGATGCGGGCGGCACGCGAGCAGATTGCGCTCGATCCGGGCGTGAAGGCGTTTCTCGCGGGGGATCTCGATGGAGCGATATCGGAGTTCGGCAAGCGCGGATTGGCGCCGAATCCGATCTCGCTGTTCCGATTGGGCGTCGCCTTTCGAGCGCGAGCGGATTCGAAGGGTCGGAAGCCCCGTGATGCGCAGACTGCCGTCGTCATGTGGGAGTGGGCGCTTCGATTGACTCCCAATCAATACATCTGGCGGCGGCGTATTCAGCAGTACGGACCGCGACTCAGCAAGCCGTACAACTTCTACGGTTGGGTGCAGCAGGCGCGCACGGCGATCGAGAAGCGGGGCGAGACGCCGTTGCCGCTGACTGTCGAGCCGCGCGGTGCGGAATTGATGGACCGCGATCTTGTCGTTGCGAACGCGCTGCCCGATTCCGACCCGGAGAGGAAGATCACTCGCGATGCGGGCAAGCTGGTTGACCTGGAGTGTTTCGTCACACCGTGGACGGTGGCACCCGGAGAGCGCGTGCGCGTGCGGCTGAACCTGCGACCGGCCGCAGCGGAGTGGAACAACGAGGGGCAGGAGCTGTCGGCGACGTTGAAGGGGCCGGGATTCAGGGTGGTGGAGGGGCAGTTGACCCACGCCAATCGTGGCTCCGGGCTCCGGACGCTGGAGTGCGAGGTCGAAATCGCTGCGGACGCGAAGATCGGGAAGCTGAAGATCCCGGGCTACGCGCTGTACGACGTCTGCGTAAAGGCGGATGGGACCTGCGTTTATCGACGGCAGGAGTTCACGGTGACGCTGAACGTGTCGCGCTAGCCAGAATTTGTCCGGGCCCGTACGGTGCTGCGCATGGAATTGACGCGCACGCCCGATGTCGAGATGCCCGATTTCCGGTTCGTTCCGGAGGGGTTCCACCCGACCGACCTGGAGGCGTTTCGCGCGCTGGTCCAGAAGCTGCTGGATCGCGAGTTGGGCTCGCCTGCGGAGGTGCGCGAGTGGCTCTATGACTGGAGCGAGTTGCAGTCGGTTGTGAGTGCGGAGTACGCGCGCGGTTTCACCGCCATGAACCGCGATACGAAGAGCGAGGAGTACAAGGAGCGCAACCTCGCGTTCCAGCGCAACGTGATGCCCCTTTGGCATTCGCTGGACAACCAGCTCACGAAGAAGTTTCTCGCGTCGCCGCACGTGGACTCGCTCGGGAGCGCGTTCAATGTGCTGGTGCGTGGCGAGAAGCGCGCCGACGAGATCTTCCGGGAGGAGAATGGCCCGTTGAAGGCCGAGGACCGCGGGATTGCGTCGCGCTACTCGGAAGTGATGGGCAACTCGATGGTGTCGCTGGACGGCGAGGAGCTGACGGTGCAGCAGGCCGCGGCCAAGCTCGCCGACACCGACCGCGACGTGCGCGAGAAGGCGTTCCTTGCGATCGGCGAGACGGCGCTCGCGAACGCGGACACGATCAACGAGATCTACGACGAGCTGATCGACCTGCGGCAGCAAGTGGCCGCCAACGCCGACTTCGAGAACTTCCGCGACTTCCGCTTCGCGGAGATGCAGCGCTTCGACTACACGCCCGAGGACTGCGAGGCGTTCCAGGCGGGCGTCGAGGAGCACGTGGTGCCGGCGCTGCGCGAGGCGGCCGAGTACCGCCTGCAGCGTTTGGGGGTTGAGACTCTGCGGCCGTTCGACCGCGATGTCAGCATCTTCAACCGCCCGCCGACGAAGCTGTTCGAGACCCAGGAGGAGTACGTCGCGCTTCTGCAGCGCATCTTCCACAAGATCGATCCGCTGTTCGAGCGCGACTTCGACGTGCTGGTGCGCAATGACCTGCTCGACCTGATGTCGCGACCGGGCAAGGCGCCGGGCGGCTACAACTGCGGCGTCGAGGACATGCGTCTGCCGTTCATCTTCTTCAACGCGGTGGGGCGTCGCGAGGACCTGCGCGTGATGCTCCACGAGGGCGGCCACGCCTTCCACACGCTCGCGGGCCGTGGACTTCCGCTGTCGGCCTACCGGCACGCGCCCACCGAGTTCTGCGAAGTCGCGAGCATGTCGATGGAGCTGTTCGGCAACGAGCGACTGGGTGAGGTGATGAGCGAAGAGGACGCCCACGAGGTCGAGTACGGCCAGATGGAGACGATCCTTAATGTGTTCGCCGCGGTCGCGCGTACCGATGCGTTTCAGGCGTGGGTGTACACGAGCGGTCACCCCAATGTCGCGGAGCGCAACGCCAAGTGGGTCGAAGTGACCCAGCGGTACAGCGACGGCATGACCGACTGGAGTGGCTACGAGAAGATGCGGGAGTCCGGCTGGCAGCGCATCCCGCACCTGTTCGGCCAGCCGTTCTACTTCACGGAGTACGGCATCGCCCAACTTGGTGCGTTGCAGATGTGGCAGAAGGAGAAGCTCGACCACGATGGCACGGTCGCCAGTTACCGTGAGGCGCTCGCGCTGGGAGGGAGCCGTCCCCTGCCGGAGCTCTTCCGCCGCGCCGGCATCCGCTTCGCGATGGACTCCTCGATCATGGCGGAGGTGATCCCTCCCGTCGTCGCCCGCATGAAGGAACTGCGCGGATAGGCAGCAGGCGGTTCGGCGAGGGGGCTTACAGTTCGCGGTTCACAGTCGGAACGGAGCGGAATCCGATGGGGCTTCCGAGGTGTTCCCTGATCCCGCTGCGACCGCAAACTGCAAGCCGCCTACTGTCTACGCGCGCCGCTCCGCGACGCACTCTTGTGTAGACCGCCTCCCGCGCGCGCTCTGTTAGACCGCTTCCATCACGGCGGCGAACGCGCCGAAGACGTGATAGACGGTCGTGGCGTGCATCTTCGGCTGGATCAACTTGCCATCGGCGTCGATCTGCTCGTGCCACCCCGGGAAGTTGTCCTCGCAGTACTTGCCGCGCATCCAGTCGAGGTGCGCCTCGATCTGTTCGTGCCACTTCGTCTCCAGCGAGTCGCGATAGCGGATCGCCAACGCGCGGAGCAGCTCGGTCTGCGGCCAGACGCGTTTGGTGGCACGCACGACGGAGCCATCTCGCCGGCACTCGTCGTAGGCGCCGCCGTTCGGATCGAGTCCGTGTGCGCGCGCCCAGTCCCATAGTCCGCACGTCGCGTCACCCCACTGCGCCTCGTCGAAGATGCGGGCGTACTCCTCGAGCAGGAAGACCCACTCGAAGTGGTGACCGGGCTCGACGCTTTCGCCGGGGGCGCCGGACGCGGGCGTCCAGTCCTCGGTGAAATGCTCGCGGAGCGTGTCGTTGTCGACGTCGTAGAAACGCGCGTAGAAGAGATCGAGCAGAGAGCGCGCTCGCTGCTTCCAGGGCCCTGCCGGATCGACATCGCTCCAGGCCAGCATCGCCTCGAACAGATGCATGTGCGGATTCTGGCGACGCGCCCCCTTGCGCGGGGTCCAGGCGCGGTCGCCGCCCTCGAAGAACCCTCCGTTCTCCGAGTCGGCCAGTTTGGTTTCGAGCAGCTGGTAGACGCCTTCGGCAGTCGCCTTCGCCCGCACGTCGCCGGTCGCCTGATGAACCGCGGAGCAAGCGAGCAATACGAACGCGTGTTCGTACAGGTCCTTGTTCGAGTCGAGGGGCTCGCCCTCCGGCGTCAGGCGCAGGTGGAACCCGCCGTGCTCGGCATCACCGAACTTCTTCAACAGATACTCAAAGCCGAGCATGGCCGCATCGCCGAGGCCGTTCTCGGCGCCGAGCGTCACAGCCCGAGCGAAAACGTAGGTCTGTCGAGCCTGCACGCGAAGCCGCAGGTCGGGATTGTCCGCGCGCGTCCAGTCGGGGTTCAGGAAGTACTGGAACGCGCCGTCGGGATCCTGGGAGTGCTTCTGCCAGCGCGGCAGGAAGTAGTCGAAAAGGTATTCGTGGAAGTCTTCTCGTGTGCGCGCCATACAAGGACTCTACGTCTTTTTGGCGTCCAAGTCCTGCAGCCGTTCGTCAAGATCACGGCAGCGCTTTTCCAGCTTCTCGACCTGCTCCCGCAGCTTCTCCGCCTCGCTCCCCGGGGGACCTTTGCGCAGCTGAGCGATCAGTCGATCGATGGTGGGCCCTTCTTGCTGGGGCTGCACGAGCTTCAATGCTTCGAGCGCGGGAATCGCCTGCGCGGCGTGCAATCCCGGGAGTCCACGCGCGGCGGTGAGCGCGACGCGAGCCGACGAATCGCGCGTCGTGTCGATCAGCCTCTCGACCGTACTGTTTCGCATGCGTCGGCCCAACCGCGTGCCGCAGGTTCCGAGCGCGGCGGCGGCCGTGAGCCGGGTCATCTCCGGAACGGCGTTCGGCTCCAGCAGCGGCGCGATCGCGTCCCACGCGCGTCGCGTTCCCATGGCGCCGAGTCCGCGCAGTGCGCCACGCCGAACGTGGTCGTGAATACTCGTCTCTCCGAGGGCCGCCTCCAACTGGTTCGTGTCGCTTTCCACGCGATGCTGACCCAGCGACGCGAACAGCGACGCGCGCGCCAGCGGGCCCGTCGGAGTGTCCAGTCGCGCGCGCAGCGCGGACGCAAGCCGCTCGTCCCGAAACGCACCGCAGGCATCCGCGACGCTTCGAAGTGCCATCGGATCCTCCTCGCGCTCCAACATTGCTGCGAGCGCGGGGGCGGCGGGACCGACTGCCGCCATCGCGAGAGCCTCCGCCACCGCCACGCGCACGCCCCAGAACGCTTCGCTCGCCATCGCCTCGTCGACTGCGCGCAGGTTGCCACCGCGCCCGGTCTCGATCAGCGCCTCCGCCGCGGCGATCCGCACGCGGACTTCCGCGGCCTCGACGAGCGTCCGCTTCAGCAGATCGTCGCCGGGGTTGAACTTGGCGGCGAACAGCACCTTGGAGGCCGGGTCGAGCACGACCTGCTTCGGTTGCCCCTCGATGGCGAAAACGGTGGTGGAGCGCGCTGCCTCGATGTCGAGAGTGGTTGTGTGCTCGCCCGCGTCATCTTCCCAGCGCACTTCCAGCGGGAACGAGAAGAGTCGGACGCCGCGCTTCTCGTCGACCTGCGTCTGCTCGACGACGAGCTTGCCCTGTCCGTTCTCGGCGTCGTGCGTGAACTTCGCCTTGAGCTTCGGGTAGCCGCGCCCGTGGATCCACTCGTCGAAAAAGCGCGTCAGGTTCAGGCCGGAGTGCTGCTCCAGCTTGTGACGGAACGCATCCGTTTCGACGACCTTGCCCATGTACGAGCTGACGTAGTCGCGTACCCCCGCCCAGAACGAGTCCTCTCCAACGATGTGTCGCAGCATGTGGATGCGCCATGCGCCACCCGGGTAGAGGTGCAGGTCGAAAAGATCCCAGCTCGAGTCGTACTTGCGCGTCACGATCGGCCGGACGTAGCGGGACGTCTCGCCGAAGTAGAGGCGCGCGTTGCGATGCAGGTCGTAGTCGCCGCGCTCCTTGCCATGGATGTCGTGTTGCCACACCGTTTCCATGTAGGTCGCCCACGACTCCTTGAGCCACGAGTGTTCGAAGTGGCGGCATACGATCGCATCGCCGAAGTAGCTGTGGCTCATCTCGTGGAGGTTGATGCTCTCCACGACCCAGCCGAACTCGGGTTGGCTCGTGCCATCGCACACGAACAACTCGTCCCACGAGACGAGCGAGATGTTCTCCATCGCACCACCGATGCCGGGCGCGAAGAACTGGAAGTACTTCGGGAACGGGAACTCCGTGCCGAGCCGCTGCTCCAGCCACTCCATCATGCGCGGCGTTCCCGCCAGGGTCGCCTTGAGATCCGACGGTGCGACATCGGCGGGTGCGAAGTGCGCGATGGCGCGGCCGCCATGCTCGCCTTCGTCGACTCTCACGAAGCGGCCGATGGCGATGCAGCACAAGTAGCTGGGGCACGGGTAGTCGAGGTGCCAATGCGCCGTCTTCGTGCCGTCACCCATGTCGGTTTCCGACTGGAGCAGGCCGTTGGCCAGAATCGTCAGATCGCTCGCGGCCGTCAGATGAAAATCGAACGTGGTTCGGACGTTCGGGTAGTCGACGCACGGCAGCCAGTAGCGCGCGCGCTCGGTTTCGTGATCAGTGACCACGATGTCCGGTGTGGCGAAATGGAGACCCGTGATCGGCGAGCGCACGGCGTAGTTCACCGTCACCGCTCGTTCCTCGCCCGCGGCGAACCCCTCGCTCCAGGTCAGGTGAATGACCTCTCCGTCGTAGCGGCCGTCGGCCCCTTCGATCTGGACTCCCTCAAGGCCAATGGCGTCCAGTCGCAGCGAGCGTGCCCCTGCTCGGTTGGCCCGGACGGTGGTGGTGACGGAGCCGGTCGCCGACTGCGCGTCGAGATCGAAGCGCATGCGCACTTCGATGTGCGTCGGCTCCAGCGCGAGATCGGGGGCATAGCTGCGTTGCGCGTCGGGAGCGGAGAATCCGTGCATGGTGTCTTCTTACTTCTTTTGGCGCAGCTTTTCCCGGTACTTCCGTTCCAGCGCGATCTGCTTGTTGTCGAGACTCACGCGGCGGCCGTCGATCCAGGCGGCGGTGACCTTCGTCGGGATCTGGAGCGGATCGCCATCGCAGACGAACAGGGTGGCGCGCTTGCCCGGGGTAAGCGAACCGAGTTCCTCGCCGACGCCCAGAATCGTGGCGGCGCGAAGCGTGATCGCCTCGAGGGCTGCGGCGCGCGGCAATCCGAAGGCGACGGCGCGGCCCGCCGTGTACGGGAGGTTGCGTTCGTTCGCCACTCGTTCGCCGCTCGCGAGGCACCAGCGGACGCCCGCTTTTTCAAGCTGCGCCGGGAGCCCGTAGATCTCGTTGATGTCCGAGTCGTTGCGGCGCGGGAAGGTATGAACACCGCGCAAGATCACGGGGACGTCGCGTTTTTTGAGCTGGTCGGCGCACAGCGGCGCGTCGCGGCCACCGACGATGACCGCCTTCAGGCGCCAGGTTTCCGCGAAGTCGAGGGCAGAGACGATCTGCGCGTAGTCGTCGGCGATGAAAAACACCGGTCGCTTGCCTGTGAGCACCGGACGCATCGCCTCCCAGCGCACGTCAATCGGCGTGTCGGGTTCGAACTCCGTTGCGTCGACGTACACCCTCGCCGCGGTGAACGCCTCGCGGATGCGTTCGAGGCGCTTCGAACCGCGCTCCTCGGGCGGCCGGCGTCCGCGGCGTCGCGCCCGCTCGGGCAGCGGCGGCGGGTTCGGATTCGGCCAGTTCACGACGAGCCCAGCGTCCGCGCGAATCGCCATGTCCTCCCAGGTCCATCCGTCGGTGCTCATGATGCCGGCGCGCCCCGGGATCGCCCCGCCGCGCGGAAAAGCCGTGAACGTCAAAACACCGTTCGATCGGGTGACCGGGATCAAGGTCGAGTCCGGGTTCACGGCGACGGCCGCACGCGCTTCCGGCTTCAGCTCGCCGACCTCGCGCATGTCGACTGTGGCGCGCACCGCGCTGATCTCGACGAGTCCGAGCGACGTGTACGGAGCAATGAATCCGGGATAGACGTGTTGGCCCTTTGCGTCGTGGACGTCGACACCGTCATCGAACGCGCCGTCTCCGGTGCCGATCTTCACGATGCGGCCCTTGTCGAAGAGGATCCACGCCTTTTGCAGCGTCGGCCCGTCGACCGGGTGCAACGTGCAGTTCACAACGGCGATCGGGCCCTTCTGCGGGGCAGCCTTCGGAACGAGGTCCTGCGCGCCGACCACGGCAGCCAGCAGCAGAGTCAAAAATGCCGCTCGGTTCATCGTGCACCCCCCAGGCCGCATGCGCCGCAGAACGCGTAGATCGCTTCCTCCCGCGACGGCCGCGCACCGCGATCCTCGTTGGGCGAAGCTGGTGTGCTCAAGATCTTGGTCATCAATCGCGCCCGCTCCGACGCGATCCACTCCCGGGACTGTCGGTCCTGCGCCAGCGAGAAGTATTGGCGCCCATCGACCCATGTCGCTTCGCAGCGCGTGTACGTGGACATCGGGTCGCCGTTCCAGATCGCGAAGTCGGCGTGCTTGTCCTGTTCCAGCGATCCGACCCAGCGATCGATGCCGAGTTGGATCGCGGGATTGATCGTTACGAACTTGAACGCCGCGCCGGGCTTGAGGCCGCCGTACTTGATCGCCTTGGCCGGTTCGAGATGCAGGCGCCGCACGAGTTCGTCGGAGTCCGAGTTGAAACTCACGAGGATGCCGGCGTCGTGCATGATCGGGCCGTTGTAGGGAATCGCGTCCTGCACCTCGACCTTGTACGCCCACCAGTCGGAGAACGCGCTCGCGCCGACGGCGTGGTCCCGGATTGCGTCGGTCACCTTGTAGCCTTCGAGGATGTGCTGGAAGGTGCCGATCTTGAACCCGAAGTCGCGCGCGATGCGAGCGAGCATCAGAATCTCGTCCTGCCGGTAGCTGTGGCAGTGGATCCACCGTTCGCCCGCAAGGATCTCGGCCAGTGCCTCCAGCTCCAGGTCGACGCGCTCGTGCTTTTTGGCGTACTCGCGTGCCGCGTGGAAACGATCGCGCATGATCGCCTCGACACCCATGCGCGTCTGCGGATAGCGCGTCTTGTAGTCATCGCCCCAATTGGACTGCTTCACGTTCTCGCCGAGCGCGAACTTGATGCCCGGCTTGGCGCCGTCGAAGTGCATGTCGTCGGGATGCGCGACACCCCAGCGCACCTTGTTCGTCTGGCTCTGGCCGCCAATCGGGTTGGCGCTGCCGTGCAATGAGTTCACCGTGGTGACGCCGTTCGCGAGTTGCCGGTACCAGCTGATGTGGTCCGGGTTGGTCACGTCGCCGATGCGCACTTCGGCGGTCACCGCCTGCCCCGAGTCGTTCACGCCCTTCGAGATTCCGGTGTGCGAGTGGCAGTCGATGATGCCGGGCGTAATGTGCTTGCCGCTTACGTCGACGGTTTTGACGTCACCATGGTCCTTGCGCGGTCCGGCGTAGAGCACCTTGCCTTCCGCGATCAGCAGATCGCCGTTCTCGACCACGCCGTTGGGTCCGCTGGTCCAGAGCGTCGCGCCGCGCAGCAGGAGCCTCTTCGGCTGATCCGGAAGCCGGTCGCGACCATACGGGCCATACGGCAACAGAAGGGTGGGGGGCTCGGGGGGAGGGGCTTGCTTCTTTTCCTTCTTGTCCTTCGGCTTGGCCGCCTCCGTCCACTTCGCGTTCCACATGAAGTTGCGCCCGCGGTCGTCGACGCCGTGTCCGTGCATCGACTTCCCGTCAACACCGATCGTCGCGCTGAACGTGATGCCGTGCGCGAAGAAGCTCAGTCGGTTTTCGACCAGGCGAGTCCTTTGGGCGGCGTGGCCCTTCTCGTCCTTGTCACCGACGAAGAGCTTGATGCGGTTGCCCGCCGCCACCTTGAGTGTCAGCGGCGTGGGGCGAGGCGGCAACGTGTCGAGCTTCCAGGAACCGGCCAGTTCGGTCGCTTTCGGCGCGCGGGTTTCGATGCGTTTGCCGTCGACCCAGACTGCGCGAATCTTGCCCTTCGCATCGAAGACGTCGCCATCGACGATCACGAGGTTGGCGCGCTTGCCGACTTCGATGGTGCCGAGCTGGTCGGAGACGCCGAGCATCGCCGCGGGCTGGGTGGTGAGCATCGCGAGGGCCGCCGACTTGGTCAGCCCTTCCTTGATCGAACGTCGCAGGTTCTCGGCAAACTGCGCTCGCTTCGCGAGTCGACTCGTGGTGAGCGCTACCTGGACCTTCGCGTCGTGCAGCAGTTTTGGATTCGCGGGAGCGTGCTCCCAGAACAGCATCGCGCGCAGGTCCGCACGCTGTTGCGCGTCGACCGATGCGACGTCGGGCGCCGCCGGAAAATCGAGCGGCAGAATAATCGGCAAGCCGGTCTGGACGATCGCACCGAGGCGACGCAGCTCGCGTCCGGACCCGATGATCACGCCCCCGCGCTTGAACTCCGCCGCCACCTTGGCGCCACGCAGCGCCTCGAGTTCGTCCTCGGTCACGAACGCGAGGCGCTGACCCTTTATGAGTCCGTCGTGCAGTCCCTGCCGCATGACGGCGATCGATCCCATCTGCGCGGTCGGAAATCCGTCATTGGAGTCGCGGTAGCGTTCGAACGCCATCGCCTGGTAGACGTTCGCGAGGTAGGTCTCCTGCTTCTTCGCGTCAAGCGAGACGAGCGTGGCCTGGCCGCGGAAGATACCGGACTTGGGCGCGGCTACCGCGGCGGTGAACCCCAGCGCGCGCAGCTCGCGCGCTGTCGCGGCACTGATCGCCGTCGCCGTGGCGCCGGGCACAACCTTCTTGTTCCAATGCGTCGGCTTGTGCGGATCCGCAGCGGACTCCACGTGTGCATCCAGAAAGCCGGCATAAACAGTGTCGACCTCCCAGATGCGGGTGCCGGCTTTGACCGGGTTCGGACTGATCGTGACGATCTTGCCGTCACGGATGATGATCTTGAAGTCCTCCAACGTCTCGGTTGGCGACACGTGGATCTTCTTCGCGACGATCGCGTGCCATCCCGGGTCCGGGCGCTGCGGCCCGTTGGGCGGCTTCTCCTGAGCAAACAGGAACGGGGTCAAGAGCAGAAGGGTCGCTAGGCGGCGCATAGCGCCGCATTGTTTCAAATGGAGCGCGCGAGCGGGCCTACTTCCACTCCAAATCCGTGAAGGTCACGTCGCACGCCTCGAGTGCCAGGCCAAGTGTGTCGCCCTCAAACTTCCACGGGCCGAAGGTGCGGCCGCAAACGGTGAACAGGACGCCCTTCGCGCTGCGGGCGGCAACGAACGGAATGCGCTGGTCGGGCACCACGAGTGAGCCGTGGCGTTCGAGGATCTTCCAGCCGCCGTCGCGGCGGCGCTGGATGTGGAGCACGCCGTCCTGGTCGAGCAACGCGACGGTGTAGTCCTTGGCGTCCTTGTATTCCAACAGCACGCCGGCTTTGAAGCGACCGTCAGCGGGGCGAATCAACGTCGCAGCGAGTTCCTTGGTCGGCCGCTTCACGCGGCAGAGGCTGACCACGTCGGCGAATCCGCGGATGGACTTGGCGCCCACGCCGTTCCACTCGTTGAACACCTGTGCCCACGGCTCCTGCTCGCGCTCCAGCCACGTCGTGAGCTCGGCGTGGATCTTCTTCGGCTTGCCGATGGTCTTGTCGAAGCTGTTCGCGGCACCCGCATCCAGCTTCTTGCAGAGCCGCTGGAATCGGCGGTGCGGCTTCGTTGCGAGGTAGCGAACCAGCGCCCAACCGACCGGGCGAGGTGTGGTTTCGTCGAGGATCAGCTCGCCGCTCTTCAGAGTGGCGAGCGCCGCCGTCGGGTAGTCCTTGAGCGTGACAAGTTGAACGACGCCGAGTTCCAGAGTCTCGCCGTCCCAGAAGTGCTCGGCTAAGTACTCGGCGATGCCCTCGGTGTACCAGGGCACTTGCGGGTTGCTGTTCCTGGTGCGCGCGAGGTAGTGGAACTGGTGCGCTGCCTCATGCAGCAGCAGCGTCCGGGTGTACGAGCGCGTCGGCTGTTGATAGAGGTACGCGGTCTTGGTGGTGGGCCAGTAGTAGCCGCCCGCCTTGCCGGGAGGGATCGCGCGGTCGGCCATCAGCGCCTTCACCCAGCGTTCGCGCGTCGTGAAATAGCGGACGCGCAGCTTCTCGCCCTTCTTGAGCTTCGGCTCGGACCCGAAGAACTCGGCGTACTGCGGCCAGGCAGCCTCCAGCATGCGCGAGTACTCCTCACCGATTCCCCGCGCCCCTCCCCATTCCAGTCGATAGTGCTCCGACTCGATCACCAGCGGTTCTGCCGAGGCGGAGGCGGCCAGAAGGAATGCGAGAAGAACGGTGCGCGACATCGATACGAAGTCTAGCCTGTGGCATCGAACAGGTATGAAGCGCTATGAGTTTGTTGCGCGGTCCCGGCTCGACGCCACCGCCGAAGAGGTCTATCGCTGGCATCTGGCGCCCGACGCATTCGAGAAGCTGACGCCGCCTTGGGAGCCGGTCGAGGTGATTTCGAAGGACGGCACGGTTGAGGAGGAGGGAGCGCTCGTCACCATCCGCGTGCGCACAGGCCCGATCTGGCAGCGCTGGGTGTCGCGTCACCACAGCTGCATTCCCGGTCGCCAGTTCTGCGACACCCAGGTCGAGGGGCCGTTCGCGTTGTGGGAGCACACGCACTCGTTCCTGCCCGATGGCGACGGGAGCATCCTTGAGGATCGCATCGAGTACGCGCTGCCGGGTGGGCGCGTGGCGCACTGGGTGGCGGGGTGGTTCGTGCGGCGCAAGCTGAAGCGCATGTTCGACTATCGGCACAAGGTGACGGTTGAGTCTTTGGCTGCGGCATGAGCGCGGAAGTCATCATTGTGGGGGCCGGGGTCGCGGGCCTGTGCTGCGCGCGGCAGTTGCAGCGGGCGGGTGTTCAGCCGCTGATCCTCGAGGCGTCGGATGCCGTGGGTGGGCGGGTGCGCACCGACTATGTCGATGACTTCCTGCTCGACCGCGGGTTTCAGGTGCTGCTGACGGCGTACCCCGAAGCGCGCGAAGTCCTCGATTTCGATCGGCTGGACCTGCAGCCCTTTACGCCCGGCGCACTCGTTTGGACGGGGCGGCGCATGGAGCGCGTGGCGGATCCGCTGCGTTGTCCGGACGCGATCCTGGCAACGCTGTTTGCGCGCGTCGGCACCCTCGGCGACAAGATTCGCATGGCGCGGTTGCGGGGTGCGGTCAAGCGCGGTCTCGGCGACGAGCGCTCGACGGAGCAGGCTCTGCGCGACTTCGGATTCTCCGAGCGCATCATCGACACGCTGTTTCGCCCGTGGTTCGGTGGCGTGTTTCTGGATCGCTCGCTCGCCGCGTCGAGTCGCGCGTTCGAGTTCACTTTCGAGATGTTCTCGCGCGGTGAGACCGCGGTTCCGCTGGGCGGCATGGGGATGATTCCAAAGCAGATCGCGGAGGGGCTTCCCGAGGGCGCGATCCGGCTACGGACGCCGGTTGCGTCGCTGACCGAAGACGGTGTGCGACTCGGGGATGGCGAAGATCTGTCGGCGAGCGCGATCGTGATTGCGACCGAGGCCCCGGTTGCAGCGCGACTCCTTGGTTTGCCTCCGCCGCGCGGGGGGCGAGGTGTGCGGACGCTGTTCTTCGATGCGCTTGAGCCGCCGGTGCATGAGCCGATTCTCGTGCTCGACGGAACCGGAGCCGGTCCCGTGAACGACCTGACCGTGATGAGCGAAGTCTCGGGTGCGTACGCGCCGGACGGCAGCGCGTTGGTGAGTACGTCGGTGCT
>Ga0070728_10001702_pt1 | contig 31300 bp, 16 predicted proteins | sample tdDd471_FD_66723 | JGI IMG/M metagenome (GOLD analysis project Ga0070728, IMG submission 66723) | Marine sediment microbial communities from the Atlantic coast under amendment with organic carbon and nitrate - tdDd47.1 | ecosystem: Environmental > Aquatic > Marine > Coastal > Sediment | place...
AACCAGGCTGTATGAACCCGGATCATATGCCAACTCGGGTACACCTGGCCTTTCACTAACGCTGGGAGCATATATGGATTCATATGCCGGGTAACTACCTGTAACCGTAAAATCATAAAGTGTGTTATTGGTCAGTCCGGTTACATCGATTGTAGTATCTGAGGTACTACCGAATAATGCAAAGTCCGGATCCGCATCAGCAACTTTAAAATAAACATTGTATTCAACCAGTGAGTCGTTATTTATTTCGTCCCAGGCCAGCGAAACCATCTGGTTGCCAAACCCTGTTGCCAGAACCTGGTGAGGATTACCCTTATCAAAAGGGAATCTACCGATATCTGAAACGGACCCATCAGGATCGGTAACACTTTCGGAGCCACCATCGATACATAAGGAACCATTTTGAAGATTAAAATCGAGTGTATCGGACAACACATACATGGGATCTTCATTGATGTTCCTGTAAATGTCGCATGTAGCATTGTTGTTGGGATTTGTGGAAACAAAGTTCCACGTTTCAGAAGGCATGTATCCCAAATTTGATATTTCACCGGCAGCGTTTGACTGGAGGTTATTATTTTCGAAGGTCTCGATAGCAACACTTACATTGAGGCCCCATCCTCCGTTATCTGTAATATTGTTGTTGCTAATAGTTTCTGTTCCTGGTTTTCTAATATCAATTCCATCTCCACCATTGCCAAAAATTGTATTATAAGTAATTGTTGGTGTATCACCATTATTATGGCAATTCTTATGTATACCATCATTCACATTATATGCAAATACATTTTTACTGATCGTGGTTTCGCAATAATGACTGGAGGTATTGAATACAATGCCATAAGAGTTATTGATAAATCTGTTTTCGGTAACCCTTGAATCACAATTATAATAATACTCGATACCATAATTATTTTGAATAAAAAGGTTGCCCTTAATTTGAGGACTTGATTGATAATTCAGAAAAATACCCTTGTTGTTGTTAATGAAAGTATTGTTGGTAATCAATCCACGGCTCCATATTTGGTAAAAATATATTCCATCAGTTGAAATGTTTGATATAGTACAGCCATCAACAAAAGGGTTAGAATTGGAACGGGCATAAATTCCGTTATTGCTATTGCTAATAGAACAAAAAGAAATGGTAGGATTAGAGTGATTTTGCAGGTAAAAGTTATTGTTTGTACAATACATAATCTCACAATTATCAATCATAGGTGATGAATAATTCAGATGAATTCCCCTGTCGCTGCACTGTTGAATAGTAGTTGAAGTCAGGTTCGCCTCAGACTGATGCATGGAAAATCCGTAATGGCTGCATTCCTGGATTAGGCTATTTTCAATATCTGGTGATGCCCATTCAAGGTATATTCCATCATAAACATATTCCACAGTTGTATAATGCAGGTAGGAATTATCATCGGATGAATCATAGAAGTCCATCCCATACCATTGATTTCTTGCCTGCACCTGGTTGGCAGGGCCCGATGTAATTAACACACCGTCATCCACAGTACCATTACTTGCCAGGTAGCCATATACATAAAAATGATATTGTCCCAAGAAACGCACAACTGTTCCTGCTTCAATAATCAATGAATCGCCTGCAGGTACTGTGATGTTTCCGGAAACGCTTACAAATTCGCTCCAAACTCCCGACACATCTCCTACAACTGTTGTCCCCAGGTCATATAGCATCGATTCACCTAAATCCGTATCTTCAACTATAGTTAGATTTTCGATAATAATTGGTGTTTGAAACCCTACCTTGCTGAAACGAACATTATATACCCCAGGAAACAGATCGTGCGTTTCGAAGTAACCCAATGCGTTGGTATAAATACTATCTGCAACAGCAGAAGGCGATAGGGGAACAAAGTTGACTTTGATATTAGCATGGTTGTTCCGGGCTTCAAGGAAAGCATAACCCAAAACTGTTGTCTGGCTGGTATTGTCAACCAGGAGACCGGCTGTTTGTCCTGAAAACGATTCAACCGGGGTACCGGAATAATTGTAATTTGCAGAAACGATATAATAGTAAGTATGAAAATCCTGAACAGTAACATCAACAAAAGATGTATCTGTGACATTTTCTTCTAAAAGGTTAAATTCACCAGGTGTAAATCCATCCTGCTCACTCCTGTAAACTGAATAATCAACAAAATTGGTAAGGTCAATGGGTTCAATCCAATTTACATCAACAGTACCATCGTTGTTGTCGGTACTGATTAATCCATAGGGTGGGTAACCAGTAACCTCGAAAGAAAATAATTCGGTAGGTGCTGCAAGTGGTAAGATGTAATTATCAGTTCCATCGCTTGCTGTTAAATAATAATCAATTGTTGTATTAATTGACTGACCAGGAATATTGGCAGTAAATTCCTGTGTGGTTCCAATTTCCGTCATGGCAACTTCATTAAAGGCGCCACCGTTTGTCCTGTAAAATAAGCTTGCATCTGTAATTTGGTCGCCCTCGTTGTCGATAGCTATTGCCTCAACCAGGTATGGGCCCGTAAGATCGTTTGTGTTCGATAATTGCACATGAATAATATTGACATACTGGCCTAAATAAGGATCGGGACTAACTTCACCACTGTTGGTATAGTTATTAGAATTCAACCTGATCCGTCCATCACCGCCATCACCGGCGGCGTAACCATACGCTGAAACACCACCTGTTCCACCAGAAGAAGAAATCATATTTGAAAGATCGATAGACAAGGCTTCCAGGAATACAGACCCACCGGAAGCGCCTCCACCTCCGCCACTTGCACCAGGTCCATTTCCCCCGCTGCCACCATTCGACTCAATGAGTCCGTCACAATCAATCATATTGGCAGAAACGTAAAGAAATCCGCCACCATTTCCGCCAAAACCCGCGCTATAGCTGCTATGACGTCCGCCACATCCACCACCACTGCCCAGGTAAATTTTAGTAAGTTCAGTAGAACCATAGGTTCCACCGCCACCGCCGCCACCACCGGTAGTGTTGTTACCACCATTACCGGAGAAATTCTCTCCACCATTCTGGCCATTATTAGAACCACCATGACTGATTGCTCCATAACCAAAAGTTCCATAACCGGCGCCACCAGCACTTCCGGCATGGCCACCGCCACCGCCTCCAGCACCGCCAAGTTCTGCGGATCCAAGGCCAGTTCCTCCATTGGTAGCACCGCCACCGCCACCAGCAATACCGGCTCCACCTGCGTAACCATTGTAGGCAGCACCACCACCACCGGCGCCAACTTTACCATGAGGATCGGCAGTATAATGTCCACCAGCACCACCAGCACCAACAAAACTTTCGCCACCCTGGCCGCCACCATGGGAATCACCGAATTGTGTACCTCCACGATATCCTTTTCCAGTTGAAGTGATGATACCTGTAGCACTTACTGTTACAGCACCATTAGATCTGAAATACAGTATTCCGCCGGTATTCCCGTCCCATCCCGTACAGGTAAGTGTACCGGAAATATTCACATCAGCATATTGAGGAATTCTGACAACCTGGTGTTTTTTACCATCTGTGTCGTCAAAGTTGTTCATTAATGATGTTTCAAGAAGAATTACTCCCACTCCAACACTGGCAACAATATGTGTTTCCCATTGCCCGACAATATTATCATTCATGTCAGTTTCGGGATCTGTCATAGAAATGATTAGTACCTCATCTCCGGCCTGTATCCCGGCAACACTATCCACCAATATCGATGGAGATGCCACAGAATTAATACCGGTAACGGCAGTTCGTTCTGTGTTAATAGTTAAGGTTTCTCCTTCATTAACTGTTAATGCTCCATCTGATCCATCGCCAAATGGGTTTTGTGCCTGGGTTGATATTACTGTTATCACCAGGATTGCGAAAAGTGTAAAGAAATTTTTCATAGGACTGAGTTTTAAATTATAATATTATAGATTTTCTTTTCTAAGCAAAATGATTAAGTCTCAAATATAATGAATTCAAGATCAGAATGCAAATAAAAAATAACAGTGGAGAAAGACTGGATAAAAGCTAAGTTTAATACTTCCTTTAAATCACACAAATTATACTAATTTGGAGGTGTAATTTAGAACCCTTTTGATCCTCTCTCCAATTATTCATACAAAGTTGCAAAATAATCAATAGGTATTTATACCTAGATGTTAAAGGTTTGTTAAAATTCAGTTAAAGTTTTATAAAATCCAACGAATTAGACATGTGACATGATAATCAAAAGTATTATCCAGCTTAATTATTCAAATTTATTGAACTTCCAATACCAATTTATCAAACAAGTTATTAGCATCAATTTTGGTTCACTGTCCGCTCTTTCCTGATTCTATAAAAGATGAATCGATGATACTGAAAGTTTCACTATGTAAATGGTCAACTTAATAGTCAAAAAAGCTAAAATTTTTATATAGTTAATTGAATTTACAATATACTTAGTGCTTATCCGAAACAGTAATAGTTTCTTCACCACCCTTTGATCCCAGGGGCCTGTTGGTCAATTCCTCACCCTGGCCTGCCTGGATGGGATTTCGGCCTCGTAAATCGGGGAGGGCAAATGTCGTTCTACCATCACCGCCGTAGATGGTTCCAATTATTGAAAAGAGTGCTGCATAGCTGGCAATGTTCAAGAGTTGCCCATCACAAAATTCCCAGCCACTCGGAGCAAAATTACCTGCAAATAATGTAATCTGGCCGATAAATGGTGTTTCAGTCAGGCCGCCACCCTGGGACGGGAAAAGGCCATTTACTGCAATAATATAATTAACTGCTAAAAAAGGATCCATCACCTGGTGGTCTGTAAAAGTAGTTTGTTCGATATCTGCAGGATCAGTCCAGGTGCCAGTTCCATTATCATTGGAAACCATGATTCTGCCCGATGCCTGGTTCCCATCCACCATCTTTATATTTCCCTCAACTTCCAGTTTCTGTATTGGATTGTCTATTCCTATGCCAACATTCCCATCAGCGGATATTCTCATTTGCTCCGACCATCCAAACTCATCGGTCGAGAAGCGGAGCGGATCACCGGCTTTCCACATGATATACGGGTTGGGATCACCTTCACGGCCTCCGTATAATACCAATTGATGTGAAAGGTCAGAATTTCCAAGAGATAATGCCGAACCATGATCAACGTGGTAACCACGCACATCAATTCGATACCATGGTGTTGTAGTTCCAATTCCTATTAAACCTTCACTGGTGATCCTTAACCTCTCGCATGGATCAGCCTCGGTGTCCAGCATGCAGTCGCTTCCGGCAACATGAAAAGCCAGGGCTGCGGTTTCCCAACCACCACCATCAAAATGAGCTTTTATCAAAGCCGTATTTCTCGGGCCTAAGTCGGGTACATCTCCTCCAAAAGTACTTCTGAACATAATTGCAGTTGAAAGGCTGTTTGCTATACCAGCCGGAGAAATATAAATCCTAGCAGAATCGGTACCGTGGATATCAATATTACCTAGAGGGTCGATTGTTCCGATAGCTAGCTTTCCATCACCTGTCATTCGCATTTTTTCCGACCATCCCTCTTCATCTGTTGAAAACCTCAATGGACTACCTGCAGTCCATCGAACGAAGGGATTAGGATCATTTTGACGGCCACTAAAAAATGACAGTCTGTTGGTGTTATCAATATTACCTATTGAAAATACAGCACCATCATCAGCATCATTACCACGAACATCCAGGTTAACCCATGGCTCATCGGTACCTATTCCTACTTTACCATCCGACTGGATTCTCATCAATTCTTTAAAACCTTGATCAAAATTCACAAAACGCAATGCATTTCCTCCGGTAAAAGCGACATATGGGTCATAGTTATCACTGCCACTACTAAAGCGCAAATTCTTTGAATCATCTGAGTTGGCTAACCTGAGTCTGGAGGTAAAATCTGTTGAGTTACTCATAATATCCAGGTTAAAAGTCGGGGTTGATGTTCCTATTCCCACGTGTCCATCATTCTGAATACACATTAATTCACTTAAGCCTTCATCATATCTCATAACTCGCAAGGCATCCCCGCCCTTAAAACTTAAATACGGATCCCAGTTTTCACTTCCACTGCTCAAATACAGTGTATTTGAGTTGTCCAGGTTCCTTAAGGAGATTTTGGATTCTAATGTTATCGAATCACTTTTGATATCCAGGTCGGTATAAGGTGTATCTGTTCCAATTCCAACTTTACCATCACTTGTAATTCTCATTAGTTCATCCCAAAAAAAATCACCGGCATTGGTAGCAAACCTGAATGGGTCACCATCACTCCAGCGTAGAAAAGGATTGGGATCGTTTTCACGGCCTGAGAAAAAAGTTAATTTATGAGTATTATCAGCATTACCAATATTTACCACACCACCATCATCTGTGTCCATTCCACGTATATCAAGGTTAGCGCTCCAAAGCGGAGTACTTGTACCAATACCAATATTACCCTTATCATAATACAAAGCGTTGTCATTCCCTTTCATCCATCGTGTAGTGTCGCCTGTTGAAGTGGAATAAAGAGCATAGGGTACGGTGAGCAGTTGCGAGGTCCCCATGGTTTGCCAGTTTGTGCCTCCCGTTTCGTCTAGTTCTAACTGGAGGAAATATGAGCCATTGCCCCAATCAATTTCTGAAAAGGTCCCGACAGCTGGTTCTTCAATTCCAATTTCCAGGGTTACAAGCCCAAAACCATTGGTTATCATATTATGGTGCATTTCCTGGTAAATTATGATTCCGCCCGGTGTATCTTTCAGAATACTGATTCGGAAACTCACATCCTGGTTTGCAATAATTTCACCATAACCATCACGAACTACTGCCTGGTAATTGAATGTTTGTGGGATTTGGGCCTGAACGGAAATGATCAATACGCCCATGAACAGGGTAATAATTAATTTTCTCATAGCTGTAAATTTTTGGTTATAAAATGAACATGTAAATATACAACAATATGAGAGCGAAGTCAAGACATATTTTGATGTAACCAGGCTTTACAAACGCAATCGTAGAATGCTGACACCATGGAATCAAAACATTCAGTTATAAAACTCCAATCAGGGCTTTCGGTTGAATTTCCATTGTTATCATGGGCAAATATTTTCCATAAATAAAAAGTACCATCATCTATATCCGACCATATATAATTATTATCAATCATCCCTTCTTCCATCAATATAGATTCTTCATCCGTCCATATAAATAAAACATATGTCAGGGGATCTCCTTCCGGATCGCTGCACTCCCACGAAAAACTTATTGTAACAAATGACACATTTTGGGTTCCGTCAAGCGGATCAGGGTTAGACGACGGATCAGGTGCTTGATTGATATGTATATATTCAGATAAAAGGCAACGTACTGAGAAACCATTAATTTGATTTTGATGACTTCGCTGAACAGTCGGATAATCTATAAAAAGATTTCGAAACCAGGCACTTGATTCAGCATACAAAGTTGAAGACCAAAACAATCCCCATGATTCTATTTCAGAAAAATCATTACCCACGATAAGCTTCAAAACCACATTTCTAATCCCTCAGGCACCGGACTGAAAACCCGGCGGTTTTGTATGCGTCACCCCGGTATGAACTATTTTGTGCCGATATAAAGCCCCGTTGCCAGGCTTTTCCAACCGAGGTCTCAGTTGATGACCACCATTTACAGCTGGAATAAACGGCCTGGAAGAACCCATCAGAACTTCTGTAACCACCTGGCAAAGCCCAGAATCCATACAGGTTAGTTCCATCTCCACCGCTATTCCACCCTACTGTAGATTTGAGATGTAATCCTGCATTAAAGCCCCTCCAAAGGTCCGCACCATCCCATTCAGGGTCAGGATAATTATACTGAGTATCTGCATAACCCTCCAGTTGTTTCCATTCTTCGTCGGCAGGTATATGCCAGCCCGCTGGGCAAATGCCTTGCAAGCCCTGTATTGTTTCGTACTGCATTATTTCATCCCATTGGTATAAACCGCCGAAAACGACACAATTGTTTTCAAGATTTTCATAACAGTACTTTTCAATTATATTATTGTCAGCCATCTCTTCACTCCCATCAATCCGGTTTCCAACATTGAGGTTTTCCGACATCCAACATTGTGAACCTATCAAATCAGTACTGTATATGTTGCCATCATCATCAGTTATTTTGGAAATACCACATTCAAAATTAGCAGCAGCAGCACCGACCATATTAACCCATGCTGTGCCATTGTACACCTGTAATTCTCCCAATGCGCCACAGTTATTGCACCATAGCACTAATCCTGCTACAGGATTACTGATTGCATCTCTTTCCACATCTGACATCCGCGGAGGCAAAAATCCTTCTGATTTACTGTTAAGGTCTAACAATGCTGATTCTTCAGGTTCATCTGTACCAATCGCCACTTTTCCATTGCTGTTAATCCGCATTTTCTCCGACCAGCCACCTTCATCTGTTGAAAACCTGAGCGGATCACCGGCTTTCCATTGTATGAATGGATTGGGATCGTTCTCACGGCCGGGGAAAAATGTTAACATGTGGGAGCTATTAGAATTTCCAGTTGTTATTATTGCACCATCATCAGTACTGCTGCCCCTGACATCGAGTTTAGCAAAGGGGGTAGTTGTACCAATGCCAACATACCCATCTGAAGTTACCCGCATCCTTTCACAGGGATCAGTATCTTCATCCGTATGACAATCTACTCCGGCAACATGAAACGATAAGGATGCAGTTTCCCACCCTCCTCCGTCAAAATGTGCCTTGATCATGCCCAGATTTCTCGGTTCCAGATCAGGTATATCCGATCCAAAGGTACCCTTGAACATAATTCCCGATGCCAGGCTGTTGAGTGTATTTGAAGATGAAATTACCATACGTGCAGAATCTTTGCCAACAATTGTTAACCTGGCAACAGGGTTGGTTGTTCCAATACCTATTCCATCACCAGAAGCTGTAAATATTGGTTCTCCCTCCCATTGACGGATCATTAATCTGTCGGCATCAGAAGCAGTTGCAATTTCCCAGTCAGATTGGCTATTCCACATATTTAAAATAGATTCCGTTTCATCTGATTTGCTGATTATTGCTCTACCTGAAATATTAACATTCCCGTTGACATCCAGTTTGGCAAACGAGGCAGGCGCATCGGTACCAATGCCAACATGACCACCGTTAAAATATAAATTGTTGTTACTGTTTTTTATCCATTTCGTGGTATCACCTGTACTTTGGGCATACAGGGCGTAAGGAACGGCAAGCATTTGTGATGTCCCCATGGTGATATAATCTGTGCCTCCTGACAGGTCAATTTCAACCTGAAGAAACTTTGCACCGCTGCCCCAGTCGATGGTATGAAACTCACCAAGTGTCGAAGTTCCGTTCCCGATCTCGAGGTTTACCAAACCGAACTGGTTGGTAAATATATTATACTCCTCCTGGTAAATAATGGGGCCGCCAGGAATGTCATCATGGATACTGATGCGTATCCCGATGTTTTGGTTTGATACGATTTCCCCGTTAACATCCCTCACAACCATTTGGTAATTGAATGCCTGGGGGAATTGGGCAATGAGTGCAATAGTGATGCATAACATTTGCATGGTTAATGTAATTTTTTTCATAATGTGTTGTATTTATTAGCAGAAAATTTTTCAATTAATAAAGATTGGATACCTGTGCAACAAACTTGGTGTAAGGTAGTATAGCCTAACGGTCAATTTACATATGGTTAACTCAATCTACAATGCAACGAACACTATAACCGACAGTACTATCAGTTTGCCCACGAAATACCATGGGGATACCCGTGGACAAATACCGGTAAAATGCTTGACCTGGAGGGCCCTCCGTAGCAGTCCAAAAGTAGGCTCCGTAAGTGAGTTCATAAAAATTATTAAAACCAGGATTGTATCTGCCGGAGGGAAGAACCGTAAAATCAAAAGTGTCAGTTCCGTTACCACCGTATGCCCAGCCATCGGTTGATTTCCAGTTTGTCCCTACATCAGAACCTCGCCAAGAAAATAGGTTCCAAATGGGGTCACCAATGATATACTGGCTGTCACAAAAACCTTCCATGTATTTAAACTCTTCATCGCTGGGCAGATGAGTGCCAGGGGGGCAGGCAATCTGAGCTATTGCATGGTCGTAGAGCCTGCCATGAATATCACAATTCGCCTGATCGTTATTATAACACCAGCTAGTGCCTGTTTCAAAGTTCAGATTCTCTGCAAATACGCATACCCCACCCCCCAGGTCTATGGTAAGATAGTCTTGACCATCCCTTGGATCGGTAAAAACATCTCCGCATTGCCAGGATAGATACTCTGTAGTAAAATGCCAAGTTTTACCTACTTGGTAGTAGAATGGGTTATCTGCCTTTTTGGCCTTGATTTTCCAGTGATAAGTGGTATTCGGATTTATTGGGCCAGGATCATAAGTTGTTTCTGTTTGTCCTTCAGAAACCAAAGTCAGTGGGTAGGAATCCCCGAAGTAGACATCATAAGTTAATTGATCACCCTGGGGGTCGCTACAAGTCCAGGATAAAGTTGCATTAATAGGTTGATCCAATGAACCATCAGCCGGCGAAGGATTATAAGGTCTACTAGGGTAAACGTAGGTCTCATAGTATACTTCGTCCACCCACTGCACACACTGTGCCCCGCCCCCCAGTAAAAAACCAAAAATAGCTTGCCACACAGTCTGACCCATTTCCACTCTACGCTCATAGGCCTCATCTGTCTTTGCACCGCTCACGCTCGAAGTCCAAAAGTGGGCGCTGTTTGTGATATCCATGAAATTACCATTCTGATCGCGATAACCACCAGGAAGCGTATTAAAACCAAAAATGTCAATTCCATTGCCTCCGGAAGACCAGCCACTTGTTGATTTAAGGTTTGCCCCTGCATCAATACCTCTCCAGCCTAAACTGTCCCATTCAGGATCTGGATAAGCATACTCACTATCTACTGCACCTTCTAATTGTTTCCATTGTTCGTCTGTGGGCACATTCCAACCTGACGGGCAAATACCTTGTGTACCTTTGGTAGTTGCATATTGCATCATTTCGTTCCATTGGTATAAACCACCGTAAATGTCACAATTGCTTTCAAGGTTATCATAACAATACTTTTCAATGATGTCGTTGTTGGTTTGGTTGCTGTCTCCGGGTATCATAGTACCAATATTCAGGTTTTCAGCCATCCAGCATAGTGAGTCTATAAGTACTGTTTTATAGGTTTGTCCGTCACGTGGGTCTGTTATCGAATCGCCACACAGCCATGCATTAAAACTGATGTTTACTTCGTCGTACGTGCTGTCGCAAACTGTTGTTATTGTCCAGCGCAATGTATAGGAACTATCCGCTATACCAGCAAAAGAGGTTGCTGGGTCGGCCGGGTTGGAAATATTTCCCCCTGTGCCGCTTACTATTGTCCAAAGTCCGCTACCATTAATGGGAGTATTGGCTTCAAGGATTGTGGGTGAGCTGACATCTACCTGGTCAGGCCCGGCATTTGCCACCGTAGGCATCGGGGTGCAATTTGTAATTAAAGCTCCGTCATCGTCAACTGCAACTTCATAATTTGCCCCATCTGGCGATGTTAATGTTAATGAACCCGCATTTAAAGAATACGGAACGCTCAATAATTGTGATGTTCCCATAAACTGGTAATTGGCGCCGCCGGTTTGGTCCAGCTCCAGTTTTAAAAACTGGCTTGTTGACCCCCAGTTTATGTCATCAAAAACACCAGTTTCAATGGTCCCCTTACCAATCTCAAGAACAAGCATACCAAACTGGTTGGTTGTACTGCTGTGGGTTTCGCTGTAAACAAGCACGCCGTTAATACTGTCCTGCATAATGCTTACCCTTATCGAAACAAGCTGGCCGGTAATTACATCACCTGAATTGTCTCTTACCACTGCCTGATATTTAAAGGCTTGCGGAGCCTGAGCAAGCATTGACACACCCAAACAGATGATTAAAATGGAAAGCGTAATTTTTTTCATAATGTATTGTGTTAAGTTGAACTATTTACAGTTTGATAATTTTCTTAATTTGAATTCCCTGATTGGTTTTCAGGATGCAGAAATAAATGCCCGGTGGAACCCCTGAAAGATCAAAAGTTAGTTTAGTGCTGTTGAGTTTATTTCCCGCCTCCAGGGTTTTGATGATTTCACCCCTGCTGTTCTTTATTTCAATTAAAAGCTCTTCGGGCCAGTAATTCATGCCCAGTGTAAAGATTCCATTTGTAGGATTTGGGTAAACTTCGCTAAGCAAGCCAGGAAATTTGTTGGTCCCAAAGGCTTCCAGGATAATGCTTTTTGCGGCAGACAATCCCTGAAGTGCAAAGATGCCCTGCTGAGGTAAAGCCGGCATATAATTTACTGTCATGTTGGCCTCCTCATCTGTTTGCCGGTGGTATGCCTTAAATTGTAATAGCTCTCCTGCTTCGAAGCCATCTTTCTCAATGGTGGTTTCATCGTTGGCAAAGGCCACCAGCGCAAGATTTGTGCTAAGATCATTTACTTCAGCCCAACCAGCACACAAAGCATCCTGTGTAAAAACACCGATAAAATCTCCGGATTGGATACCAACATCCATCAGTACTTCTATGGGAAAAGCAATGGTATGGGAGGAGGCAGTAGCATTGAAATCATTCCATGGTGTATAATTCTGTGGTTTGTCCTGTGGATTGGCAAAATAGTTATTTTTGGTGCATTCAGGGTAGGTAAATCCTTCTACATCATCCATCGAAACCCAATATGCCTTGCCCGGCTCCAGGTTGGTGAGTGTAGCTATTCCAAAAGCAGGCCAGTAAACTTTTGTACCTGCAACATCTTTCACTATATTTAATGCGGTCATTGCACTGAAAATCTCATCTGTGCCGGCCCCACATGGAGTTAGTACCGGGATAAGGTTCCAACCCATGCCCATTTCAACTTCCGGGGGTTCAATCTTTGATCCGGTTAGCGTAAGCTCAAACTCATTGAATGCTTTAACCTGGTAACCCGTTTCCCATGACCAGTTATTAATGGTATTTACACCTCCATTGGGGTAATAGAATTCGGTCATCGAAGCAAGGATGATAAAATCAGGAATGTGTGCCGAAAACATATCCTCAACTCCTTTATTGAGCGGATCGATATAAGATGAAATTCCACTCCAGCCCGCCGGGATCGTTAATATCTGGCTGAGATAAAAATTGTAGGGTTGTTGAAACCCTTGTGTAAGTATAATATCATCGCTCTCAAATGTTGCAATAACCGTTTCGCCCAGGGTCCAGCTTAAAGATATGTTATCGTTTTCATAATACGCACCTGCAGTGGCAACAACCTGTTGTGACGCTACACTGGTTGAGAATAAAAGAATCAGTAAAAAAATCAAAAGCAGTTTTTGTGTTTTCATAATGTGTTATTTTATATTGTTAATGTTCCTAAATCTAGTAAATTAGCTTTCATACAGTTTCCTCCCAATTGAAATATATCTACCATAAATCGCAGGATAGGTTGTTGCCTATTGCCTGAGCTTTTGTGCACGCTTAATCCTTCAGGCAGCGGATACTAAGACCTGTAACATTAGGATTGTCCCAACGGAATACGCCATAATTGTTATACCTTAGAATCCTGTTATATGCCCTTTCGGCATTAAAATATGTGGAGGACCAGAAGTAAGCGCGCTCTTGCGGAAGGCTGAAGCTACCATCCCAATCACGGAAACCGCCCGGGAGGGCATTAAACCCAAAATTATTTGTTCCATTTCCACCAGAAAACCAACCTGTTGTATGACGAAGATTTAAGCCTGCATTAAATCCTCTCCAGGCAGTTCCATCCCATTCAGGATCAGGATAAGCATACAGGCTATCTACCTCTCCTTCCAATTGTTTCCATTCTTCATCAGCTGGCAAATGCCAACCAGGTGGACAAATACCCTGCACTCCTGCCGTTATGTGGTAATCCATCATTTCATTCCATTGATACAATCCACCATAAATACTGCAATTATCTTCGATATCATTGTAGCAATATTTTTCAATAACAGTATTATTAGTTTGATTGCCGGAACCATCTATTTTTGTTCCGATATTGAGGTTTTCGGCCATCCAGCATTGGGTACCTATTTGCACTGTAGTATATATTTGGCCGCCATACTCAAAAGATGGTATTCCGGGACATGGCATTGGGGTATAATGTGTAATCAAAGTCCCATCGTTATCAACAGTAACTTCATAAATTGCTCCATTGGGTGATGTTAATGTTAGTGAACCTGTATTTAATGCATAAGGTACACTTATCAATTGAGAAGTTCCCATGAACTGGTAATTTGTGCTTCCGGTTTCGTCCAGTTCCAGTTTTAAAAACGAGCTTGTTGTTCCCCAGTTTATTTCATCAAAAACACCTGTTTCGATGGTCCCATTACCAATTTCAAGTACTATCAATCCAAACTGGCTTGTTGTATCACTGTGGATTTCGCTGTAAACATTTGTACCGTTAATACTGTCTTGTATAATGCCTACCCTGATCGAAATAAGTTGGTCGGAAATTACATCACCTGAATTGTCTCTAACTACTGCCTGGTATTTAAAGGCATGTGAGGACTGGGAAAAGCATTGGAACAATACCATGATAAGTAACGATAACATAAGAATTTGTTTTTTCATAGTTCTAATATTTTGATTAATGAACTTAAATATCAGTCAATTCACACTGTGTAATAGTGGTGAGACGCTCCCAAAAAGCGAGATTCTACAAGGTCAATTCTTCAAACAACGGACAGAATAACCACTGGTCTTTTCAGTATTTTCCCTTCCCACTACTTTGCCTTGATTCGACAGGGAATGGTACAAAACCGTATTTGGACTATCGATACTCGAAGTCCAGAAATAACCAAAGTCGCCCTTAAAATCAAAAAGATTATTATAAATACCACCACCACCATCACGTCGGCCACCACCAAGGCCTGTAAAACCACTCGAATTTGTTGCTCCTGTATTTGGGATTTCCCACCGGGGTGGTGGATCAGGTTCAGTACGTGTACTTTTTAAATTGCCACCTGCCTCATGGCCCCTCCATCCATTTATATCGCATTCAACTGTTACAATATCTACTTCATTTTCCAAAATACACCATTCCCCGTCAGTTGGTACATGCCAGTCTGGCGGGCAAATTCCCTGTACTCCAGGTGTTGTATTATATTGCATCATTTCATCCCACTGGTAAAGTCCACCCAAAGAAGAGCAGTCGTTGTAGTTATTGTTGCTAAAACAATATTTTTCAATGATGTCGTTATTTGTTTGATTACTGTCACCGATTATCATAGTACCTATATTCAGATTTTCGGCCATCCAGCATTGTGAGCCTATTTGGACGGTGGTGTAGTAAAGCCCGTCACGAGAATCAATTAAATCATCTCCGCAAAGTAAAAAAGATTGAGCTTCAGTGGTAAAATTCCAAACTGGACTTTCTGTACTGTTGGCGTGGTCATCGTGAGCTGTGATTTTCCAGTAATAGGTGGTTTCAAAATTTAATATACCCGGATCGTAAGTATTTGCTGTTTGTCCTGAAGAAACTAAAACCGGTGGATTGGTTTCCCCGAAATAAACATCATATGTTAAAGGATCATTTTCAGGATCAGCACAAGTCCAGGATAAAGTTGTATTAATTTGTTGGTCTATTGCCCCATTATCCGGCGAAGGATTTGAGGGTTGTAAAGGGGGTTGGTTTGGTATATAATTTTTCAAACAACGGACACTATAACCATAACCATATGAGCTGGAGTATCGGCTAATGCTGTTGGACCAGGAACCCATTAGTCGGGTCCAGGCACCTGAACTACTGTACTCACTCGACATCCAAAAGTAGCCGCCGGCTGTTAATTGGGAGAAAACTCCAGATGTATGACGGTGGCCACCAGGAAGAACTGTAAAACCATAAAGATCAACTCCATTGCCACCCTGGTACCAGCCACTTGTTGATTTTAGGTTTAATCCGGCATCTATTCCTCTAAAGTCTGTTGCTGTACACGAAACTGTTCCGGCATCTACTTCATTTTCCATGGTACACCATTCTTCATCTGTAGGTAGATGCCATCCGTAGGGACAAATACCTGATATTCCGGGTGCTGTTACGTATAGCATCATTTCGTTCCATTGGTAGAGCCCACCGTAGGCATCGCAATTGGAGGTGATATTGGCATAGCAGTATTTTTCAATTGTACCGTTATTGGTTTGGTTCTCGCTACCATTTATCATAGTGCCAATGTTCAGGTTTTCGGCCATCCAGCACTGGGTACCTATTTGTACTGTATTATAAATTTGTCCGTCATACTCAAATGATGGTATCCCAGGGCATGGTTGACCTAGAGCAATGAAACCAATGCTTACATCATCATAATTACTGTCGCATACTGTTGAGATTGTCCAGCGTAATGTATAAGAATTATCTGCTATTCCTGAAAAAGTACTGGCTGGATCGGATGGATCGGAAATATTGCCCCCTGTGCCACTTATGATATCCCATAATCCACTACCATGAACAGGTGTATTGGCTTCGAGGATTACAAAGGAGCTGGTATTTACCTGGTCAGGTCCGGCATTTGCCACCGTAGGCATCGGGGTGCAGTTTGTAATTAATGCTCCATCATCATCAACTGTAACTTCATAATTTACCCCATCTGGTGATGTTAAGGTCAATGAGCCTGCATTTATCGAATAAGGAACACTCAACAATTGTGTGGTTCCCACAGGTTGGTAGTTAACGCCACCGGTTTGGTCCAGCTCCAGTTGTAGAAAATGAAAGGTTGCACCCCAGTTTATGTCACCAAAAACACCTGTTTCTATGGTCCCCTTACCAACATCAAGTCCGATCATTCCAAACTGGTTTGTTGTACCACTGTGGATTTCGCTGTAAACAAGTGTACCGTTGATACTGTCTTGTACAATGCCTACCCTGATCGAAACAAGTTGGCCGGCAATAGGATCACCAGTATTGTCTCTTACCACCGCCTGGTATTTAAAAGCCTTTGGCGCCTGGGCAAGCAATGACAAACCCAAACAGATGATTAAAATGGAAAGCGTAATTTTTTTCATAATGTATTGTCTTATTTGTAAAAAAAATATTTCAATCCAATATTCATCTCATTTTTAAATCCCTGATATCAATTATGCAAATTGATCAAGAGTTGAAGATTTCATCTGGTTTTTGATTTGATCGCTCAGATCCTCCCAATAATCTTTTGCATGGCAAATATTTATTCGCCTGCATCCGATTACAGGATTTACACAATCCACTAAAAATAATTCGGGTTCGAAAGCCCTGTAAATATCATAAACTGATATTTCATCCGAACTTCTGGATAAAACATATCCGCTACGTTTACCCGAATAATTTACGATTAAGCCGGCGTTTCTTAAACCTGTAATTATCGAATCAAGGTACTTCAATGGAATTTCCTGGTGGGCTGAGATTTCCTTTTGCAGGATGCCGGCTGAGGATTCATTGTTGTTAATCTCAATCATTGCTCTTAATCCATACCGGACTTTCGTATTCATTCTCATAATTCTACTTATTCTATTTAATTACTAGAATACGAATATACTACATTTAAAACCAGAAGTCAAGGGTTATTTAAAAAGGGATTAAGACAGAGGGATTGGCTCCCTGTTCAATGTTGTTATGGCTTAACTTTAGTTATAAATAATTTCAAGTTGAAAAATAAAAAACTAATGTAAGCGTAGAAAGCGGGAAATGACCTGGTTTGACTTTGGCATTAATCTCTCAAACAACGTACAGATTGCCCCATCTCCCTATAATTACCACTCCTGCCTACATTGCTGGCATCGTGGAACATCCACCGGTGAAACGCACCATAAGAAGCATACCCGGTAGCACTCCACCATAATCCTTTTTTGCCAATTGAACTATCAAAATTACCACCAGAACTGCGATAACTACCCGGAAGGGATGTAAAACCAGTTTCGTTTGTAGCGCCAGTATTGGGGGTGTTCCAGTGTGTTGTTCCGGTTTCTTTTAGTTTTCCCCCGGCTTCGCTTACGTCTCCCAAATAAGCGACTAAAACATCCCACTCGTCATCAGATGGCACATGCCAGCCGATGGGGCAAAGTTCCCCTGTATTTACAGTGTGCCAGTTGTACAATGCCCCGTAAGTATTTCCATAAGTTGCCTGGTCATTATCATACCAGCAATAACCAGGAGTTAATAGATTTTCCCATGCTGTATTGTCGGTTACAAGGGGAATGTCAGTTTCATCGTTGTATTTGGTGGTTACAAGGTTTTCCTTCAACCAGCACTGTGTTCCTATCTTTATGGTATTGTACGCGTTGCCGTCACCATCGGTTGCAGTTCCACACCCGGAATATATGGTACCTGCACCAATGGCAATCTCTTTCCAATTATTAACCCCTTCATCATAAAAGTAGAATCTGTTGTCATCAGTATTAAATACTGTAAGTCCCGCTGCAGGATTTTCTATTGCCTGTATTGCTGCAAGGGTTAACCGGGGAAATAAAAATCCTTTTGAATCACTATTCAGTTCTAATAATGCCGATTCTTCAGGATCATCTGTACCAATACCCACATTTGCTTCTTCCTGATCGGCATAAAAAACTACTTTGGTGAATTCCTGGTTTCTGATTACCAAGCCATCCTTTACACCATCATTTAAAATATGCCAATTGGCAATTTCTCCCTCATACAATCGGATTCCGGCGTCATTATTGTCACTACTTTGTAAAGCCAGAAAGGCAGTTGGCCAACCACTTCCTTTTATATGCAAGGCAGTCTCCGGACTTTCAGTTCCAATCCCAATTTTCCCATCGCTGGTAATTCGCATTAATTCATTGTACGCTCCCTCCCATCGCATAAAGCGTAAAGCATCGGCTCCTGCAAAGCTGATGTGTGGATCATGTAAATCGCTGCCACTACTCAAACGCAAATCCTTTGAGTCATCCAAATTAGCTAACCTGATCTTGGAAGTTAAATCTGTTGCAGTGCTCATTATTTCCAGGTTATAAAACGGATCTGTTATTCCAACACCTATTTTTCCATCACTTGTAATTCTCATTAACTCGTTATACCCTCCATCGTATCTCATAAAACGCAGTGCGTCCCCCCCCTGGAAGTATATAGAAGGATCGAAATTTTCATTTCCACTGCTAAAGAATATTGATTTTGAATAATCCAAAGTTGCCAATCTCATTCTGGATGCAGCAGTTGAATTGCTGTAAATATCCAGATCATATTCAGGACTTGTTGTTCCTATTCCAACCTTTGCATCGGTAATATTAAATACGGGCTCACCCTCCCATTCCCTGATCATAAACCTGTTTGCATCTGTGGCGGCAACAATTTCCCAATCCGATACGGTATTCCACATATTAATTACGGATTCCGTTTCATCCGTTCTACTTACGATTGCTCTACCCCTGACATTAACATTTCCATCCACATCCAATTTTGCAAACCATTCGGGTTCCTCCACCCCGATGCCAATATTTCCACTATTGTAGTATAAATCGTTATTCATGTTTTTTCTCCAACGGGTGGTATCACCGGTTGAAGCCGAGTATAGCGAATAGGGAACACTTAGCAATTGTGATGTTCCGATAAACTGGTAGTTGGAGCCTCCGTTTTTGTCCATTAGTAACCTCAGGAAATGCGATGCTTCCCCCCATTGTATTTCTTCAAACGCCCCAAACAGAACGGTGCCATTTCCAATTTCCAGATTGACCAATCCCAACTCATTGGTAATTGTATCGTGGACCTCTCTGTAAACAACTGGCCCGTTAGTATTGTTTCTTACAATAACAATTTTGAACGAAACATCCTGGTTGGCCAAAACATTCCCTTCAGTATCTCTGGCAATAGCCTGGTACTGGAGGGCTTGTGGTGACTGAGCGTAGCTGCCTAACATGATCATGCCTAAAAGAAAGGTGAGAGTAATCTTTTTCATAGCTTGTTTTTTTGGTGAGTAATAATTGTTGTAAATTTACGACATCAGAAAAGCGAAGTCAAGTTAAAAAATGTTACTACCAAATTATCATCAAACGTAAACCAAAGCTATTCTTTGGAATTTTTACTGGTGCCTCGTTGCTGTCATCAGAAAAATACTATTTGAACCGAGGGTGTTCCAAGAATACCCGGACTTGTTCAATAAAAGTCAAAGAGTATTATGATATTGAAGGAGTTATTGTATCTTTATTTCTAAATTAACAGTTAAGGAGAAGTTAAATATGATGGAACACGATAACGTACAAATTATAAAGGAACACTTTGCAGCTTTCGGGCGGGGTGATATACAGCATGCATTAAGTTTGGTAGCCGATAATATTGACTGGCAATCTCCGGTAACCCGTTCCCAGGTCGAAAAAATTGCATGGGCTACTCCACGGCATAGCCGGGAAGAAGTAATGCAGTTTTTCAAGGATCTGGCTGACAATGTTCAGCCCGAAGAGTTTGAAATCACAGGATTTATTTCGCAAGATGACAAAGTGGTGGTAGAAGGCAGCAATAAAGGAAAGATCAAAACAACTGGCAAGCATTATGAACACGATTGGGTAATGGTGTTTACCTTGTATGATGGCAAAATCGTTAAACATCGCCATTATTACGATACGGCGGATGTGGCAATTGCGTGCAGAAAATGAGATGAGTTGACCTTTGGCAGTTAGTATGCGCACTCAATCCCTTATGCAACGGACGGAAAACCCGGAACTTTTAAGCAAATTGGAACGGTAACTTTTATCGCTGTTATGAGTAAACTGCCTGAACCAGCCAAAATCCTGGTTGAACTCGTTTGACGACCAGAAAAAGGCATTTTCACCTGATGTGGAGAAAGCGCCATAAAACAGGCGATAGCCTGCAGGAACCGCAGTAAATCCAAACTGATCGTTTCCATTCCCCGATGCTGCCCAACCTGTAGCGGACTTGAGGTTGGCTCCACAGTCGATGCCCCTGAAACCTGTCGCAGTACACATAACAAGCCCGGCATCCACAAAGTTTTCAAGGGTACACCACTCACTTTCGGTGGGCAAATGCCAGCCCTCGGGGCAAATACCCTGTACACCTTCCTGATTTTCAAATTGCATCATTTCATTCCACTGGTATAATCCGCCATTCAAATCACAGTTTTGGATCGAATCAGCGTAACAATATCTCTCGATGGAATCATTATTTGCCTGGGTCATTGAGCCAGGAATCATAAAACCTATGTTCAGGTTTTCGGCCAGCCAACATTGGTACCCGATTTTCACGGTGGAGTATTCCTGACTGTCTCTTTCATCGATAATGTCCTCCCCACATGCCCAAATAACTACTCTTACCGTACTCAAATTCCCCAGGGAATCAACAACTATTCTGAACCACTTCTTGGCGCCAGTTGCCTTGGTTATATTACTCCCACTAGCGACGTGATTAATTAAATCAGCCTTATTCATTAATTTATAATTTTTACCACCACTTTGATCCAATTCTATCTGAAGGTAATACGCTTTCACCCCCCATGGTATATCCTCCATATTCCCATAAAGCGGGTTACCCAATCCAACGTGAAAATTCACCATACCAAACTCATTGGTAATTGTATCGTGGGTTTCAGTGTATAATTCGTTCCCGCCGAATTCGGCATCCACAATGCTCATTCTGAAGGACACATTTTTATGCGGCATAGGAATACCATCTCCATCCCTAACTACGGCCTGGTAGCTAAATGCCGTAGGGGCTTGTGCAAATGAGCCAAGGGCAAACACAGACATTAAAAGAAAAAGTAGTTTTGTTTTCATTGTTTATAATTTTTTGCTTGAATAATTGAGTTGCTGAAGATACAAAATAAAAGAGCTTAAGTCAAGCTATACGACAATTTCCGCCAACTGAAATGAACAAATTACTGCAAGCGGATGACTCCATTGTTGCTTAAACGCAAACCACCATTTTGAATCTTTATCCCTATGGATTGATCGCCACGGGTAAAAATCTTCGTTGCATTTCCTGTTGATCCATAAAACTTTACATAGCCTGCATTACTTGATCCAATAATTTTAATCCCCGGTAATGTTTGCAGTTTATGCCCGCTCATAAATGTAGCACTTGAACCAGCAGCATCCTGATCGAAATATTTGTAAATGGGAATTGGCATATAGGTTCCTGCAAGGCTCCACCCCAGGGATGGCGCTGGATATGTCCGGTGAATAATATATTCCTCGTCAATATTCCCACCTTGCAAGGCATCCAGGGTGTACCATGCATCATGATTCAGGCTCTGCCAGCCATAATTCATATGATATTGTTTGGTTTGATGGAGGCCATCAAGCCGCCAGCCATCACAAACTATTGAATGCCCTGGTATTCGATATTGCGTAGGCCGATTCCTGTTAAGGTTAAATTTGATGAGGTCAAACCAGTCGCCGGCAGTGTAATCATCCCGATGTTTTACAGTACAGGAAGAATTGTAGCCAAAATCATCTACAAAAACATCTACCATATCTGATGTATAAGATGAAGATATTGTACAACCATAGTCCATATCCACGGCAACCCCTACATCATGACAAAGGGCAGCAACAGCCTCCTGCTGGGCTTGTGGGGAAGCAGTAGTAACCACATCTGCCATATTAACCCAGTCATAGTCGTTGGGTGGCCAGCACCAGTACCTCATGATCTGGGCACCTGCTGTTGCAACACAACCAACCAGCATACAGCCATTTATCGTGTTACTGCATTGGTTGTATGGGCAATCGCTATTGTAAGGTGCATTCTGATGCCAATTGGAGTTAATAAGCGTATCCCCATCCTGGTAGTTTCCGGAAGACCTTTCTTTTTGTTGTAGAGTACCATCTATGTAGTTTTTAATTGATGTCCAAACCGGGATATAATCGATCTCGGCCAACATCTCGATTTCAGTTTTATGCACATAATCAATTGGCCCAAACCGGGATTCGATGGTATCAATAAGCCTTGTCATGCAACTTTTAATTACTTCCTCGATGCCCTCTTTGGCTTCAGCATTAAAATGATTTCTGTCGGACCAGGCTTTTACCGGGGCTAACTCCTTACGCAATGAAAAAACAATAAACCCGGATGGCTGGACATTACAGTAATAACCAATCTGCCTACCGTTATAGAATAACTCATTCACAGGTCCTGCAATGGCTGTGTCATTTTTACCCCAGTGTCCCTGTTGATCGATTATCATCTGAATAACCCGGTTAGGCAGTAAACTTACCTCAGTAATGGTGGTAATTTGTGGAAAGCAGGTTAATGACATCATTGATGTCGCTAATATAAAAATTAAGTATTTTAACTTTTTCATAATAATCCCTCCTACTTATTGTAATGTAACCAATACAAGTACCTGTCCTTTTTCCCCTTTTTCCAACGACTGCATGGCCTTACCTAAAATGGCTCCCTGTGCTTTAGAAGGATCAGTAACTTTCCTGGCATAACCAGGTAAATCTGATGTTGTGAGTAAGTCGCCAACTTCAACGGCCGACTCTGAAGCATCAACATTGCAATACACCCTTCCGGCAAGCGCCACATTGAAATCGAACTGACCGGTGCCCAATATAACACCGGATCCCAGTTCATTAGCACCGGCAACAATTCCCGCAACCTTTGTATCGAAAGCCTCTTCGCAAATTTTCAATTTACCCGGATTATCGGGATCAATGCTAAGCACCGTCCCTGGACCGATGTCATTTTTAGCTGCAACATCAAATCCTTCTGCATAATCCAGCCCTGTACCTATTTCAACAGAAATTATTCCGGTTGACTCATCTCGCACTGCAATATTCCCTGTCACATCCAGGCGGTGTGTGGGCGTTGTGGTGTTGATTCCCACGAGTCCATCGTGAGTAACGACCATAGCTTGTGTAACGGCGTCTGTCGAGGCAGTTGTTCCGGGAGAAGTGAATATTGCCAGCCCAACCTCATCATCATCCCAGCCCGACTGTATGGCTACAATTGCTGCCCGGCGACGACTGGTATTGATTCCACTAAATGCCAATGCAGGGCCAAATTGGTGCCAACCATTTCCACCGCCTGTGTGTGATAAAAGCAATGCTCCCTTGTCACGCCCTCCCCAATTGCCAGGGTCGAATCTTTCATCAGTATTCAAATGCATAATCGTTTCCGGTCCAGTGGTACCCACACCGACATTTCCTCCGTGGGTTATCCGCATTGTCTCGACAACAATATCATTTGTAGTGGCGGTTCCCGGGTGTGTAAAAAATGACAGGCCAACCTGATCAGAATCAGAAGATGTTTTTACTGCAGCAATAGCAGCCCGCCGGCGATTGGTGTTAATTCCACTAAAGGATAGGCCAGGGCCATACTCGCCAAGGATCATTCCGCCGGTTAAATGCGTCAGGAGAATTGAACCTTTTGCACCATAAAGGGTTAAATCAGGATTGAATTGTGCTGTATTATTTATATGTAGCGGTGCTTCAGGAAGTGTGGTTCCAATGCCAACATCACCTGCATTAAAGTAACTATAAGCTCCTCCGTGCAGAAATATTCCTGTATTGCCATCCTGATCATATACAGTTGCAGTACCGGTACCGTCTGAGTTTTGCCTGACCTTGAACAGGAGGTCACCATCACTACTGGTAACACCCAGACCATCAGAAGCACCTGTTGATTTTACCTCCAGTTTGTAGCCCGGGCTTATGGTTCCAATACCAACTTTTCCTTCCGGTGTAATTCTCATTCTTTCATTTAAGACATCAATTCCACCGGTGTATAGCCGAATATCACTTGTGAATCCATCTGCCCTCAGGTCAAGCCCTGTTGAGGTAAATGCGTTTGACCACAGGCTAAGCCTACCGGCGAAGTGTTCATGAGGCGCAGGGAAGGTGCTCGAATAGGCTGTGAGGGCACCTCCACCGTCATCAGTATGAACCCCCACGTCAGTGTATCCTCCAACTGTCGGATTCCTTACATCCAACTTAAATATAGGGGTATCTATTCCGATCCCAACATTCCCACCATCGTAATAAAGGTCATCACCTGACAGGTCCCAGGGAGAATCTTTGGATCGCTCAGAATACAATGCGAAAGGTACGGAGAGCAGTTGTGATGTCCCCATGGCAACATAGCTTGTACCGCTACCCTGGCTGATTTCTGTTTCAATGAATTTTTCGTTGCTACTCCAGTCAATACCATCGAAACTGCCGAGGCTTGGTGTTCCGGTACCAATTTCGAGGTTAACCAGTCCGAACTGGTTGGAAATAACATCGAACTCTTCCTGGTAAATAATAGGTCCAACCGCAAGGTCATCGTGGATACTGATGCGGATACCAACAGATTCGTTTTGTAAAATTTCGCCATCGGCATTGCGAACTATCAGCTGATAATTAAAAGCCTTTGGGGCCTGTGCAAAGATGGCCAGGCCGATCAGCGTAAATAGAAAGGAAAGTGTAAATGTTTTCATAGCTCTAAACTTTTGGTTAAAAAATATAAAGCCGTGAATATACGAAAATTAGGAGGGAATGTCAAGTTTTTGAGGAAGGCAAATTGGAAAACTGAACAAGCGTCCTAGTCGCCAGTACAATGTAATTGAAGGATTCGTCAAAGATGGTTGTTAACCTATCTGGGAAACAGATTCCTCCATCACCCAGAAAGTCTTTTTACAATAAAATCTGTCTATGAATAGATTCCTCCTTACTCCACTCGTCGGAATGACAAAGATCAAAAGAGTATAATGAGGAGAGAGTCGGAAAGAGTGATGCGAATTTGTGGTGCATTTCAAATTTCAATCGGTATTATTTAACTTCAACTGAATAAATCGTTATAGATATGCCAGTTGCACCTTCATCATCGTAGCCATATCCGCCCATACCACCCTGGCCAAGATTAAAAATATTGCCCGATTGTAAGACAGTACTGTTGACGTAAACAATTCCAATTGACGGACCACCACCGCCGCCACCACCAGAGCCGCCTTTTCCACCTTTTCCGCCGTGGCCACCCCAGCCACCACATCCTGCATCATCCTGAGACCAAGAACCACCATAGGGACCACCCTGTCCGCCAGCACCGCCCTGTCCACCCATACCATAATAGCCACCATCGCCTCCAGGAGCCCCATAACCTGTATTAATCTCGCTGTTTAGTATGCTCATATCTGATCCAAAAGCCCATACCCCGAAGGATCCGCCACCACCAGTACCACCACCTCCCCCAGTACCACCCATACCACCGGCACCACCGCCTCCACCGCTACTTCCATAACTTACGCAAAGGTCTGCTGTTCCTCCACGGCCACCTCCACCACCACCTCCACCATAGCCATGTATTCCATCGCTTCCGTCGGATCCATGCGAAGGATAATATCCCAATTCATTCATTTGCCCAAAAAAATGGCCACCCCAACCATGACCGCCACCGCCTCCATTCAGTCCGTCAATTCCGTTAGCGGCATATCCATACACATATCCTCCGGTGCAACTTTGGTCATTATCTAGAGCACCTCCCTGTCCCCCGGCTCCTCCGTAAATTCCTGATCCTGATTCGCCAGGAAACCCAAATTGGCTTCCCAAACCCGGAGCCCCACCATCACCACCATTCCTTCCTACCAAACTGAAAGCTCCGGAACCAACCAAGGGAAGGGTGCAGGAACTACACCCAAAAAATGTATCATCTTCACAACCCGGATTTCCATCATCGCCATCTTCGCCGACATCACCTGTCACGCCACCCAAACCTTCGATTCCAGAACCTGGGGATCCTGATTCAATTATGCAATTATTTATAGTCATGTCATCAGTAAAAGTCAGAAATACTCCGTACGAACTTTGTCCCACATCACCTACACCAGCACTTTGAATTGAAATCCCATCTAGCAAATTCCCAACACAGCCATTGGCAATAACTGCCCTTTGACCACCAGAAACATGCGTTGTATGAACTAAAGGGTTTCTCAAAATAAAGCCTTGCTGAAAACCACCATAAATTTTAATGTGTGATTGCAGCGTAAGTGTTTCCACGTAAAGTCCTTCCTCCACATTTATCACCTTGAAGTCATTGGAAGCAGCAGTAGCAATTGCATGACCAATGGTGAGGAAAGGTTCCTCAATTGACCCCGAATTGAAATCAGCGCCAGTGTTTGAGACATAATACGCTGTATCAGAACTAAAGAATTTAATATGGACTACATCAGAAGTGGTATCGCAGGCTGTATAAACCGACCATTCCAGCAAATAGTTAATATCATAGGAACCCAGGAATTCTGATTGTGGATTTGCTGGTTGAGCAATTGTCCCTCCCGAGCCGGCCAAAAGTGTCCATAATCCGTCACCCATTTCAGGCGGTGTGGCATCCAGGATTGTACTGTTATTTCCTACCACTAGTTGATCTTCGCCGGCCATGGAAAATGAGGGCATGGGAAAACACTCCGATCCTGTAAACTTTCTCCAGGCCGGATCTTCGAAAATATACAATCCCTTGTCGTAGCTGTTGTAAACAATCATGCCACTTCCCGGATTTGCAATGGTATCAATCCTGGAAGTACTCACGACCTGTACACTTTCAGTTATGCCTGAATAATCCGAATGCTTCGCGTAAGGTACAGATAATAGCTGGATGACTCCAAAATACTGAAAATCGGTCCCGCCATTGGGATCAAACTCCAGCTTCAGAAAATAGGGGCCGCTACTCCAGTCGATATTATTGAATGATCCGGATTGCGGTTCTTCACTCCCGATTTTAAGGATTACCAATCCAAGTTCATTGGTCGATTCAAAATGACTTGCCATATAAACCGAGGGCCCCACTTCACCACCCTGTAAAATGCTGACAAGGAATGATACGGATTGATCAGCCAGGATATTCCCGGCATTGTCGCGCACTACTGCCTGGTAATTAAACGACTGCGGAGTTTGGGCGCAGATTGGAAATAATAATACACCCATCAGAAGGGTAATAAATACTTTTTTCATAGCACTATTTTTTTGGTTAGACATTTGAGGCGAGGAAGATACGAAATCAGGGAAGGAAAGTCAAGTTTTTCAGTGAATTAGCAATAGTTGATGTATCAATTCTGTATGTATTCCAGACTTAACATGGGTTCTTCTACTTTTTCATAAACTTGTAATCCCGTCCACTGGTTTCAGGGTAACCAAAAGCCTTTGGATAAAGCAGCTTCCCTTTTTCACAAAGTCCGTTTTCTTTTCCCTTTTCCTCTTCAACGGGTTGGCCCAATTCATGGATAACAGGATCGTCACGGTCGGCAAGCACCTCCCAGAAAACAGCTTTGTTTGGATCACCATAAACGATAATGGCTGAAAAATCGCTGTTCCATTCGGCACCGGTCATAAATGGTCGCCCAACTGGTGTCAGGTGTATTGAAGCTTCATCTTCTTTGGTCAGGGCTTTGAAATAATCAGGCATTTCAACTACAGCCTCTCCCTTTTCATCCAAACTGGCTTTGCCCCGGTATATTAGAAGGTTTTCCGGTGATTCAACAAAATTATGACGAAGCAGTTTATTCTCCGGATCAAGGGGATGATCGATAACAAAAGAACCACTGCCTTTGGAAAGGTAGCCGGTAACATTTACATTCCCTGAGAAATATCCAGCCCAACCCGAAGTACTTTGTCCAAACACACCATAACTTGAACCAGATTGTGCATATACACCTGTTCCTGAAGGACTATATCCATGTATGGCATCCAAGGAACCAGTTGACGATACTTGCAACAATCGGATAGGACTTGTAGTGCCAATACCTACTTTTCCACTGCTTTCGATAAACATTTTGGTGGTGCCATTGGTTTGCAAATGCATATCACCCCAACTTCCGCCCCCGGCATGTGCATTGATTTTAAATCCATTTCCTCCGCCTTCATGCAGGAGTTCACCATATACCGATCCATAAGAAGGATCTTCTCCGACGCGTATGCGATCGTCTACATGCAACTTTGCATTTGGCGTGGAACTACCAATCCCTACATTCCCGGAAGTAACATTCATTACAGTGTTTCTTCCTGTCTGGTAATTCAGGGCCAGGTCTTCGCCAAGCGATTCAATGTCAACCATCGTACCATCGGTTCTCATCCTGATGCCGCCGAAAGCATCACCGATTTGTACAGAACCATTAACTTCCAATCTATTGGTTGGATTTGAAGACCCAATTCCAAGTTTGCCCGCAATATATGTATCCCCATTAAAAAAGCCGGCCCAACCTCCATTGCTGTACCCTCGGATTGCAGTGCCGCCATTCGGACAATACCCGTAAACACCCCAACTGCCCGCGTCATCTCCTCTACCAAGCACACCTGCTACCCCACTCCCCGAAGTTTTACCGATGATAGCATATAAGTCAGGACTTGTACCATAAATGGCTGTGCCCTCAGATGCTGAAACATCGAGTTTGTAAAATGGGTAAGATGTTCCGATACCAACATTTCCGGAATTGCCGGAATATATATCATCCCCCGATTCAATCCATCCCGTATTTTCGGAATGCAAAGCATAGGGTACGCTTAATAACTGTGCGGTCCCCATCGAAATATAAGATCCACTACCAGTTTGGTCAACTTCTACTTCGATGAACTTTTGGAGGTAACTCCAGTCGATGTTTTGAAAACCATAACCAGCACCCGGAGTTCCCCAACCAACATTCAGGGTAATCAATCCAAACTCATTAGTAATTACAGAATGGGTTTCCTGGTAAATCACTGTCCCGCCCGACCAGTCATCCCGAATACTGATCCTGACATCAATTGTTTCGTTAGAGATTATTTCACTGTTGGAATCCCGTATTACAGCCTGGTAGCTGAATGCATGAGGAGGTTGGGCATTGCAAAGGAGAGACAACGAACCTAATACAAGGATAAGTAATCTTGTTTTCATAGTTAGTATTTTTTGGTTAAAAATTTGAAGCCGTGAATATACGAAATTAAAGCAAGAAAGTAAAGTCCTGGTGCTAATTGCTGAGTGTAGAGAGTTGAGAGTAAAGGGCTGAGCGCATTGCTCCTGCCCTCTACTATTATCCTTTATTGGCTTTCTGGCTCCATGATTCCTTATAATGAAAATTCAGCCAGAACAATTCCATATTTTAACAATTTATTGAATTATAACATCTCCAAGTGGTGCTTTAATTATCATTTCCTTATTAAGGGCTCCCGGACCTATATAGGTCCCAGGTTGCACCCATAATGTTCCTCCGGGAGGAGTTGCCATAATACCCATCAGAAATGTTTCAAACGGGTCCTGGAATGTACCATACTCGTTCCCATAGTTTGTATAATCAACAAACATCCAGTTGGCTTCCGGGTAAACAAACGACATGGTAATCCGATCGAGATAGGTCAGGCTATCCCTTTGACCAATGAGGCTCTGGTAGGCCTCGTTTGGAGGCAGAACTGTTATTGAGTAAGGCTCAGTACAATCCGGGTCAGTCGGGTCGTAGAATGCCCAATCAGGATAATGCATTACCGAAATAAAATCATAGTATCCATAGTGCCCGGCATCGGAATGTTTGTCAAAGTTTGGCTCTGCATCGTCTTCAATACACTCCAGGTTTACCTGGATAAATTCATCTCTGTTTGCCCTTGATTGCTCATGCCAGAAACCCAGGGCATGACATATTTCATGAGCAATAATAAATCTCCATCCCCAATTAAAAATATGGATCAGTTGCATTCCACCCTGCATTCCAACTGAAGAAGCATTCCGATCTGAACTATAAAATTGAATATAATCCGAGTGTCCGTCTCTTGGAATAAAATCAACATTTGCAACAGCCTCCCACTCTGCCATGGCAAGAATCGCGGTATCCTGATTTGCCTGACTGACATTCGGGTGAAATTCAAACGGTATAATCCCATCAGTCCAAAAATTTGTTGCATAACAGGCATCACTTTCAAAGAAGTCGACTGGAACCAATATATCGCCTTCGATGATCATATAATTGGATAAAGTACTATCGATTTGATTGATGGGATGGATATCCTGGCAAAAACAAGAAATTGAAGAATTAAAGACTAGAAGTACAAAAGTGAATTGAAAGCTACATAAGTATTTTTTCATGACTTAACCCTCCTAATGTAAAGTTACAAGAACCAAAATCAACCCTTTCTCTGACTCCAGTGAGGTCATAGCTTTACCAATAACAGCGCCCTGGGCTTTTTTGTAATCTAAAGATTTCATAGCATAGCCGGGTATATTTGAAGTTGTGATTAAATCTCCGGGACAAATATTTCCATTGGATGTTTCGGCGTAACAATAAACCCTTCCGGAAAGAGCAACCGGATAATCACCATCGGCGATCGATTCGGTTTGACCCATGATCACTCCTGGATTTATTTCGCCGGCACC
>Ga0070728_10001705_pt1 | contig 31264 bp, 27 predicted proteins | sample tdDd471_FD_66723 | JGI IMG/M metagenome (GOLD analysis project Ga0070728, IMG submission 66723) | Marine sediment microbial communities from the Atlantic coast under amendment with organic carbon and nitrate - tdDd47.1 | ecosystem: Environmental > Aquatic > Marine > Coastal > Sediment | place...
CTGTGCGCGCGGCCGCTGGGGGCGGCGGATTATCTGGCGATCGCGGTCCGCTACCACACCGTCCTCCTGTCGGGGGTCCCGAGGCTGACGGCGGAACGGCGCAACGAGGCGAAGCGGTTCGTCACCCTGATCGACAGCCTGTACGAGCATGGAGTCAATCTGGTCTGCGCCGCCGACGGCCCGCCCGAGGCGCTCTATCCGGCCGGCGACGGCGCCTTCCAGTTCGCCCGCACGGTGTCGCGCCTGATGGAAATGCAGGCCCAGGACTATCTCGCCCGGCCCCATTTGGCGTAGGCTTGGCGCTCGGTCGGAATCGGCGCCGGTTTGCCTGTCGCTTGCAACGGCGGCGGCGGGGGACTATTTAGGTTACGGACCGATTTCGGCCACCCCGTCGCGACCGGTGCTTAGCGGTTTCGACGGCCGCGCGAGACCGTCGCGTGGCGAAGGTGGTCATCAGAGGCGTACGATATAGAGGCGTACGAACCGTCGGAGAATTTCCCGTGAGAAGCACCGTCGTTCTGTCCGACCCGGAAGCGCCCGGGCTGCAGGACATCGACCCGACGCTGGATATCGAGGGCGAGATCGCCCGCCTGCGCCGGTCCCGCAACGCCGTGATCCTGGCCCACTACTACCAGGAGCCGGAAATCCAGGACATGGCCGACTTCGTCGGCGATTCGCTGGACCTGTCGCGAAAGGCGGCGGCGACCGACGCCGATGTGATCCTGTTCTGCGGCGTCCTCTTCATGGCCGAGACGGCCAAGATCCTGAGCCCCGACCGGACCGTGCTGCTGCCCGACGCCAACGCCGGCTGTTCGTTGGAGACCTCCTGCCCGCCCGACCAGTTCCGGCGGTTCCGCGAGGCCCATCCCGACCATGTGGCGATCACCTATATCAACTGCTCGGCCGAGGTGAAGGCGCTGTCCGACATCATCGTCACCTCGTCCAACGCCGAGGCCATCGTCCGCCAGATCCCCGAGGACAAGCCGATCCTGTTCGCGCCGGACCGCCATCTGGGGCGCTACCTGGCCAACAAGACCGGCCGCGAGATGCTGTTCTGGCCCGGCACCTGCGTCGTCCACGAGCAGTTCTCGGAGCGCGAGCTGATCGACCTCAAGGCCCGCCATCCCGAGGCGGCGGTCACCGCCCATCCGGAATGCCCGGACGCGATCCTGCGTCACGCGGACCATGTCGGCTCGACCTCGGCGATGCTGCGGTTCGTCGCCGACTCGCCGGCCCGGACCCTGATCGTCGCCACCGAGCCTCATCTGATCCATCAGATGCGCAAGGCGGCGCCGCACAAGACCTTCCTCGAGGCGCCGGGCGCCGACGGCAATTGCGCCTGCAACCGTTGCCCCTACATGGCGCTGAACACGGTCGAAAAGATGTATCTGGCCCTGGCCAACGATGCCCCGCGGGTGGAGATCTCCGACGATCTGCGCGCCGCGGCGCTGAAGCCGTTGCAGCGGATGCTGGAGATGTCGCCGCCGCCGGTCGGCTCGGCCCGCTCCGCCGCCGCCTGAGCGGCGCCGGACGCCGCCCCGCCCGTGACCCTCGGCCGCGACGAGATCGACCGGCTCGTCGACCGCGCCCTCGCCGAGGATATGGGGGCCGGGGACGTGACCAGCGCCGCCGTCATTCCCGAAGACGCCTGGCTTTCGGCCGTCGCCGCCGCGCGCGAGCCTTTGGTGCTGGCCGGAATCGAGGCCGCCGAGGCCGTGTTCCGGCGGCTCGCTCCCGACTGCCGGATCGACGCCCGCGCGGCGGACGGGGACGCGCTGGCCGCCGGCGATGTCGTCGCCGGGATCGAGGGGCCGGCGCGGGGGCTCCTGTCGGCCGAACGGACGGCGCTCAACCTGCTCCAGCATCTGTCGGGGATCGCGACCCTGACCCGGCGCTTCGTCGAGGCCATCGCCGGGACCGGGGCGGTGCTCCTGGACACCCGCAAGACCATCCCCGGCCTGCGCGCCTTCGCCAAATACGCCACCGCCGTCGGCGGCGCCCAAAACCACCGCATGGGGCTGTATGACGGGGTGCTGATCAAGGACAACCATATCGCCGTTTGCGGCGGCATCGCCCAGGCGGTCGCCAAGGCACGGGCCTTCACCGACCTGCCCGTCGAGGTCGAATGCGACCGGATCGATCAGGTGCGCGACGCGGTCGGCGCCGGCGCCGACATGATCCTGCTCGACAATATGGACACCGGAACCCTGCGCCGGGCGGTCGAGCTGGTCGCGGGGCGCGCGAAGCTGGAGGCGTCCGGCGGGGTGACGCTGGAGACGGTGCGCGGCATCGCCGAGACCGGCGTCGATTTCATTTCCGTCGGGCGGATCACCCAGTCGGCGGCGGCGGTCGATATCGGCCTCGACTATATCGGTTCGCCGCGGATTTGACGTCTTCTCGGAATTGTCGGACGATCCCTTGCCCTGGCAAGGAAATCGCGTTACCAAGGCGCAACCGCGCCAAGCACGGGCGCCGGCGTCCGCCGGCCGGTCGGGGCGCTTCAATTTCCAGACGCAAGAGGGCCCCATGGCACGCAACAAGATCGCATTGATCGGGGCCGGCAATATCGGCAGCACGCTTGCCCATCTGGCCGGCTTGAAGGAACTGGGCGACGTCGTCCTTTTCGACATCGTCAAGGGGATGCCCCAGGGCAAAAGCCTGGACATCGCCGAATCCTCGCCGATCAGCGGTTTCGACGCCGAACTCGCCGGGACCAACAGTTACGCCGCCATCCGTGGCGCCGACGTGGTGATCGTCACCGCCGGCATCGCCCGCAAGCCGGGGATGAGCCGCGACGACCTGCTGGGCATCAATACCAGCGTCATCCGCCAGGTCGGCGCCGGGATCAAGAAATATGCGCCGAAGGCGTTCGTCATCGTCATCACCAACCCGCTGGACGCCATGGTCTGGGTGATGCGCGAGGCGACCGGCTTCCCCGGCAGTCGGGTCGTCGGCATGGCCGGGGTCCTGGACTCGGCCCGCTTCCGCTATTTCCTGGCCGAGGAGTTCAAGGTCTCGGTCGAGGACGTGACCGCCTTCGTTCTGGGCGGCCATGGCGATACCATGGTGCCCCTGGTCCGCTATTCCACCGTCGCCGGCATCCCGCTGCCCGACCTGGTGAAGATGGGCTGGACGACGACCAAGCGGCTCAACGAGATCGTCCAGCGCACCCGCGACGGCGGTGCCGAGATCGTCGGGCTGTTGAAGACCGGGTCGGCCTTCTACGCCCCCGCCGCCGCCGCCATCGAGATGGCCGAGAGCTATCTCAAGGACAAGAAGCGGGTCCTGCCCTGCGCCGCCCAGCTCAAGGGCGAGTACGGCCTGCGCGATATCTATGTGGGCGTCCCCGTCGTGATCGGCGCCCAGGGCGTCGAGCGGGTGATCGAGATCAACATGAACGCCCGCGAAAAGAAGATGTTCACCCAGTCGGTCCAGGCCGTTCGCGGCCTGATCGCCGCGGTCAAGAAGCTGGAAAAGGCCAAGTCTAAACCTAAATCCGGGGGCGCCAAGAAATAGCCTTGTCGCCTGGGGCCTGTGTCCGATGGTTGAGGTTTTCTTAACCACACCCGCCTAATTTCTTCGGACTTCCACTTCGAACCGACGGCAGCCCATGAATGTTCACGAGTATCAAGCCAAGGCCCTGTTAACCAAGTTCGGCGTCGCGGTCCCGCGCGGCGCCGTCGCCTATACCGCCGACGAGGCGGCGGACAAGGCGCGCGAGCTGGGCGGATCGGTCTGGGTGGTCAAGGCCCAGATCCATGCCGGCGGCCGCGGCAAGGCCGGCGGCGTCAAGCTGGCCAAATCGGTCGAGGAGGTGGCCGAGGCCGCCAAGGCGATGCTCGGGACCCACCTCGTCACCCATCAGACCGGCCCCGAGGGGCGCGAGGTCAAGCGAGTCTATATCGAGGAAGGCTGCGACATCGCTCGCGAGCTGTATCTCGGCCTCCTGGTCGATCGCGCCACCAGCGCGGTCACGATCATGGCCTCCGCCGAGGGCGGCATGGATATCGAGGAGGTCGCGGCGACCACCCCGGAGAAGATCCTCACCGTCGCCATCGACCCGGTGATGGGCTTGCAGCCCTTCCATGTCCGCAAGATCGCCTTCGGGCTGGGGCTGGACGGCGCCCAGATGAAGACGGCGCAGGCTTTCCTCCAGGGCATGTACGACGCCTTCATCGGGCTCGACGCCAGCATCGTCGAGATCAACCCGCTGGTGGTGACCGGCGACGGCCAACTGCTGGCGTTGGACGCCAAGATGAACTTCGACGACAACGCGCTGTACCGCCAGGACGCTGTCGAGGCGCTGCGCGACGAGGACGAGGAAGACCCGGCCGAGCTGGAGGCCACCCGCCACGGCCTGAACTATATCAAGCTGGACGGCAATATCGGCTGCATGGTCAACGGCGCCGGCCTGGCGATGGCGACCATGGACATCATCAAGCTCTATGGCGGCATGCCGGCCAACTTCCTGGATGTCGGCGGCGGCGCCACCCGCGAGCGGGTGACCACCGCGTTCAAGCTGATCCTGTCGGACCCCAATGTCGAGGGCATCCTGGTCAACATCTTCGGCGGCATCATGCGCTGCGACGTGATCGCCGAGGGAGTCGTCGCCGCGGCGCGCGAGGTCAGCCTGCATGTCCCGCTGGTCGTGCGGCTGGAAGGCACCAATGTCGAGCTCGGCAAGAAGATCCTTCAGGAATCGGGACTGCCGATCGTCTCGGGAGACAATCTCGCCGAGGCTGCCGAGCGTATCTGCAAGGAAGTCGAGGAGGCGGCATAGTGGCGGTCCTGGTCGACGAGAACACCAAGGTCCTGTGCCAGGGTTTCACCGGCGCGCAGGGCACCTTCCATTCCGAACAGGCCATGGCCTACGGCACCAAGATGGTCGGCGGCGTCACCCCCGGAAAGGGTGGCGAGACCCATCTCGACCTGCCGGTCTTCGACACGCTGGACGAGGCGGTCGCGGCGACCGGCGCCAACGCCTCGGTCGTCTATGTGCCGCCGCCCTTCGCGGCCGACGCCATCCTCGAGGCCATCGACGCCGAGGTCGAGCTGGTCGTCTGCATCACCGAGGGCATCCCGGTGCTGGACATGGTGCGCGTCAAGCGCGCCCTTGCCGGCTCGAAGACCCGGCTGATCGGCCCCAACTGTCCCGGCGTCATCACCCCCGACGCCTGCAAGATCGGCATCATGCCCGGCCATATCCACCGACGCGGCAAGATCGGGGTGGTTTCGCGGTCCGGCACCCTTACATATGAAGCGGTGGCGCAGACGACGGCCGCCGGTCTGGGGCAGTCCACCTGCATCGGTATCGGCGGCGATCCGGTCAACGGCACCGATTTCATCGACTGCCTGGAAATGTTCCTGGCGGACGCGGAGACGGAAGCGATCGTGATGATCGGCGAGATCGGCGGCAGCGCCGAGGAAGAGGCCGCGGCGTTCCTGAAGTCCGCGAAGACGAAGAAGCCCGTCGTCGGCTTCATCGCCGGCGTGACCGCGCCGCCCGGCCGCCGCATGGGCCATGCCGGCGCCATCATCGCCGGCGGCAAGGGAACCGCCGGCGACAAGATCGAAGCGTTGAACAGCGCCGGGGTGCGGGTCGCCGAATCGCCGGCGGCGCTGGGCAGCACGATGTTAAGCGTTTTGAAAGGCTGACGGCCGACCCTGACCGATCGGCCGGCCTGATCAAGGATGCGCGGGATCACCCGCGCCGGTGATGCGATGGTCTCTCGACTGGACGAGGATTCATTCCTAAGCGGAGCGAACGCGACCTTCGTCGCCGAACTCTATGAACGCTATTTGAAGAACCCGGCCTCGGTCGACCCGGGCTGGTCGCGCTTCTTCGCCGGCCTTGGCGACGAGGAACGCGCCGTCCTGCACGATTTCGGCGGCGCGACCTGGGCGCCCCGGCGCACCAAGGTCATCGGCAACGGCGCCCGCCGCGCGGCGGCGCCCGAAGCGGAGCTGGCGGCGGCGCGCCCCTACCATCTCGACCCGGCGACCCTGCGCGCGGCGACGCTCGATTCGATCCGCGCCCTGATGATGATCCGCGTCTTTCGCGTGCGCGGCCATCTGATCGCCGACCTCGATCCGCTGGGGATCGAGCGGGTGACCTATCATCCCGAGCTCGACCCGGCGACCTATGGCTTCACCGAGGCCGATTACGACCGCAAGATCTTCATCGACAACGTGTTGGGGATGGAGACGGCGACGATCCGCGAGATCCTCGCCGCGTTGAAGGCGACCTATTGCGACAAGATCGGCGTCGAGTTCATGCATATCCAGGACCCCGACAAGAAGTCCTGGATCCAGCGCCGCGTCGAGGGTCCGCGCAACCAGACCGATTTCACCGTGCGCGGTCGGCGCGCGATCCTGGAGCGGATCACCGCCGCCGAATCCTTCGAGCGGTTCCTGGACCGCAAATATACGGGCACCAAGCGGTTCGGCCTGGAGGGCGGCGAAAGCCTGATCCCGGCCATCGAGCAGATCATGAAGCGCGGCGGCCAGTTGGGGCTGAAGGAGGTCGTCCTCGGCATGTCCCATCGCGGGCGGCTGAACATGCTCGCCAATGTGATGCTCAAGCCCTACGCGGCGATCTTCTCGGAATTTCACGGCAACGCCAATTATCCCGAGGAGGTCCAGGGATCGGGCGACGTGAAATACCATCTGGGGGCGTCCGCCGACCGGGCCTTCGACGACAATGTCATCCATCTGTCGCTGGCGGCGAACCCCTCGCACCTGGAGGCCGTCGATTCGGTCGTCCTCGGCAAGGTCCGCGCCAAGCAGGCCCAGCTCGGCGACAGCGACCGCGAACAGGTCCTCGGTATCCTGCTTCATGGCGACGCCGCCTTCGCCGGCCAGGGGCTGGTCGGCGAGACCCTCGATCTGTCGGAGCTGCGCGGCTACCGCACCGGCGGCACGATCCATATCGTCGTCAACAACCAGATCGGTTTCACCACCAGCCCCGCCTATTCCCGGTCCTCGCCCTATCCGTCCGACGTGGCGAAGAAGGTCCAGGCGCCCATCTTCCACGTCAATGGCGACGACCCGGAGGCGGTCGTCCATGTGGCGCGGATCGCCATCGAATACCGGCAGACCTTCAAGAGCGACATCGTCATCGACATGTTCTGCTATCGCCGGTTCGGCCATAACGAGGCCGACGAGCCGTCCTTCACCCAGCCCAAGATGTACCGCACCATCGCCGAACATCCGACGACCCGCGACATCTATGCCGGACGGCTGGTTCGGGAAGGCATCCTCACGCCCGAGGAATCGGACGAGATCACCGCCGTCTGCGATAGCGAGCTGGACGCGGCGTTCCAGGCATCGGAAAGCTACAAGCCCAACAAGACCGACTGGTTGGAAGGCGCCTGGGAAGGGATCGAGGCCGGCAAGGGCTGCGACCGCAACGGCAGCACCGGCGTCGGGATCGATCTGCTGCGCGAGGTCGGCCGCGGCCTGACCCGCACGCCCGCGGCCTTCAACCCGCACCGCAAGCTTGTCCGCCAGTTCAAGGGCAAGGCCGAGGCGGTCGAGAAGGGCGAGAATATCGATTGGGCGACGGCCGAGGCGCTGGCCTTCGGCAGCCTGCTGTGCGAGGGCAAGCCGGTCCGCCTCAGCGGCCAGGATTCCGGCCGCGGCACCTTCTCGCAGCGCCATGCCGTGCTGGTCGATCAGGAGACCGAGGAGCGCTACATCCCGCTGAACAATATCCGCGCCGGCCAGGCCAGCTTCGAGGTCGTCGACAGCCCGCTGTCCGAGGCCGGCGTGCTGGGCTTCGAGTATGGCTACGCGGCCACCGAGCCCCACAGCCTGGTGATGTGGGAGGCCCAGTTCGGCGATTTCGCCAACGGCGCCCAGGTGATCGTCGATCAGTTCATCGCCTCGGGCGAGGCCAAATGGTTCCGCATGTCGGGCCTGGTGATGCTCTTGCCCCACGGCTTCGAGGGCCAGGGGCCCGAACATTCCTCGGCACGGCTGGAACGCTATTTGCAGCTTTGCGCCGAGGACAATATCCAGGTCGCCAACTGCACGACGCCGGCCAACTATTTCCATATCCTGCGCCGCCAGCTGCATCGCAAGTTCCGCAAGCCGCTGATCGTGATGACGCCGAAATCCCTGCTCCGCCACAAGCAGGTGGTGTCGCGGCTCGACGACATGGGGCCGGGCACCCATTTCCGGGAGGTGCTGCCGGAAACCGCCCGCCTGGTCGCGGCGAAGAAGGTGCGCCGGATCGTCCTCTGTTCCGGCAAGGTCTATTTCGACCTCCTCGCCGAGCGCGAGGCGCGAAACATCCGCGACATCGCCCTGATCCGCGTCGAGCAGCTCTATCCGCTGCCGGCCGAGGCGCTGGCCAAGCAGTTCGCCAAATATCCGAACGCCGATCTGGTCTGGTGTCAGGAGGAACCGCGCAACATGGGCGCCTGGAGCTTCATCGACCGCCGCCTGGAAGACCTGGTGACCGAGACCCGCGGCGTCAACGTCCGGCCCTTCTATGCCGGTCGGCCCGAGGCGGCGTCGCCGGCGACCGGGCTGCACAGCCGGCATGTGCGTGAACAGAAGGCGCTGGTCGACGCGGCGCTGACTTTCGTTTGAGCGGCTGAACGCGGCGCAACCCTCGGCATACGACTTGGAAAGGTAAGGGATGGCGACGGAAATCAAGGTGCCGACCCTCGGCGAATCGGTGACCGAGGCGACGGTGACCAAATGGTTCAAGGCGCCCGGCGATGCCGTGGCGCAGGACGAGCCGCTGCTGGAGCTGGAAACCGACAAGGTCACGTTGGAGGTCAACGCGCCGGTCGCCGGCACGCTGGCCGAGATCGTCGTCGGCGAGGGCGCCGACGTCGAGGTCGGCGCCGTTCTCGGCATGATCGAGGAAGGTGCGGTCGCCGCGCCGCCGGCCGACAAGTCGGCCCAGGAAGGCAAGGCCGCGCCCGAACCGAAGCCCGAACCGAAGCCCGAACCGGCGCCCGAGCCCGAGCCCGCCGGGGATGACGAGGCGGCACCTCTGTCGCCGGCCGTCCGTGCCCTGGTCGACGAGCATGACCTGGACCCGGCGGCGATCCCCGCCACGGGTAAGGGCGGCCGATTGTTGAAGGGCGACGTGCTTGCCTATCTGGAGGCCGCGAAGGAAGCCCCCGCGCCTGCCGCCGCGCCGACGCCCGCCCCGACCCCCGCGCCGGCGCCCCGGGGCACCGGCGAGCGCGAGGAACGGGTGCCGATGACCCGGCTGCGCCGGCGGATCGCCGAGCGGCTGAAGGAGGCCCAGAACACCGCCGCCATGCTGACCACCTTCAACGAGGTGGACATGACGGCGCTGATGGCGGCGCGCGCCCGCCACAAGGCCGCCTTCGAGGAGGCCCACGGGGTACGTCTCGGCATCATGTCCTTCTTCGTCAAGGCGGCCTGCGCGGCGCTGCGCGACTTCCCCGCCGTCAACGCCGAGATCGACGGCGACGACGTCGTCTACCGCAACTATTACGATATCGGCGTCGCCGTCGGCTCCGGCCAGGGGCTCGTCGTGCCGGTGCTGCGCGACGCCGACCGGATGAGCTTCGCCGAGATCGAGGCCAAGATCGCCGAATTCGGGCGCCGGGCCGGCGAGGGCAGCCTGAGCATCGACGATCTGACCGGCGGCACCTTCACCATCTCCAACGGCGGCGTCTACGGCTCGCTCCTGTCGACCCCGATCCTCAACCCGCCGCAATCGGGCATCCTCGGCATGCACAAGACCCAGGACCGCCCGGTCGTGGTCGATGGCGAGATCGTCGTCCGTCCGATGATGTATCTGGCCCTCAGCTACGACCACCGGATCGTCGACGGCCGCGAGGCGGTGAGCTTCCTGATCCGGATCAAGGACTGTATCGACGATCCGCAGCGCCTGCTGCTGGATAGCTGAACGCGCGACGGAGGCGGCGATGAGCGACGCGGAATTCGATCTGGCCGTGATCGGCGGCGGGCCGGGGGGCTATGTCGCCGCCCTGCGCGCCGCCCAGCTCGGCCTGCGCGTCGCCTGCATCGACCAGCGCCAGCGGCTGGGCGGCACCTGCCTCAATGTCGGCTGCATCCCGTCGAAGGCGCTGCTGCATTCCTCCGAGCATTTCCATTTCGCCCGCGAGGAGCTCGCGGCCCATGGGGTGAAGACCGGCAAGATCGGCCTCGACCTGGCGGCGATGATGGCGCGCAAGGACAAGGTGGTCGCCGATCTGGGCAAGGGGATCGATTTCCTGCTCGATAAGAACAAGGTGACCAAGATCACCGGTACCGCCGCCCTCTCGGCCCCCGGCGAGGTGACGGTCAAGCCGGAGAAGGGCAAGGCGCGGAAGCTGACGGCCGCGCATATCCTGATCGCCACCGGATCGGATTCGGCGGCGCTGCCGGGGATCGAGATCGACGAGAAGAAGATCGTCACCTCGACCGGCGCCCTGGCGCTCGCCGCCGTGCCCAAGCGGCTGGTCGTGATCGGCGCCGGCGCCATCGGGCTGGAGCTGGGTTCGGTCTGGCGCCGCCTGGGCGCCGAGGTGACCGTGGTCGAGTTCCTGGACCGGATCCTGCCCGGCATGGACGGCGAGATCGCCAAGCAGGCCCAGCGGGTGCTCGCCCGCCAGGGACTTTCCTTCAAGCTGGGCACCAAGGTCGCGTCGGCGAAGAAGACCCGCGCCGGGGTGGAATTGAGCTTGGAGCCGGCGGCCGGCAAGGGCAAGGCCGAGAAGCTCGCCGCCGACGTGGTGCTGGTCGCGGTCGGGCGCCGACCTCGGACGGCGGAGCTGGGGCTGGACGCGGCCGGCGTCGCCTGCGACGCGCGCGGCTTTGTCCAGGTCGACGACAGGTTCCGCACGGGCGCCGAAGGGATCTATGCCATCGGCGACGTGATCGGCGGCGCCATGCTCGCCCATAAGGCCGAGGAAGAAGGGGTCGCGGTGGCCGAGATCCTCGCCGGCAAGCCGGGCCATGTGAATTACGGGGTCATCCCCGCGGTCGTCTATACCTGGCCCGAGGTCGCCGCCGTCGGGCTAAGCGAGGAAGAGGCGAAGGAGGCCGGCCGCGACATCCGGGTCGGCAAGTTCCCCTTCGCCGCCAACAGCCGGGCGCGGACCAGCGGCGCCACCGACGGGCTGGTCAAGATCGTCGCCGACGCGAAAAGCGACCGGGTGCTGGGGGTGCATATCCTGGGCCCCGACGCCGGGACCCTGATCGCCGAGGCCGCCATGGCGATGGAGTTCGGCGCGTCGGCCGAGGATATCGCGCGCACCTGCCACGCCCATCCCAGCCTGCCGGAGGCAATGAAGGAAGCGGCGCTCGCCGTCGCCGGCCGCGCCCTACACGCCTGATTGTCGGTCTTATTGGAACGAAAAAGGCCCGCCGGATGGCGGGCCTTTTCGATTGGCGGTACCGGCGCGCGGTCAGCGACGGCGCCGCCGCGCGAGGCCGATCCCGGCGAGACCCAGCCCCAGAAGCGCCAGGCCGCCCGGCGCCGGCATCGGCGCGAAGGGGATTTCGTCCAGGCTCAGCTCGACGAAGTCGAACGCCGTGTAGGGCTCGCTGGAGGCTAGGAAGTCCACCTGGACGAACCCGTCCCAGTCCGCGCCGTCGGCGGTGAAGACCTCGGCGAAGGTCAGGGTCGTCGTCGCCGCCTGGATCAGCCCGTCCTGGCCGCCGCCCTGAAGGGTCAACCCGATCGTCCGGGTCGAGCTATCGGCGAAGGTCAGCAGCACGCTCGCCGGCGAGACGTCGTAATCGCCGAAGATGAGATTGAAGAAGATCGTCGATCCGGCGAGGATGTCGCCGCCGGCGACGTCGAAGTCGAAGGTGAACCTTGGGTTGTTGGGCGTGCCGGGGCCGCCCGGATCGGGGAAATTCGGGCCCGAGAAGCTGGTCGACAGCGACATATCGGTCCATTTCGATCCGCTGGACCCGGCATCGGTGAAGCCGCTGCCGCCCGTCGGCGCCGTGTCCGCCGTCTCGCCGGCCGAGCGGTTGTCGAAATCGTCGCCCGATCCGGTGGCGACCGACCCGTTGCCGTTCAGCGACGGCAGGAACTCGGTCTGTTGCAGAAGCCCGTTGCCGTCGGTGTCCGCCGGCCCGCCATGGGCCGCGACCAGGCCGGCGGTCGGGCTGAACCCGAACCCGTCCTGATCGCCGATGCGGATGAAGTCGAACGGCGCCGCCTGGGCTGACGTCACGGCGATACCGGCCGTCAGGGCCAGGGCCGTGACGCCGCGGATCATGGATTTGCGCATCGGTTTATCTCCTCAAGATCGGTCTGCCGTCCGGCGACGCGGCGCGCGCCGGCGCCCGGCCAAGGCGAGGGTGAGAACGGCCGCCGCCAAAAACAGCGCGACGGCCCGAGGTTCCGGGATATCGGCGGCGTTGTGAACGGTCACGTTATCGAATTGGATGAAGGGCGTCACCTGTAGCCAGCTGACGCTGACGATGTCCGTGAAGCCGGTGAAGGCGAAGGTCTGGAAGCTGGACAGGTCGCCGGTCGTCCGGTTGCCGTCGGTGGTGAAGTTGGCCGAGGTCGTGCCGCCGCCGCTGAACACCGCCTCGAAGGTCACGCCGGCGATCCCGGCGCCGGCGAGGTTCAACTCGGCGATATCGATGGACAGCAGGTCGAAGGCGCCGCCGTCCGTCCGGGTCAGGCGGGTGATCCCGGTGACGCCGGTGCCGTCGCCATTCCACAGGGCGGTGCTGCCGAAATAATTGCCGCTGGCCGTGCCCCAGGTCGCGAGATTATGGACCGGCGCGTCGCTCGTAAAATCATAGCCGGCCTCGCTATAGAACTTGCCGGTGCCGGGAACGACCTGTTGCCCGGTTCCGCCATGTTCCAGCGCCTGGAAACCGATGACCGCCGCGCGGGCAGCGCTGGTGACGAGGACCGACAGGACCAATGCAACGGCGGCGGCCGACAAGGCGCGGCGCGGGAGCGACCCGTTCTTGTTTTGCCTCAATTCCTTGGCTCCCCCTCAGGTCGGCGCGTCCCCCTTCGTTCGGCGCGTTTGGGACCCGCGCACGGGTGAAAGCTGCAAATGCCGTGCCAGGACGTTCGTTTCTTTGTTTTTCAGGGCCTTAGGGGCGGTGAAGCCGCGCCGGCGGGCATGTCTGTAAAATTTACCGACAATCGGCCGGGTCGGCCGGGGCCTAGGCGGTCAGCGCGTCGGTGTCTTGGACTTGGCGACCGCGCGGGGGTGGGCCTCGCGATGGACGGCGGCGAGGCGGGCGCTGTCGACGGCGGTGTAGCGCTGGGTCGTGGACAGCGAGGCATGGCCCAGCAGTTCCTGGATCGCGCGCAGATCGCCGCCGCCGGCCAGCAGATGGGTGGCGAAGCTGTGGCGCAGGGCGTGCGGGGTCGCCGCCGCGCCCAACCCCAGCCGGGCGCGCAGATGGCGCATCTGCCGTTGGGCGATGCCCGGATTGAGCGGCCCGCCCCGCGCCCCCAGGAACAGGGCGCCGTCGGGGCCGGGATCGTAGGGGCAGTCCGCGAGATAGGCGGCGACCGCCTCGGCCACCGCCGGCAGGACCGGCAGCCGGCGCTGCTTGTTCCCCTTGCCGGTGACGGTCAGGGCGGTGACCGGCGGCCCGTCGGCGGGAAAGTCCCGGCGGCGAAGCGACAGGGCTTCGCCCAGGCGCATGCCGCAGCCATAGAGAAGGGTGAACAGGGCGACGTCGCGCCCGGCGATCCAGGGCGTCTGGCTCAGGCTTGCCGCCTCGTCGATCACGGCGGCGGCGTCGGCGGGCGTCAGGGCCTTGGGCACCGCCTGGGGCAGCTTCGGCGTCCGCACCAGCCCGATGGCCGCGTTGGCCGCCAGGCCGCGCCTGTCCAGGAAGCGGAAGAACCCGCGCACAACCGACAGGGCCCGCGCGGTCGAGCTGCGCGCCAGCCCGTCCATCGTCCGGCGCGCCAGCCAGGCCCGAAAATCGGCGGGCCGCAGCGCCGCCAGATCGTCCAGGGTCGGCGGGCCGCCCAGATGGTCGGCAAGGAAGGCGAGGAAGGCGGCCAGGTCGCGCCCATAGGCGAGGTGCGTATGGGCCGCGGCGCGGCGCTCCTGCGCCAGCCAGTCCCGCCAGGCGGCGACGGCGGCGGCTAGGGCCGGGTCGGCGGGATCGGCGGCGGCGTCGGCAGGTCCAGCCATGTCCCGATGCACCGTTCCAGGATGCGGGCGAGAAAGCTCAGAAGCTCGGTGCCCTGACCGGCGCTGAACATGCCCGGCTGCCGGGCGCCGAGGGCGAGCAGCGCCGGCGGCGCGTCGCCGCCGATCCGCAGGCGGATCAGCGCCGCGGAGCGCACCAGGCCGGCGGCGGCGCCGAAGACGCCGACATCGCCGGCCCCGTCGGCGCAGAGGACCACCTCCGACCCGGCGCCGAGGACGGCGTCGACGGCGCCGGCCTCCAGGATATGGACGCCGCCGCAATCGGCGGGGCGCGGCCTGTCGGCGCGGCTTTCAACGCCGAGGGTCGCGACGTCGGCGTCCAGCAGCAGCGCCAGGTCGGTGGTCACGATCTCGATCAGATGGGCGAAATCGCCGGCGGCGAGCAGCGCGAGCACCGCCTTGTGGATGCGCCGCTGGGCGGCGAGGTTGGCGCGGCTGGTGCCCAAAAGGTCGCCCTGCTGGGCGCGCAGGGTCTCCAGGTCGCCGCGCAGTTTGTCGACCAGGAAGTGCTGGAAGTCGATGGCGCCGTCGGCGCGGCGCACGGCGTCGGGAACCAGGCTCGCCAACAGCTCCGGGCAATCGCGAAAGAAATCGGGATTGCGGCGCAGATAGGCGGCCACCGCCTCGTCGGTGAGGGCGGCGGGGGCCTGCGCGGGTCTGGTTCCCTTCTCCGTCATCTCCTACAGGCCGTCACGTCCTACAGAATCGACTGCCCGGTCTTTTCCCAGTCGGCCAGGAAGGCGGCGAGGCCCTTGTCCGTCAGGGGATGGGCGAATAGCTGCCACAGGATGTTGGGGGGAATGGTCGCGACATGGGCGCCCAGCCGCGCCGCCTCGATCACATGGCCGGGATGGCGGATCGAGGCGACCAGCACCTCCGTGGTCAGCGCGTCGTAATTTTCGTACATCTGGCAGATGTCGGCGATCAGCTCCATGCCGTCCTCGCCGATATCGTCCAGCCGGCCGACGAAGGGCGAGACGTAGGCGGCGCCGGCCTTGGCCGCCAGCAGCGCCTGGGCGGCCGAGAAGCACAGGGTCACGTTGACCTTGATCCCGTCCCCGCTCAGCGCCTTGCAGGCGCGCAGCCCGTCGCGGGTCAGCGGCGCCTTGACGACCACATTGTCGGCCAGCTTGGCCAGCTTGCGGCCTTCCTTGATCATGGTCTCGGCGTCGGTGGCCGTGACCTCGGCGCTGACCGGGCCGGGAACGATGGCGCAGATCTCGGTCACGACCTCCAGGAAGGGCCGTCCGGTCTTCGCCACCAGCGAGGGATTGGTCGTGACGCCGTCCAGCAACCCGGTGGCGGCGAGGTCGTGGATCAGCTCCACATCCGCGGTATCGACGAAGAATTTCATGGCGTCCTGCGCTTGTTGATCCGTTTTCCGAGACCGCCGACGGGCGGCCCGGGCGCGCCCGTTGGCCCTGCCGGGGCGCTCGATTAGAGTGTAGCTCATGCCCACCACGCACACCAGTTCGCCCCGCCCGTCCGCCGGCCAGGAGGCTGGCCGCGCGGCGGCGCGCCGGGTGCCGGTGCTGCTGCCCCTGCCGCTGGCGGGCGCCTACGACTATCTGGTGCCGGACGGGCTCGACCTGGCGCCCGGCGATTTCGTGCGGGTGCCGCTGGGCGCGCGCGAGCGGACGGGGGTCGTCTGGGAGCCGGCGGCGGCGGACGCGGCGCCGGTCGCCGCCGGCCGGCTGAAGCCGGTGATCGCGCGGCTGGACGCGCCGCCTCTGCCGGCCGCCTTGCGGCGGCTGATCGAGTGGGTCGCCGATTACACGATCAGCCCGCCGGGCGCCGTCCTGCGCATGGCGATGAGCGTGCCCGCCGCCCTGGCGCCGCCGCGCCCGCAGAAGGGCCTCGCCCTGGCCGAGCCCTGGCCCGACGAGGCCCGGGTGACCGACGCGCGGGCGCGCGTCCGCGCCTTGCTGAGCGACGGCCCGCCGCGCGCGGCGGCCGAACTGGCGCGCGAGGCGGCGGTCGGGCCGGGGACCGTGCGGGCCATGGAGAAGGCCGGCCTCCTGCGCGCCGTCGGTCTCGCGCCGCCGCCGCCCTTCGCGCCGCCCGACGCCGACCGGCCCGGACCCGCCCTGGGGCCGGACCAGGCGGCCGCCGCCAAGGCGCTGATCGAGATGGTCGGCGCCGGCGGCGGCCCGGACGGGTTCGCCGTCGCCCTGCTGGACGGGGTGACCGGCGCCGGCAAGACCGAGGTCTATTTCGAGGCCGCCGCCGCCGCCCTTCGCGCCGGCCGCCAGGTGCTGGTGCTGCTGCCCGAGATCGCCCTCGGCGCCCAGTGGCTGGAACGGTTCGCCGACCGGTTCGGCGCGCGCCCCGCCCAATGGCATTCGGATTTGAGCGCCGCCCAGCGCCGCCTGACCTGGCGCGCGGTCGCCGACGGCACGGCGCGGGTGGTGGTCGGCGCCCGCTCGGCCCTGTTCCTGCCCTTCGCCGAACTCGGCCTGATCGTCGCCGACGAGGAGCATGACGCCGCCTTCAAGCAGGAAGACGGCGTGATCTACAACGCCCGCGACATGGCGGTGGTACGGGCGCGACTGGAGAGGGTGCCGGCGGTCCTCGTCTCCGCCACCCCGTCGCTGGAAACGGTGGAGAACGTCCGCCGCGGCCGCTACCGGGCGCTGCATCTGCCCGACCGCCATGGCGGCGCGTCCCTGCCGCGGATCGAGGCCGTCGACATGCGGACCGCGCCGTCGGCCCGCGACGCCTTCATCTCTCAGCCCCTGCGCGCGGCGCTGGCCGACTGCCTGGCGGCCGGCGAGCAGGCGGTCCTGTTCCTCAACCGGCGCGGCTACGCGCCGCTAACGCTGTGCAATGCCTGCGGCCATCGCCTGCAATGCCCCCATTGCACGGCCTGGTTGATCGAGCATCGCGCCTTGGGCCGGTTGCAATGCCATCATTGCGGCTATCGGGCGAGCCTGCCGACCCACTGCCCCCAATGCGACGCCGAGGACAGCTTCCGCGCCTGCGGGCCCGGGGTCGAGCGGCTGGCCGAGGAGCTGGCCGCCGCCTTGCCCGAGGCTCGGGCCGAGATCATGAGCAGCGACACCCTGGCCGGGCCCCGCGCCGCGGCGGCGCTGCTGCGTCGGTTTGCCGATCACAAGATCGACGTGCTGATCGGTACCCAGATGATCGCCAAGGGGCATCACTTCCCGCGCCTGACCCTGGTCGGCGTGATCGATGCCGATCTCGGGCTCGCCGGCGGCGACTTGCGCGCCGCCGAGCGCACCTATCAGCTATTGCATCAGGTGTCGGGGCGGGCCGGGCGCGAAGCCCATCCCGGCCGGGTGCTGTTGCAGACCTATCTGCCCGATCATCCGGTCATGCGGGCCCTGGTCGCCGGCGACCGCGACGCCTTCCTGGACTCGCAGATCGCGGCCCGCCAGGCCGCCGGCATGCCGCCCTTCGGGCGGTTGGCGGCGCTGATCCTGTCGGCGCCGGACGAGGCCGCCCTGGACGCCGCGGCGGCGCGCCTGGCGCGGACGGCGCCGCGCGGCGACGGCCTCCTGGTCCTGGGGCCGGCGCCGGCGCCGATGGCGCTGCTGCGCGGCCGGCACCGGCGGCGCTTCCTGGTCAAGGCGGCGCGCGGCGTTCGGTTGCAGCCGATCCTGCGCCGCTGGATCGCGGCGGCGCCGCCGCCGCGCGGCGTGCGTTTGCAGGTCGATATCGACCCCTACAGCTTCGTTTAGGGCAAGCAGAACGCGGCCCGGCGCGCGGGCAAGAATCGAGATTTTTCGGGGCCCCGGGCCGGTCAATCGCGCGCGTCCCGGAGTCCGCTTGCGGGGTGGGGGGGAGTATGCTACGAAACGCGGGCTCCGCGGGAGGGAACACCCCAACAGCGAGCTTTTTTTGTTGCCGGTCGCCGCTCGGCGCGCCGGTGTTTCGTCAGGGATTTCGAGGGTCGCCGCAAGGTGTCAGCCGATAGTACAGGGGCATCCGGCCTTACCGGTCGGTACGCGACCGCTCTTTACGATCTAGCCGATGCGGACAAGGCGCTGGACGAGGTCGCCGACGATCTGCGCGGGCTGGCCCGGATGATCGCCGAATCGGACGATCTGCGCCGGCTCTTGCGCAGCCCGACCTTGTCGCGCGCCGACCAGGGCAGGGCTCTGGACGCGGTCGCGGAGAAGGCCGGTTTCGGCGCCCTGACCCGACGCTTCCTCGGCGTCGTGGCGGCGAACCGGCGCCTGTTCGTGCTCGGCGCCATGATCGACGCCTATCTCGCCCAGCTTGCGGCGCGGCGCGGCGAACTCGTCGCCGAGGTCGCCTCCGCGCGGCCCCTGACCGAGGCGCAGCTTTCCGGGATCGGCGACAGTCTTCGCCAGGCCCTGGGCAGCAAGGTGACGGTCAATGCCCGGGTCGATGCGGGCCTTCTCGGCGGTCTCGTCGTCAAGGTCGGCTCGCGAATGGTCGACGCGTCGCTCCGAACCAAGATTCAGAAACTGCAAATCGCCATGAAGGGGATCGGCTGATGGACATCCAGGCCGCGGAAATCTCCGCTATCCTCAAGGAACAAATCGCGCAATTCGGCACCGAGGCGGACGTCGCCGAGGTTGGCCAAGTCCTGTCGGTCGGCGACGGCATCGCCCGCGTCCACGGCCTGGACCAGGTGCAAGCCGGTGAAATGGTCGAATTTCCCGGCGGCCTGCGCGGCATGGCCTTGAACCTGGAAGAAGACAATGTCGGCGTCGTCATCTTCGGCGACGACCGCGGCATCCGCGAGGGCGACACGGTCAAGCGCACCGGCGCCATCGTCGATACGCCGGTCGGCAAGGGCCTGCTCGGCCGCGTCGTCGACGGGCTGGGCAATCCGATCGACGGCAAGGGGCCGCTCCAGGTGGAAGAACGCCGCCGGGTCGAGGTCAAGGCGCCGGGCATCATCCCGCGCAAATCGGTGCACGAGCCGATGCAGACCGGCCTCAAGGCCATCGACAGCTTGGTCCCGGTCGGCCGCGGCCAGCGCGAGCTGATCATCGGCGACCGCCAGACCGGCAAGACCGCCATCGCCATCGACGCGATCATCAACCAGAAGCCGATCAACCAGGGCGACGACGAATCCAAGAAGCTCTACTGCGTTTATGTCGCGGTCGGCCAGAAGCGCTCGACCGTCGCCCAGATCGTCAAGACCCTGGAAGAGCAGGGCGCGATGGAATACAGCATCGTCGTCGCCGCCACCGCGTCGGACCCGGCGCCGATGCAGTTCCTGGCGCCCTATACGGGCTGCGCCATGGCGGAATATTTCCGCGACAACGGCATGCACGCCCTGATCATCTATGACGATCTGTCCAAGCAGGCGGTCGCCTATCGCCAGATGTCGCTGTTGCTGCGCCGTCCTCCGGGGCGCGAAGCCTATCCGGGCGACGTTTTCTATCTGCATTCGCGCCTGTTGGAGCGCGCCGCCAAGATGAACGAGGATTTCGGCGCCGGCTCGCTGACCGCGCTGCCGGTGATCGAGACCCAGGCGGGCGATGTGTCGGCCTATATCCCGACCAACGTGATCTCGATCACCGACGGTCAGATCTTCCTGGAGACCGAGCTGTTCTATAAGGGCATCCGCCCGGCCATCAATGTCGGCCTGTCGGTCAGCCGCGTCGGCTCCGCCGCCCAGATCAAGGCGATGAAGCAGGTCGCCGGCTCGATCAAGCTGGAGCTCGCCCAGTATCGCGAGATGGCCGCCTTCGCCCAGTTCGCGTCGGACCTGGACGCCACCACTCAGCGCCTGCTGAGCCGGGGCGCCCGCCTGACCGAGCTTCTCAAGCAGCCGCAATATTCGCCGCTGGCCGTGGAAGAGCAGGTCGTCTCGATCTTCGCGGGCGTCAACGGCTTCCTCGACAGGATCGCCGTCGACGACGTGACCCGCTACGAAACCGCGCTCCTGGACGAGATCCGGGCCAAGCATGGCGATATCCTCGCCGACATCCGCAGCTCGGGCGCGCTCGGCGACGAGACCGAGGCCAAGCTGCGCGAGGCCGTCGAAGCCTTCACCAAGACCTTCGCCTGACGCCAGCGGCTGGGCGGGACGGAACGCGAAGCGGATAGGGCGGCATGCCGAGTCTCAAGGACCTCAGGATCCGGATCGACAGCGTCAAGGCGACGCAGAAGATCACGTCGGCCATGAAGATGGTCGCGGCCGCCAAGCTGCGCCGCGCCCAGGAACAGGCCGAGGCCGCGCGCCCCTATGCCGAGCGGATGGAACGCATTCTCACCTCGCTCGCCGGCTCCTTGGCGGTGAAGGAAGGCGCGTCGCCCCTGCTCGCCGGCACCGGCAAGGACGAGACCCATCTCCTGGTCCTGGTGACCTCGGACCGGGGGCTGTGCGGCGCCTTCAATTCGTCGTTGGTGCGCGACGCCAGACGGTTGATCGCCGATCTCCAGCAGGGCGGCAAGACGGTCAAGATCCTGTGCGTCGGCCGCAAGGGACGCGACGTGCTGCGGCGCGAATTCGCGCCGTTGATCGTCGACAGCTTCGAGGGCATCGGCGCCCGGAGGCTCGAATTCGCCGAGGCCGACCAGATCGCCGGGCGGGTCACCGACATGCTGAACGAAGGCGCGTTCGATGTCTGCACGGTGATCTACAACCGGTTTCAGTCGGTCATCAGCCAGATCGTCACCCGCCAGCAGCTCGTCCCCCTGCCCGAGCCCGAGCCCGAGGCGGCGGACGCCGACGATGCGGCCGCCGCCCGGGCGGTGTACGAGTACGAGCCGGAGGAAGGCGAACTGCTTGCCGACCTTTTGCCGCGCAACCTGTCCGTCCAGATCTTCCGGGCGTTGCTGGAAAGCGCCGCCGGCGAGCAGGGCGCGCGCATGACCGCGATGGACAACGCAACCCGCAACGCGGGCGAAATGATCGACGACCTGACGCTGAACTACAACCGGACGCGCCAGGCCTACATCACCAAGGAACTGATCGAGATCGTCTCCGGCGCCGAAGCGCTTTAGGAGCGGAAACGAAGGACAAGGCCACAGCGGCCACGGGAGTGCAACATGACGAGTAACGTTGTCGGTCGGATCACACAGGTCATCGGCGCCGTCGTCGACGTCAAGTTCGACGGCGAGCTGCCCGCGATCCTCAACGCCCTGCACACCAAGATGGGCGACAGCACGCTGGTGCTGGAAGTGGCGCAGCATCTGGGCGAGAAGACGGTTCGCACGGTCGCGATGGATACCACCGACGGGCTGGTGCGCGGCGCCAAGGTGACTGATACCGGCGCGCCGATCAACGTGCCGGTAGGCCCCGAGACGCTGGGCCGGATCGTCAATGTCGTCGGCGATCCGATCGACGAGCGCGGGCCGGTCAATTCCAAGGCGACCTTCCCGATTCACCGCTCGGCGCCGGAATTCGTCGACCAGTCGACCGAGGCCGAGATCCTGGTTACCGGCATCAAGGTGGTGGACCTGCTGGCCCCTTACGCCAAGGGCGGCAAGATCGGCCTGTTCGGCGGCGCCGGCGTCGGCAAGACCGTCATCATCATGGAATTGATCAACAACATCGCCAAGGCCCATGGCGGCTATTCGGTGTTCGCCGGCGTCGGCGAACGGACCCGCGAGGGCAACGACCTGTATCACGAGATGATCGAGTCGGGCGTTATCGACCTGGAGGGCGACGGCTCCAAGGCGGCGCTGGTTTACGGCCAGATGAACGAGCCGCCCGGCGCCCGCGCCCGCGTCGGCCTGACCGGCCTGACCCTGGCCGAATATTTCCGCGACGAGGAGGGCCAGGATGTCCTTTTCTTCATGGACAATATCTTCCGCTTCACCCAGGCGGGCTCCGAGGTCTCGGCGCTGCTGGGCCGCATTCCGTCGGCGGTGGGCTACCAGCCGACCCTGGCCACCGACATGGGCAACCTGCAGGAGCGGATCACGACCACGACCAAGGGGTCGATCACCTCGGTTCAGGCCATTTACGTGCCGGCCGACGATTTGACCGACCCGGCGCCGGCGACGTCCTTCTCGCATCTGGACGCGACCACCGTGTTGAACCGCCAGATCGCCGAGCTCGGCATCTACCCGGCCGTCGATCCGCTCGATTCCACCTCGCGCATCCTCGACCCCCGGGTCGTCGGCGACGAGCATTACGCGGTTGCGCGCGACGTGCAGCGGGTGCTGCAGACCTACAAGTCGCTGCAGGACATCATCGCCATTCTCGGCATGGACGAACTGTCGGAAGAGGACAAGCTGGTGGTCGCCCGGGCGCGCAAGATCCAGCGGTTCCTCAGCCAGCCCTTCCATGTCGCCGAGGTCTTCACCGGCTCGCCGGGCGTCTTCGTCAATCTCGAAGACACGATCAAGGGCTTCAAGGGTCTGGTCGCCGGCGAATATGACGATCTGCCCGAGGCCGCCTTCTACATGGTTGGCACCATGGAAGAGGCGATCGCGAAGGCCAAGAAAATGGCCGCCGAGGCGGCCTAGGCCCGAACGGAGAACCGATCCATGGCCGACAAGGTCGCCTTCGAGCTGGTATCGCCGGAACGGCTGCTCGTCTCCGAGCCGGTCGACATGGTCGTCGTGCCCGGCGCCGAGGGCGATTTCGGCGTGCTGATCGGCCATACGCCGATGATTTCGGGCGTCCGCATGGGCACCATCGACGTCTATCAGGACGGCGCCCGGGCCCAGCGGATCTTCGTCGCCGGCGGGTTCGCCGAGGTCACGCCCGAGCGGTGTACGGTCCTCGCCGAGGGGGCGGTCCCGGTCGACGAGATCGACCGCGCCCGGGTCGAGGAAGAGCTGCGCGCGGCGGAAAAACTGGCCGCCGAGGCCGTCGACGACGCCGAGCGCGCCGCGGCGGAAGCCGGCAAGCGCGTCGCGGAAGCCAAGCTCGCGGTCGCTGGCGGATAGACCCCGGCCGGACCGCGCCCGTCGCGCGGATTTACCGCCGCGGTCTTGAAAACGCCGCGTTTCCTCCCTTATTTTGATGTTAACGCCATGAAGGCGGGCGGGAAGCCTGTCTTCGAATGGAGGGTAACCGTGCCGGAAAAGGGCGGGCCCGTTATCGTCTGGGGGCGAATCGATGAACCATTGGACGCTGGATGATATCGATTGGGCGAAGTTCGACCGGGCGCGGGTCGATCCGGATATGCTGCGCGTGGTCAAGGCGGCGGCGATGGTCGAGCACAATGCTTGCGACTACGCCGCCTATCTTCAGAACGTCTTTCACGACGATCCCGAGTTTCAGGAGATCGCCCGGCAATGGGCGGACGAGGAAGTGCGCCATGGCGAGGCGCTCGGCCGCTGGGCCGAGCTCGCCGATCCGTCCTTCGACTTCCAAGCCGCTTTCCAGCAGTTTACCGAGGGCTACCGGCTGCCCTTGAACGTGGACAAGTCGGTGCGGGGGTCGCGCGCCGGCGAGCTGATCGCCCGCTGCATCGTCGAGATGGGAACCAGCTCCTACTACACGGCGCTGGCCGACGCCGCCGACGAACCGGTGCTGAAGGAAATCTGCAAACGCATCGCCGCCGACGAGTTCCGCCACTATCGGTTGTTCCTCAAGCGGTACCGGCCCTATCAGGACGTCGACCGGCTGAGCCTCGCGCGGCGGCTGCGGATCGCCATCGGGCGGATGATCGAGGCCGAGGACGACGAGCTGTGCTACGCCTACCATGTCGCCAATTTCGGCGACGCCCCGTACCGCCGCAAGGACAGCGCCCGGGCCTATTCGGGGCTCGTCTGCGGCTATTATCGGCTTTGGCATGTCGAGCGCATGGTGGCGATGCTGTTCAAGGCCGTGGGGCTCAAGCCCCATGACCGTCTCAACCTCTTCCTCGCCAAGTGGGCCTGGTGGGCGATGCGGCGCCGAAACCGTCGCTTCGCCGCGATTCCCGCTTAAAAGACCGATCGGCCTTACCGTCGTTGTCGTCTCCGCCGCGCGGCCGGGACCGGCGCGGCGACGGGCGTGCATGAAAGGACGTGATCCGTGGATTCGGCGACAATCCAGCGATTGTTTCTCGAGACGCCGCACAACCGCGCGCTGGGTTTTTCCATCGTCGAGGTCGGGACCGGCGAAGGGGTCGCCAAGCTTCCCTACGGCGATCATCTGATCGGCAACCCCGACATGGGGCTCGTCCATGGCGGAGTGATCACCACCCTGATGGACGTGACCTGCGCGTTGAGCATTTTCAGCACGCTGGACGCGTTCCAGCCCATGGCGACCCTCGATTTGCGCATCGACTATCTGAAGCCGGCGCTGCCGAGGAAGGACATCTACGGCTATGCCCATTGCTACAAGCGCACCCGCAATGTGGCGTTCGCCCGCGGCGTCGCTTATCACGACGACCGCGACGACCCCATCGCCAACGCCGTGGCGACCTTTATCATGAGCCCTGGCATCACGAGCCCCGGCATCACGAGCCCCGGAGCGCCCCAGTGAGCGGTCCCGACAAGGCCGGCGCGACCTTGCTCGACGCCATCCGGCGGGCCCGGGAGACCGGCGACTTCGCCGCCATCACCGACCGGATTCCTTATGCCGGGTTCATCGGCATGACGGTCGCCGACGCGGGCGGCCACGCGTTGGTGCGGATGTCGGTCAGCGAGCGCGTCGTCGGCAATCCGATGTTGCCGGCCCTGCATGGGGGCGTCGTCGGCGCCTTGATGGAAAGCGCAGCCCTGTTCCAGCTCATGTGGGAGGGACAGAGCACCCATCTGCCCAAGACGGTCAACTTCACCGTCGAGTATTACCGCTCGCCGAAGGTCGAGGACACCTTTGCCCAGGCGACCATCCTACGCCGCGGCCGTCGGATCGCCAACCTGCGGGTCGATGCCTGGCAGGACGATCGCGACAAGCCGATCTGCGGTGCCCACGGCCATTTCCTGCTGCAACCTTAAACGCCTACCCCGTCGGGTCTGCATCGGCCAGCGCGCGGGCCAAGGGCCGGAAGCGGGTCACCAGCTCCACATACAGGCTGCGTTTGAAGGGCACGATCAGGTCCGGCAGATGCTCGATATCGACCCATTTCCAGCGGCTGAATTCGGGCTCTTCGGTCTCGAGATCGATGTCGGCGTCGGTGCCGGTGAAGCGCAGCACCAGCCATTTCTGCTCCTGGCCCCGATACTTCCCGCCCCACAGCTTGCCGATCAGCGCATCGGGAATGTCGTAGCGGAACCAGTCTTCGCTTTCGGCGAGAATCTCGGCATCGTCGGTACCGATTTCCTCGCGTAGCTCGCGCAAACCCGCCGCGCGCACCGATTCGCCGGGATCGATCCCGCCCTGCGGCATCTGCCAGGCGTCCGACGGCATGTCCAGGCGCTGGGCGACGAACACGTCGCCGCGCGCGTTCAGCAGCATCAGGCCGACGCAGGGCCGATAGGGGAGCGACTCGCGTCCCGACGCCGGGCGGGTCACTGGCGCTCGGCCTTTCTGGTCAATTCGATCCGAGCCATCGCCGAGATGGGCGCCAGGACGACCCCGCGCGAGTCAAGCTCCGCCGCCCAGACGGCGACCCGCTCGATGGTCACCGGGTAGGGGAAGCCCATGGCGACCGCGTAGCCGCGCCGCTTGGCGAGCCGCTCGGCCTCGGCCAGGCGGCCGTCGATGGCGGAGCGCGAGGCTTCGTTGTCGATGAAGCGGTTGTTGACCGCGTGCGGCAGCGCGATCTCGCGGGCGATGTCCGGCGCGACGCTGCGCGCCGACGATCGGCTGTCCAGGAACAGAAGCCCACGCCGCTTGATCTCGGCCAGGACCGGGCGCAGGGCCTCCGCCGAGGTCGTGAAGCGCGAGCCCATGAAATTATTCACCCCGACATAGCCGGTCACCCGGCTCAGCGCCCATTCCAGCCGCGCCAGATTCTCCGCCTCGGTCAAGCCGGTGAGAAGAGTGCGCGGCCCGGGGTCGTGGACCGGGTAGTTGATCGGCTCCATCGGCAGGTTGAGCAGGATTTCATGCCCGGCAGCCCGGCCCAGGCGAATCCATTGGTCCAGATTGTCGGCGAAGGGCGCGAAGGACAGGGTCACCCCGCCCGGCAGCCGCTGGATCGCCGCCTGGGTCGCGGCCGCCGACAGGCCCAGCCCGCTGATCACCAAGGCGATCTTCGGACGCTTCTCGTCGGCGTCCAGGGGACGGGCATAGACCTGCCAGGCCGCGCGCCCGTCCAGGGAAACGATGGGCAGCGGTCCGTCGCGGCCTTGTTCGATCAGCGCCGGATCCGGCGCCGGCGCCAGCGCGTCCTTGCGTTCCGTGGGCGCCGCGGGCGGCGATGTTTCGGGGGTGGCGCGCGCGGTTTGCGGCGCTGGCGTCGCCGGCTGCGCCCCGGGCGGCGGCGCCTTGGCCAGTGGTGCCTTGGGGGCCGGGGTTGTGGGCGGGGGCGTTGTGGGCGCAAGCGTTTTGGGCGGGGGCGTCACCCGCGCCGGATCCGGCGGCGCCGTCTCGGCCGGCGCGGGTTCCGGTGCGCCCGCCGCCGTTTCCTGCGTCGGTGGCGCGGCGGGCTTCGGCGCTTCGGGCGCGGCGGGCGCGGGTGCGGCAACAGGGGGCGCGGCGGCGGGCGGCGGCAGTTTCGCGCTATAGCCGGGGGCGGCCGACCGAAGGGTCGCCTCGGTCGCCTCTCCCGTCATCCACAGCCAAGCCACGACCCCGGCGGCGAGGGCGATCAGCGCGAGGCTGGTGACGGCAAGCGCGCTCGGCCCCTGGCGGCGGGCGGCAGCCCGGCCCCGGCTTGGGCTCCGACTCCGGCCATGTCGTTCCGAGAGTCTGCTTCGACCTGCCACCGGCTTGCGCGCCATTCGGCGCCGTTCAGTTGGGGAGACGCGAGCTGTAGAGGCGGATACCGCGCAAAAGGTCCAGGGCGCGGGAAAGTTGGTAGTCCTGCGGCGCCTGGTCCCGTGTATCGGCCGTCTCGTCGCCCGAGTCCTGCGAATCGCCCGAGTCCTGCGAACTATCCGTGTCCAGGGCCCCGCGCAGGTCGCGCTCGCGGCGCTGCCGGCCGTTCTCCAGGGGCTCCAGCCGGACCTGCTCGACGATGATGTCGGGCTCGATCCCCTTGGCCTGGATCGACACGCCGGACGGCGTGTAGTAGCGCGCCGTCGTTAGCCGGATCGCGCCGTCGTCGGCAAGCGGCATGATGGTCTGGACCGATCCCTTGCCGAAGGAGCGGGTCCCGAGAATGATCGCCCGGCCGTGATCGCGCAGGGCGCCGGCGACGATTTCCGATGCGGACGCCGATCCGCCATTGATCAGCACCACGACCGGCAGGCCGGCGGCCAGATCGCCCGGCTGGGCGTTGAAACGCTGGGTATCCTCGGCCTCGCGGCCGCGGGTGGAAACGATCTCGCCCTTCTCGAGAAAGGCGTCAGACACCTTGACCGCCTGATTCAACAGGCCGCCCGGATTGTTGCGCAGATCGACGACGACGCCGACCATCTTCTCGCCGATCTCTTTCTTGAGGGCCTTCATCGCCCGTTCCAGGCCGACTTCGGTCTGTTCGTTGAAGGCGGTGATGCGGATGTAGCCGATATCGTCCTCGGCGCGGAACCGGACCGAGCGGACCTTGATGATCGCGCGGGTGATGGTGACGTCGAAGGGATCGCGCTTGCCGCGCAGGATGGTCAGGCGGATGTCGGTATCGACCTTGCCGCGCATGCGCTCGACCGCCTCAGGCAGGGTCAGCTCCTGGACGGTGACGCCGTCCAGATGGGTGATCAGATCGCCCGGCTGGAGACCGGCCTTGGCCGCCGGCGTGCCGTCGATGGGGGCGATGACCTTGACGAAGCCGCCTTCCATGGTGACCTCGATGCCGAGGCCGCCGAACTCGCCCTTGGTCTGGATCTTCATCGCCTTGGCGCTTTTCGGCGACAGATAGCCGGAATGGGGGTCGAGCGAGGCGAGCATGCCGCGAATCGCCGCCTCGATCAGGTCGTGGTCCGATACCTCCTCGACATATTCGGCGCGGATGCGCTCGAACACGTCGCCGAACAGGTTGAGCTGGCGATAGGTCTCCGACCCCGAGGCCTGGGCCCGCGCCGGTGCCGACAGCCAGACCGTCGAGGAAAGAAGGAGCGTGGCGGCGGCAAGCGCCGCGAAGAGGGTCCTGTGCATTATCCGCTTACCTTACCGCTTTGCGCCATGAGCCAGGGTAGTGGGTCGATCGGCCGGCTCTCGCGCCGCAGCTCAACATAGAGCGCCGTGCCGCCGTCTTCGGCCTTTCCCATGACGCCGATCGGTTCGCCGGCCAACAGCCATTGGCCGGCACTCGCGTCGATCCGAAAAAGCCCCGATAAAAGAATATGATAGCCCTCGCCATGCTCGATGATCAAGAGCCGGCCATATCCGCGAAACGGGCCCGCGAACACGACCAGCCCGTCATAGGGCGCGATCACCGGCGCGTCCGCGCGGGTGGCGATCACGATGCCGGCGCTCGCCGTTCCGTCGCCAGCCCGTTCGCCATAGCGGCGCGTCAGGCGGCCGGGGGCGGGGAAGGGAAGGCGGCCGCGGGCGTTGGCGAAATCCGTGCCGCCGCCCGGTGGCGCCGCCGAAGGCCCGGCCGGCGGCGCGCCCTTGGCGCGGGTCCCGGCCGCGGCGCGCGCGCGGGCCTTGCGGGCCGTCTCCAGCTTGGCGAGCAGGTCGCGCAGATCGGCGGCTTCCCCCGCCAGCCGGCGACTTTCGTCCCGCGCGCGCTCGGTTTCGGCGCGGGCGCGGTCGCTGAGGGCGCGCTTGCGGTCCAGAAGACCGTCCAGCCGGCGCCGCTCGTCGGTCAAGGCGTTTCCCTGGCGGTCGATTTCGGCCCGCTCGCGGGCGATGCGGTCGCGCAGCTCCGCGTAGCCGTCCAGCGCCTCGCGCAGCCCCGCGACCCGGGTCTCCAGCGCCGGCACGGCGGCGCGCATCAAAAGCGCGCCGCGCACGGTCTCCGCCGGCGGCCGGGGCAAGGCGAGCGCCGCCGAGGGCGGAAGTCGGGCGAGGCGGGTCAGCGCCGCGAGCGTGTCTTGCAGCTGGCCCCGCCGACGGTCCAGCCGGGCCTTCTTGTCCGCGGCCTCGCTGGCCAGGGCGTCGAGCCGCGTTTCCAGCCGCGCCAGGCGGGACTCGCGCGCATGGACCGCCTTGGCGGCGGCGACGGCGGCGGCGCGCAGCGCCAAGACCTCTTGATCGAGGGCGGTTTCCTGCTTTTCCAGGCTGGCTTCCCGGCCCCGGGTTTCTTGCAACCGCCGCTCGACTTCCTTCAGGCGGCTGGCGGCGCCGTCCTCGTCGGCGCGGGCCGGCGCGGTATCGCAGAAGACGGCGAGCAGGGCGGCGAGGACAAGGGCGCGGCGGCAGGCGCCGGCAATCGACGGGGCGACGGGGCGTCCGTCAGGTCGTGGCACGGGCCCGCTCGGCCGTATCGGTAGCGGGCGCGCCGACCAGCAGCGACTTTCCGGTCATCTCGGCGGGCTGGGGCAGGCCGAGGAGCGCGAGCAGGGTGGGCGCGACGTCGGCCAGGCGACCGTCGGAAAGGCGCCGGACCTCGGCCGGGCCGTTGACCAGGACGATCGGCACCGGATCGGTGGTGTGGGCCGTGTGGGCCTGGCCGGTCGCCTCGTCGCGCATCTGCTCGATATTGCCATGGTCGGCGGTGATCAGCAGCGCGCCGCCGGCCTCGGTGACCGCGTCGGCCAGACGGCCCAGGCATCGGTCGACGGCGGCGACGGCGGCCAGGGCCGCCGACATCACCCCCGTATGGCCGACCATGTCGGGATTGGCATAATTGACCAGGATGAAATCGTAGCGGTCCTCGGCGATGGCCGCGACCAGCTTGTCGGTCACTTCGTCCGCCGACATTTCCGGCTGCAGGTCGTAGGTCGCGACCTTCGGCGAGGGCACCAGGATCCGGTCCTCGCCCTCGAACCGGCGTTCCGCGCCGCCATTGAAGAAGAAGGTCACATGGGCGTACTTCTCGGTCTCGGCGATGCGCAGCTGGCGCAGGCCGGCCTCGGCCACCAGGGCGCCCAGGATATGGTCCAGCTTCGGCGGCGGAAACAGGGCGTCCATGAACGGGTCCAGCTCGTCCGAATAGGACACCATGCCCAGCGCGGCGGCGAAATCGATCCGGCGCGGCCGCGTGAAGCCGTCGAAATCGGGGTCCAGCAGGGCGGCCAGAATCTGCCGCGCTCTGTCGGCCCGGAAATTCGCCATCAGGATGCCGTCCCCGTCGGCCATGCCCCGATAACCGTCGACGACGGTCGGAAGGACGAATTCGTCGGTCGCCTTGTCGGCGTAGGAGCGGGCGACGGCGGCCAGGGCGTCGGGCGCCGCCACGCCCTCGGCGTCGGTCAGGGCGGCGTAGGCGCGGGCCGTGCGCTCCCAGCGCTTGTCGCGGTCCATGGCGTAATAGCGCCCGCCGACCGTGGCGACGCGAAGGCCCGGTAGCGCGCCGACCGCGTCCAGCAGGGTTCGCAGATAGCCCTCGGCGCTTTTCGGCGGCGTGTCGCGGCCGTCCAGGAAGGCGTGGAGCGCGACGGGAACGCCGGCGGCGGCGGCGGCGCGGGCCAGGGCGGCGATATGGTCCTGATGGGAATGGACGCCGCCCGGCGAGACCAGCCCCATCAGATGACAGGTGCCGCCGGTCTCCTTCAGGCGGGCGAGAAATCCGGTCAGCCGGGGGTTTTCGGCCAGGGCGCCGGTCGCCACCGCCTCGTTGATCCGCGGCAGGTCCTGCAGGACGACCCGGCCGGCGCCCAGATTCGTATGGCCGACCTCGGAATTGCCCATCTGCCCGGCGGGGAGGCCAACCGCCTCGGCCGAGGCGTCGAGCCGGGCACGCGGACAGGTGGCGACGAACCGGTCCCAATGGGGGGTCTCGCCCCGTAGGATCGCGTTGTCGTCGGTCTCGGTGCTGTCGCCCCAGCCGTCCAGAACGCAGAGGACGACCGGGCGCGGGCGTCGCGGTGTGGCCATGGCGTCTATATAAGCGCAAAGCCCCGAGCCGCAAAGCCCAACGGGGCGCGGCGCCGGCCCGACCTAGTCTCGGTGATAGGGGTGGCCGGCGAGGATCTGCTGGGCACGGTAGAGCTGTTCGGCCAGCAGGGCGCGGACCAGCAGATGGGGCCAGGTCATGGGGCCGAGGGACAGTTGGGCGTGAGCCTCGGCGCGCAGCGCCGCGTCCAGCCCGTCGGCGCCGCCGATCAGGAAGGCGACGGTGCCGTTGCCG
>Ga0070728_10001706_pt1 | contig 31247 bp, 26 predicted proteins | sample tdDd471_FD_66723 | JGI IMG/M metagenome (GOLD analysis project Ga0070728, IMG submission 66723) | Marine sediment microbial communities from the Atlantic coast under amendment with organic carbon and nitrate - tdDd47.1 | ecosystem: Environmental > Aquatic > Marine > Coastal > Sediment | place...
GTGGGTAAGCCGATCATGAAATAAAATTTAATGACTCGCCAGCCAAGAGCAAAGGCTTCAGTACAGGTGGAAATGAGGTCGTCTTCTGTGATCCCCTTATTGATGACCCGCCTGAGTCTTTCACTGCCCGCCTCCGGGGCGAGAGTGAAGCCAGTTTTTCGAACCCTTTTAACCTGTTCCATAATTTCAGGAGTAAGGGTTCCCACTCGCATTGAAGGCATGGCCACAGAGATGAATCTATCGGCGAACCTGTCCATCAGTTGAGGTAGAGTTTGCTCCAGACAAGAATAATCACCAGTGGAAAGAGATAACAGGGCCAACTCTTCAAATCCAGAATCATCCAATCCACTATCGGCCAATTCCATAATTTTATCGGAACTTCTTTCTCGGACAGGTCTGTAGGTTATCCCAGCCTGGCAGAAGCGACAACCTCTGGTACACCCTCGAGCCACCTCGATTCCCATGCGGTCATGAACAATTTTGGCGTTTGGTACAATAGGGTGTTTAAGGTGTTCAATTTCGTTAAGGTCGTTGATAATTCGACGAGAAATATATTCTTTATTGCCACCTGACCGATGTATTGCAGTTATTTTACCATGGGAATTGTACTCTGGTTGAAAATGTGCGGGAATGTATACTCCGTCAATTTTAGCGAGCAGATCCAGGGTCTTACTTTTCGAGAAATTATCATCTTTATGTTGAGCTAAAACTGATGCTATCTCAATTATAGCTTCCTCGCCATCACCTAATAAAATAGCATCAAAAAAATCAGCTACCGGTTCAGGATTAAGTGAGCACGCACCGCCGCCAAGAATTAAAGGAAATGAGCTGTCTCTATCTTTTGAATAGAGAGGGATAGCGGACAAATTGAGCATCGTCAGTATGTTGGTGTAACAGAGCTCGTAGGGCAGGGATATACCAAGTACATCAAAATCGGTGAGCGGACGGGCTGATTCAAGACTTGTCAGGGGGAGATCTTTTTCTCTGAGCAAATGTTCAAGATCTTTGTCCGGGCAAAAACACCTTTCTGCCAGGAACTCTTCTCTATTGTTCAAAAGGTGGTAGAGAATTTGTAGGCCCTGGTGGGACATACCTATTTCGTAAAGATCCGGGAAAATGAGAGCAAAGCGGCTCTTTACAGACTCCCATTCTTTTTGGACGGAGTTATATTCATGGCCGAGATAGCGACCGGGACGTGTGATAGAAGAGAGTATTGTACGATCTGTCATTAGAAATCCATTGAAAATTACAAGAAAGAAGAGGCTGGTTATTTCATACCTTAGTGAGTACTCTTTTGTTCGTGAGCTCCTTCATTTACTTAAATTTGGTTGACTTTTCAAGTCAGGATGATTTAAACAGGAGAGTTCTGCTAAATATTTAGCATAAACATTGGTTATAATATGTAAAAAAGGATAGATCCCATGAAGTGGTTTTATTTTGTTGTCGTCGTTTTTGTCGGAATGAATTTATTATTTCCCTCTGCAGCATTTACTGAGCTTGAAAAACCGGTAGAAATAAAGTCGATTGTACATACTCAAATATCCGAAGTTAACGAGACCATAACGTTTACACTGGATAGATCCGTAACCCCTAAATTATTAACTTTTGGGGGGGCAAAGCCTCGCTTGGTGATTGATTTTCCTGAGAGCATTTATTTGGGTAAAAACGTCATTTCTCTAGTCGATGGAGTTCTCGCCTCAGCCATCCGAATAGGACTGCACAATACACCTGTTAAAAAAACCAGAGTAGTTGTTGACTTGTCAAAAGAAATACCAGTTCACTATGCCAGTGAGTACTCGGAGCTGGATAAGAAACTGACCTTGACACTCACGCCCGACTTTAAAAAACAAAAAGCCGAGACAACCGTAGATCTAAAGTCTCAGAGTCAAAGCACTTCTCCGGATCAGAAGAAACTTTCAGAGAGACCTGTTGACCAAAAGAATGTAACTCCTGAGACTTCCATTAGCGAAGTTGCTGTTGCGCCTGCAAGTGAGAAAACCATCATTTCTGAACTGCCGACAATTCTTGATATTTCCTTTGATGATTCCTCAAGCAAAGGGGAGATGGTGCTCTTTCGTCTGAATAAGTTTTCTCCACCTATTGTTTCGGTGATCGAAAAAGAAAACCCGCGGGTTCTCTGTGATTTCATGGAAACGAATATGAACCCAAGTGTTCTAAAGAGCATAGAAGCCAATGGTAAGTATGTTGAGCGCATTCGCGCTGCAAGGCACGATGATCCTAAGAAGGTTCGGGTTGTCCTCGATCTGCTGCCAAATAGAGATTATGATTTGCAACAGGTCTTTTTCAGGAACGATAACCTTTTCGTGTTGATAGTCAACGAGTTGTCTCCAGATCAGGGCGCTCAATAGGAAAAACCTGAGGGGGGAGAGGCTGTATGAAAATATTACCGCAGATACTGTTGGAGGAAACCGGGTGGGGGCTGTAACTGGAAGGTTTTCCTCTCTGAGGTAATGAGTACATTTGATAGCTTTATCTGTACTTTTGTCCAGTAGTCAAGTCCGGTAATGTCAATCTCCTGAGGTTGCTTGCATTCTTCCTGTGTCACCCAATTGTCGTAGCTTATTTCAGCGATTGTCTTACCGCGACCATCTTCTAAAATAAGGATTAAAATGATTTCCTGTTTGCGGTCGAAAAGCAGATGGTATACTCCATTCTGCTCTTTGCTTTGAAATGTAAGCCATACTCCGCGTGAGTCCCTATCATTGCGGATGTCTGTTATTGATTGGCTGGATAGTTGGTTTCTTCCAGTGAGCCAGGTATTCCAGTCGCTCTTGAGGAAAGAGCTTGGAATATCATTGCGAAGGCCGAAGGAACTTAGATTTGCATCGAGATATTTTTTATCTAAAGTATTAATGGCCTGGAAACTTTCCTTATCTCCGGCAACGACAATGATCGGTTGCCCAAATGGATTCGTCATTACAAATTTATAGGAAGAGGGCTTGGAGAACTGTAAAAATCCGCTCAGTGCCTTCTTTTCCAAAGGGTTTTGGTAGAAAAGGGTTATGTCAGCCTCTAAGGTACCGCCACACTTCGCATCTCGGGCAACAAGAGTATCGATTATTTGTATGGTAGAGTCGGCTTCCGTGCTTTTTAGAGGATTTGTCCAAGGCTTTGAGGCACAACCACCAAGAAAAAAAGATGCGAGCAGGAAGAGCAGGGCATGTTGTAGGTACACGATAAATCCCTTATAATTTTTCAAGGGTATCAATCTTTTGTTTAATATTGGCTTTAGTATTCTCATCTTCGAACATCTCATAAGCTTTTTGATAGGCCTCCTTGGCCTCTTTTAATCTATTAAGAGAACGGTATACGTCGCCAAGATGGTCGTAGATGTTCGGATCATCAGGTATGAGTGCCAAAGAACGTTCTAATGCACTCACTGCTTTTTGAAGATCACCAAGGCGATAGTAGGCCCAGCCTAGGCTGTCGATGATGAACCCGTTGTTTGGTTTGAGTGCATCTGCTCGTAAAATATATTCAAGTGCCTTCTCAAGATGTATGTTGTTGTCGGCCCAGGTGTATCCAATGTAGTTAAGGGCTTCGGCATGATCCGGCTGTAATTCCAGCACTTTTTCCATCTCAATGACTGCTTGTTCTGACAAATCGTTTTTTTCTAGCAACAGAGCATATTCAAAAATCAGCTGCAAATTGTCGGGGTAGATACTGATTCCATCCTCCATGATCCTCATTGCTGTGGAATGGTCTCCTTTTGCCTGGTACAAAGAAGATAAAAGTGCGTATAAAAGGGGGCTGCGGCCGACTTCAGTAGCAGTATGTTTTTGTAACAGGTTTATAGCTTCATCTATATGCCCCAGCTTTTGGTAGATACGTGTCTGCAGGTAAACAGCATCCTCGAATTCCTCACTTTGGGAGTCAATGAGATCGAGATGGGCGAGGCTGGTGTCATAATCCTCTTCCTGAAAGGCGAGTAGCGCGAGCATGTATCGAGCCTGGGAACCTTCAGCTTCCTTAGTGAGTCTGGTGAGGATCTTCTTGGCCTCATTTACTTCATTTTTGCGCAACAAGAGCTTAGCAATAATGAGATCAATGTTTCCAGGATTCTTGCTGTAAGTGCGGGTAGCGTGTAACTCTTTTAAGGCCTCGTCGTCTCGATCCAGATCCACAAGAGCCTGAATGCGACTCAGTGCAGCACGTTCATCAAACTGATCATTGTCGGTAATCGTTGTATAGATTCTTAGGGAATCACTGTACATCTCTTGGGTAGCGTAGAGGTAACCGATTTCATATGCTAATTCTTTTGACCAATTCAAAGAGAGAGCCTTTTCATATTCCTGGCCTGCATCTTGATATCTTTCCATCTGTTTCAACAGTCTGGCATAGGATAAATGGGTGAAATACGAATCAGCATCATTTTTTAGCAATTCCCTGAAAATTTGTTCGGCCGTTTCGTATCTCCCAGAGTGGCTATAGAGCAGGGCCAGGCGTAAATGTACCCCTTCATTGTCTGGATCTCTTTCAAGAACCTCGTTATACAGGGAAATTGCTTTCTCGGCCTCGTCCTGTTGAATATACAGATTGGCCAAAAGGAGCCGGTAAGTATTGTTGTCGGGGTAATCGACTATGGCCTTGGCAAGCCAATCTGTTGCGAGGGAAAATTCACCCATTTTTAGCAAGAGTACTGGGATTTTTTCTTTCACATATCCGGCTTCCTGATCGCAGATTAAAGCTTTTTCATAGGCTTCAAGTGCTTCGGGGAACTGTTCATTAAATTCTGCATGGGTGCCCCATAGAAAGTAAAAATAGGCGCATGAGAGATCCGCCTGATCTTTTTCAAGTGGCTGCGCAGGGATAGTTTGGTTGGTTGTAAGATAAGTCGCACAGGAGCCAAGAAAGAGACAGCAACAGAGAATGAGAAAAAATTGAGAACAGCGCACCATAGTTTAAACCTGATCTGTAAAAAGTGCAGGGAGAAAAGGGCTGACATGCTCAATTACCAGGCGATGAACCTCCTCAATCGATCCTGTCGAGTCGATCGGCCGAATGTATGGTCGTTCGATTGTAGAAAATATGGCAGCTACTTTATCAAGGTTCTCCCTTTGCTCAAAATCATTCAGTATATCACCTCTACCGGAGGTAATTCTTTTAAGGCCGGTATCAATGGGAACCTGGAAAAGTAATGCTAGATCAGGATCAGGGGCAAAACTATTCAGTTCAAGGATAACATCAGGATCAAATCCTCTGGCACCTTGGTATGCAGCGGTGGAAAGAAAATAGCGATCACAGAGGATAACTTTTCCTTGCTCGAGAGCTGGCATTAAGAGTTGATGAACGTGTTCGCGCCGATCAGCAAGAAACAATTCGAGTTCCTGGTCCTGGCTGTATTTGCTTCGGTTCACATAAAGTTCTCTTATCTTCTGGCCAAACTGTCCATCAGTTGGTTCTCGAGTAGTGATGACCGGATAACCTTTGTCCTGCAGATAACGGCTGAGTAAGAGCAACTGGGTAGATTTACCTGTGCCATCGGTACCTTCAAATACAATCAATACTCCTTTTTTCCCAGGCCTGGTCATAAATGCTCCTTACCCACTGTATATAGATCTGTTGCGGCTAATGACCGCGGCTAATTTGACTGCTTCCTCAAGGCTCCGGTGGCTGGCAAGGCCTTTACCTGCGATGTCATAGGCAGTTCCATGGTCGACTGATGTTCGAACTATGGGCAGGCCGAGAGTGATGTTCACTCCATCTTCAAAATGGAGTAATTTAAAAGGTATCAGTCCCTGGTCGTGATACATGCAAACCACTGCATCAAATTCTCCTGCGGCGGCTTTGAAAAAGACAGTGTCTGGTGGAAATGGACCAGAAATATTCATGTTTTTTGTTCGGGCTTGTGCAATAGCCGGTTCGATGATCTGTTCTTCTTCATTACCAAAGAGTTTGTTCTCGCCGCCATGAGGGTTGAGTCCGGCGACAGCGATTCTGGGATCAGAAATGGCAAAATCAATTTTTAGGGCTCGATGAGTTTCCCTGATCATACTATAGACAGAATCGCTAGTTAGGCTCGCAGCTACATCACGGAGAGGGCAGTGAATAGTAACCAGAGTGACTCGAAGTTTGCTGCCGGCCATCATCATTGCGTAGGTAGGAGATTTTGTTAAACTCGCAAGCATCTCTGTGTGACCAGGGAAATGATATCCTGCATCGTTGAGGGAACTTTTGGAAATAGGACATGTCGCTATTCCCTGAATGAAGCCCTGCTGGGTAAGTTTAACTCCTGATTCTATATACTGCGCCATGGCAATGCCTGTGGCTTTACTGGGGTGTCCCCAGTTAATATCATCTTGTGCCAGTTCAGAGAGTTGCACGACGGGGATACCCCCTGCTGGTAAAGGAGTGCCAGGTGTCCAAAGAACGCATTGGGCAGGGAGATGAAGGTCAGACGCACACTTCTCAAGAACTTTTATGTCTCCGAGTATAACTGACCGTATCTCAGAAGAGATTTGATTCCCAGCAAATAAGCGTAAAATAATTTCGGGCCCAATCCCAGTAGGGCAACCCATGGTAATTCCAATTATTGTCATAATTGATAGTGTACCGTGAAAATAAAATTAAGCAAAGCAGGCAAGTACATCAAATAGTAAAATAATGTCCAGCCTGGTTCCTGGTGAACTTCAGTATGGGGCTTCGAAAGGGAAATTGTTGTCTATAATGTCTCCCTCATTATACATATTATGGTAATCAGCCAAGCACCTAATCGCAAAGGTCGAACGCGTTATTGATATGGTCAATACTGCGAAGATTGCTGCCATCGTAGAGAATTGAAATTACATCAAATCTTGCGGGAGAGTCAAAGAGACTATGTTCTGCCAGATAATACTGTGCAGCTCTGCTTATTTGTCTTTGTTTTCGTACATTAACGGCAGCAGCAGGAGAACCGTGAGTCGTTCCTGATCTTGTTTTGACTTCTATAAAAACAAGAACAGCTCCATCTCTTGCTATAATATCAATTTCGCCCAATTTACACCGATAGTTTTGGATGAGAATTTTGTAGCCGTTTTTTTTAAGATACTTGGCAGCTGATCGTTCACCGCTTTTCCCTAAACGCTGCCGACTGCTTAACATGTTCTTTTACCCCCCTGAAGGTTTTGCGATGAATCGGACAGATCCCGTTTTCTTCAATGGCCAGTCGGTGTTCCCGTGTAGGGTAACCTTTGTTTTTTAGGAAATTATAAGCTGGAAAATGCTGATGAAGGTCGACCATTATACGGTCTCGTGCAACTTTTGCGAGGATGCTGGCAGCTGCAATGGAGCCACTTTTTGATTCTCCTTTCACTAATGGTGCTTGTGCGGTGAGGAGGGGAATAGAAAATTTGCCATCAACAAGAATAAAATCAGGAAAAGAGCCTGGCAGGTTTTCCACAGCGCGTTTCATTGCCAGCAGTGAAGCCTGAAGTATATTGATCTCGTCGATCTTCTGTTCGGAAACGATACCAATACCGCAGGATGCACCTATTTCTAGAAGGAGATCGCGCAATTCAAGTCTTTTGCGGTGTGTTATAGTTTTTGAATCAACGAAAAGAGAATGGTCACTATCGGTGGGGAGAATCGCACACGCGGCTACAACAGGTCCTGCAAGTGGACCGCGTCCAGCTTCATCACAGCCAGCTACGCGCAAGAATCCTTTTGAATAGAGGAATCGCTCTAGATAAGAGTTGTCCTCGTTACCACAAAGCTCGGGGAGAGTGATGTTCATCATCAAGGCAGTATCGTTTGTCTGCCAGGAATCGGTTCTGACTTCAGGTCAGGCCTGTAGTCAGAACCGAGATGGTAATTTGATTGAGTGGTTTAGCGCAGTCCGCGTTCGCGGATACGTGCAGCTTTACCAGTCAGGTTGCGCAAGTAGTAGAGACGTGACCGGCGTACACGACCTCTTGTCACCACTTCAATTTTCTCAATACGTGGGTTGTGATAAGCAAAAGTTTTCTCAACGCCAACACCGTGAGAAATTTTCCGTACGGTATAAGAGGCATCCATGGTGCCTTTCTTTCGCTTAATAACCACGCCCTGAAACATCTGGACCCGCTCTTTTCCACCTTCAATGATACGGATGTGTACTTTTACGGTATCACCGGGGCGAAAGTCCGGGTGGTCTTGGCGCATTTGCTCTTGGTTGATTCTTTCAATAATTGTGCTCATAGCGTCTTCTATAGGTTGAAGTACATTGAGTGCCTAATAAATTATTTAAATGGAAAAAATAATTTCAATTAGGTACTTATCCCGTTTGTCGGGATTAGGATTAAATCCTGTTGTTAAGTTAATACGATTGTTTAATAATTACCTTCTATAATCTCAGGACCCGAGCAGTCTGTCAATAATGATTGACGCAGCTGAACGAACCGAGAGATGATTGTAATTCGTGCCTCCCTTTATCGGAGGGAGGGTTACATCTGTTACTTGTAGTATCTCAGGAGCCAAACCATGGGCCGTACCAAAAAGCAGTAGAACCGGCTCTCCTTTAGTTATTTTCTGTCCAAGGTCCTGATAACTAACACTGTTTTCACGTAATAAAGCACTGGTTGCAACGACCAATGGCCGTTTGCCATACTGCTTAGTGAGAGTATCAATAACCTCATCCAGCGAATTAGTAAGTTGCACCATACTCAGTGCGTCTTTCCGGGCGGGATTGTATGTTGACCCGTGTCCCGTCTGCCAGTGAGCTAACAACTCCCTGACCAATTGCTGTTGATCTTCATAGGGAGTGGATATGAAATAGCGAGAAATGCCATAGGTTCTAGCTGTTCGCGCTATATCGTGTATATCAAGATTCGTTACGGCCGAACCAATTACATCGCCTATTTTGTTCACCACTGGATGATGTATAAGGGCGATATTTAAAGTAGTCATACCCTGATACGTCATTTTATTCCTGATTGCACTGATTTTTTTTTACATCCTCAAAGAGGTTGTGCTTGTGTAGCAGGGCTAACTCACCAGCAGTGAAATTGACCTTTCGTATTAAATCTGGACGCCTTTCCAGAGTCCGTTTAACTGAGGTAATAAATCGATACACCTCAATTCTTTCATGGTTGCCAGACAGCAGTTCTTCTGGCACCAATTTCCCATTGAAGTCCCGCGGCCTAGTGTATTGCGGGTGCTTCAATAAGTTTCTGCTGAATGTATCTTTTGCCGCAGAATCAGCACAACCAAGCACACCAGGCAGTAAACGGGTGATTGAATCAATGACGACCATAGCAGCTAGTTCGCCACCAGTAAGGATAAAATCTCCAATTGAGATTTCATCATCTACGTAATCGGCGCGAAATCTCTCATCGACACCTTCGTATCGCCCACACACTAGAACTAGATGTTCACCTTGGGCTAGTTCCTCAGCTACCGCCTGATCATAATTGCGGCCTTGTGGGCTCAGCAGGACAATTCTTGCTGCTTTCCCAATTTTTTTTCTACTTTCAACCGCAGCTGCCAAAGGTTCAGGCTTCATCACCATTCCCTCACCACCACCAAAAGGGCGGTCATCGGTCATCGAATGGGGACCGGCTGCGAAAAATCTTAAATCAATTATATTTGTACTGATCTGTCCATTTAAACGTGCCCTGCGGATTATCCCCTCTTTAAGAGGTGATTCGAGAAGGTCAGGAAATATTGTTAAAATGTCAAAGATCATTCAGGGGCTTCGTTAACATTTAGTCGCCAGAATCATTTTGAAGGTCAAGCAGCCCAGGCGGCGGATTTACAATCAGTTCTTCGGCTGATTCTTCCACAATTATGTTTTTTGTAATCGGAATGAGGAATTCCTCTTGCCCCGATTTAACAACCATAACATCTTGGGCACCATTATTGAAAAGGCTCTCTACTTTCCCAATGGTTCGACCGTTCTGATCCGAGACTAATTTACCTTCATATTGGTACCAGTAGAACTCGTCTTCAGCAGTTTCAGGAAGAAGGTTTTTGTCTATAAGGACTCCCATTCCTTCGATCTTCTCTGCCTGATCTCGACTTGTAACTGTCTCAAGTTGCACTATAACCGTTTTTCCCTGGATTCTGAATTTTTCAATTTTCAGTGCTGAAGAGAGTTGTCCGGCGCTATTGACCAGAATAACCTCTTTGTACCCACTGAAATTTTCAGGTTGTCCAGAAAAGGAAAATACCTTTACCTCACCTCGCAAGCCGCGTGCCTTGGTAATTTTTCCCAAGAGTACGTACTGCTCAGTGGAGTAATTAAAATCGTCGGCCATTACAACGAGTAGCTACTCAACAATCTCAAGTCGTGATCGTTTGTCATCTTTTGCGGCGGTTGCAGCCAGTATTGACCGAAGTGCCCTGGCTGTTCTTCCCTGCTTGCCAATAACTTTGCCTAAGTCCTCCGGTGCAACAGCAAGTTCAAGAGTCACATTGTTGTCTTCATCGGTTCGTGTGACTTTGACAGCATCCGGCTGATCAACCAGAGACCTGGCGATAACGGCTATAAGTTCTTCCATTACTATTGAGCAACAGAGGAAGTTTTCTTGATCAGGCTCTTGACAGTTGTCGTAGGCAGAGCACCGCGACCCAGCCATTCCTGCAGCTTATCGTTGTTGATATTGATAACAGCAGGGTCCTTGAGTGGATCATAAGTTCCAATTATATCAAGAAATTTGCCATCGCGTTTGCTTTCACTGTCGGCAACAATAATACGATAGAAAGGTTTTTTCTTTCTGCCAAATCGGGTCAATCGAATACGTACAGCCATTCCGGTATATCCTCCGGTTAATTGTGTGAGTTATTGCACTGATCCTTTGGAAAATACGATTTCCAAAGGCATTATCTTCTTTTCATGCCTTTCGGCATCTTTCTTCGTTTCACTCCGGCAATTGCTCCCGGTTTACCACGAAATTTCTTCATCATCTTCAACATTTCCGAGTAACTTTTCAGAACTCTGTTGACATCACCAATCTGCGTACCAGAACCGGCTGCAATGCGTTTCCTGCGGCTGGTATTGATGATCTTATGATTAATTCTTTCTTTTTTGGTCATGGAACGAATTATAGCTTCCGTTTTAACCAGCTCTTTTTCATCAGGTTTCGGGGCATCTTTTAGCTGTTTTAGCTTGTTGATACCGGGAACCATATCCATGATTTGTTCGAGGGAACCCATTTTCTTGATCTGTTGGATCTGTTCAAGAAAATCCTCCAAAGTGAATTGGTTTTTCCTTAATTTATCGGCAAGCTTATCGGCTTCTTTTTTGTCGACAACCGCCTCAGCTTTCTCGATTAAACTGAGAATGTCGCCCATGCCGAGAATTCTGGAGGCCACCCTTTCAGGATGAAAGACCTCAAGATCATCAAGCCCTTCACCAACACCGACAAACTTAATCGGTTTACCAGTGATGTCTTTAATTGAAAGTGCTGCACCACCTCGAGCATCACCTTCCATCTTTGTAAGGACGATGCCGGATATTTCAAGATCTTGGTTAAACTTATCCGCAACTGTTACAGCGTCCTGGCCAGTCATGGCGTCGGCGACAAAGAGGACTTCCGAAAGGGGGATTGCTGTCTGAATTTCCCGCAGTTCGCCCATCAGGGTTTCGTCAACATGTAGGCGCCCAGCGGTATCAATGATCAGTGTGTCATAACCATGAACCCCGGCCTCATTCAACGCCTTACGGCAAAGATCGACCGGTTTTATATCGGGACTGGACGGATGAACTGGGACGTCGAGTCTTGAACCGAGTACCTGAAGTTGTTCGATGGCTGCAGGGCGATAGATATCTGCCGGAACAAGATATGGCTTTCGTCCTTTACTTTTTAGTAATTTGGCAAGTTTTCCAGAGGTGGTTGTCTTACCTGATCCTTGAAGACCCGCCATCATTATGACTACAGGCTGTCTACCATCCAAGTCAATCTGTTCAGTATCCCCACCGAGGAGGGTTACCAGTTCCTCGTGGACAATCTTGATTATTTGCTGTCCTGGTGAGAGACTTTTGGATACTTCACGGCCAATTGCTTTTTCAGTGACTGTTGCAACAAATTTTTTAGCTACTTTGAAGTTGACATCGGCTTCCAGAAGAGCAGTGCGTACCTCGTGCATTGCTTCATCGATATTCTCTTCAGAGAGTTTGCCGTGGCCCCGGAGTTTTTTAAATACTCCTTCCAGCCTGTCTGTTAAATTTTCAAACATAGTTTATTATTGCAGTTAATTAGCGTAGATAACCTTTTTTAGTACCCCTTGTGGGAGTAGTTCCTTAATAAAATGTTCTTTTATCAACAAAAAACCACTAAAACGCAAAAATGCTTAGTGCGTATCACCGATTCACTTCAAAAAAGAGAAAGGTCGGTGGATTTAAGATCAAAAGAGAAGAAAAATACTTTGTATTTAAATGGATGTCAAGAAAGGAACGAGTGATAGCTTAAAAAATGGCTCACTATTTTATCAATTCTACCATCTGTGCATAATCTTGTCGCTAAATAGTTCTCGACTTAAAACCATATATAGGTAGGTAAAAGAGGATAGATGGCCAGAAAAACAAAACCAGGGCGACCCAGAAATACTTTGCACTTTGATTGTTAAATTGTCGGGAAAAGATATCTCGTAAGACAAGGAATATCAGGCCTATGTTAATAATTAGTCCCAATAAGCTCATTGGAATAAGAAGATTGAACTGACGTAGCTGGGGAAAGTAAACCAGTGAGGCTATGAGACTGCCTGCGAAGATTATTGCAAATAATGAGTAGATTTTTTCAAATATGTTCATGCTAATTTATAAGGTGGAAGTATTCAGTTAAAACCAAATCCAGGTAATAAAGAAATTACAATGGCCAGTTTTGGGGAGATGTTACAGTACGATATTTGTTTTACCAGGTCAATTGGTGCAACTAAAATATATCAAACGGGGGCAAAAACCTGCCTGTTGACTTTGCCTTGTCCTGTTAAAGAAGGTGTCATATGTTTTTAATATTGTCATTATAATTCACGAGGACACCTATGAATGAAAAATTAGAATGCAGGCTTGAAGAACACCGGATTACCTCTGAACCCTTTTTCCTCCCACAGGCAAACGAAATTGACATAGGATTGGCTGCAAGTGCTAACCGGCTCCCTCTATTACTAAAAGGACCCACGGGTTGCGGTAAAACAAGGTTTATGCAGTATTTAGCCTGGCGACTGGGGAGCCCGCTCATCACTGTTTCCTGCCATGATGATCTTTCTACTTCAGATCTTGTCGGAAGATATCTAGTTAAAAAAAATGAGGCGTTCTGGCAGGATGGTCCTCTTACCCTAGCTGTACGAGCTGGGGCCATTTGCTATCTGGATGAGATCGTTGAAGCGAGAAAAGATACTACTGTAGTTATACATCCGCTGACAGATGACAGACGTGAATTACCAGTGGAAAAACTCGGTAAACTTTATTCAGCTCCTCCTGAGTTTATGCTGGCCGTTTCCTATAATCCCGGATACCAGAGTGTATTGAAAGACTTAAAACCTTCAACTCGTCAGCGATTTGTTTCACTCAGTTTTGACTATCCACCAGCCGAATTGGAAGAAAAGATTGTAATTACGGAGAGTGGAGCTGATAAAAATATGGCAGTCAGGATGGTAAAGCTGGCCACCATGACCAGGAGCCTTAAAGAGTCCGGGCTTGCCGAAGGTGCTTCAACTCGATTGATTATTCAGACGGTCAGGTTAATTAATTCCGGGATCGATACAATTAGCGCCTGCAGGGCAGGAATGCTTGAGAGCCTGACTGATGATCCCGAACTTCTGGCAGCCATGGACGAGATGCTCTTTTCCCTCTTCTAACAGAATCTATGGAACTCTCCGAATACAAAAAGAGATTTTATACCACTGTCTCTCCATCCAGACCCAATAGCTGGGAAGTTGACGATATCTTTGAACTGCTCGCAGAGCAGGACGAGGCGACCATGGAGGCGTTATTAAGCCATGTCGGTGCTATCTGGCCAGTTAGTCATAGCCTCTGCTTCTCATATCTGACTCAGGGAGTAAAGGCATTGGATCTGTTTTCCGATCGCTTGCTGGGTGAATGGGTTCGAGAGATACTGGGCTATTATGAAAGGAAGGGATTGCTTGGTGCGCGCAAGTTTATGGCTGACGTTGACGGGGCATTTCTTGGACCGATGCGGGGAGAATCCGGGGTGGTATTTGAGGAAATATCAGCGAGAATGGTCCATTATATTCGCGGTATTTCCGGACGCTCTTTTAATTACTCTGTTTCAGAGTTGCCGTCCACTGATACCAGTACAATTTTTCTTCCTTGCGCTCTTGATACATTTCCCGGCAAACAAGATAATATATTTTTTTATAAACTCATTGTTAGCCTGCAATGGGGGCATGTTCAATCTGGGATTTTTTCTGATGTTCTGAGTCCTGACGGTGGTATTAAGGATATTTTCTCGCAATATCCTGACAAGCACTTGTCTGCTGATCTTTTTTCAGTGCTTCAGTTTGTTAAAACATTTCGATGTCTTGAGCTGGAGTTGCCAGGGCTTGCTCGTCGGAGTAAGGAACTTTGTGTCAAGCTTATAAAGCAAATTGTGCCAAATGGAGCAGAAAAAGATCAAGCTCTTGCACTTCAGCAATTCCTAATACACTTCCTCATGATTGATAACAATAATGACGCCACGATTCTATGGGCAAACAATACCGGTTGTGAGAAGATTGATGCCCCTGAGAATATGGTAGTTTTAGATGAATTGCCTAAGTTTTATAGTGCAATTTCTCAATTGCCCGGATCGTACACTCTTGGGTCTGCTGACTTACTACTTGGTGAGTTTGATTTTGCAAGAGCAGGGGAAACTATCAGGTTGCGGCGGGAGAAAAACGAAGGGAATTTTGTTGCCATGCTTGCCGGCTTTTTGCAGCAACAAGGTGCCTTTCAAAATGAAGAGAGTGAAGGGAGCAATGTTCAAAAAAAATTAGAGGAAAACCTTCTGCTCCTTTTTAAAGATCAGGAAGACCAGAAAAGCGGAAGTGGAAAGGATGCCATACTAATTGACAATGAAGGGATTGAGCTTCCGTTGGAGATTGCTGCTCTGATCAAGGAAATCGAAGATGACTTAGGTCGTATACCAGAAGCCTATGTTCAGGCCGCAGCAGGGCAGGCCGGGGGTGGTATCAACAGACAGGAATATAATAATCAGGAAGAAGATGCCATAGGCATCCCCACTAATGTCCATCCGTATGATGAGTGGGATTACCGAAGGGCTGGTTACCGTACTGATTGGTGTTTTTTGTCGGAAAAATCCCTTCATCCAGTTCGATCTGGTTTTGTAGCAGGTACACTTGAAAAATACCAACCGCAACTCAATAAACTTCGTCGTCAGTTTGAAATGTTGCGGACCAGTCATCGATTTGTTCGGAGGCGTCGTGATGGGGATGATATCGATCTGGATGCCCTTATCGAAGCATTGGGTGATACCCGGGCCGGTCTTTCCCCCTCAGATCGTCTCTTTGTTCAACTCTTACGGGATGAGAGAGATATTGCTGCAATGTTTCTTGTGGATATGTCTAACTCAACCGAAGGTTGGGTCGGGGTAGCTATAAAGGAGGCACTCGTTCTTATTGCTGAGGCGCTTGAGGTGGTCGGGGATAGATATGGAATATATGGTTTTTCAGGAATGAGGCGTTCAAGGAGTGAAGTCTTTCATATCAAACATCTTGATGAAAAGTATGGCCCTGAAGTTCAGGGGAGAATTGCTGCCATAGGACCGAAGGAATATACTCGTATGGGGCCGCCGATACGCCATTTGACGAGAAAACTTCAAGATACAGAGAGCAATATTCGTCTGCTGGTGGTGATTTCCGATGGAAAACCTGAAGATTACGACGACTACAAAGGGCAATATGCTATTGAAGACACAAGGAAAGCGCTTCTGGAGGCTCGGGGGAGCGGGGTGTATTCCTTTTGTATAACAATCGATAAATCCGCACATGATTACCTGGCGCATATGTTCGGTAGAGGAAACTATATATTTGTAGATGAAGTGCTTTCTCTACCTGCGAAGATGGCAGAGATGTATCGATTACTCACCAGTTGATGAGTTCTCTGTATATAGTCTATGTATAAGAAATATATATATGATTGTTTTTTGGTATGCCTGGTTGTTTTTAGCCAAAACGTTTGCTGGCGTACTAGCTAAAGTGCTTGGTTGTGATAATGCCGAAATTGGTCTTTTAAAAAACCGCATCAAACATGAACTTTCTGTCACTGGAGAAACCCCGTTTTTACTACGGATTGCAGGTAATTCCGTCTCATCTCTGATGATAATTCAGTAATAATTATCATTCTTTTTTAAATGTCTCATGGAAGGCAGAAACGTGTCAAATTGGTTGTAGATTAACGCCCAGCACTAAAAGATAGTGATGCATGGTTCTGTTTTGTCGTATATTTTCCTATTTTTAGGCCATCCTTACAAATGAATGACGAATGTGCATCGTTAGACCTTTTTTACTTGAGTAATACTTGCTTATTTGATAAATAAAATTGATAAACCAAAAGGTCTGTTACTGTTTTTGTAGTTTTAATCTTAAATATGAGCGTATCATTTGGTCGTGATTACTTACGTAGCCCACTAAATTTTACTAAAAAGGAGGTACTAACAAGGAGCGGAGGTGAAAGATGAATTCGCAATGCATTTTGTTTCATTCAATTACTCGTGCAAGAAATAAATGTTTGTAAAATTAAACGTTGGGCTGATGTAAGAACGAGTAATTGCCAATGCCATTATCACTATTTCAATAAGGAGATACAGATGTCGCAACAGAATCAATCAGTTCCGACTCAAGCTTGGGTAACAGTTTTTGCCGGAATGTCAATAAACCTCTGTCTTGGTATTTTATATGCCTGGAGTATCTGGAAGTCTGCCCTCGTAAATGTAGATATGGCTGGTCAAACTATGACCGGAATCAATGCGGGCTGGACCTATCTCAACAATGCCCAAGCGGCAACCCCATTTTCCATTTGTGTAATTACTTTTGCTCTCTTGATGATTCCTGGTGGTCGTATTCAGGATAGAATCAGCCCAAGATTTGGCGCCACATTGGGTGGGCTTCTTCTGGCTGGAGGCTGTATTTTAGCAGGAGTTATGAAAAGTTATACCGGTATAATTATCGGTTTTGGTCTCATGGGCGGAATGGGGATGGGCATCGGCTATGCTGCCCCAACACCTGCTGCTCTAAAATGGTTTGGACCACATAAGCGTGGTTTAATTGCCGGAATCGTGGTTGGTGGTTACGGTGGTGCTGCCCTGTATATTGGTGGTTTAGGGCAATGGCTCATTAATCAGTACGGTATTTCCGGTAGCTTTATCGGTCTTGGCTGTTTCTTTGCTGCGGTTGTTGTTATTGCAGGATCGATGTTGAAATCCCCACCTGAGGGATATGTAGCTCCAACAATTGCTGGAGCAGGTGTTGCCACAGCCGGTTCAACAGTCACCAACTGGGAACCTGCAGATGTCGTTAAAACCTGGCAGTTTTATGCCCTGGTTGTCATGTTTATTCTCACCACTCAGTCCGGTTTGTTGATTATTGGTAATGCTAAAGGACTCATGGTATCCGCAGCCAAAAACATGCCTTTCTTTGCAGCGAATGCCTGGATTCTTGTTTCTTTTGGTGGTCTTGTCAATGCTGCTGGCCGTGTCGGTACCGGTTTCTACTCTGATAAAATCGGCCGTCTCAATGCCTATTGTCTTAACTGTGGTGTATCTGCACTTTGTCTTTTCTCTTTGCCATATATTATTGGTACGCAAAGTGTTGGCCTGCTTTTTCTGGCAGTTGGTATTGCTTATTGGCAGTATGGTGGTGGTCTTGCGCTTATGCCTTCTTTTGCTGCAGATTTCTTCGGACCGAAAAATCTCGGTATGAACTATGGTCTGATCTTTATCGGTTGGGGCCTTGGTGTTTTCGTTACCAGGCTTGCTGGTACAATTCAGGATATTACCGGTAGCCTAAATTATGCGTTCTATCTCTCCGGTGCACTTTTGGTGGCTGGAGTTATTCTTGCTCAGATGACTAAGCGACCCCAGCACGTAGATGAAGTGAGTGGGCAAGAGGCGGCTGCTTAAGTTAGTTTTCTAAGACAGGTTAGTTTTCTAAGACAGTTCAGATTGGGCTTAACAGAGCTTTAGGGCCCAATCTGTAAATCGCACAAAGACATTTCAAGGAGTGTTTTTTATGAGTGAAGAAACTAAGTCAGTTGAAACTTCGGAAGCGGAAATTGCTGTTCATTGGAAAGAAGAAGCATTATATCACCCATCATCTAAATTTATCGGTCAGGCAAATCTTAGCGACCCGGCCATCTTTGAACGTTTTAGTTTAGACAATTTCCCCGATTGCTATACGGAGTTTGCAGAGTTGTTGACCTGGGATAAGTATTGGGATGAAGTTCTTGATACCAGTGATGCACCCTGTTGGAAATGGTTCAAGGGTGGCAAGCTGAATGCCAGCTACAACTGTATTGATAGGCATTTAGCAGAAAATAAGAATAAAACAGCTATTCATTTTGTTCCCGAGCTGGAAGAAGAACGTGTTGATCACATCACCTATCAAGAACTCTATGTTCGAGTTAATGAGTTTGCAGCTCTCTTAAGAGATTCTGCTGGCTTGAAGAGAGGTGACAGGGTCACGATCCATATGCCAATGTCAGCAGAACTGCCTATCACCATGTTGGCTTGTGCAAGGCTAGGGGTTATCCATTCTGTTGTTTTTGGTGGCTTTTCAGCTAGTGCTTGTGCAGACAGAGTTGTTGATTCACAAAGCCGCGTTCTTATAACCATGGATGCCTATTACCGTGGTGGTAAGCTCTTAAACCATAAAACTGTTGATGACGAAGCTTGTGAACTGGCGGCAAAAGATGGTCAAAAGGTTGATAAGCTCCTCATCTGGCAGCGCTATCCAGGCAAGATGTCTTCAGAGTCCGCTCTTGTTGAAGGTCGTGATGTCATAGTCAATGATGAATTGAAAAAGTATTATGGTGCGCGGGTTGAGCCCGAGCAAATGCTGTCCGAAGACCCGCTCTTTTTGATGTATACCAGTGGTACAACTGGTAAACCAAAAGGTGCCTGCCATAGTACTGGTGGTTATCTTTCTTATGTAACGGCAATGTCTAAGTACATTCAGGATATTCATCCCGAGGATGTGTATTGGTGTATGGCAGATATTGGCTGGATTACCGGTCACTCTTTTATTGTATATGGACCATTGGCGCTTTGCGCCTCCTCGGTAATCTTCGAAGGAGTACCAACATATCCGGATGCTGGACGATCCTGGAGGATCGCTCAGGAACTCGATGTTAATATTTTCCATACTGCACCAACTGCGATCCGTGCCCTGAGGAAAATAGGACCGGATGAACCTGCCAAGTATAATTATAATTTCAAGCATATGACCACCGTTGGTGAGCCAATTGAGCCTGAAGTATGGAAATGGTACGAGAGGGAAGTTGGTAAAGGAAAGGCGGTCATCGTTGATACTTACTGGCAGACAGAGACTGGTGGTTTCCTCTGTTCCACAGTGCCTGGCATTGCACCAATGAAGCCTGGTAGTGCCGGACCTGGTGTTCCTGGTATCCATCCAATCGTTTTTGATGAAGACGGTCTTGAGATCCCTGCTGGTGCTGGAAAGGCTGGCAATATCTGTATTCAGAATCCATGGCCGGGTTGCTTCATGACTATCTGGGGAGACAGGCAGAGATTTGTTGATACCTACTTCGGTATGTATAACAAAAATCCGGACAGCAAGGACTGGAAGGATTGGCCATATCTGACTGGTGATGCGGCAGTTGTGGATGCCGATGGTTATGTTCGTATTCTTGGACGCATTGATGATGTTATTAACGTTTCCGGTCATCGTCTCGGTACCAAGGAAATTGAATCGGTATGTTTGACTGTTAGTGAGGTAGCCGAAGCTGCAGTTGTTCCGGTTAATCACGAGATAAAGGGCAAGGAGCCCGAAGTCTATGTGTCGCTTAAACCGGGCATTGAGGCAACACCGGAAATTCAGCAGAAAATTGCTGATGCGATCACCTTCCAGATTGGTAAAATTGCCAAATGTAGAAATGTCTGGATAGTGCCCGATATGCCAAAAACCCGATCAGGCAAGATCATGAGAAGGGTTCTCGGTGCGATTTCGAACAAAGGGGATGTCGGCAACGTTATGACGCTTGCAAATCCAGAAATTGTTGAAGAGATCCAGAAAATGGTAGGCTAGTAGTACTGTACTTAACGTAGCATCTACAACCATCCACCTGTAGTTGCATGATGGCGGGAGTCGGAGTGACTCCCGCCATTTTTTTTGGTAATCTTGGAACTTTTACGGTAAAGTGGCTAAATCGTTTTATTAACTGTCCGTAAAAAGGGGAATTATGTCACCGGATTTCAATCTACCGTATCTTGTTAACTATTCTCAACCTGTCCTTGAAGATATTATTATTTTCTGTATTGCAATGCTTACAGCAATAATGGTCAGTGCCGAAGGGCAGGCATTTGCTGCCACCTTTCTCGGAGACTCAAGAGTAGGTGCCAAGGATCGTTTGCATTTTAATGTCTTTATGCACATGAGTATTCTGGGCACACTGAGCTTTTTTATTGCCGGATTTGGTTGGGCAAAGGAAATAGATATAAATACGAACAACTTCAAGAAATTTCCTCGACTATTTCTCGTGTTAAGTAGACTGTCTGGTCCTGTGGCGAATCTTCTTATGGCCAACATTGCAGCAAGTCTTGCTTGGATTATCGGTAATTTTGATTTTGAGGATAAGGTTTTTTCTGCAATCGTTGTTGTCAACATTACCATGGCCGTCTACGGCTTGATTGTGGTGGCCCCGCTGCCTGGCTCTGCTTTTCTTTTTGCTCTTTTGCCTAATGGCTTGTTTTTTGAGAGAGTAAAGAAAGTTGTATGTATGTTTGGTCCCTATCTTATAATAGGTTCGTTTCTGTTGATCAGGCTGAGCGGGTGGGAAGGAGTAAGCTCATTCTTTAATCCAATTGTAGCCACAATAACTACTTTTATGCTGGATTTTTAGCTCCTTGCTCCTTCTTTTTGAAAGAAGGAGGCTGGGTCGTCATTATTGGTACTGTCTTCGTTTTTTAGGCAAGTTCATTAAAGCGACAACTTAAAACCAGGTCTCCGTCTTCGTAGGTGGTCTTTACTTTGTATGGTAGGGTTTTGAAAAGTTTTATCATAGCTTTATTGGTCGGGAAGGTGTAGGCAACTAACCCACCAATACCGTTTTCTCTAGCGACCGCTGCAAGTTTTTTTAGAAAAAAGGTTCCAAGTCTTTTACCCTGATATTCTTCGCTCACAGAAAATGCAACCTCGGCTAGATTATCTCTCTCCAACTTCATGCATTCGGCAACAGCTACCACCGTGCCAAAACCAAATTCTCCAACTACTGCCACAAGTGTCAGGTCATTGACGTAATCAGTCTGGGACCGATTTTCGATCTCAGTCCTGGCGAAAATAGTTTTTTGACAGAAAAACCTCGTTAGCACATCCTCCTTTGGCAGGCTATAGTAATGTTCCTGGATCCGACGTTCGTCAACCGGTTTCGAAGGACGTATGGTGACTGTTTTACCATTGATCTTGAGCGTTTCTTCCATTCTGATCGGATAAACTGCTTTAGCTGCTTCTCCAAGACTTCTTTCAGCACCTATGAAACCACGTTCCTTGGCTGCTTCGAAAAGTTCCTCTCGGAACTTAGGGTGCGCGATACTGATCATCGCAATAACACGCTCTTGGATGCTTTTGCCGAACAGGTTGACTGAACCATATTCAGAAACAACGTAATGGACATCGCCTCGGGGCACGACAACCACATATTCTCCGAGGTGTGGGACAATGTTTGATTTGAGTCCTTCCGCTGTTTCGCAGGTGGAGAAAATCATAAGAATGGATTTGCCGCCGGGAGATCTCTTGGCGCCCCTTACAAAGTCTGGGATACCGGAAACCCCAGCAAATCTTGTGGCTGCAGAGGCTTCAGCGGACACCTGCCCTGTGAGGTCCATCATACGGGCCACATTCATTGAAACCATTCGGTTGTGTTGTGAAATGACGAAAGGATCATTGACATAGTCGGAAGGGTGGAAATCAATCGCCGGGTTATCGTTGAGAAACTCGTAGAGGTTATGGCTTCCTATTGCCATTGAGGCCACCATCTTTCCCTCGTTGATACCCTTTTTCTTATTATTGATGTTTCCTGTGGCGTATAAATGCATGATGTCATCCGTTAGAAACTGGGAATGAACACCAAGATCATTTTTGTTTGAAAGAGCATAAACTGTTGCCTGAGAGGCTGCGTCAAGACCGATTTGCAGAGTAGATCCGTCTTCGATCAAACGAGCGATGTGCCCGCCGATCTGAGTTGCTGCCTCGGTAAATACCTTGGAAGGTGGTATCGCCAACATTTCTTCTTCATGTTCGACAATAAGGTCTACGTCGTTTACGTGGATGAAACTTTGACCCATGACTCTTGGCATCCGGGGGTTTACCTGTGCAATTACAAAATCAGCGGAACGGGCTGCTGCCATTGTGACATCAACTGAAATACCAAGACTCATCCAACCAAAGTCATCGGCGGGAGAAACCTGAATGAGTGCAACGTTGAGTGGCATTTTCCGGGTTGTGAATAGGCTGGGGACATCAGACATATTCATTGGTGTGATGAATCGGCGTTGTTTAGCAATTGACTCAGATTTAGTTGAGCCAAGATAGATGGAACGAAGATTCAGGTTAGTGTCCTTGGTCTTATCTGCAATGGCTGTAAGGGATGCTGTCTCCCGACCAAGTAAACGAACAATTTCCAGTCCACTGAAATTGTAGGTTGTATTGACGAGTTCCTGGACAAGGACTTGGGGTTCGCCACAACCAGATCCGATAAATACGCGTTGCCCGGAACGAATACGGGCGATTGCTTTGGCAGGGCTAACCAATTTTTCTATATAGGTATCAGCCCAATATTGAGTGTTAGGCATTCTTTGCTCCTTATAATCTTGGTTGGATAGAGCTATAAACTACCAAAAGAGCGAAACATTGTAGCTGGATACTCTCAGGTCTGCGGTTTTTCTGCGCTCGCTTTTTTGGGTAGTCTTTATGAGAAAATTCCAATAGAACAGATGTACATTACTATACAGTAATCTTAGCTCACGTACTATTCAATCACAATCGATTTTCCGTGTTTATACAAGGAATTGATGTTGTCGTGGTGGGGCAGTGGATGGCAATAAAAAAGCGGTACCAGAAAGAATTTACTTTCTGGTACCGCCTCTCAGGTTCGAGAAATCACTCATTGGCGTTGTGGTGCAGCTTGAACTAATCGATTATGCGACATGTTATATGCAGGCCTTATGTCTTGAGCCTACGAAAGTAGAACTGGAGTCTGGTTTTTGGTTTTTGCCGACATCATCGACAGCTGAAGTAAGTATCCGCCTTTGTTGATTAGTTTCCGATCCGTATTGTAACTGGGCTTAGTTAGTTGCTCCAGCAGTCTGTGCTTCAGGGGCTGGCTTTGGCTCGATCCAAGGCTTACCAACAGGGAGCACATTGCGTCCAAAAACTTGCATGAAGATAACATGAGCCATCATGTACCAGGCATTCAAGGCACAAAGGATAAGGACATATGCGGCAACCTTGGTCATAGCTGGATAACCGAAGTGAGCCAGATCAAGCAGGATGAATCCTGCTAGCAGCAGAGTAAACGTAGAAGCCATGGCACCGTGAATTCTCATGGCACCGACCCACATAATAGCTGTGTAAAGAGTCCAGACGACTAAAAAGTAACCAACGTCAGTTCCGCTTGACTTATAGATGTCATACTTGTTGAAAAGAAGGATAATGCAGAGTGCAATCCAGAATGCACCGTAGGATACAAATGCGCTGTAACCGAAGTTGTTTCCAACTTTAAACTCCTGCAGTCCGGCCATGAGCTGTGCGGCTCCGCCGAAAATAATACCGCAGGCGATGACTGGACCAAGTCCGCACAGTCCAAGATTGTGAAATTGAAGAATAAGGGTTGTGAGACCGAATCCTGCTAATCCAACTACTGCCGGGTTTCCCATTGGGGGCGCTGCGTTTGCCATGTTGTTCTCCTTCGTGCAAAATGTTGAGTATTGATAAAACCTCTTGCCTCTTGTAAGACAAACACAATAAAGCAAACACTATGCCAATCAGTTGATTATGAAAAAAACATTTGATATTAGGCTATTACGGGTCTTCTGTGAAGGTCTGAGGGGTACAACTAAAGTTGTGGGAATTGGGTCTGTAGTTCTTTTGAGTGTTGGTTTGGTGTTTTCAGAGCAGAACAACTTTGGTTGTTAGTACAACCAAAGTTGTAGGGGTGCTTTTGTTTAGTCTCTTACAGATTCTTTAGCCGTTTGCTAAGGGCCTGTTGGGAAATGCCGAGCAAGGATGCAGCTGTAGATTGATTGTTTCCAGCTCTATGCATTGCTTCCTCTACAAGCATACGGGTTGCTTGCTTTATTGTAGGCAAAGGATCTGCAAAGGTGATTGGGATACCTTCGTTTGGGTTACTTGTATGGTGCTTAACCTCGTCTTGTTGTGCTCTGGAAATGTGGTTTCGGAAGACGTTAAGAGAAAGAATTCCATTATTGTTTTGGGCTATGGCGTCAAAGATCATGGCTTGCAGTTCGCGAATATTGCCAGGAAAATTGTAAGTCTCCAGTAACACAATCATTTCTTCGGGGATCCTCGGTTTCTTTTTTTCCAAGGTCTCTGCTGCGCATTGAACGAAATGGTCTACAAGCAAGGAAAGATCTTCTTTACGTTCTCTAAGTGGTGGCAGAATGATACGGTGGGTGCGCAGTCGATAGTGAAGGTCTTGGCGAAAGAGTTCTTTTTGTTGTAGGTCCCAGAGGTCGACGTGGGTTGAGGCGATGATACGGGCACTGCTCGTTCGATTAGTGTCTTGGCCAAGTGGCATGTATTCCTTCTCCTGCAAAAGGCGCAGGAGTTTGATTTGGGAGCTGGGACTCAGGTCGCCAATTTCATCGAGAAAGAGGGTGCCGTTTGCGGCTCTTTCGATTAGGCCTAGGCGGTCAGAATCTGCACCGGTAAAGGCGCCTTTGACATGGCCGAAAAGGGTGTCGGAGAAAACGTTGTCATCGAGCCCTGCCACATTAATCGCGACAAATTCTCCCTCAAAGTCGCTCAAATGATGAATGGCTCTGGCTATCAATTCTTTACCTGTTCCGGTTTCTCCCCTGACAAGAACCGGCTCTTGGGTCTTGGCTGTGGATTCGATGTAATTGAACAACTTTAACATTTTAGGAGAGTTGGTGATAATGTTTTTGAATGCTTCTGGGTGTTTCAGGCTTCCTTCGCGCAATTGCTCCTTTAAAGCCAGGTTCTCCTGATGCAGTTCACCGTATTGCAAGCTTTTTTTGACTGAAGCGATGAGACGATTTTCGTCAACCGGTTTGACGATATAATCAAAGGCGCCTGACTTCATGCATTCGACAGCAGTTTGGGCATCAATGCGTCCAGTAATAATAATGACTGGAATCTGCTGATTCTGGCTGGTTATTTGTTCAAGAATGGACTCTCCATCAACGTGAGGCATGTTCAGGTCCAGTAGAATTACACTCGGTAGTCGCTGTTTTATGATGGCCATGGCTTGCCTGCTGTCCGAACAGGTGAGGACATTGTTCATCCCGGCAAGTTGCAGGGTAGTGTCTATAGAAAGAAGTATGGCCTCTTCATCATCGATCACTAAAATAGGGTCTGCTGGGGATGGTCTCTTGCTCATATCATTCTCCCGATGACTTCGTCAGAGCTATATCGTGGTAGAAGAATTGTTGCTGTTGTTCCTTCGTTTGGTTCGGAGCTAAAGAGCAGCCATCCACCATGATTACGTATTATTGTATCGGAGATGGAGAGCCCAAGTCCAGTTCCGCTGCTGTCGCGTTTGGTTGTAAAAAACGGATCTTTAATACGGGCAAGGACTTCTGGTGTCATTCCCGGGCCAGAGTCACGGACTTCCAGAAATATTTCTTCTGATTCTTCAATGTAGCCGGTGGTTACACGCAGGCTCTGAGAGTTGTCTGTAAGCGCCTGGCAGGCATTGACGACTAAATTAATGACCACCTGGCTTAGTCGATGACTGTTGCCCTGAATGGTAGGAAGATTTTCTGCATAAACAACTTGATAGTCGTTGGTGGCTTTTTTGATTAAGCTTGAAATGAGACCTATTGCTTTTCCTACCACCTGGTTGAGGTTGACTGTCTCTCTAAGGTCAGAAGGCTTGTGCCCGGAAAAATCTTTCAGATCTCCGACGATACGTTTAACTCGTTCAACCCCTTCCTGCGAATAGAGGAGGAGACGAGGCATCCTCTCTCTTAACTGTGGGTAAGCCATGGTACCAACTTCCAGGTCATGGTTCCGTTCATAATGCCTATCGAGAATCGGCTGTACTGCCCACCACAATTTGTCAAAGACCTGGATATTCAACATTACTGAAGAGATCGGATTGTTGATTTCATGGGCTACCCCGGAAACCAATGTCCCGAGCGAGACCATTTTGTCGGTTTGCATGAGCTGTTCTTGCTGCATTTTGGTTTGGGCTTCAATTTTCTTTTTTTCTGTAATGTCTCTAGCTGTCATCAGAAAAGTTGATAATTGATCAGCTGTTTCAAGTTTGGCGAAAGTCGCTTCAACTGTGATCGTTCGCATGTCTTTTAAGATAAAAGTCGTTTCCAGTAAGTAGTCGTCGGGCTGGCCATTTCTAATTTGGACTATCTTCTCGTGAAAAGCCTGTTGTTGCTCTGGTGGTATTATTTCGAGTATCGCCATATCCGTCATTTCTGAGAGCAGGTACCCGCTTATTCTTTTCCACGCAGTATTGGCATAGCTGATATACAGATTGGAGTCGAAAAGCATTATTATTTCTCGGGCAGTCTCTGCCAGTAACCGATATTTATATTCACTTTTCCGCAAAGATTCTTCCATCTCAAGGCGTTGGGCTTCACCAGCTGCACCCTGCCATACGATATACACCGAGAGCATCGCTATGATGGCTAGGATTCCAAGGAAGATAAATGTCATGCGCTCAGTAATTGTAGCGATCTGTGCACGAACGTCTTCAACATACACGCCTGTTCCAATTATCCAGTGCCAGGGTTTGTATTCCTGAACATAAGAAATTTTGGAAAAAATTCTGGTAGCTTCGTCTTGCCATTGCCAGTGGTAGTTGACATAGCCGCCACCGGTCTCTTTTACAGTTTCAAGAAAAGCCTGGAAGAGTTTTTTGCCAGCAGGGTCTTTGGTGTCGGTGACATCTTTGCCTTCAAGGTCAGCACGGTAGGGGTGCATGAGCATTCGAGGGTGGGTATCGTTAATCCAGAAGTAGTCTTTTTTTTCTGGGCCATATCGAAGATTTCTTAAATGTTCCGTAGCCTGCTTTTTTGCATCCTTGGTTGTGATGACATTGTTTTGTGCAAGTTCAGCATAATAACGGATAGAACTCATGGCTGCTTCGCTCAGGGCGTGAATCATCTCCCTTTTTCGATCCATGAGATGAGCCTCAACCTTAGGTAAGATGTATCCGAAGAATGTTCCTATGAATAAAAACATCGAGAGGAGAACCGGCATGAAAATTTTTGCTGGAACCACATTTGGTAAAAAGGATTTTGATGGGCTTTTCATTTCAATCTCAGCTTGTGTTTACAATCGAACGATCAAGAATAATAGCAGAACGATATTCCGCAATGAAATAATGATACAAGTTCAATTTTACTTCCTCCAGATCTTCTCCGAAGAGTTTTTTTGTTAGGAGGAAAATGTTTAAGATACAAGAACATCAATATTACGTGTCGTTAATTGTTGAATCTGAGGTTGCCGTTAATGAGTGTTTTAACTTTCATTGATAAAATAAATTGAAGAAGTCAATAAAGTCAATTTGGAATGGTAAAGATAGAGTAACATTGTTCTGTTTTAGTTACCATGTTTGATTTCAATTGTAAATAAATATATATATAACAGGGCAATAGGCACGTAACAAGGTAATAACGACATCCTTTTTCAATTGCAATAAATGAAAAAGAAATGAAATTGTTTGCTTTTGTTTTAGGTAGCGTAATGTACTGTAAATACGCTATTAAAACTAATAAGTGCTTAGGTTCTCTTTGTGTGTGGTGTAACGATGTTTGATTTATCGCTTGAACTATGATGTTCTATGAAGTATACAGTGCAGTTGAGACTGGTGGATGGACTAAAATTCAGACCAAGAGGAGTTATTATGGGTAAGTTTGATGAGGTGTTTCAAGCGAGTGTAGAAAATCCTGAAAAATTCTGGGAAGAAGCGGCAAAGGATATCACTTGGTATAAAGAACCCGATAAAGTGCTAGACAGCTCTAATGCCCCGTTTTATAAATGGTTTCCTGGCGGGAAAATGAATACCTGTTATAACGCAGTTGATCGCCACGTAGAAAATGGTCGAGCTGATCAAACTGCAATTATCTACGACAGTCCTGTAACGAATACTATTAAAAAGATCACCTATAAAGAATTGCAAACAATGGTGGCGACATTCGCCGGCGGTCTAGCAAGTCTTGGGGTAAAAAAAGGTGATACGGTTGTCATTTATATGCCGATGATTCCTGAAGCAGCGGTCGCCATGCTTGCATGTGCCAGGCTGGGTGCTATACATTCGGTTGTTTTTGGTGGTTTTGCTGCCCATGAACTTGCCGTCAGAATTGATCATGCGCAACCAAAGCTGCTGATCACCGCATCCGGTGCAGTTGAAGGGAAGAAAACACTTGAATATAAGCCACTGGTGGATAGCGCGATTGAGCAATCCGTCCACGAAGTTGAAAAAGTAGTCCTGTTTCAGCGCGATATCGTTAAGTCTGCGATGATTGATGGGCGTGATGTTGATTGGAATGACTTGGTGAGTAAAAGTGAGCCGGTAGGATGTACCGAAGTTGAAGCCACAGATCCACTGTATATCCTTTATACATCCGGTACTACCGGAATGCCTAAAGGGGTGATCAGGGATAACGGTGGCCATGCGGTTGCTCTTTATTGGACCATGAAAAACCTCTATGATATCAACCCCGGTGAAGTTTGGTGGTCAGCCTCTGATGTTGGTTGGGTTGTCGGCCATTCGTACATTGTCTATGCTCCTTTGTTGCAAGGATCGACCACCGTGTTCTATGAAGGGAAACCAGTGGGAACACCTGATGCCGGTGCTTTCTGGCGTGTAATCTCTGAGCATAAAGTAAAAACGCTTTTCACTGCACCAACAGCTTTCCGGGCAATTAAGAAGGAAGATCCGAATGGCGAATTCTTAAAGAAATATGACATTTCCAGCTTTACATGTCTCTATCTCGCCGGTGAGAGAACTGATCCCGATACCCTGCACTGGGCTGAAGATATGATTGGTGTGCCGGTTATCGATCACTGGTGGCAGACGGAAACCGGCTGGGCAATTGTTGGTAATTGTCGTGGGATAGAGGAGCTTCCTGTGAAAGAAGGATCTCCAACCAAGGCCCTGCCTGGCTATGATGTCCGGGTTGTAGATGATGAATGTAATGAATTACCCCGCGGAACAGAGGGGAATATTGTCTGTAAACTTCCGCTGCCCCCAGGAACCCTAACGACTTTGTGGCGCAATGATGAGCGTTATCTCAAGTCTTATATGACTAAATTCCCTGGCTTTTACGAAACCAGTGATGGCGGATACATTGATGAAGACGGCTATGTCTATGTCATGGGACGAATGGATGATGTTATCAATATCGCCGGACATCGCCTGTCAACCGGTGCAATGGAAGAGATTATCTCCAACCATGCTGATGTTGCCGAATGTGCGGTTTTCGGTGCGGATGATCAACTGAAAGGTCAGCTGCCAGTCGGTTTCTTTGTTGTCAAAGCCGGGGTTACCCGCGATGGTAATGAAATAAAAGACGAACTGGTTAAGATGGTTCGTGATTCCATCGGTCCGATTGCCTGTTTCCGTGATGCCCGTCAGGTTCCACGTTTACCGAAGACCAGATCCGGTAAGATCTTGCGTGGTACCATGCGTTCCATCGCCAACAATAAGGATTACAAGGTTCCGTCAACTATTGACGACCCTACGATCCTTGACGAGATTACTGGCACCTTGACCGAGATGGGTTATGTGAAGAAGTAGAAATTCGAATCTGAACCGGCAGTTGCCGTTCCTGGCAGCTGCCTTTTTTTAAACCTTAAGGGGCCGGAGAGACCTCCTGTTCCATTTCCTAGGAAGAGTGTTTATGAAGATCCATGAATACCAGGCAAAAGAGCTATTCCGTAAGTATAAGGTGCCAACTCCGGAAGGTGGTGTAAGCGACACGGTGAAAGGTATCGTAGAAGTTGCTGCTAATCTCGGTCTGCCTGTAGCCGTTAAAGCCCAGATCCATGCTGGTGGTCGGGGTAAGGGTGGGGGAGTAAAAATTGCGAAGACAAGTGAAGAGGTAACATCAGCTGCAGAAGCTATTCTCGGCATGACTCTGGTTACCAAGCAAACGGGTCCTGAGGGGCGTCTCGTTAAGACTGTTCTGGTTGAGAAAGGGGTCGCTATTAAAAAGGAACTCTATCTCTCAATTATTCCAGATCGAAGTACTGCAACCATCACTATCGTTGCGAGCCAGGATGGCGGGATGGATATTGAGGAAGTTGCTGAGAAAACGCCTGAGCGGATAATTAAGGTTCCTGTGAATCCGGTAACTGGCATCCAGGGTTATCATTTGCGGCAGGTTATGTTTGGACTGGAACTCGACAAAGCTTTAATGAAAGAGTTTGGTGCGATCTTGAAAAATCTTTATAACCTTTTTGTCGATTATGACTGTTCTATGGTCGAAATCAACCCTTTGATCGTTACAGAAGATAATGCAGTTGTCGCGCTGGATGCAAAAGTTGACATTGATTCCAATGCTTTATTTAGGCATCCCGATGTCGTGGCAATGCATGACCCTAATGAGGACGACCCAGCCGAAGCCGAGGCAGCAAAATTTAATCTCAATTATATAAACCTCGATGGAAACGTCGGTAATATGGTGAATGGTGCCGGTCTAGCAATGGCAACCATGGATATTATCAAGCAGGCTGGTGCAGATCCGGCAAACTTCCTTGATGTAGGTGGTAGTGCCAATGCTGAGATGGTGGAGAATGGTTTTCGTATTATCCTGAGTGACTCAAAAGTGAAAGGTATTTTGATTAATATCTTTGGTGGCATACTTCGCTGTGATGTTTTGGCTCAGGGTGTTGTTCAGGCGGCTGAGAAAATT
>Ga0070728_10001707_pt1 | contig 31228 bp, 21 predicted proteins | sample tdDd471_FD_66723 | JGI IMG/M metagenome (GOLD analysis project Ga0070728, IMG submission 66723) | Marine sediment microbial communities from the Atlantic coast under amendment with organic carbon and nitrate - tdDd47.1 | ecosystem: Environmental > Aquatic > Marine > Coastal > Sediment | place...
TGGTCTATGGCCTTGCCAACGCGAGAACCATTGCCCGTCAGGTGCAAAAGGGTGTGTGCAACTTCGATATCGTGGAAGTCATGGCCTGCCCCGGCGGTTGTGTGGGCGGCGCGGGACAGCCGGTGGCAAGCGATCCGTCGGTTCGGCAGCAGCGGGCCATGGGACTGCGCAACACCGATAAAATGCTGCAGCTGCATTCCAGTCAGGAAAATCCCATGGTGGCGGATATGTACAAAACGTTTTTGGGAGAGATCGGCGGGCACCGGGCTCATGAGCTGCTGCATACCGCCTATCATCACCGGGAGCGCATTAAGGACGAACGTCTTGCGCTTCTGGCCAGCGGCAACGATCAGGCAATTTCCGTCAAGGTGTGCATCGGCACAAACTGTTACCTCAAGGGATCGCAGGATCTGCTGCATAAACTCATTCGCCATGTAGAGGAAAACGGCCTGAATCACCGGGTCGATGTTGAGGCCACCTTCTGTTTTGAACGTTGCGACAAGGGGCCTGTGGCCTCGGTGAACAATACCATTGTAGAACATGCAACGGTGCAGAATATGATTGCGGCCCTGCAGACCGCATTGCGACAGCAGGAGAATGATCATCATGACTACGCAGGTACAACGGGCGGGACAGGTAGTTTACACCAATAAGGCACGGTGCCGGGATTGTTACCGCTGCCTGCGGGCCTGTCCGGTAAAGGCTATTCAGATTCACGACGGACAGGCCTTTGTGGTGGAGGAACGCTGCATAGGCTGCGGCACCTGTATCCGGGAATGCCCGCAGCAGGCCAAAGCCTATCGCAGCGACCTTGATGTGCTGCGGGAACGCATGGCACAGGGAACTCAGGCGGTGGTAAGCATCGCTCCGGCTTTTGCCGCCGTATTCACCGAAGGGGAGCGCCTGCGGCTCCCCTCGGCCTTGCGTCTTTTGGGATTTTGCTGTGTGTCGGAAACCTCGGTGGGGGCATGGCCGGTGGCCCAGGAATCGGCGCGGTTGTTTGCCGCCCGCAGCAGAGGTCCGGCCATCTGCACTGCCTGTCCTGCGGTGGTGTCCTATATCGAGCATTATCATCCGGATAAAATCGACTGCCTGCTGCCGGTAAAATCGCCCATGGCGGCTCACGGCAGTATGCTTAAAAAACGGTATCCCGGGGCTTTAACGGTGTTTGTCGGTCCCTGTGTGGCAAAAAAACAGGAGGGGGATCAGGGGGATGTGGATATTGATGTGGTGCTGACTTTTGAAGAATTACGGCAGTGGCTTGAGGACGAGCATATCAGTCTGGCGCTGTTGGAGGAAAGCCCCTTTGACGAACTTCCCCGGGGTCGGGCCAGGTATTTTCCCCTGCCCGGTGGTTTGGCCGCCACCGCTGATATGGATTGCAATCCCGGTTCGGGATCGGTCATCACCACCAGTGGCGTGGAGGAGCTGGAAGATCTGCTCAGCGATGAGGTCTGCGATGGTCCGCCGGTATTGGTGGAGGCGCTGTTTTGTCGCAACGGCTGCATAGATGGTCCGGCGGCGGCGTGCAGCGATCCGCTGGTGCTGCGGCGCAGACGGGTGGAGGCCTGTGCGGAGGCCCTGCCCGAAGATTCCGTCGAAGATGATATGGCAACGCCGGATCTTGCCCGCAGCTTTGGCCCCCATGTCACCGGCGCACAAGAGTTTCCCGAAGAGGATATCCGTCGGGTGCTGGCAGAGATGGGTAAGCCGCAACGGGAGGATGAGCTTGACTGCGGGTCCTGCGGGTATCCCGATTGCCGCAGCAAGGCCATCGCCGTGCTCAACGGTATGGCGGAACCGTCCATGTGCATTCCCCATATGCGGCGGCTGGCGGAACAGCGCACCGACCGCATTATCGAGTCAAGCCCCAACGGCATTGTGATTTTGGATCATCATCTGAAAATATTGCATATGAACCCGGCCTTTCGGCAGTTTTTTGCCGCGTCAGACGTTATGCTGGGCAAGCCCGTGAGTCAGTTGATGGACCCCGAAGCCTTTGAGCGGCTGGCGGCGCAGCAGACGGATCATATCGAAGGAACCCTCAAGCATCCCGGCGGCAAGGTGTTTCGGCAACTGTTGTATGTGTTGCCTGCGGATCAGCAGTATGTGGGTATTTTCATCAACACCACCCAGCATATCCAGGACAAGCGGAAGCTGGAAGATCTGCGGTTTTCCACCATTGAGCATGCCCAGGAACTGCTGGAGCACCAGATGTCCTTTGCCCACGACATGGCCCGGATGCTGGGCGAGCAAAGCGCCCGGGGCGAGGAATTGCTTAATAATCTCATGAAAATGATGGATACCCAGCAGCAGGGACAGGCGACGCCATGGGATACCTCCACGTTGAAATAGCGCAGCGGCAAAGCGCCAAACATCCGCCATCCCCCTGCGGGGATGTGCTGGAGTACCGGCGCTGCGTGCATCATACCACGCTGGTGGTCTGCGACGGCCTGGGCCACGGGGTGCGGGCTCATGTGTCCGCCAGCATGTGCGCCGCCCGGATCATGGAATCGCTGGACCGGGGCATGTCGCTGCGGGAAACCTTTCACACCGTTGCCAACGATATGAACAGTTGCCGTGGCGAGGGCCATCCCTATACCGCCTTTACCCTGGCCCGTATTCGCAGTGATGGCGAGGCCACGGCGTTGTCTTACGAGGCTCCCGGGGTGATTCTGGTGACGCCCCAGGTGGCTACCACCGTATCGCAGCGCAGTGAAACCCTGCCCGGCGGCGCGGTGATGACCGAGGCGGTAGGAACCCTTTCCGAGGGTGACGGTCTGTTGCTCATGAGTGACGGGATTACCCAGGCGGGGCTTGGCCGGGGGCTGGCATGGGGGTTGACGGAGCAGGGGGTCTGCCGGTTTCTGAAACCCATCCTGACCCGCCGTCCAACGCCGGATGATATTGTCAAGGCGGTGCATAACCATGCCCGGCAGTTGTGGGGCAGTGTCCGGGGGGACGACTGCTCGGTCCTTATGGGGTATCTGCGGCCCGGCAAGGTGGTCAACGTGCTCACCGGCCCACCGGTGAACAAGGAGCACGACCTGCGGGTGGTGGATGCGTTTTTGGCGGCGGATGGCGAATCCGTGGTCTGCGGCGGCAGTACCGGGGATATGGTGGCTCGGGTCATGAAGCAGGACATGCTGGTGCTTAACGATACCGGCAGCGCCTACATGCCGCCCCAGTATTTTATCGATGACATCGATCTGGTGACCGAGGGCGTGGTGACCCTGAATCAGGTGTGCAACGTTATTGACTGTCCCGAGGCCAACATTGACCGCAAAAGCGGCGTGGGTTCCATGGTGGAAATGTTACAGGGGGCGGACCGGGTGAATTTCACCGTGGGTATGGCCCCCAAAAAAGGCGTGGAAAACCTGCCCATGCAGCAGATGGGCCTGATGGGACGTCAGCAGGTGGTGGCCCGGATTGCGGAAAAACTTCGGGCCATGGGCAAGCTGGTGGTGGTGACCCCGGCGGTATAAATTATGCCATATCTCAGGGGGCCGCAGCGCCGTTGACCATGGTGTCAACCACGATATCCAGGGCTTTGGCAATGCGCTGCAAGGTCCAGCCCTTTTCCTCTTTGGGAACGTGGACGAACAGATTTTTGCAGCCGTGACCCGCGCACCAGTTGCCGCCGATATAGTACACATAATTGCACAGATAGCCCCCGGCGTCGTCGGAGGTATCGGCTTCAAAGCCTTTGGCCTTAAGGGCTGTTACCATGGCAGCGGTGTCAAAGGCGGTGTTCAGGTATTTCGGGCCTTTGGGTTTTATTTTTCCCTTCAATACATTGCCGTTGTTGTCCTTGGCATTGACCGCGCCGTTAAAGGCCCGGGTTTCGATGCGGATAAAGGGGCTTGAGGCCGCCAGACCCGTGGAAAGAATCATGTGGGGTTTATGGCGGGTGGCAAACTTGACCAGTTCGGTTTCCGCGCCACCGTAGGCCACGGGCAACTCCAGGCGCAGCAGGAACACCCCGCGCCGCGCCCATGCCAGAGCGTCCATACGCTGCAAACTGTCCCAGCTTGGGTTGGTGGGAAATCCGCCAAAGGGTTCAAATCCCGTGGCCAAAAGCCGCAGACTTGTATGCTGTTTTTGCCGGGTGCGTAGCAGTCGCGCAAAGGCGGCGCTGAAATCCGCAGCGGTGGCCCCGGGGGTCAAAGAGGCCCGCAGGGCGGTTGCGCCGTCGCCGGGACGGGTGATGGTGGCAAGGTCCACGGCCTTGGGGTTTTTCGGCAGGGCAGCGGAAATCAACACCAGCGCCTTGAGGTTTTCATTGTTGCCCGCCATGGCGGTACGGTCTTTGGGGGCAAGGGTCAACAGCGCCAGCCATGCCTCGCCGGGAAGCTGCTTTTGGGAAGCAAAGCAACCGGTAAAGGCCCGGGTCATGGTGTCCTTCGGGGCCTTGCGGGCAACCGCCGCGCCAAAGGCAATGCAACTGTCCGCAGGAGCGAAGTGGGCGGCGCTGATGGCGTCTCCCGCCTGCCAGGCAAGCTCGGCCACGGCTTTGTTGGTTTGGGATTGTGCTGCCCCGGCCCCGGCGGGCAGGGCGGCGATCATACATACAATAGCGATACAGCAGGCAATACGGCGTTTCATAATGACTCCGGTGTATGGGGCGTATCTGGTTATTCGGCTGAACCTCTCAAACCGATGCCCTGAGGAAGCGGGCCGCCCTTCGAGACACGAAACATGCTGATGTTTCGTTCCTCAGGGAGACGGCCCGATGTCTCGAAGGGTTGGTTTGAGCTTACAGCTTCGGTATTGCAACGAACCATTGTTTCGTATCCTACTGCATTGCGCAGGCTTTTTCCAGTGTCCGCATATAAAAGCCACAGCTTCCTTTCCCGATACCGTATTCTTAAGTTGTGTCATTTCTCTGAAGCGTAACTACATATCTCCCCTGTTTGTTGTGATGGATATTCAGTTGTCAAAGAGCGTTTTGTGCGGCCTTGTTGCCACAGTTTGACTGCTAACAGATGTTGGGGTTTTATGTAAGCGGATTTAAATATTTCTGTGTACAGATCCCCAAGGCCCTTTTTTTCTCCCCACGGGCACAGGTGCCCGGTTTTTGCGATTTTGGGGTGCAAAAAAGCCAGTGATTACCCCGAGATTACGCGTCGGCCCCGGGGGTTCTGCCCCTGTGTATTTTTGGAGTCAAAAAAGGGGAGTTTTTTTTGATTTTTTCTTCTATTTTGGGGTCAATCCCAAAGAAAAACCCCCTGCCCGGGTGGGGCAGGGGGTTGGGTGGGGCTACTTTGCTACATTATTGATCGAAGATACATGTCATATTAAGACTTTTTTCTGTGGGATCAAAATGATTGTAGCTACAGGTTACGGCAGAGGAGCTGTAATTATACACATGGTAACCGTACTGATCTACGACCCCGAAATTGTTTTTGGCACCCAAGGAACCCCCAACTGTGGTATAATCTGAGTTATAGATATACAACAGTTTTATATAGCTTCCGCCATCACCGCTCAGGTTGTTGGATTCCACGTCCAAGTAATCCGAACTACGTAGGTAAATACTTACTGGAAAGTCACTAATGGTGTTGAACCAGACATTCTGTGTGCCCCCGGAGAAGCCATCAACATCGTATATTTTAATCCCATACCCGTCGCTTAGGGTCGGTTCTCTCGAAATTGTGTTATTGTGCACAGAGAAATAATTTGCAGTGGTGCAGCGGCTCGGATTAAGCATGTGTTCAATGTAAACACCAGTTTCTTCATTGTTGTACAGTGTGTTGCTGTACACGTTGGGACCACCGCACCATCCCCCTGGGGTATTCACACTGAAATTTTCAATATATACTCCTGTTGATCCTCCCTCAATGTAATTGGCGCCGACCCAGATGCCTTTGCCGGAACCGTATGTGGCATTAGTAATACTTACGCCGGTGCCATCAGTAGAATTATGCATATCAATGTTGTTGCCGTAGGCATCAATTTCCTCTGCGGCTTCTACGTTATTGATATTAATAGGACTGCTGCTTTCATCGTAAAAAATCTTGTTCCAATATATTTTAATTGCTTCGTCAACTTTTATACTTTGAATGTCGATAACTGTTCCATAATTGGAACAGGTTCTGTTGTTTTCAAACATGATATTCGAGTCAAAGTATATTGTAGTGCTAGTGCCATAGCCCTCAAGAAGTAACCCTTTGCTTCCGTAGCAAAATAAGGTGCCCTTGACGGATAACAGACCGCTGAACCAGTCGTTGTCTCCAAGGTATGAAATTGTGGGGTAGAGGGAAGATACATTGTACGGCCTTGTTCCGGGAATACCTGAGGTGCCCCCTAAAAAGTCAATATCGCCACCTGCCTCAACCTGGATGCCATTCCAGTATGCATACCCTACGCCATAAAAGTATACCTTGGCGTCCGATGATGTACGGCTAATCAACCCACCAGTGTTAGTCACATGGATTCTTTTACCCTGTCCAATATTGAGATACAAAGAATTATAAGGGCTGGAAATGTAAGATTCCAGATAAACGTTGCCATAAGCATGAATTGCAAAATCTGTTGAGTTACCGGTAACCGTTACTTCGGTCATAACCGTTGATGTTGACTGAAGGTGCAAATTGGCTCCTGAGCTTACCGTAAGTTTTCCATTGATGGTAATATCTCCATTCCAGTAGCAGGCAGAGCTGGATACGGTTACATCGCCATTAATAGTATGGGTGCCGGAGACGTTAAAGGTTGTTCCCGAGTTGACCGAAAGTGTACCGTTAATAGTGATATTTCCAGTCCAGGTACAGGTAGTCCCGACTACCACAACATCGTTATTGATAGTTTGGGTGCCCGACAGATCGCACTTATTAACCCAAAAAGTTTTAAATTCATTCAGGGTTTCTTCATCAATGATGTTTTTATCCAGATCTGCGTCGAGAATGGTATAGCTTAAGGGCAGTGGGGCTTCCCATGTGGAGAGGTTTTTGGGCTGGCCCTTTTTTACCGCTTCCTTTGCGCTTGCCCGCATTTGTTTCAGCAATGCCAGTTTTGCCCGGGGGTCTTTGATGGAACTGTAATCCCGAAGAAATACCTGCAGCGGTTCGTCCTGCACCTTTGGGGCCTTATGGGCCGGAGCCATGTCAATGCTTTGGGTCCGGTAGAGCGGCTGGTAGGCAGGCTGGTATGCCTGCTTGTAGTCCGGGGTTGCCGGTGCATACTTATTCAGGCATTCAACTTCCTTGTCCGGGTCATCATTTTCGCAGAAATGTCCCGGTCCTGCCTGTACCGGTGCTGCAAATGCAATGATACATACAAATAATACAATTAATAACGAAGCTTTTTGCATAGTGTCCTCCTCAAAAATGTGACGTTCATATAACAAACCTTGAGTATATTAAGAAACACCCCTAAATGTTTGTCAAGTAAAAAAGTGCCAACCCCAAACAAAAAACAAAAACCCCCTGCCCGGGTGGGCAGGGGGTTGGGTGTAATTGGCTGTTGCGTACTTAGAACAGGGGGGTGGGAGGCTCATCCCAGGAGCCGTTTTCCCGGCGGATGCTCCAGCAACGCATGTCGCCCTGACTGGTAAGGCGTCCGGTAACCGTATACTTGGGTGAGGTTGAGGAAACCGGGCTGCCGCCTTGCATGATCACTTCATACAGGGCAATGGTGAAATCTGGGTCTGCCTTGTCAAGGCAGAGTTCTTCGCCAAAGAGGTTGAAGCCCCAGTGATCGCAGTCTTCAGTCATTTTGGCGCAGAGCATATAGGTGCCGTCGGTGGGGGTGGAGTGGACGATTTCCTCGTAGCTGCCGTCCATGCACTGGGTTGCATAGCTGGAGACAATGGGGTGCCCGTAGTCGCCAAAGTTGCAGGTGTGCATGGAGTTCATCGCTTTTTCGGAGCAGGAAATGCCGTTGGGAGCTTTCCAGATAAGATCCACCTGGGCTTTGCCGTCACAGCCGCCATAGTTCATGCGCAGGTTGAGACCAGCATCACAGACCACCCGGAACTCCGCCACATTGTCAAGATTTTCGTTAATGGCTTCCCGGCGACCAAGCCGCGCGGCTTCCGAGGCGTTGATGTCCAGGGGCGTCAGGGGAGGGTCGCAGTCCCATACATTCAGCCGCAGGCGGTATGTGCCGGACTTGGTAAATGCGAAGTTAATATGCTCGGCATAGTCCATCAGGTCGGAACGGTAATAATCGGCATTGGTAAATACGGCGGCATCGCCGTAGTCTTCTTCCCATTCCCATTGCATACCGCAGAGGGTGGACTGGGAATCAATATCATAGCTTGTGTCGCCAAAGAGCGATCCGCCGTCCACGCCGCAGGAGCTGTTAAGCGGGGCGGTGAGCTGGGGGCCGTGGGGCATGGTGGAGATTCGGGCCACCGGCGGGATATTAGGGGCGCGGCCTTTGGCAAAAATACGGAAGCTGGAACGCTGGGCCACAAGCTCCAGTGAGGGATTGTCCATGCGGCAATCCGGGTTGCTGGTTTTACACCAGGAAACCCGCAGAATGCCTTCATCATCCCGGGGGATCATCAGGCTCTCGGGATCATGGGGGTCTTCATAAAGGGGCTGGGGCCTGTAGTAGAATTCCACGATGGAAGGCGCGCTCTGGCTGCCCGGCAGGGTAACGCCGGACATGGGATTAACCACGGCAAAACTCTGATACGGTGTGTCTACATCAAGGGGGACAATCGTTTCAACCTTGGTGATGAGCATTTCATTGGGGCTGCGGTTGAGGATTCTGATTTCACAGATATCTTGCCCGGGTTCACCGTTTTCTGGATCAAAGTAGGGGGTGGGGCCGCAGTACACAGGATTGGGCATGCCTTCGAGAATCATGTTCTGGGCAGAACCCTGGGTGTCGATGACAAACAGCCGCTGTTCCGGATTGCTGCTGTCGTTGAGGATTTCCAGATGCTCACTGTGCAGCCGTGGCCATTGAATGGGGCTGTCCGGTGCATAGGTGGTTTTCACAATAATCCAGTCAAGGTTCTCTGCGCTGCCGTTGTCCTCGGTGGGCTCCACCGTGCCCTTGGGAGGCAGAAGGATGGGACTCACCGGGTCCGGGGTGCGGTCCATGCGCAGGCTGAAGCTGTAGTTGATGCCCGACAGGCGGATATCCGTGATGGACAGCACATGGTTGCCGGTGGCGTCGCCGCAGTTCCAGATTTTGATGTAGGCGCTGGCAGGCTCGCCGCCCACATCAATGTCGCCGTAATCGATCAGCCCTGCTTCATTGGGCTCTCCGCTGCCGTAATGCTGGATGGTGGCTTCTTCCGGGGCTGCGTCGTCCAGTTCCGCTGTCCAGCAGAGTTTGGAGTCGCCCTTGTAATCGCTGACCAGACGAATTATCGCATAGGGGGTTTCCGTACAATTGGAGTTGATATAGATTTCACCTTCATCGATGCCGGCATCCGCCGGGGAATAGCACACTTCAAAGGTAAGTAAATTTGCGCCCACAGGATTCAGGGTAAGGGTGTTTTCATCGCTGGGCACCGAGGGATTGACCTCGTTCGGGAGGTTCATAAGTATAAATTCGGGGGTGAATATGGTGGATGGATAGGTGACACCAGATATGATAAGGGGTGTAAGGTTGCCGTCGTTTTTAATAACAATATCTTTGCACACCGTATGACCCATCAGCACGCTGCCGAAGTTGACGGTTTCGGGGTAACTGATTTTGGCATCGGAGGCCACATACTCTTCCACATCGCCGTCAGCAGTCCAGGGCACGCAGCAGTGGTTGGCGCAGATGTGGTTTTCCAGGCCGTACATTTCGCAATCAGCCCCAATGCTGCAGGCATATGTGCAGACGACTTCTTCTTCAAAATCGCCGTCAACCTCTGTGATAATCTCACCGGAGCCGGGGTCGTAACATGCCCAGATTGAGAAGTCGCACAGCCAGGCGGGGTCGTATATTTGGCATTCCGCATCGGTTGTGCATGGTACACTTCCCGCCGGGGCTACCGGGCGTTCCGCCGTGGCGCAACCCGCCATGACCAACAGGCCAAAGGCAAGTGCAGCAGCCAGACCATACAGGGCTTTGCGATTAATAGTGTACATACCACGCCTCTCTAACTGACGCATACCGCGCCATGGGGGTCTTCCGAAAACCGTCTTCGGTCATTGCTCCAAAAAATTATTGATTCCTTTAGTGGTTTCAACTATAATGAACTCAATGACGGACTCGCAGTCGCATTTCTTCTTACCATTATACGGTTATACGAAGAAAAATGCAACTACTGCGATTTTCGTTTTTCAAAGGAGGTTTTTTATGCGTCGGTTTCAAGTTCTGAGTTTTGTAATGACAGGTCTGCTGATCATGGGGGTCATGGTCGCCTGTGGTGATTCGGAATCCACCCCTTCGGACACCACATGCAGTGTTTCCGGGGATGTGCGCTGTAATGGCGATCAGGTGGAAGTCTGCTCTTCAGGTCTGACCTGGACCTTTTTGAAGGATTGCGCCAGCCAGTATCTGGTGTGCCAGCAGGGCGTATGCGTGCCCGATGGCACCGATGGCGACAGCAGCGGGAACTGCACACCTGGTGAAAAAACCTGTACAAATAACACCAAAGTGTCAATTTGTGGTACTTCCGGCGAGTGGGAAGATCTCCTCGACTGCGCCGATTATCAGCAAATTTGCCAGTCCGGCGAATGCATGGGCTGCGCCGCCGGTGCTGTGCGCTGCAACCCCGCCGCCCCGGCAGAGGTCGAAAAATGCGACCGCAACGGCGAGTGGATTTTCTACCGCGACTGCTCCAGCGACGACAAAACCTGCGACCTTGGCGCCTGCGTGGGCGGCACGGTTGACGGCGACGAAGCCGATGGCGACGTTGTTGAACAGGACCCGGAACTGGTGGGTGATGTGTGCAACGACAGCACCCCCTGCACCGACTCCAGCATGTACTGCTTTAAAGAAGAAGAGCAAACCGACGGCATCTGCATAAAATACTGTGATCTGGAAAACAACTGCCCCTCGGGCTATACCTGCGACACCGCAACCTTTACCTGCATCGGGATTTCCGGCTACTGCGTCAGCGGTGGACAGTGCATGGCGGGACGCGAGTTCTGCGACATGATTTCCGGTCAGGATTACGGCCTGTGCAAACCCTATTGCTATCTGCCCGGCGAGGCCTGCCCCGTGGGCACCAAGTGCTGCCTGCAGGACAGCATTGACAGCGACTGCGCCGGACGCGACGGCAAATGCATCTCCACCCAGGGCCAGTGCTCCAGCTGCTACAGCGATTTCGATTGCGGCTCCATGGCCTACTGCGAAAAGATCACCGGTCAGAACATCGGCTGCTGCAAACCCAAATGCAGCAACGACGACGACTGCCCCGCCGGTCTGGTGTGCCGTACCGATGGCCGCTGTGGTTCCGGTAACTCCAGTGGCGACTGCGGCGGTCCCTGCCCCACAGGCTATGAATGTGATCCCCTGTACAACCAGTGTGTGCTCAACTGCCCGGCCTGCGGCCCCATGGAGTGCTGCGACGCCATTAGCGCACCCAACTGCTATACCTGCGAATGCATTAACCCCACTATTTGTGGTATTCTGCTTGAGCAGTGCTGCTTTGGTTATTCCTGCTCCGCCATTGTGTATGGCGTGCTTGGTTACTGCATCTAACGTACCGTGATTCCAACCCGGACCGCCTGCCGCGGCGGTCCGGGGTTTTACACAATCTGACGACGACCCCGCCCACCGCACGGCGAACCGCAACGCTGTGAGTATGTAAACATATTCCTTTTGGGAACCCGCCAGCCGCATGGTGATGTGCTTATACCTTTGTTGAGGAAGGGAAACGTGTAGCTATATAAGGAGATCCATGATGAGAAACGCACGGGTTATGTCAGTAGTATTGATTATTGCAGGGTGCTGGGTGGCGGCAATGGCTGCGGGGTGCAGCGACGACGGGGCAAGCCCCGGCGATCCCTGCGGTACTGTGGGTGAGCAGCGCTGCGAAGGAAATCAGGTGCAGGTCTGCGGAAGCGATGGCCAGTGGACATTTTTGCGGGACTGCGCGGTGCAGTCGCAGATATGCGTGCAGGGCGCCTGTGTGGATGACATCGTAAATCCTCCGGCCTGCGAGCCCGGGGTGAGCAAATGCGTGGACACCACGGTGGTGCATGTCTGCACCAACGAAGGTACCTGGAAACAACTGGCGGACTGCGCCGACATGAATCAGATATGCCAGGACGGGGCCTGCACCGGTTGCGCTCAGGGAGCCTACCGCTGCCGCGCCGATGACGGCACCTCCATAGAGCAGTGCAACGCCGAAGGCACCTGGGCTTTTTACCGGGACTGCGCCGATTCCGGCAAGGTATGCAGCAACGGCATCTGCCTTGATGCGGCAGACGGTGACAGCGCCGACGTGGTTGAGGTGGACACCCGTCCCCAGGGCGATGTCTGCGACGACGACACCCCCTGCACTGACAGCGAATCCTACTGCTTTATGTACGAGGACGAAACCGAAGGCGTGTGCCTCAAATACTGTGACGCCGGTGGCGAATGCCCCCAGGGTTATGCCTGCAGCCCGGAAACCTTCCGCTGCGTGGTCTTTGAAGGCTACTGTACCAGCAGCGGACAGTGCATGGCGGGCAGGGAGTTTTGCGATGTACGGGAAGACCGGGGCTGGGGCATCTGCAAGCCCTACTGCTACCTGCCCGGCGAGGCCTGCCCCGTGGGCACCAAGTGCTGCACCGAGGATGGTATTGACAGCGATTGCGCCGGACGCACGGGAAAATGCATTTCAACCCAGGGCCAGTGCTCCAGTTGTTACAGCGATTTTGACTGCGGAGACATGGCCTATTGCGACAAAATCCAGGGCCAGAACATCGGCTGCTGCCGCCCCCGGTGCAGTGATGACGACGATTGCCCCGGCGTTCTGGTATGCCGCGACGACGGGCGCTGCGGCAGCGGCAACGCCAACTGCGACTGCGGCGGACAGTGCCCCACCGGGTATGTCTGCGATCAAATTTATTGTCAGTGCGTGCTCAACTGCCCGGCCTTGGGTCCCAACGAATGCTGTGACGCGAATACAGCGCCATTGACCTATCCCTGCCACTGCATCAACCCCACCTTCTGCGGATTCGGCATTGAACAATGCTGCGAAGGCTATAACTGTTCCACCTGGATATACGGTGTGTTTGGGAATTGTATTTAGCGTTCGCTATTTTTTTAGCATGGTATCAGGCGGCCTTCGGGTCGCCTTTTTTTGTGAGGACATGTGGGGTTGTTGAGCATATTTGATTTTCATTGACAGAGCTTCGCTGCCCGGAGATACTGGGGCAGACCCACACCGCAACGTATGTATATGATATCCGGGCATAGTTAATGCCCATGTAAATGCCGTATCGGGGCTGTGTCATGCTGGAACAATTTATTGTAGAACTCACGGGGCGACATGTTGATGTATTCAGCGCCTGGCTGCATGTGGGTTTGCTGCTGGCGCTGTTACCCCTTGGCGTATGGATTATTTACCGTAAAAATATCAACGGGCTGCAGCGCTGGCTGCGGCTGGGCATTATTTTTCTTATGCTGCTTTTGGCCGTGGGCGGCTACCTGCGTTTCGGCAATTTTGTGTCCGGCTTTTATCTGCATCATCACGATGTGGCTCATTATTACTTTGGCTCCAAGTACGCAGAGGAGCTGGGCTATACCAATATCTACCGCTGCATTATAACCGCTGACGCGGAAATCCTGGCGGAAAACGGTCAAAAGCCCTCAAAGGCCATGCGGAATTTTGAGGTCCGCAATATTGAGACCTACCGCATGACCACCGTTGGAGCCATGCTGGATGATCCCCGGACCGCAGCACCCTGCAAAGCCGGGTTTTCCCCGCCGCGCTGGCGACAATTTAAAAGTGACATCAGAGCTTTTTATCCCATTCAAAAACTGCCGTATCTGTATGATCGCTGCGGCGACATGGGGTATAACGGCGCACCGGTATGGAGTGTTGTGGCCGGGGCAATCGCCAACCTCACTGATGTGAGCGAACCGGAACTCAATGTGCTGGCAAGTCTGGACATGGCGCTTTTGGCCCTGGCCTTTGCCCTGTTCTGCTGGGCCTTTGGTCTGGAAATCGGCTTGGTGGCGCTGATATTCTACCTCACGGTATTTTTCAATTATCTGCATTTTATTCACGGCAGCTTTTTGCGTTTCGACTGGATGGCCTTTGTGCTGGCCTCCATGGCGTTTCTCAAAAAGAAGCATTACCGCACCGCCGGGGCGCTGCTTGCCTATGCCTCGGTGATTCGTCTGTTCCCCATGCTGCTGCTGACGGGGCCGGGGCTTTTGCTGCTGCGGGATGCCCGGCAGTATCGCAAAGATAACAAAACGCCTGCGGGGCTCAAGGGCTGGTGGAAGGCTCTATGGGCCCAAAAGCAGCTTGTGCATCTCTTTGCTGCGTGGCTTATTACCGCGGTGTTGCTGAGTCTGCTGGCGTTGGGGGTTATGGGCCTTGATTACCACCGGCAGTATGTAACCAAGATGGCAATTCACAAGGTGCAAAAGACCAGCACCCGCATCGGTTTTCCCTACATGATACACCTGATGGACGAGCATCCCCTGCGTGCCACATTGGGGCTGGTGGGTGGCGAAGGCGCAAAAGCGGCGCTGGACCGGGTCATAAGCCCGGAACACCAAAAGAACCTGCTGGGCTATCCATTGCTGTTGCTGTTGCTGGCCATAACCGTGCTTGCCATGCTCAAGCTGCGGGACTGGGAAGCTGCTGTCTACGGCTATGTGCCGGTGTTTTTGCTGCTTGGCCTGACCCAGTACTATTGCGTGGTCATCACTATTATGCTGCCGGTGTACCTTATGGGCAGCCCTTTGCGCCGCAGCCGGATTACCGGCTGGGTGTTGCTTCTGGCCATGGCACCGGTGAGCTACGCTATGTTCCAGTGGGGCGTGGGCAGTTCGTTGCAGAGTAAAGTCAACTCGCTGATACTTTGCCTTGTTTTGATGATACCCGCTGCTTTGATCGCCATGCAGGATACCGTGGCTCAGGATGTCTTTGGCCGGATGCTTGCGGCCACAGGCAGGTGGTTGCGGCGGCATCGTTTGGGGGTGTGTATTGCAGTTGTGCTGCTTGCGCTTGTGTCCTTTGCAGTGACGGCGGGCCTGTGGATGAGTAATCCCATGCCAACGGCAAAGACCTGGCAAAAGGCCATCACCGCCATCACGGAAACCGGGTATCGTCCCGGCAGGGATCTGCTGGTAGTTACCCCTCAAAAGGCGCGGGATGATTTCCCCGTTGAGTTACCCGGCAGGGTGTTGTTTGCGGATCGTCTCTCAGATACATCATTTTTGCCCCATAGAAAAGTGTGGGTGTTGTCAATACCCGGTACTTTTAAGGCCGATGTATGGGATGCACGCCCTCATGTGCTGAACCGCAATGAAATCTTTTCCGGCGGATTGCTGGACAAAGCCATTGAAATGCATGAAATGGCGTTTACCGACAGCGCCCGAAGCCTGTACGATTTCCGCGAGCACATGAAACATGCCCGGGTGTATGTTGAAGAGGACAAGCGGCGGCGGCGTTGTACGGATATTCGGAATAACAGTCATTACTGCGCACAAAACAACTGGAACTATGTGGGGCCGGTGTCACGACAGGAAGACCATGCCATGCGGCATATGATCTGGGCGCACCCGGTGGTGGATGCCATGGTGGTGGAATTTCCCCAGGTTCCCATGGGGCGGTATCTGCTTATAAGCCATTGCCTGACGGATCATGCGGTAACCCTTAAAGGCGGTGCTCCGGTAGTGGTGGAGATGTGGGTGGGAACTGAATACCTTGGGAAGATTATCCACAAAAACCGTCGGGGATACCGTGAAACACTGATGGATACCGGTGATTACGCCGGGGCGAGCAAAGATGTGACCCTGCGTATTTCCACCAGCAAACAGGAGCGGCGTCACTTTTTGTTTAGCGGCGCAACGGTGCAGTAATCTAAAACACCGGCCGGTTTGATGGATGGCTGCTGCTTTCCACCCTGGGCGTATTCATGCCCATGGCTTTCAGGCGATTGGCGATATTTTGCATAGCCTTCAGGTCTGTGGTGCGGCATAACTGCACACGGCCCCGGGGACTATCAACATACAGCCAGTAATACAGCACACCCCGGGGAGGCCGTATGCCGGTCTCCACCACAACGAGCTCTGTATCGTCAAAAGGGAAAAACGGGTCGCCGCCGGACTCCTGCCACCATTTGCTGCGAGTGTCCGCCGTCAGGGTGCGGGGCAGGTTTCGGCGCTTGGAACGGTGGGAAAATACACTAAGAATAATGAGGCCAAAGGCAAGGGTCAATCCGCCCATTGCTGCAAAAACCGCTGCAACAATGGCGGTGGTGTAAAAACTTCCGGCCAGCACCGCGGCAATCAGCAACAGCATTCCCAAAGAGATCAGGGCCACAGCGATAATTGCGGGCAGAGGGACATCTTTGTTTTCAAAGGTCAGCGCACCGTATTCGCCTTCACTGATATCGCTGAATTCAAAGGCGGAAAAATCGGATTCGTTGTTATTCATAGTCTTTTTCATTAAGGGGTTCGGCTTTTAATAAGTGGGCAGGTGTGGTGCCGCCTGCTTGCATGTAGAGCTCATAGAATGCAACGCCTTTGGTATATGTTTCCCATGCCGGCGTTTTCATTCCCATGTCCTTTAACCGGAGTATGATCTTACGAAAATCTTTCAGATCCTCGGTGCGCAAAAGGGTAATTTCTCCCCTGGGATGTTCAAGAGTCAGTGTGAATTCAAAAGGAAGGAGTCGATGAATTTTTGCATGCCTGGTGGTCAGGGTAGTTTTGTCAAAGGGAAAAAAGGGCCCCTGCGAATTTTTGTACCATCTCTGGTTGCGCCCTTCAGCAGTCAGTATATGGACTCTGTTGATTTTTTTTGTGTGTTTGCGAAACAGCAGGGACACAAGACCCGCCAGGGTAAAGAGGATGCCAACGGAACCAAACAACAGGGCAGGCGGCATTCCGCACTTCATGGCCAGGCCGAGGGCGACTATATCCAGAATCAGGCCGGGAATCAGCAGTGCATCGGTGGCCAGGTACATGGTGAAGGTGTCCCGGTGTTCAAAACGCAGAGAACCGTCGCCCGATGCAGTGACGATGAATTTGGATGACTCCCATACTGCGGGGCCTTTATTTACAGCGGCATCTGCCATTATCATACTGCCTTTAGTTTAGTGGCGTCACAAAGAGGCGCGGCAATCATTTTGGGTTGGTCAGGGCAGCCAGACCCGGCCCGACACGCCAAACCAGAAGGATTGCACGTCGTCGTAGTCTCCGCCAAGGGGCACATAAAAGCTCAGGCCGATTTCCCCAATGTCGCCACCCCAGACAATCTGTGCGCCCAAAGCGTTTGCATGGCGGCTGCGGGGCAGGGGCACGCCCAAAAAGCGTTGCATAAAATCGCCGTCAGGCATGGGATCGATGATATAGTGCCAGATGGCGTACACGCCCAGGCCACGGTAAATGGTGTAGCCCACCTCTGCATGGGCTTCCAGCCACCAGATATTGTCGGCAGGGAGCACTCCCACATCCACCTTGACACCAAAGGTCATGCCCATCCAGTAAAAACGGGCCGCACTAAAGGCGTCCAGGGTATACACATCTCCAAGGGCCAGCCCGGGTTCAGCAATCTGATGACTGATGGCTCCGGCCCGCAAATCTGTGGGGAAGATCACCTCACGGTTTTTGGAGTCCTCAAAGGTGGCAAAGCCAACGCCGAGGCCTGCGTACAGGTCCATCCAGTCGGTACGGAATGCCAGCGTCGCGGCGCTTAAGCGGAGATTACCCCGCACAAAGCGTTCATCGCCAATGGCTCCTTCGTAAAAGTAAAAGGGAAGCTCAAAGCCCACCCGCAGCCGTTGCAAAAAGCTGAGTTGCAGTCGCAGGGTTGCACTTTGCCAGGTGACGTTTTCGTCGGTGCCGGTACTTCCGGCGGCAATGTCGATACCCACTTCACCGGCGCTGGTGGCAAGCCGTCCAAGATATCCCGCCACCTGCCGTTGTTCCACAATGGGCTGGGTAGAGGTGAGGGGGTTCTTTGGAGGGCCAGCCTTTGGCTTTGCGGTCTCGCCAGCCTGCACCATCAGCGGCAGCAGCAATCCCACAAGTATTGTACAGGCCGTGGTCAGTAGCTTCATGATGCCGGGGCCACCTCCTGGCGCAATTGTTCGATAGCGGCGATTTCGCCCAGGCAGATCAATATTGTCCCTGCCTGCAACGGTTCGTTGGGGTTGGGGTTAAAATCGTAACAACCAGTGCCGCTGTAATGCAGGGATATCACCGACAAGGCCAGCCGTTTGCGGATTTCAAGCTGGCCAAGGCTTTTGTTTTCCACCGGACTGCCTTCTTCCACCCGGACTTCCTCAATACGCATGGGGCGGTCTTTTTCCCGCAGCATCTCATCCAGAAAACTGGTGACCGCCGGGCGTACCATTTCCGAAACCATGCGCATGGCGCCGATTTTATTGCTGGTAACCACTGAAGACGCGCCGGAACGCAGCAGCTTTTGGCCAAAGGTAATGCCGACCGCCTTGGAAATAATGCGGATATGGGGCTGCTTGAGCCGGGCGGTAATGGTGATAACCAGATTATCCTTGTCGTTGTTCAGGGCGGCGAAAATGCCTTCGGCCCGGTTGATGCCCGCTTCCTCCAGAATCTCGTCGTCCGTGGCGTCACCCACAATGTAGGGAACCATGCCGATTTTTTCGTGGATCTTTTTGCAGGCTTCTTCGTTGTAGTCGATGACCACGCAGGGGCGATTTGTCGTGTGCAGTTCCTCCACAATGTGGTACCCGGTTTCTCCGGCGCCGCAAACGATTACATGGTTTTTCATGTCTTGAATCATTCTCAACATACGCCTCCGTGAAAGCAGGTCACGCAATTGGCCTTCAACAATAAAGGCCGTCAGGGTAGATGCGAAAAACACCAGCACACCCATGCCGGAAAGTATCAGCAGCATGGTGAACATCCGCACCACCGGGAAATTATCCAGGGCAAGTATCTCGCCAAAGCCCACGGTGGACAGGGATATCAGGGTCATGTAGGCGCAATCAAGGATTCCCCAGTCCTGCTGATAGTACAGGCCAAACAGCCAGTAGCCAAAGGTTCCCGTAAAGGCGATAATGACCACCAGAATACCGGCGACCATCAGCCGGTGATAGGGCTCCTCCTTAAGCAGGGCAAGAAAGATTTTCACCCACATGAGTTGCTTAATGATCATGGTGCGTCGCTTTCATGTCCCAAAGGTTATCTGTGGGTATTTTGACGCTTCATGGCGCTGCTGTCAACTGTGGCCGTCGCAACAGCAGGGATAAAAGCATCCCGACCACCACGGTAACGGTGAAGGATATCACCGGCCACCAGGGCCAGGAGAACATACCTTTTGCAAAGGTATTGACCCCAAGCAGGGCCACCGCCCCGGCAATGGCACCGATAAACGCCGCCGTGGGAGCCACGGGACGGGGCATCACCGCCAGGGTAAAGAGACCCAGCAGGCTGCCGGTAAACAGGGATGTGAACGAAAGAGCCGTGTGCAGCAAACTGGAACCAGTGGTACTGGCCACCAGGGCAAAGGCAATCCCAAGTACGCCAAATCCGGCGATGCTCCAGCGGGCAAATGCCATGCGTCCCTTTTCGTCAATTGTGTCCTTGCGCAGCCGCAGAAAAAAATCAACCGTGGCGGTGTTGCTCAAGGCCGCGATGGCGGAATCGATGGAGCTCATGGCCGCGGCAAAGACCCCGGCGATTAGAAGTCCGGCCAGCCCGGAGGGCAGGTGGGTAGAGGCAAAGGCGGGCAATACTTCGTTTGGAGATGCAAGGTTCTGTGCTCCGGCGGGGAAAAACTGGTAAAAGGCCCACAGGTGCAAACCCATGCCGAAAAACAGAATTGAAATGCCCAGTCCCAAAACCGCAGAGAGCAAAGCGGAAAGCTGAGCCTTGCCAACCGAAGCACAACTGAGATAGCGCTGGATAAACTGCTGGTCCGTGGAGCGGATGGCCAGATCAAGGGCCAGATAGGCAACACCTGCGCTGATAAAGGTTCGGGGGTCGCCCACATCCATGGTCATATCGATCACCCGGGTTTTGCCCGCATCCGTGGCCACCTGCCAAATGGTGCGGAACCCGCCGGGTATCATGGCCTCAATAACCATACAGACACCGATGGCTCCGCCCACAAGTGCCACAAACTGCAACACATCGGTCCAGATAACCGCCCGGAGACCTCCCAGGGCAGAGTAGGCAATGGCTACGGCCCCAACCACCACGATGGTGGCCTCAACGCTGATACCCATAAAACGGGAGAGCACCAGGGCCGGTCCGAAAATCAGGATACCGGTGCGCAGCAGCACATGAAGAATATACAATGACGATGCCAGCAGCCGGGTTTTCAGGTCAAAGCGTTCCTCCAGAGCTTCGTAGGCCGACACGATGTTCCGGCGGCGAAACCATGGAATAAAGATAACCGTCACCAGCAACAGTGACAGGGGCACCGCCGCATGGAGACTTAAGTAGCGCAAATCGAACTGGTAGGCTTCCGCCGGAGAGCCGATCAAAGATGTGGTTGATACGCTGGTGGCGATAAGGCTGATGCCAACCGCCCACCAGGGCATGGCGCCGTCGGCCAGCAAAAATCCCCGCAGTCCGGAACTGCGCCGGGTGGCGATGCCGATGCCCACTACGATACAGGCGTAAATTGCAACGATGATCCAGTCAAGGGTGGCAAACACGGTACGTCCCCCGATACTGCTTATGGTGGAGGGTCATTCAGCCGCTCTCCCAGAACCCGGCGTCCAGCGGATCGTAGGCTTCCTGCAATTCACGGCGTTCGTTTTCCTGCCGCAGTTTGCGTTCCGCGTACTCGATGGTAATGGGGAAATAGCTTTCAAAGTCCGGGCATTCGATGCCGCTTTGTTGCAGGGCGTCTTCCAGATTGGTGGTGCTGTATTTTACCGGATGGTTGAGATAGGAAAACACGTCAAGGGGTACGCCCACTGCTGCCTTGAAGCCCGGAACAAGGTAGGCGGCGCGAAGCATGGTCATGGGAACGCCGAACAGCGGCGGTCTGGCCCCCAGATACGATGTCAGCATACGCAGCACCCGATGCACCGGCGGGGAATTCGGGTCGGTGACATGATAGGTCTCGCCCCGGCTTTCCGGCAGGGTGCTGATATAATAGGACGCGTCCACAGCGTAATCCGCTGCAGTCAGGTGACTGGCGGCATTGCAGCCTCCGGGCAAAATCAGCCGCCGGTTGCGGCGGTGGTGCAGCAGCATGGCCAAAACCAGATACATGCCGTTAAAGCCGTCAATCTCTCCGGTTTGTGAATCACCCACAAGGTTGCCGAGCCGGAAGATGGTAAAGTTTACCCGGTTGCGATTGTGCCGCACCAGTTCCTCTGCCTTGTACCAGGTATATTCCAGATGGCCCTTGGGTTTTTGACCTTTCTTGAATTCCGCTTCACGGATATAGCCGCTGCGGTCACCGGACACATGGACCGAACCATAGAAAAACAGACGCCGCAGCCGGGGGGCTTCCTTGCAGAAATCAAGAATATTTTTGGTGCCCACCACATTGCGTTCGTAGAGGTAGCGCTCCGGATGTTTCAGCAGAAAGCTCATGCCGCTGTGGTAGACATGGGTGACCCGCCCCAGAAGATTGCGATATTCGGCACCGGTCAGGCCAAGGTCCAGCGCCGCCATGTTGCCCACAAAGACCTCAACCCGTTTGCGCTTTGCAAGGGGATACGAAGCAATCAGGCTTTGCACCTCTTTATGCCGCCCCTCGGTTACCAGCAGCAGCATTGTGGTGTCCGGCTCGCTGGCAAGGACTTTTTCAACCAGTTTTTTGGATAGAAATTCCGGGTACCCTACAACCAGCACCTCGCGCCGGTCCATCCGATTCATGGCTCCTCCGATTATTCGGGTACTGCGGGTTACGCCTTCCTGCGTTTGCGCAGGGAGCGAAGCAGCAGCATTGCGGCGGCGGCAAGTCCCATGCACAACAGCGAGATATCGTTGGTGGTCAGCGGCGATGCGCCACAGCCACTATACAGTGTATAGCTGACAATCAGCCGGTATTCCATGCCGACGTCGGTGCGTTCGTCCACCACCAGGATAACCGAGCGGCTGCTGCTGGTGCCCACCGAGGCTTCTTCAACCTGGTTGACGCCCCGCTCATCGACACCGTATTCGCATTGCGGCGAAACGCAGTCGTCGAGGACATACAGCACGCCATCGGCTCCGGCGGTTAACACTTCCAGTCTGGCCTCAACCTCCTGGTTGTTGCCAATCTCCAGCCGGTAAAAGACTTCCTGTCCCGGTGCGCCATTGGTGAGGGTTCCGTAGCGGCAGCTGGTGCCGGGGTCGAAATTGCGACCCTGTCCCGTGGTGTCGCCCATGATGGTGGTGTTGGCGGTAATGGTTTGGGCGGTGGAGCACACCGAGGATTCCACAAAGTGGGTGTGCAGGGTGTAGTCCATGATGCCGGTGAGGGAATCCACCACAAGGTAATAGGTGCCGCTGGCCGGGGCTTCAAAGCGCAGGCTGTAGTCTTTATTGTCAAGGTAGGTCACACCATCGGCGCAGCTGCTTACATCGGCGCAATCGGAAAGAATATACAGCGCACTGCTGCTGATGCCTGCGCCGGAAAGGGAGGCCTCCAGCACCTGGTTCGCGCCGATAACAAAGGTGTACATGACATCCGCGCCGTAATAATCGCGGTTAATGCAACTACGGGGATCATGTCCCAGATCATCGGTGGCTCCGCCGGTGGAGGCGGCAATGTCTCCGCTGATCAGTGTGTTGATATCGCGGCAACCGCCGGGAGGGCGGCACTCGTATTCTTCGCACACCAGCCCCGAGAGACAGCCGTTTTCATCTTCCGGAATACAGGCTGCGCCTTCGATTCCCACGCAATGGGCGTCGCTGTCGGCGCCAATCATGCAGACCGCGCCGATGGCTTCGCAGTTGTACTGGATCATTTCGTTGTTTTCGCAGCGCCACAGATATTGTTCCTGACAGTAGGAAGGCTGGGACAGCGGGTTACAGCCGGTTTCTTCTTCCGGCTCCGGTTCGACTTCGGGATCGGTGTCAAGCTCTTCTTCAATATCCACCTCGACTTCACAGTCGACCATGTCCATACAGGCACCGCCTTCGCAGTACTGACAGGGGGTGCAGGTTTCCTGCAGCAGCCACCCGGAGCCTCCGGGCAGGCAGACCTCGACAGTGTCGCCGTTGCAGCGGAGCTCGCCGGTTATACAGGATGTATCATCGGGGTCCGGGTCCGGATCAGGGTCAGGGTCGGTGTCGCCATCCGGTGTTTCCTCGACATCCGGCTCGTCGTCGGTCTCGTCATCTTCCTGATCTCCGTCGCCTTCAAGTTCGGATTCGTCAATGCAGCGTGCGTCGATACACACCATGTCTTCGCGGCAGGAGGACTGCAGCAGCCATGCGGTGCCGTCTTCGTTGCATTGCATGATATCGTTGTCCCGGCAGATGCGTTCGTCCGGGGTGCACACAGCTTCGGGATCCGGTTCTACGGTGTCGCCGGTGGTATCCTGTTCCACAATATCGCCATCAGGGCTGGTGGCGCTTTCGCCGCCGCCACATGCGGCGCACAGCAGAAAAACACAGGAAAGAAAAATAAAGCCGGTTGTGGATAAAACCTTATGCATCGTCTCCTCCAGGGGAAAGGGTCTACGAGCAACACTGTAGCAGGAAGCGACGGATTGCACAACTGTGTGTGGAGGGCAAAAAAAAACGCCCTCCCGTGAGGGAGGGCGCCGTAAATCCTATGATGTGGTGTTCTACAGCCGTTCTTTGATCTTGGTGGAGGGCTTGAACTTCATGGTCTTGGAAGCCTTGATTTTGATCTTTTCTTCCGGCTTCTGGGGGTTGCGACCCCAACGGGCTTTGCGCTTGGCTACGGAGAAGGTTCCGAAGCTGGGCACCTGGAAGCGGGTGTTTTTCTTCACACTCACGGCCAGGATTTCGAATACTGCTTTGAAGATTTCGTCAGATGCCTTCTGGCTCAGCTCTACGCTGGTGATGACAGCCTGCAGATGCTTGATGAATTCGCCCTTGGTTTTGACGGCCTTGATTTTGACAGCCTTTTTCGGGGCTACTTTCTTGGGTGCTACTTTCTTGGGTGCAGCTTTCTTGACTACGGCTTTCTTGGGTGCAGCTTTCTTGGGAGCGGCTTTCTTGGGTGCAGCTTTCTTGGGTGCAGCTTTCTTCGGGGCGGCTTTCTTCGGAGCAGCCTTCTTCGGAGCAGCCTTCTTCTCGACCTTCTTTGCCACTTTCTTCGCCATTGATCCTCTCCTTTTCTGAAAGTTGGACAAAATATATTTTGAAATTAATTATGGGCTATCTGGACGGTTTGTCAAGGAAATTTCGCCCCTGAAGCGCTAAAATAGCGGTTTTCTTCGATAGATACCTCTCAAATGCCCTTGGGATGCCATTCTGAGCGGTATGATTTACTCAAAACCAGTAAATAACGGCCCCCAGTGGGGGCCGCTATGTATGTCACTGAATATAGCTGATATTTTGGATGGACGTATGCGAAGTGGTTAGCTGTCATCACCTTCGAGGCGACTCTTGAAATGGAGCAAACACTGATCAACACGGGCGTAGAGGCTTTCGCCAGGTGTCCATGTGTCCCGGCGGCGGGTGCCTGCGGGTATGTCCATGAACAGCGGAACAGCTTCGTTGATTTTACCGATGGCCCAGATGTTGAACTTCTTTTGTGTTACTGCCTCGATAACTTCGTCGCTTAATGCAAGATGTTTGACATTTTGTTTTGGGATGATGATGCCCTGTTCGCCGGTAAGCCCCTGGGTGCGGCATACCCGGAACACGCCTTCGATTTTTTCGTTTACCCCGCCGATGGGCTGCACCACTCCCTGCTGGTTCATGGAGCCGGTAATGGCAATACCCTGACGGATGGGTACCCGGCTGATGGCGCTGAGCACCGCAAAAAACTCGGCGCAGGTGGCGCTGTCGCCTTCGATCATGCCGTAGGTTTGTTCAAAGGTAATGGACACCGAAAGGGACAGAGGGCTGTCCTGGGCAAAGAGCCCGCCCAGCACGCCTTGTAGAATCAGCGTTGCCTTGTTGTGGATGGGACCGGTGAGGTCTGATTCGCGATCAATGTTGATAATGCCGGAACGTCCCGCATAGGCCCGGGCGGTAATTTTCGATGGCAGGCCAAAGGCATAGTTGCCCAGCTCATATACCGCCACGGCATTGATTTGCCCAACGGCTTTGCCCCGGGTCTGGATCAGCAGTTCGCCCTCCCGGATTTGTCGCTCAAACAGTTCCTGTATGCGGCTGTCACGGGAGTTGCGGGCATGCACGGCGGCGGTGATATGGGATGCCTTGATGGCTTTGGCGTGATCCTGACGGGCAAGAAAATCACTTTCCATATACAGGTCGATAACCTCGCTGAGTTTTACCGAGAGCCGACCCTGATGCCCTGCCTGCCGGGTGTTGTATTCCAGCAGCCGCGCCATGCCGTCACGGGTAACGGGCAACTTGTCTTCCTCAGTGCCCACCTTGGAAATGAAGCGGGCAAATTTGAGGGCGTTGGGCGCGGTAAAAGGCATGGAGGATTCAAAATCCGACTTGACCTTGAACAGACGGGGGAAATCTTCGTCCAGCTCCCACAGCCAGTCCCAGGTTTGATAACTGCCCACCAGAATTACCTTGATATCAAGGGGAATAGGCATGGGCTTGAGGGTTTTGAGATTGCGTCCCCGGGGGTCGCCGTTGGGCTCCTGTATCCGGGCCTCTTTGGTGCGCAGGGCCCGTTTAAGAGCGTCCCACGCATAGGCGCTGCGCAGCAGATCGTTGGCCTGAATCACCAGAAATCCGCCGTTGGCCATATGCAGGGCCCCGGGCTTGATGTTCATGAAATCCGTGCGGAGCCATCCGGCGTGTTCGCGGTATTCAATTTTACCCAGCAGGTTGTAATATCCGGGGTTGGATTCGAAGATAACCGGAGCGCCTTTGGTTTTCGCGTTGTTCACAAAGAGGTTGACTTCAAAGGGCAGCAGGTGATCTTCCGAAGAATCAACGGTGTTGCCCAGGCCCAGCAGTTCCATTTCCGGTTTGCTCTCGGAACGGGCCAGGTGCTTGATAATGCTTCCGGGGATTTCCTCGCGGATACGATCCAGATATTCGGTAACGCCATCAATGGCGCCGTAGCGCGTACGCATGTCATCCAGGTTGTCGCTGCAAACCTTCATGATGTGGGAGCGTTCCAGATCGGAAAATTGCTCTTCCTTGCGTTTTTCCAGTTTGCGCTGTTCGCGGAAGTACTCATCAATCTGATCATGGAATTCAATGACCCGTTGCTCCAGCACGCTGCGCTGGCGGTCGCTGAGAGCTTCCAGATCTTCTTCTTCCATGACCTTGCCATTATCGATTATGCGCAGATTGAGTTCGCCGTCCACGATATCCAGATCAAGATCCTGTTTTTTGGCTTTGCGGCGTAACTTGTAAAACAGCTTGCTTTCCCGTTGCCGGAAGCTGTGCTCAAGGCTGTTACGCTGCTGCAGATAGAGTTCCGATTCCCTGACCTTGGGAATAGTGCGGGTCAGATCGCTGATCATTTCCGCCATGTCGTTTTTAAAACGGGTGCCCTGGTTGTTGGGGAAGCACAGCACCAGAGGCTGGTCGGGATCATCGAAGTTATGGCAATAGCACCAGTCCGGCGGTGTGGAAAACTTTTTAGCTTTTTCCTTAAGCAGGTTCATCAGTATTGATGTTTTGCCGGTGCCGGGATCGCCGGTGAGAAATACGTTATACCCCCGGGCATTGATGCCAATACCCAGCTCAAGGGCTGCAAGCGCCCGCTGCTGGCCAAAGGTGCCGGGATACGGAGCAAGATCCGCTGTGGTGTCAAAGGGGAACTTTTTAGGATCAACCTGTGCCCGCAACTGCTGGGGTTCCAGCACGCGTGCGCCATTCTTTTTTGTAGCCATACTACCCAATCCTGTTATCGGCCCCGGCGGGCTTTGTTTGCGCCCATTTTTGCCCGGGCAATATTTGCAATGGCGGCAGGAACTGCCTTGGATTTGGAAATTTGTTTGATATCTTTTTCCATCAGGGTTGCCATCAATTTGGATGCAACGCTGATGGGGGTTTTGGGATTTACCACAAGGTTATAGCGGGTGGTGTAGGATTTTGTATGTTCCTTGTTTTTTGCAATTTCAAGAAGAATTTCCACATCGAAAATTTTCAGAGCGCTCCAGCGCTCGACCTCGGTTTTTGTAACGCGGGGACTGTTGATGACGTTTTTGGCAATAATGGGAACCGCGTCAAAAACGAGAATACTGCGGGCTTCCATATTGCCGCGAAGGGCAAGTCTCAGTTTTTCGGAAACTGTCATGCGTTTGATGGTTTCCCGCAGATCGAGTTTTTCCTCGATTTCCTCTTCCAGCTCCTTGGCGGATTTGGTCTCACCGGCCTCTTCCTTTTGCCGCTGTTCCACCACCTCTTTGATGCTTTGCTTTTCCTTGTCTTCCACCAGGTGATCGGGAAACACCGTCTCGCCGTTTTCATCGACAGGCAGCGCCGGTTTGTCCGGGTCAACGTCTTTATCCACCGGCTCGCCGCTTTTGACGCCTACCAGCCGGTCAATGATCTGTTTTTCTTCTTTGGCGGCGATGAGGTGCTGACGGCGGGCAAATTCAAGCACCCGGCTGACGGTTGCAACCGAGGTATTGGAGTTTTCCGCAAAGGAATAAATCAGACTGCTGTGCCGGGTGAGCATTTCCTGGTTGTTTGCGATGATGTCCACAACCTGCTCGGAACCAAAGCGAATCAAATGATCGTAGGTGTATTCGCCGGTGTTCCGGTTAAGGGCGATGGCGTTGACAACCTGGATGTAATCTTCGCTTCGGGACCACACGTTGGCGGCGTAGTCGAGTATTTTACCGCTGATGTTGCCGGACACCACCTGCGCCACAATGGATGGCGGCAGCTTGGCAAAGTTGTCCCGGGCCGCTTCGGCGATTTTTTCTTCGCTGTCCCCGATAAGCATGTAGGTGAACAAAAAGAGCTGGGCAGGCTTGAGCGGGGCCAGACCCTTTGCGATCATCAAGCGCTTGGGTGGTTCGAGTTGCGCCAGGTAGTCAAATGCCTGGGCCGGGACATCGCCTTCTTTTAATGGGCGGTATACAGCGGTGTGGGTGACTTCCTGGTTATCGTTTTGTGTGCTCGCGATTTCGCTCATGGATCAACCTCAGGCCTTGCAGGGTAAGATCTTCATCCACCGTCTGGATGGTGGTGCTATGGGTGGCAATCAACGGAGCCAGTCCGCCGGTTGCGATAATCAGAGGATCAAAGGGGAGTTCCGCCCGCAGTCGACGCGCAAGCCCGTCGACCATATCAACATAGCCGTAGGTTATGCCGGACTGAATGGCGCTGGCGGTGTTGGTGCCCACCACTGATTCCGGGAAGGTCAAATCAATGCGGGGCAGCTTGGAGGTGCGGCTGGCAAGGGCCTCCGCGCCGATGCGCACGCCCGGGGCAATGATGCCTCCCAGGTACTGCGCCTGTGGAGAAACGCAGTCAAAGGTGGTGGCGGTTCCGAAGTCCACCACAATGGCGCCGTCGGGATTCAGGTCGTGAGCCGCGACACTGTTGACGATACGATCAGAGCCGACTTCCCGCGGGTTGTCGGTGCGTATGGATATGCCGGTTTTGATACCCGGGCCGATGCACAGCGGCACAAGGCTCAGGTAATCGCGTACCGCCCGGGCAATCGGGGTGGAGAGCGGCGGCACAACGCTGCAAACGGCGCAGGCGTTAAGCTGTTCCTTATATATGTCGGCGCTGTCCAGCAGTTGCCGCATAAGGATGCCGAATTCGTCGGAGGTTTTATCCCGGTCGCTTTTAATGCGCCACGAGCGCAGCAGGGTATCTGAGCGAAAAACACCCAGCACTGTGTTGGTGTTTCCGATATCAATAGCAAGTAACATGGTGTCTGTGTCTGTCATGATAACTGCACCTTTCCAATTATATTTAAATTATCACGGTGCATAAAAAGAATCAAGGATTGCCTGTTGTTCCTGCGGCGGCTGATTGCTTCAGCATCTGTTTTGCAAGCTCATCATGGGGATGTTTGCCGATGTACTGTTTCAGCAGATCCATGCCTTCTGCCTGCCTGCCGCAGAGCATCAGAGCCTCGGCCATAAGACGGTCGTATTCCGGGAGGCTGTAATGGTTTGGCGGTGTGTGCTGTAAAAGGTTCAGGGCCTCCTGTGCCTTGCCGCGCTTCATCAATAGTTTTGCCTTAAGCCCGCGCAGCCGTACAAACCACGAGGCCTTGGCCATTCCCGCGTCAATCTGCTGTTCCGCTTCTTTCATAAATCCATTGCGCATAAGCAGCATGGCGTGATTTTCATAGGCATAGCCATAGCCGGGATCCACGGCGATGGCGGCTTTAAAATATCGCAGGGCATACTGCGATTCACCGCGTCTTTTAAAAGATTCGCCTGCCAGGTTCAACGCCCGGGGGTTTTTCGGGTCTGCCGCCAGGGATGCTTCTGTTAAGGTATCCTGGGATTTCCATATCTGCATACCGCTTACATCCGATGCCGCAAACCACCCCAGCAGGGAGAAAAGAACAAGCGCGGCGGCGAGGCTCCGGCGTTTTTTATAGAGGTATTCCGGCAGGGATGCCAGAAGGACGCATACGCCCGGCAGCAGGCCGTACAGCCAGCTTTCGGAAAAGGTTCTTCCCGAAGGCAGGATAATACCCACAAAGGGAAGAGCCAGAAGCAGCGTTACGCCCAGCACCAGAAGATAGCGGTGCATATTGCGTTTCCAGAGCATGACAGCCCCGGCGACCATGGCAGCTATGGTGACAACTCCGGTGATGACATGAGACAGGGTATAGTGCTCCAGCCCATGATAATAGTCGGGGTTATGGCCTATGGGAAATAGTGCTTTGCCCAGCAGAAACCCGGCGTGGTGAGCCACCCGGGCGGGTAATTCGATGTTGAGCACAACAGTGGCGCCGCCGCTTCCGCTGGTGAGAATCATTGATCGTACAAAGAAAAAACCGATGGTCAGCACCGCCGCAATGCCGGTCATGATGCCCCAGGTATACCAGGAGCGCCCGGGGCGTTCTTGGGCCATGTCCAGCAGAGCGTACAATACCGGGATGCCGATAATCAGTGCCCCGGATTCCTTGCTGCCAAGGGCCAGCACGGTTCCGGCGGTAAAGAGCAGCAGCGGTTTCCATGGGGATACCTGCCGACGTTGCAGTTCGCAGGCCAGTGCGCCGGTAAGTATACCGATAAGCATCAGGATGTTGTCCCGGGCGGCGATAAAGCTGACGGTTTCGACGTTCATTGGGTGCAGGGCGAACAACAGCGCCGCAACAGCCGCAAGGCGTCTGCGCCCCAGCAGTGTGCACAGCCACACAAACACAAGCGCCGTGGCCAGGCCATGGAACAGTATCTGCATGCCGTGCAGCGGCCAGGCCGCGCCGTCGGCAACCCGCCAGCCAAGCCACATGCTGGCCATGGTAAGGGGACGCCAGTAGATATGCAGATGGCTGTCGGCACCCATAAGCTGCCACAAACCGGTATCGCCGGTGATCCAGGGGTTGCTGGTAATCAGTGGGATGTCGTCCCATACATAGCCGAAACCCAGGGTGGGCGCGTACAGCAACGCTGCCAGAACACCCAACACAAGGGTTATGACAACGGTGCGGTGTTGGGATGTGCTGCATTTACGGGGACAGGTTGGTACCATAAAATTCTTCCGTCTCGCGGTAATGACCCCGCCACAGCAGCAGCGCCGGGGTATGGGCTAATCCCTGATGTTCAATGCGGAGATAGGTAAAGCGCCGGATAGACCCCAGACGCGCGGGGCTCATCCCCGTGACCTCGTTCCAGCAGCCGGTGTTGTAATACGACCGCCGTCCCTTCATGGGCACAAAGGTGGCAAGGTGGGTATGACCGAATACCACGGTGGAAATCTCCGGGTGCCGGTAGGTGATGCGCTGCGCTCCCCGGGTTAGATCCGGGGTTGCCCGCATATCCCACAGCATCCTCAGCATGTAGAAGACCGGAAACTTTTTTGCGCCCACGCCAAAAAACAGCGAGCGCATGGCAAAGAGCACCACCCGTATCATGGAGGCGGCAAATACCCGGAAATCGTTCATGGCGGCCCATACCAGATAATTGCGGAAGGGCAGCACCTTATCCACATAGGTGCGTTTGCG
>Ga0070728_10001709_pt1 | contig 31203 bp, 26 predicted proteins | sample tdDd471_FD_66723 | JGI IMG/M metagenome (GOLD analysis project Ga0070728, IMG submission 66723) | Marine sediment microbial communities from the Atlantic coast under amendment with organic carbon and nitrate - tdDd47.1 | ecosystem: Environmental > Aquatic > Marine > Coastal > Sediment | place...
TATCCATTAAAGTTTGCGTCAATATCTGCAAGCAATTTTTTAACATTGCCTGATTAAATGAGACTCCATAACGTTTCAAGATGCGGGAGATCTCATTATATTGTATGAATGTGTCTGTTTTTTCGACTGGCATCCAATCACCTTTCAACTTGATGTTATCATCTAACCTCAAAAGGGGTGTTTACATCAAGTTTTTACACCACTCAAAACGAATATCTGATAAAACTCTTATGCTTCTATCAGATTCCAAGCTGCCTTAATGGTGTTTTGCAACAAAATAGTGATGGTCATTGGTCCAACACCGCCGGGAACTTTTGTAATATACCCTGCTACATCCTTAGCCGATTCAAATTCAACATCACCAACATACCGATAGCCTTTCTTCGCTGTCGGATCATCAACTGAGTTTGAGCCGACATCAATTACGATCGCCCCCTCTTTAAGCCATTCACCTTTGATAAATTCTGCCCGACCAATCGCGGCAACAACAATGTCAGCATTCTTAAGGTATCCTTGCAAATCCTTGGTACGGCTATGGCAAGTCGTAACAGTTGCATTGGCATTCATCAGCATTAAGGAAATCGGTAAGCCAACAATATTACTCCGTCCGACAACAACAGCTTGTTTACCTTCAATTTGCACACCGGTCTCTTCTATAAGAATCATCGAACCCGTCGGCGTCGCAGGCGTAAAAGATGGTTCGCGTCCACGCATACCAAGCATACCAACATTGATTGGGTGAATACCATCAACATCTTTTTCTATACTAATCAAATTTAAGACTGCTTCTTCATCAATGTGATCAGGCATAGGTAATTGAACAAGTATCCCATGAATATTTGGGTCAGCATTATATTGACGGACAATATTTTCAACTTCCTCTTGTGTTGCAGAAGCTGGAAGGATTTCGGCTTTGGATACCATCCCAACACTTTCACAAGCACGACGTTTCATACGAACATACATCGCAGAAGCTGGATCATCCCCAACTAAGACAACTCCCAATCCCGGTGCATATCCTGTTTTCTCGGTATAATCTGCAACGGAGCTTGCAATTTCTGCTCGGATTCTATCAGCGACAACTTTACCATCGATAATTTTTGCGACCATAAGGTTTCCTTTTGGTTAGATTTACGAAAATTTAAGTACCAATCATAAAAATAAGATAAAGATTTCTCATATGATTAGGTTATGTCAAAGCATCTATACAAGAATCTACAAGAATTAAACTCTAATCTGCCATAAATCAGGTAACATTAGAATATGAAAAATAGACGAGTTATTGAATAACCCAAGTGGGTATAAATGAGGGTTAACTATGCAAAAGAAGACATCAATACAACATTCTAATCAACAGGGTCAATCAATGGTCGAATATGTCCTGATTGTCGTACTGGTGATTTTAGCATTTGTTATTGCCATTGCCGCGACGGGTCCCGCCATCGGTAATGTATTTAGCAATACTGTATATAACTTGTTGGGAACAGATCCCGACGAGATCAAGGATTTACCAGATAAAGAAGATTTCTGGTTGACGGTTACTTGGGTTTCTCAACAAACCCCTGTCGAAGAATCTATTCCGACGCGAACTCAAGTCCCGCCGACAGAAGTACCAACTGATGGTCCGTCACCAACTCCGACGGCAACCATTCCGACCAATACACCGGTGCCGACCAAAACACCGACACCCTCTCCAACTCCAGAAGATTTCAAATTTGAAGCTCCTTGGCATGATTCAGCCGATGACAACGAATTTTGGCGTTTAGGTGGCGATGTCTTCTTAGGTACAGATCTCGGTTGGTATGCAGAATATTTTGCAGATATGACCTTGACTTCGTCCTCGGCAGGAGAATATACGTCAGTTATCGATCTAGATAAGAAATATAATCTAGATTTTGATTGGGGTAATGGTGCTCCTATCGAACCAAATTGGCCCGCTGGAAATGATGACAATCAATTTAGTGTGTCATACCGGCGTCACATTTACCTCGAAAATGAACTGACCCTGCTATTCACACTAGACTCTATCGACGACGGTGTAAGAATCTGGTTACTAGATGGTCATCAAGACCTCAAAACAACACGCCCCGGCAATTGCTCGGCAACAGGTGTTGTTTGGGGACAACCGACAAGTGGCGGTGGTGGTCCTATCAGAGTTTATGATGATGACCATCCAACCCTTAGTAATGATTGTTTGTTGCTTGATGGTTGGTGGGGTGTAAGTGGACAAACGGCTACAGTAAAACGTACCGTCCCTGCTGGAACGTATACAGTCATAGTTAATATGAATGAAAATTATGGTAATGCTAAGGTAAAAGTTGGCATTGATGCGACTGAATTTAGAGGTAACCTCGATGATACACCCGTTGATGGTTCAGGTAATCCAACAACAGGTACTGCCGATTGTCGTTGGGGTAATGTCGAAGACTCACGCGACTCCAACTCCGCCGATTTCCGGTGGGATTCATGGGAAAGTGGCTACGACTTCGGTACAGGCAATCGTTGTTACCTCGAATTACGCGGAAGTGTCAAAATCCCAGCGGGTATGACCGAACCCATTCTTACTTTCTGGGATGTCTGGGACTTTGGTGAGAATAACATGAAAGCGTGGGTCGAGATAGCTGAATATGACCCCGATGGTGATGGCAATTTTGTCCGTGGTGATTTATCTTGGGTACGAAAAGATCTTCATACGGGTAATACCACCAATTACAATTGGACGTATCAGCGTATAGACATCGCACAAATGATGAGCGGTACAGGTCCTGTGGAAGAGACCGAATATGCCATTCGCTTTGGGATGGAAGTACCGAGCGGCCTTTATTACCCAACCGGAAATAACCGAGGCTACCGTTTGTGGTGGATCGATAGCATTAACATTGATGCTGCCCCACAAAAAGTATTCTATCCAGCAATGCTCTGGGATTTAGATTCGCCAGAACAAGCAGACGATTTCATCATAAGTGGTCGATGGTCACTTTCGAGTGCTAAAACCCGTGGTGGTGGCGGTATGGCTTGGGATGATAGTCAGGGTACAGATTACGTCAGTACGAATCTTGACGGGTGTGGTCAAAGTTATACGGGTGGTTGGTCAGTTTATAACTACCGAACCTGTAACAACTATGATGATCAAAACCTACGGATGCACACACTTGAATTCAACGGTATCGTTGACCTTGATAATCCACTTGGAGAACAAGATCTCGAAAATAATGTAGGTGACGCATTGCTAACATTCTGGCACGCGTATGATCTGGATGATAGAACAGGACTTGAAATCCAGTATTCAACCGACACCGCATATGATAGTGGTGAGGCTCCTATCTGGAAGCTGGTTCCAGGAGGCCAAATTGTTATCAGAGATGTGGGTGCAAACGCCAACCAAAACACGATGAAATTTGAGGAAATCAATTTGGAAGCACTGAAAGCGCTTGAACCTGCCGCCAACGGCAAGTTCCGTATCCGCTTTGTGCTTACTCAACACCGCGAGTCATACAGTGACCCCGGTTGGTGGATTGATGATATTCAACTTGAACGTGAAGCAATTTCGAGCTTCCTACCCTACCCGTATATTGAAACCTTCCAGCAAGAAGCAAATCTCAATGATTGGTTGTTAGGTGGAAGTTGGGGTCGTGCAGACAATCATCCGTATCAACCTGTTAGCGGTACAGAATATTCACTGACGGATTCACCTTATACACTAGATTCTGACGGCAATCCGCAACAAGAAAACTATGCAGGAAGTCAAGATTCGACAGCTGAAATACGGCTAGCGCTTGACTTACATAATAATTCTCCATTAAATCCGTTGTCACCATCGTGTGCGCTTATCCCAGCAGACTTATGTGATGAACCAGATAATGCAACACCGATTGACCCCATTATGACTTTCCAATGGTGGCATGATTTTGATCGCTATGAAAGCTTCTATGTTGAATGGAAAAAAGCGATTGATACTGACAGCGTATGGAAAGAATTATGGTCATATCAAGATTGTATGTGGTACAGCGACTCAAACAACTGTGATAGTACAAACGGGCAGAACTGGCAACGAGTTGAAATTGACCTACGCCAACTATTGGCATCTGCAAATTTCAACAATAATTTACCTGATGCACTCACTGATGATGACATTCTTATTCGTTTCCGTTTCAACACCAGTAGTGGTAACAATAACGGTGACGGTGTTTACATTGACGAAATTCGTATCGATGAACGAAAAGAAAAATCTATTGCCTTATGGGATGCTGGCGTAGCAGCTAATGTTGAAAATCCGCAGTTCCCATCTTCTGATCCACTCATTTATACGACCGGTAGTTTCCGCTATGTTCGTCTCGTTGCAGAGTCATCGCAACAAGGGAATGAGTATGCAGGTGGTGCGGAATTCAACTTACTGGATAAGGACGGCAACCTTATTAATCGTTCTGGTTGGTCAATAACAGCCGATAACGAAGCATCCAGCACATATGCAGTCGGGAAAATGATAGATGGAAACATCAATTCATTTTGGCATACGCAATGGAGCGGTAGTAGACCACCACACCCACATGAATTCATAATTAATCTGGGTGCAAATTACCAAGTCGGTTTCTTCAGGTACATAGCACGACAAGATCACATCAATACACGGTTGAAAGATTATAAATTCTACCTAAGTACTAACGGAAGTAGCTGGCAATTAGCAGGCGCAGGAACGTTAGCAGACACAACGACCGAACAAACAGCAGCATTAAGGGTCGATTACACAACAAATACACCTCCAAGTGGTAGTGGTCCGACATCTACTGTTGTTGGCAACGGTGTATCATATCGTGATAACCTTGATGACCGTGCGAATGAAATTTTCGATAATTGGTATATAGGTGGTTCATGGAGCGTCATTGATTGGGAGCATTATGATGGTATTCTGGCATTCCACAGCAGTACAGATGTCCCGTGGAACAGTGGTAAAGCACCAGAAACACCACCACCCAATCCGACCAACTATACTCTTGAAAGTGGGCGCACATATAATGTCTTAGAAATGGCAACAATCATAGACTTGCGTGCAACACAAGACACCAAAAAACCGATTATGACATTCTGGCAACGTCATCATAGCGGTCGGGATACAGATTTACGTGTGCAGATATCTTATGAAAACCCTGCTACTATTGGTACGAGTTCATATTGTGGTAGCTCGAGTCGTGACCAGTGTTATGACCATTATTATGGATGGAGCACATGGGAAACCGCCCCACCGTGGAATATCTCGGGCTATGATGATTGGGATTTAACAGGTGAAACACGTCAATATCTTTGGAAACGAGAGATTGTTGACCTCAGTGGTTTTGCCGCTACAGCGACTGATCCTGGCAAACGTATTCGTGTTCGTTTTGTATCGGACTCGCTAGACAACAGTGTCGGTGACGGAAACCTCAGAGATGGTTGGTACATCGATAACATTGAGTTTAAATATAACCTGCCAACTGTTGTAAACATTGATGCTGATACAGGAGCTTCCTTCTTTGACGGTGCACGGAATGCACGCAACTGGTTGACTGAAGGCACATGGGGTCTCAGCCCAGAATTCTTCCGTGGATCAGGTGGTGGTCCAGCCGATTTTGGTGGTAGTTTCTGGACATATTGGTACTACGACTTGAAAAACGAATGTACAACCAACAACAACAATAGCTATGCTAATTGTGTGAGCAGTTACTTTAACAGTATGTCGAATCCAGATAGCAACATACGCAATAGGCAAGTCAAAAAAGGCTTTGCCTTAGACATCAATAATGAATGGGGTAGTGATGGACCATCTGGTTTAACCTACAAGTTTGGTGGCATTTGGGAAATTACCACGCCAGTCATCGGCACAACCATGAATGCAGGTACATATACCTTTGTCTTTACATATGACGACGCATTACGTGTCAAATATGATACGGTTCCTGCAGGCGGGCTACCCGTAACAGACATTAATGGTGATCCAATCATTCCTAATCCATATAGTCCAACCTGGAATATCTATAACGACTTTATTGTTGGTAGTCGTCAAGTAGGTATCGGCAATGCTACGTTTGAGACAGGGAAACAGTATAAAATCCGTATGGAATACTTTGAAAAGGATTATGATGCTGCCTTCATCATGTCGTTAGGTAGCAGCAGTTTCTCGTTCACAGATAGTCCAAAACTAGCCGCTGGTGTTGCCTTCCCAGAAGTACCTGCCGCACCACGCGCGACATCTTCACTCGTATTTAATGGTGTCTTTGATCTTAAAGATGCAGTCGCTCCGATCTTGCAATACTACACCTACCATGAATTAGGTGGAAACGCCCGTGTCGAAGTCTCACAAGATGGTGGTTTCTTATGGACAAACACCGGATTGACGGGTGCACCACCGACTAACTTCTGGGTAGGCGACTGGAAAGCAGATTTCTGGAATGATGAAAATCGGAATAACAATGAGAGAATGGCTTATCGTTTCGATGGGAATCATTTATGGGATCCAGTTGTGACTGGTGGGGACCCACTTGGTTATCCGCCAGAGCGCAGTTTCTCAAACTATACGAGCGGTAATCTGGACTTCAACTGGGGTAACACAGCTGTAGCAGGATGGAAACGCCCAAGTCCTAATCAGACGCAAAATGTTAATGACAAGTGGTCTGCACAATTCCGTCGCACCTTTACACTAACAGCTGCTCAAGAGATCACCTTCAAAATAACGACCGATGATGGGCATAGACTGTGGTTAAATGAGAATGGAACAAGCTACTTCCCTGCTTGTCAGTTCCTTGACTCTGGCGGAACATATCCATTTGTCAGCGGTAAACCATTGACAAATGGGAGTGAAAATGGAAAAACCTATGGGGATGGGGCAACAGATATTTACGGCAATGGCTGTCTGCTAGCAACTCGCTGGTCAAATGGTGGCGGTAATTATTCCGAAGTTACACGTACTATCCCAGCAGGTACTCACGAGCTTATCGTAGATTTCTATGAAAATACTGGTGGTAACTATGTAAAACTTGAGCTGTTAGCAGGTAGTTATGACCAACCCATCTACTCGGGTACATATATGCCAGACGATGGTCCAGATTGGCGCGAAAAGACACATTGGTTAGGAGAATTTGCTGGATACGAAATCAGCGGTAATCCAAAACCACCAATTGGACTGCGCTTCCGCCTTGACCGTCTTGGTGAAAGTGAATTCAATAACTATGAGCAAGCAAGTAATCAATCAAGCCCATATCCAAACTGGATGGAAAGCTGGTGGATTACGGACATCAGTGTGATCGATACAGTAGCTGGTCCCTAGTTAGTCAACACGGACTTTAAGACAAAACGGGCTTCTTAATGGAGTCCGTTTTTATTTTTAATTGTTTTCATATGGAGAATCCACGCGCATCTTGCTACACTGAGGTGAATCATGAGACTGATGAAGGATAGGAAATAGTGACCCATTCTCAAAATCTGACTGGCGTTATTTTTGTAATGATTGGTCCGGGCGGTGCTGGCAAAAACGCGATTATGCGAGCCATCATCAATCAATCCAATATCGTATCACAATTGGCAACCGCGACGACTCGTCCTATGCGCACCGACGAACAACAAGGGCGTGAGCATTTATTTATTAGTTTGGAAAATTTCCAAACGATGATAAATAACAATGAACTTCTAGAGTATCAAGAAGTAACATCCAATCGATTCTATGGTATTCCGCGTCAATCAGTTGTCGATAGCCTATCCCAGAGTAAGGTTTTGATTGCTGATATTGAAGTCCTTGGCGCACAAGAACTCGTAAAAGCATTTCCACAACATATCGTTCAAATTTTTGTAACAGTTCCGGGCAGTTCACCTGAGGAGCAATTAACTGTACTAGAAGAACGGATGCGGCAACGTGGTGACAGCACCAATATAGAAGAACGCTTAGAACGTGCTAAAACGCTGGAATTCCCCTACCAAACACAATGTGACTATGTTGTCATTAATGATGAACTAAGCCATGCTATTGAATTGGTTTCTGGCATCATTCAACAAGAGTTAAAAAAACGTGATTTGTTAGGAGAATTATCGTGACAGACTTATCACGCTATCATCAATCACTCGGAGCAACATTAGCCGAAGATGGCATTCCTCTGCATTATGGCGATAGTAGCCTGAAATCCGAATATAATTCTGCGTTGAACGGGTCTGTGTTGCTTGATCGCTCGCATGAAGGGCGTATTTTATTGACAGATGATAATCGTTTTGAGCTTATCAATCGAATGTCAACAAATAGCATGATAGATATGCAATTACATGAAGGTCGCCCCACTATATTTACAACACCAACAGCCCGTATCCTCTATCGTGTCATCGCCGTTAATCGTCCAGAAGGTCTATTAATCCTTACAGAACCCGGTCAAGGTGAAGCTATTACGAGCTTCCTGAATCGTAATATTTTCTATGGTGATAAAGTCAAAGTACTCAATATCCAAGCACAAACCCAGCATTTTGCAATACATGGCATTACAGCTAATACGATTATGTCTGAGCTTCAAACAGATTTATCAGATTTGCCTCCTCGATATAGTACAGAAATCAGTATCGCAGATGCAACGTTTACGATTGTGCGCCGTAAATCAATTATAGGTTCGCATTGGGCAATCATCTGCCAGCAAAAAGATGCCGTTACACTACATAAACATTTACTCAAAATCGGCGAGAAACATGGTCTTAATCCAGCAGGGTCATTAATCTATAACACCCTTCGCATACGCGGAAGTCGTCCAGCAGGACGGGAATTATCACAAGATTATATCCCACTTGAAGTTGGATTGTGGGATGAAGTGAGCTTTAGTAAGGGATGTTATACAGGTCAGGAAATCATTGCTCGCATGGAAAGCCGTGAGCGACTGGCAAAAACGATTGTCAAACTCGATTTATCCTCATTTATAAATGCGCCTGCAACCATCTATGATAAAGATACCCCTGTTGGAACATTAACCAGTAGTGTGCAATCGCCTGAAGGTGAATATTTTGCGATGGCTATTATCAAGACTCAGGCATCTAAAGCAGGCACAGCATTAACAATTGGTGAAGATAAAATACCAGCAACCGTTATAGAATACGTGGGACAACAACCATCATTTATATCTGAGTAGGGATAGGCAAACAAATTATGGGTAGATTCCTAAGTCGAACGAGTGCCATATTCGTCGTTGTTCTATTTATCATCGTAGTATCTATCTCGTCCTGTACTGTAGCATTTCGCGAATCACTCATCAATATCGATACATATAAAGAAACTCTCATTGAACAAAAAGTATATGAAGACATTATCCCCTATATCATTCCCGCTATACTAAGAGAAAACCAAGCAAATCTAAATTCTGCTGAATCGTTCTCAATCGATCTCAATGATATTGATCGCTTCATGTCTATTGAAGATTGGCGTAGAGTATCTGATGAACTCATCCCAGCTGAATGGGTGCAAAACCAGACAGAATCTATACTCGATACAATTGACCGAATCAAATATGGAGATTTTAGCCGTCTCGAAAATATCATTGATTTATCTGAAGTGGTCGAGCGCTTACAGGGCGATGCAGGCAAACGTGCTAGTGAAATCATCATCGCATCCGCACCAGACTGTAGTACACAACAAATATTACAATTACGCCAATTTGATGGTCAGCCCAATTCTGTATTTCCTATTTGTAATCCGCCTCAATTGCAAAAGAACAAGGCAACAAATCTTATCTCTGATTGGTTCTACAATGTTGGGATAGTGATTGAAACACAAATTCGTCAAGAGAACAACTCATTAAGTGTTCCTGAAGAAGGTGCAAAGGTACTTAATAACTTGTTCCAACTCGATTCACAGTTGAGTCTATTGCTTCTAATATGTCCCTTGTCCCTCATCGGATTAATTATTTTACTAGCTGTACGAACACTTAAGAGTTTCGGGCGCTGGCTTGGTTGGTCATTTATTTTATCGGGTATCTTTACATTGTTACTTATTTTCATGAGTCAAGTGCCTGTATTTGCCAGTCTTGATGAAGTGGTCACCGCAAATACAGACATCGAGCGCTTTACAGCACAAATCTATGCAAGTTTTCTACGCTCCGTCTATACAGAAGCCAGTGGCACAATGCTGATATTAGCAGGCATGATGATTGGATTAGGCTTTATATTATTGGTTATATCAGTAATAGGGCGATCACATCACTTTATCGTGCCAGAGGGAACTGTTCTCGTTACAGAAGATGGACGAATTGTATCCTCTACTCGTCCACAACGTAAAACTGTGATCTTACCCAAAGACGGTGAATCTTAAAAATCAGGCGCAGGCGAATCAAAAAACAACGCCCACCATAGTTGCCAATTTTCAGGTTCAGGAGGTTTTGTCTCGAATTCTGCCATAATAATCGGTTGCGATGGGACATCATTCGCCCCTTCTATAGATTGAGGCAAGACAAGTACTTCACCCTCCTTTACCATTTTACCTTCATCACGTGCCCATGTTTCAACGTAGGCATCACTCTTCACATAGTTTAATTCCTGAATAAGGTCCGTTTGCTGATTCTCAAGGAAGTCGATTTCTTGCACAACTTGTTCATGAATACGCTGAAGGTCGCGGTCAGCTTGGATGCGGCTACTAAAGTTCAAAGCCAGCATCAACCCAACCGTCAAGATCACAGCAAACATAACCTGTACACTCGACAATCCACGGTCACGAGACCGAGACTTATTTGTATTTTCCTCTGTTGTAGGCGATGGTTTAGATGTTGTCTCTGCCATATGCTATCTATTTATTAGATTCCCTTATATCACTTTATCATAATTCAGGTTTACAATTCATACGACCTGCAACCAGCACTTTTTTCCAAAATTAATAAAATTAGACCGTAGGGTTAACATAGGGTCATAGTCATTATCACGTCCAACGGATACAAATGTCACGATGATATATTGAGATAAACCAATATTGAAAGACAACCATGATGGATTTACGCCCTTTAACACTTGCAGATATAACCCAATGGGGACATCTCATTGGCATATGCTTCGATCAACTCTCTATCAATATGGAAGCTCTAATACACTGGTTAACATACCTTGGTCACTTAGAGGCTTATGGATTATGGGACAATGATACGCTGATTGCTCAATATGCGTGTTTACTCCGAACCATATATTGCGATGATACGCCGATTTCTGCGGGTATGAGCATCAATATGGCAGTACATCCAGATTATCGCGGAATGGGACTTATCAAGCAAGTCTCACAACCAGTTTATGATAGTCTCAAAGACAAACACGCCATATTAGGCATGGGATTCTCGAATGCACAAGGCGTAAAAGTAGATAAGTACAGTCAGGGATATGGCTATCAGGTTGTAGGACAGATGCAACCAATTGTCATCGTCTCAAAATCGTTTAAACGATCACTCTTAATTCTATCTAACGACTTCCCCCAATCTCAATCACTTATGAGCAATCATCAGAGAAAGACGCATTTTCATAAAGATCTCACCTATTTCAAACAACGCTATGCCAATCATCCATTCCGCCAATACCACTATGGCATCTGGCAAGAAAATGACCAGATTATCGGCATTGTAGTTTATAAAAAAGTCAGGTTATGGGGTGTGCCATCAGTTGCATTACTTGATGTTTATAGCAATCATATTGAAGAATTGCTCATGCGGTGGTCAACTACCCTCCGTCAAAACAATATATTCTTTTGTCATACCCTTGTCACACCGCAATCTGCTATAAAGTCAATATTGCAGAAACACTGGCGCGTTCTCCATGCACCTTATTCCAGAACCCCCTATTATCTGACCATCAAACCCTTATCCGATCAGATGAAGCCATCACTACTTGATTTCTGTGAGTGGGAGTTAATCGGCGGTGACGTCTTATAACGCTCATATAATTTCAAGTTGGTTATAGCTGTTTACAGTCTTTCACGATACTATCGCATAACTTAACTCTTTACACTGGACAAGGCTGCACCATCCACATGAATTCACATCAGATCAAACCAGATAATCACCCATTCTTGAGTCAACCCCACCACACCATTATCTTTTTATCGTTTCCGATTTTATTATCATTGATTGCTGAACCCGTCACAGGACTGATCGATACAGGGTTTGTCGCACAATTAGGCAAAGTATCACTAGCGGCATTGGGGGTTAGCACAGGGGTATTATCATCCGTATTCTGGATATTTGGTTTTCTTGGTATTGGTACACAAACCGAAGTTTCTCAAACCTATGGCAAAGGTCAAATTAAAGCCGCAATTAAATCAGTCAGCCTTGCAATGACAATAGGTGTTATCGTAAGCATCGTACTAATCGTCTTATTGTTGCCAAGTGCATCTGTTGTCTCAGGATTATTAGGGGCAAAAGGGGCAGTATTAGAGCAAGCCACCCACTATATACAAGTACGGCTCATCGGCGCACCAGCCGTCATCATTACCATAGTCGGATTTGGGGCATTGCGCGGCATACAAGATATGAAAACGCCACTCTGGATTGCCCTCATTATCAACATCACGAATATAGTTTTAGATTACCCATTTATCTTTGGGTGGCAATTTATCCCAGCGATGGGTGTAGGTGGTGCGGCATTGGCAAGTGTTATTAGCCAATGGATAGGAGCTGGATGGATGGTCTGGTTAATCAATCAGAAACTCGGATTTACTCGTGATTTTAACCTAAGTGATGGCATAAATCTCATCAAAATCGGGCGTGACCTGTTTATCCGCACGGGGTTGCTGACTTTATTTATGCTGATCGGGACTCGTGTGGCAACTCAAATTGGCGAAGAAGCAGGTGCGGCACATCAAATTATTCGCCAAATATGGTTTTTTACGGCACTTGTTTTAGAAGCATTTGCCACTACAGCCCAAAGTCTAATCGGGTATTTTTATGGTGCAGAACGTCTTGACTATGCCAAGAGAGTCGCAACAATCACGACACTATGGAGCTTGGGTACGGGTGTTATATTGATGCTCGGCATGTTTGCGACAACCCAATTTGTTACGAATACGTTTGTGCCAGATGATACAGTAGCCGTATTCTTATCGGCTTGGATTGTCGCATCCCTCTCGCAACCCCTTAATGCGATTGCATTTATAACAGATGGAATTCATTGGGGAACAAGTGATTATAGTTTCTTACGAAATGCCATGATCTGTGCAACAGTCGTCGGGCTAATTGGTTTATTACTCATCCCGATAGACCATGCCGAAGCCTTTACTTATGTTTGGATGGTTAGTGTTTTATGGATTGGGATTCGGGCGTTTTGGGGATTCTTACGGGTATATCCGGGAATCGGTAACAGTCCGTTTCGGCAAAGTTTCCACAGAAAAATAAAAAACTCGTAAATAGAAAGCAACTTTAAAACTTTTTTTGATCTCCCGCGTATAAGTAAGTAATAATCGAAAACAAATATGGGAGATCAAACTCATGCAGAAACAAAAAAATGGTTCACAAAAACGCCTAACAAAATCATCAACCAATAAATCAATCTGGGGTGTCTGTGGTGGACTTGCAGAATACCTCGATGTTGATGTCACCTTAGTTCGTCTAGCATTCGTAATAGGCACACTAGCAGGTGGACCGGGATTATTGATTTACATCGCACTCGGTATTGTCATGCCAAGTGAATCACAACAACATCATTTGGTATAATGACAGATATAAACGCTCAATCTTGGGGAGAAAATAAAGTAATGAACAAAGCAAAACGACTCTATCGTTCACGAACAGACCGCCAATTTGCAGGTGTCTGTGGCGGTATCGCAGACTATCTCGCAATTGACTCAACGCTTGTCCGTATCTTTTGGGTCATCATGGCACTAGCAGGAGGTCCCGGACTCATCCTATACATCATTTTGATGCTGGTTGTACCAGAAGAACCAGAGTTCGTCCAAGCCTCTGCCGAAAAAATCAAAAACGACGACTACATTTAAGCTAAAGTCGGGTATAAATGAGGAATGAGCTGTGAAGCCTTCATGATGGGGGTTTCACAGTCCAACATCAAAATCTGCCCTGCCTGTTCAGGATTGGCATGGGCACTGGAAGCCAAGCGCAACTGATAATCCGTCACTAACTGATGACCACCTTTCACCCCGATGTGTCCTGCAACCACAACCTTCTGTGGATACGGGCTAAGTTGTGATATTGCCAGAAGATACCCTTTTAATACAATTTCATAAGCCGCTTCATGCCAACCTTTTTCATTGGTTGCAAATAACACATCCCACAAAAATTGAAATTGGCCACTATTATTGCTCAATAATTGACCACGTAGCATATCTAAAAAGCGTGGATCATCAGGCGAATCTACAGCCAGCATATTCTTGACTTGGCTAAGATACTTTCCATTCTCTCTTAACGCCTCTAAATCATACTCCGCCAACCATTCATCTGTACTTTCTAGCAACGAATCGTGATCGAAGTTAAGAAGTTGTTCGGCATCGGCTCTTACTTTTATCGCAGGGCTAGCACCTGCGTGAGTGATTAGCACACCTGCTTTTGTCCGTACAACAAATGGCAGAGACTTCAAAAATGTGATGGCATCGGAACGATTAAATTGGACGTTCGGGTCTCGATCAAGTTGTGCTAATGCACGTTCAAACCGTGGGGTAAATACGAGATTGCCTTTTGAGAGTGAGATGCTATACACATGGGGCATTTCATGATTCCCCATCAACATAATTACGGTGTCACTCCCCAATTGTTGTTGCAGGCTCATCACATCTAAAAGCATCGGCAAACTAGCGTCTTCGGCTTCATCTCCATAGCCATGAATCAAATCTCCACAGATAATGAGGCGATCAACTTCACCAGCTTTATGCCGTTGGAGAAAAGTATCCCGAATATGGTTATAGGTTTTGCCGTTACCATGCAAATCCGTAACCACCATTGCTGTACCCGTTTCAAAATCAATCGCTCTAGGATATGACACAATCTTATCTTTCTAGTTAACCTAAAATAACCTGAGTTTTGTTTAAGCGTATTGGAGAATGGTATCGGATTTTTCATCAATAAAACCTGTTTCCGAAGCCATTAGCTTCTAGCTGTTAGCTTCAAAAGCCTTGTAAAAGCTAGAAGCTATTGGCTAAAAGCTAATTATAAACTAGGTAAATAGAGTAAATTCCAAAATACGTACTATAATCAACATTATCCAAAACTGACGTTAAAATACCAATATAAAAGGGGCGGAAATATTTCTCCACCCCCATTATTATCGATTCTTGCTATCTGATTTAGATTAGAGTAAATCTGTAATAGCGTCGCGTTCTTCGATCAATTCAGCTTCAGTTGCTTTTGCTTTACCCGTTGCATAGTCGCTCAGGTCAAGACCTGTAACGATTTCGACATTCCCTTTGCCATCACTGCGCAGTGGGAATCCATACATCAGCCCTTCTTCAATACCATATGGGTTGCCATCGCTGGAAACTGCGGCACTGAACCAATCACCTGCTGGTGTTGGTGTGATGATGCTACGGATCGTATCTAATGCGGCATTAGCAGCACTAGCGGCAGAGCTTTTACCACGCGCCGCAATAATTTCTGCACCACGCTTTTGTACTGTTGTCAGAAATGCATTTTCAAGCCATTCACGATCACCGATGACTTCTTCGGCAGGTTTTCCATCAATTTTAGCGTGCTCAAAGTTAGGGAATTGTGTTGCGCTGTGGTTGCCCCAAATACCAACGTTCGTTACAGAGGTCACAGGAACACCTGCTTTTTCTGCCAGCTGAGATTTAGCACGGTTTTCGTCAAGGCGCGTCATTGCAAACCAACGATTTGCTGGAATATCAGGTGCATTTGCTTTTGCAACAAGGCAATTAGAATTACAAGGATTCGCAACAACAACGATACGGACATCATCCGCCGCATGATCGTTAATGGCTTTACCCTGTGATACGAATATCGGGCCATTTGCGGCAATTAAATCACCACGTTCCATACCAGGACCACGTGGTTTACCACCTACCAGAATCACCCAGTTGGCATCTTTAAAGGCAACATTTGGGTCATCTGATGTAACAATGCCTTTGAGTAAGGATTGTGCACTATCATTCAGTTCCATCACAACCCCTTTTAGGGCTTCCAAAGCTGGCGTGATTTCCAAAATTTGCAAGATCACAGGTTGATCTGCACCGAATACTTCGCCATTTCCAATACGGAATAATAAACTATACGCAATCTGACCAGCACCGCCAGTCACTGCTACGCGAATCGGGTTTTTCATTGAGTTAAGTCCTCTCATATAGGTCAACACTATCAAAACGTTGTGATTGTACCTGAATTCACACAATTTTTCCTACGTGTAATCCAGTCAATTTTTTTATAAATTGATACGAATGCATCAAAATCATGTGTCTTTTTTCAGGAATCATTTAATAAAAAGAAGTCGATATCACTATCGACCTCTTTGCAAATCTCAATAACGAGATATCATCCTATGCTTTAGGTCCACCTGCAAGAATATCTTCGCTGGCTTGCTCTTCAAACTGCGCGAAGTTTTTCTTGAACATACTTGCTAGAGCTTCTGCCTTTTTGTCATAGGCTTCTGGGTCATCCCAAGTATTACGTGGGTTCAGAATCTCCGATGGAACATCAGGTACTTGTGTTGGAATCATCATTCCAAAGAAAGATTCTTCTTCAAATTCGACATCGTCCAATTCACCAGATAGAGCCGCATTTACCATCCGACGAGTATATGATAACTTCATACGTGTCCCCTTACCGTATTCACCACCTGTCCAACCTGTATTTATCAACCATACAGCAGATCCATGGGTTTTGATTTTCTCGGCAAGTAATTCTGCATAAACTGTTGGGTGCAAGGGCATGAATGGCGCACCAAAGCAAGCACTAAATGTTGCTTGAGGTTCAGTCACACCTCGTTCCGTCCCAGCAACTTTCGCAGTATAACCACTAATGAAGTGATACATAGCTTGTTCTGGCGATAATTTGCTGATCGGTGGTAATACACCAAAGGCATCAGCTGTCAAGAAAATGACATTCTTTGGATGTCCACCTACCCCTGTAGCCGACGCATTTGGAATAAAGTGCAGGGGATAAGAGCAACGTGTATTTTGCGTGTAGCGCGTATCATCAAAATCTGGTGTACGATCTTCATTCAGTGGAACATTTTCTAAAATCGTACCAAACATTTGCGTTGTGGCATAAATTTCAGGCTCGTTTTCAGGCCGTAAGTTGATCGTTTTGGCATAGCAACCGCCTTCAAAATTGAAGACACCATCATCACTCCAACCATGCTCATCATCACCAATTAAGGTGCGGGATGAATCTGCACTCAACGTGGTTTTACCCGTACCACTCAAGCCGAAGAATACAGCTGTATCCCCATCGGGTCCGATATTTGCCGAACAGTGCATTGGCATAACACCCTTTTCTGGCAACATGTAATTCATGATGGAGAAGATACCCTTCTTTACTTCACCCGAATACATCGTTCCAGCAATTACAATCAGGCGTTTTTCAATATTTGCGCCGATGAACGTTCCTGTACGTGTACCATCAACATCAGGGCGAGCAATCAAACTTGTTGCCGCAACTACGGTAAATTCAGGAACATGATTTTCAAGTTCTTCTTCGGTAGCGCGAACAAACATATTCCAGGCGAACAGTGCATGATAAGCAACTTGGCTAACAACCCGAATCGGCATCCGGTGCTTTTTATCCCAACCTGCAAACCCATCAAATACATACAAGTCACGACGATGGCTCAGGTGATTCAATACTTTTTGGTGCATATGATCGAAAAGTTCAGAAGTTGTTGGTTGATTGATGTTACCCCACCAGATTTTATCTTTTGATGGTGCTTGCTCAACAAAGAACTTATCTTTTGGGCTACGTCCTGTATATTGCCCCGTCAAGATGCGGATAGCACCTTGATTTGTCAGTTCTGCTTCACCATTACGGATAGCATGTTCATATAATTCAGACGGATTCAAGTTCCAATGAATATGAACCCCCTTAACGTCCGAACTGCGTAATCCGATTTCTTCGAGTCCGACTTTACCGTGAACGTGGGCTTTTGCGTACATACTTTCTCCTTTAAGGTGAGAATAATTCCAGTTTGCGATATGTCCCAATCCATTTATTAACTGCTCAGATAGGGTTTGTGAATTAAATCACTATCAGTGTACTGAATTAGAGCCGAGTATGTTATTGACAAGTCTCATGTATATATATGACATTCATCACATGGGTTAATCGTTTAAATGAAGGGTTTCTGCAAATGACTCTATTTCCCATACATAGTCAAAACGAGACAAAGTTGTGATAGATGTATTTTCAATAGTCTGTGTGGGCACACGGTGATAAAGGTAACGCATTAATATTCTCAATGCCGAGCCGTGGGAAATCAAAGCGATCTTTTCGTAATCTGAAATTACCTTTAAATCGTTCCATGCATCGGCCATCCGTTGTTGTACCGAGCGTCTGGATTCCCCAGCAGGAACAGTATATGACATATCGCCGGATTGCCACATACGATAGTCATCCGGAAAGTTCGCTTCGATCTCAGTATGTGTTAGCCCTTCAAATTTTCCAAATGCAATCTCTCGGATGCGTGGTTCTTCATATACATTTATGTCCAATGCTTGCCCAATGATGTCAGCCGTTTGGCGTGCGCGGATCATTGGACTTGAGAATATTGCTTCTATTCCAGAATCCTTCAAATAGAGCCCTAAGGCTTCGGCTTGTAAACACCCATTGGCATTTAATGGTATAGGTAATGCACCTTGTAAGCGATGATCACGGTTATAATCAGTCTCTCCATGGCGAATCAGAAATACTTTTTGCATGGTCAGCTTAACCTCTCAGACTTGACGTATCCCTTTACTAAAGGCAAAATCTAAGTAATTTGGTGAGTGTAACATATGAAGGGTAAATTACGAGTGACAGAAGAACACAGCACCCAATCAAACAACCAACCAAGCCGACTCACATTATATGGATTAGCAATGGTTGGCGGACTTGGTATTACCATGATGATTATAGCCGCAACAATTGGCGTAATTGGTGGCAGCGAACTGGATGCAGCATCCACAAATTTAATTGGATTAACGATCGTCGGTGGATTATTGTTATTAATTGTCGCTATCGGTTTTTGGCTTGGGCTGGTACGACCATTCACAAACTTTGATGACATCAACGTGCCACTTGAACCTGAACCACATCATTAAAGCCAATGCCTAAACAGCAAATTCCAGACCGTGAACCTGTCGGTGATGGCTTCAGTGGAATAATTAGCAAGTTCGGCAATCATCTACTTTTATCAATCACCCCTATCACCTCAGCAGACCCAATTGCAGAAGGTGATTTTGTCATTCGATATGGCATTACATATCTTGGCAAACCGCATTATTCAATTGTGCCTGATTTAGTTGTGGTTGATTATGGAGATATGCTTGTAGGTGAAGCCGCATGGGAATTTTTAACTAAACAAAGTAATCTCTACCCACGTGCGGATGTGTTAGGTTACCGTAATGATGGACGTGATGAAATGTTAGTGGTCAAGCAATTAGATTTGGTTGTTCCGTTTGATGTGCTAGCTTATACTAGCGAATCAGACCATACACCCATTGCTAAACTGAATGCCTTTATCGCACCAGCAAGCGATACCTATCCCGAAAAACTTCAACAATACCTACCACGTTTCGATACAATAACAGATTGGCAAGCATCATATGAATGAATTAGATTCAATTTTTAGCGACGAATGGGGAGAAGATCATCGGTCGGGGATGGTTGCCGTGATTGGTCGTCCAAACGTGGGCAAATCAACCCTGATTAATGCAATCCTTGGGCAGAAAATCGCTATCGTCACACCCAAACCCCAAACCACCCGTCAGCGTCAATTGGGCATACATACCTCAGACGAAGCTCAGATTGTTTTTATCGATACACCCGGTATTCACGATCCACATACCAAACTAGGTGATTATATGGTGCGTGTGGCACATGATGCCCTCAAAGATGCTGATGTCATCCTCTGGATTGTTGATAGTTCGTTACCACCCAACAACGAAGATCAGCATATTGCGGAGTTACTCAAAGACATTACACCGAGCACCCCTATTTTTCTGATACTTAACAAATCAGATTTAACAGATGAGAGTACTGACCTTAGTGCACATCGCAGTTTAATTCAGTATCATACGTTGCTGGAAATCAGTGCAAAAGAAGAAAAGGGCATTGAAGACCTGCTTAAACAACTCACGGAGTCACTACCAAAAGGACCGCGTTATTATCCAGCCGAGCAAGTCAGCGAAGCCAATGTCCGATTCATTGCTGCCGAAATCATCCGTGAGAAGATCATCAACCTAACAACTGAGGAAATCCCTTATACAGTTGCCGTTGAAATTAACCGATTCAAAGAAAAAGAAAATATCACCATCATCGAGGCGTTTATCCATGTGGAACGCAATTCCCAAAAGGGTATTATCATCGGGAAAAATGGAACGATGATTAAGCAAATTGGTGTAGAAGCCCGTGCAGACCTCGAAGAATTGTTACAAACCCAAGTCCATTTGGATACACGGGTTAAAGTCTTAAAAAACTGGCGTACTAACGAACAATTTATGCAACGAGTCGGTTATATGGTACATAAACGCGACGATGATTAAGTAATGGAATTTGCCTCAAGATAAAGTCGTGCTGAGTCTACATCTGTATTAATTTGAGTAATTAACTCATCAATGCCGTTGAATTTTTTCTCAGCACGAAGACGTGTTTCAAATGATAATTCAAGCGTTTCGCCATAAATGTCACGGTCAAAATCCAGTAGATGCGCTTCCACGGTTACGTTATGCCCGTCAAATGTTGGACGGATTCCAATATTGGTAACTGCTTTAATCACCTCATTACCTAATTTTGCCCAACCAGCATAGACCCCATTTGCAGGAATAATCTGCTCTGACCATACATCTACATTTGCTGTTGGAAAGCCGATTGTCCGACCACGTTGTTGACCATGCACAACCTCGCCTACGACTGCATATCCACGACCCAACCAGCCACGCACAGTATCCATATCACCGAGCATGAGGTGTTCCCGTATTTGGGAGCTACGAATCACTGTATCACCTTTGTCTGTCATAATGAGGTCAATCGCCGTTACAGAAAAACCTTTGTCTTGACCTTGTGCTGTCAAAAATTCGACGTTACCTTCACGTTTGTATCCCATCGCAAAGTCAGACCCTACCCATAACTCATTGATTTTGAGGTGATCTACCAATTGATCGACAAAATCACTTGCTCGCATCTGGCGAATATCATCATCAAAGGGATGCGTAATCACACAATCGACACCCATCTTAAGGAGGAAATTTGCCCGTTGGTCGGATGTCATCAGATAATAGCGGTCGTCAACCTCATGTAACACTTTATCAGGGTGGGGGAAAAATGTAATCACAACCGCTAGTTTATCGTCTGCGTGTGCTTTATCAACAAGTTGCTGAATCAATATTTGATGTCCTGTATGGAGACCATCAAATACACCAATGGTCACTAACGAGGGAGTCTTGAGGTTTGCATCTTTAAGGCTTTGAACGTGTTTCATGCACCATTCCTAGGTTGTTTCGCTAGCGTCAATCACAGGCGAATTGTATCAAGTTTAGCGCAAAAATACCTTATGCGGTTTCCAAAATTCATCACGAGGTGTCAGTATAGCGGCAAATTCACCAGCCATTGTATAAGCATACATAAATTCGACATCGGTATTATCTGTGCGCGCGATAAATTGTCCATTTTGAATCAGTTGAAGTTGCTCTTCCGTGAGGATGATTGAGGGACGATCACTTAAAGCAGCTTGTGGGGATATAATATGTTCATGCCACCCATCGTCATTCATAATTGTATCAAGAGTAATCGATGAATCGACATGAAAATTACCACTCGCAACTCGCTCAAGCCCAGACAAATATGCACCAACACCAAGAATCTGACCAATGTCATAGGCTAAACTACGGATATATGTTCCTGAACTACATACGACATCTAATTCAAAAATAGGTGATTTCCACGACATAATCTTAAGCGACGTAATCGTAATATCCCGCGCTTGACGTTCAATAGTTTTACCGTCCCGTGCCAAGTCATATAATTTTTGACCATCAACTTTAATAGCACTGTACATTGGTGGAACTTGCTGAATATTACCTGTAAATTGAGGAAGCACTGCTTCGACATCGGCTTGTCTAATGTGGCTAGCATCGGCTTCGGTAACAGTATCACCCTCAGCATCATAGGTTGTTGTAGTTTGCCCCAACGTAATCTGTGCATGATATTGTTTGGTTGTATGCATCACATAATCACTTAAGCGAGTCGCCCCACCCAAACATAAAACAAGTACACCTGTCGCCAATGGGTCGAGTGTACCTGCATGACCTACTTTTTTTGAACCAGTGAGTTCTTTGTATCGTCGGCGTACCCGCGCAACAACATCGTGGCTTGTTAGTTTTAGTGGTTTATTGACATTCAAAAAACCCATGTTATAGGCATCAGGCAAGCTCAGATGCTCCTTGCTCGACTGCATTTTGAGCCATTGGTAACACACGCTCACGGACTTCTTCGATTGAACCATCAACTGTACAACCTGAAGCCTGTTTATGTCCGCCACCGCCTAATTCTAAAGCGACAGTTGCCACATCATAACCATACTTTGAACGGAAACTAACTTCAACTTTATTCTCAGGTTGCTCTTTAAATACGACTGACACTTTCGCTTCATTAACATTAACCAGATAACTCACCAAACCGCCATCTGTGGGTTTGTCCAGACCAGCGTTTTCAATATCCGCTAATGTAATATTCGCGCTAATGACACCCGCTTGAAGTTCAACAGATGATAAGGCAGATTTCCAAAGCTCAATTTCTTGATAAGCACGGCTATTGAGTGTACGTTGCATGATAGTCGATAACGACGCATTTTTCTGCATGAGTGATTGAGCGATTTCAAGAGTGCGCGAAGTCACTGAGTTGATACGAAATCCCAGTGTATCCGTGACGAGCCCAGCCAATAACGCATATGCCGCATCCTCTGAAATATCATGTTTCATATACGAGAGTAAATCAAATACAATTTCGGTTGCAGATACAGCTGATGGTACAACAAGGTGAATATCGCCAAACCCTGTATTTGTTGCATGGTGGTCAATATTTATTATCGTTTGACTATGTGCAAAACCGTATGCTCCAACCTTGCCAGACCGCTCCATATCACTAGAATCAGTGGAAATCATCAGGTCAAATTCACCTTCAATAATTTCTGTCACAATAGTCTCTGTTTTCGGGATGAAGGAGAGGTAATCAGGCACACCATCATCAAGTGCGCCTGTTACTGTTTTGCCCATCAATTTCAAAGATTCTGTTAAACCAAGTAGTGACCCAATCGCGTCTCCATCAGGGGATACATGTGCCACTACCAGTACTGTTTGCGCCGAATGAATTGCTTCGACGGCATCTTGCCATTGTGGGTGCTTAATCGTCATCAGTACTATCTACTTCTGTTTCTGGTGGAATATCTAAATTAGAGATAATGTTATTGATTCGTTCAGCACGTTCCAATGTCTTATCCCAATAGAAATGTAACTCTGGCGTATTCCGAATACGAATGCGTTGACCAACTTCACGTCGCAAAAACCCATTCGCTTTCTTCAAGCCTTCCATCACCTTTTTTTCACGCGATTCATCCCCCAGCGCATTCACATACACCTTCGCATACATCAGTTCTGGATCAATCCGAACTTCTGTAACCGTGATGCCTTGTAAACGCGGGTCGGATATTTCGCGCAAGAGTAACTGACTCAGAATCTGCCGAATACGGTCACCCATGCGTTGTTGCTTAATTGACATATAACGTCCTTACGGCTAATTTATACGCTGACGGACAAAGAATTCGATCAGATCGCCTTCTTTATAATCATTAAAGCCATCCAGACCAATACCACATTCAAATCCAGTACGAACTTCTCGCACATCATCTTGGAAACGTTTGAGCGAACTCACGGTTGTATTATCAATGAGGATTTTGTTACCTCGTTTCAAACGCGCTTTTGCATTACGCCGTGCTTCACCTTCTTTAATCATACTACCTGCAATGTTACCACCACGTGGAATTTTGAAGATTTGACGTACTTCGGCAACACCGATCACTTTATTTTCGTATTTCGGCTCTAACATACCTGTCAATGCAAGTTCAATATCTTCAAACAATTTGTAGATGATCTTATATTTACGAACATCGACACCCTGCGCTTCTGCAGTAGCAAGTGCGGCATTATCTACATCGATATTAAAGCCGACAACAATCGCACCAGAAGCACTCGCTAACATCACATCAGACTCTGTGATATTACCCACTTCATGCCGTAGGATACGAATTTCGATACCTTCTTCGTTTTGTCCCGACATACTTTGTAGTTCATCAACAATCGGTTGAATCGACCCCTGAACATCCGCTTTTAAGATAACAGCAAGCTCTTTGGTTGATCCTGATTTAAATTGCTTAAAGAGTTCTTCAAGCGTGACAGCCCCACCGATATTATCGCCACGTGCATTTACTTGAGCATCCATTTTGCGTTGTTCAGCTAGTAAGCGCGCTTCTTTATCGTTGCTTACAATCTCGAATGTCATGCCGGGCTCTGGTGGTGAATTTAAGCCGAGAACAGATACAGGTGTTGATGGACCTGCTTCTTTAACTTGTTTACCAGATGAATCAAACATCGCTTTGACTTTACCATAAGATGTTCCTGCGATAATTGAGTCGCCACGTTTCATTGTCCCATTCATCACCAATAATGTCGCCATCGTCCCACGGCTCTTATCAACTTCTGCTTCGACAACAATTCCGCGTAATACACCATCAGGGTTTGCTACAATTTCATTGTCATCAGCAACCAAAATCAATGCTTCTAACAAATCTTCAACACCCAATCCCGAAAGTGAATCCACCGGAATCATCATGGTTGTACCATCCCAATCATCGGCAACAAGATCCAACTCTGAAAGTTGTTGTTTCACCCGTTCAGGATTAGCGTTTCGCCTGTCGACTTTGGTAATTGCTACTACCAGCGGAACATTTGCCGCCCTTGCATGATCAAGTGCTTCACGAGTTGTTGGCATAACACCATCATCTGCGGCAACCACCAGAATCGCAATATCTGCACCTTGAGCACCACGGGCACGCATCGCAGTAAATGCTTCGTGTCCCGGTGTATCCAAGAATGTGAGTAGTCTGTCATTATGTTTAGCTTGATACGCACCAATGTGCTGAGTAATACCACCCGCTTCGCCATCAGCAACAGCGGTTTTACGGATCGTATCCAACAGTGTGGTCTTACCGTGGTCAACATGACCAAGGATTGTAATAATTGGGGGGCGAGTTTGTAATGTTTCAGGCGTTTCACCTTCATACATTACATTCCATTTTTCTTCTCGCTGTTCAGCACGTTTTTCTTCTTCTTCTTCCGCCGCCGCAATCGTAGCAGATTGAGCTGTAAAGCCCATCTCTTCAATTACAATTGCCGCAGTGTCAAAGTCGATTTGCTGATTGATAGATGCCATGATGCCATTGGCAATCAATTTCTTCATGACATCAATTGGGCTAGATTCGATGAGTTCTGCTAATTCACGAACACTAAGATAATCAGGTACTAAAATTGCTTTGGCTGCTTCTGCCATTCCCACCTCCATCAGTAAGGATACTGTTTTGGGGCAGGATATAGTTCCCTGCCCGTGTTATGTGTAGTTATTCATTGTGGTTTTATCTGCCGTAAATACATACGGTCATTCTCGCTTATCTCTGCACGCAGAGATTTTGCCAATATAGATTGCGACGCGGCACGTTCCCAGCAATCAGGATTGTTACAGACATATGCACCACGTCCATTCATCTTACCCGACACATCAATTTGTAAGCCAGTGTCAGTTCGGACAAGACGTGATAATTCACGCTTATCCTTTTTTACTCGGCACACGATACATGTGCGTTGGGGATATTGCTTAGTTGACATCAACTATCCCTGTCAATCTTAGTCGAAAACCATAATTTGATGGATACCCAATATACAGCCTAGAAATCATAGTCTGTTTCATCGTCCCAGCTACCACGGCTACCTTTGCGGCGACGTTTGGCGATGACCTTCCCACTATCTTCATCCAATACCAATTGTCGACGTTTTTGACGCTCTGTACGTTGTTTCTTCTTACCTTTAGGTGCACGTTCGCGATCAAACTCTTCTTCGTCATCATCTAAGAATTCGGGATCAATAGACACTGGACGAACAGGAACAACATCTTCGACCACTTCTTCAATGACGGGGAGAGTATCGACAATCTCAGGTTCGGGTTCAACTTCTGGTTCCGATTCAATATGAACAACGGGTTGACCAAACGCATCCAAAAGCATCTCGTCGTCTTCATCATCGACCGCAATTTCAGCTGATGAGATAGCTTCTTCCACTGGAAGTGTCTCTTCCACTTCAGCTACAGGTTCTTCAACATCTGACACAATTAGTTCAACTGGATCTTCAGTTTCACTCTCTGTGTCTTCATCGCTTTCAACATCTTCAATTGCCTGAGCCTCTGTAACAAGAGCTTCAAGATCTGCCATCATGATAATATCAAGCGCACCTTGAATTTCACTCATTGGGTCACCATCAAGCTCAGTAAACTTTCGAGCGACATTTTCTTCATTTACCAAACAATCCAACATCACTTCCCCAATATTGCCATAGGGTTCGAGAATATCCAAAATTTCTTGAGAAACAGCTAAAACATCTAACGGTAGCTCAAACATTTCAGATGGTAATGTTGATTTAACGGCATTAATCTCTTGCATCCGAAGATCACGCGCTTCATCCCGTTGTTCAAGAAGAAGTCGTTCAATCGCATCTGCAAAACGTCCCAAAGTTCGGTACTCTTCGGGCATAACCGTCAATTCTTGATTTTTCTTTTCCATGATACGACGGCATTCGTCAACAAGGTCCGGATATTGTTCTTCAAGGTATGACAAAGGCGGAATATCAAGATTTTGTAATGCACCTTGTACCGTTTCTGTCACGCTCTTAATATCAATGCGCCAACCAGTCAATTTTGCGGCAAGACGAGCATTCTGCCCTTCTCGGCCAATTGCTAGGGATAGTTGATCATCAGGCACAACAACAACTGCTGTCCGTCCATCAATTGGATCATCATCTAGATAAACACCTGTCACCCGTGCTGGGCTAAGGGCTTTTGAGATGAAGGCTTCCGCATCGGTATTCCATTCGATCACATCAATTTTTTCGTCGTGTAACTCTTTGACGATATTTTGGATACGTATACCACGCATACCAACACATGCGCCAACAGGATCAATACCATCTTGTAAGGCTGATACAGCTACTTTAGAACGGTGTCCTGCTTCACGAGCGATACTCTTAATTTCAACCTGTCCGTTGTATATTTCTGGCACTTCATATTCCAGCAAGCGACGCAACATATTACGATGTGCGCGGCTAACAATAATCTGCGGACCACGATTGCTCTTTTTAACTTCCATCACATAGACACGAGTTTTTTCGTGTGGGCGATATCGTTCACCCGGAATTTGCTGTGAACGGGGTAAATCAGCTTCGGCGCGTCCCAAACTCAGGGTTACTTGACGCGAATTGACACTTTGCACCGTTCCCGTTATGAGGTCGCCCTCGCGGTTGATGAACTCTTCATAAAGTGCGGTACGCTCTGCTTCGCGAATTTTTTGAAGGATAACTTGCTTTGCGGTTTGTGCAGCAATACGCCCAAAATTTTTGGTAGTATTCTCTACCTGCACCATCACCACATCGTTCAGTTGAGCTTCTGGGTTGTAGAAGCGAGCTTTCTCTAGTGTTACTTCGGTGGCATCCGTCAAAATTTCTTCGACAACTTCTTTTTCGACAAACACCCGTGCACGACCTGTTTGGGGGTCAATCCGAGCTTCAATTGCTTGTGCAGAGCTTGCGCCTGAATCGCGTCGGTATGCCGATACGAGAGCACTTTGCAACGCTTCTAACACTACATCAGCAGGTAGTGAGCGCATCTCCGCAATCTCATTGAAAGCAATTTGTAATTCATTTGACATTATGTTTCACTCCAACAGTCGAGAAACTTGATTGGTGAAATTTTGATTTCATCTATTTCCCAATATAAAACGAAAAGTGGGGGTTGCCCACTTCTTTTTAACGAAACTATATAATGAAAGTGTAGCATGGGTCTGCATAGTCGTCAAGATTCGCAATTACTCACAGTAAGGCAGAACACAAACAAACAGAAAGGGGTTGCTGACAAAAATTTATGTTCACCCCTTTGTAATCACAAATCAATGTCGTTCCCAATAACCTGTATCAATATCTTTATACAAAGCAATTAGCACATTAAAAATGATTGGACAGATAGACGCACCCTCAATCGTATCATCCATCATCCATCGAAAATCAGGTGTAAATACAGGGTAAGTTCGGCATGTTTCAGGTCGATCTTCATAGACGCCACATAATTTGCCGTTGAGAAATCCACACGGTTTGGCTTTGAACTTGCCCCATTCTTTCACTTTCTCAGCAGATTCATGATCAATCACAGTGTCGATGTTATCCAATGCAACATGAAATCCATCTGTAAGACGTTTCGCATCGTCCTCCGTTACATAAACATCCAATGACCGACAACAATTCGCACACTGGGTGCAGTCAATCGCTTCAACAATCGGCTCGGCAACACCATCAACCCAAGCGTCAATTTGCTCATCAGTTATATCTTCGTAGAGTTCAAGCATATAACCCAGCACTTCAAAATCATCATAATGTTGTTGTGCTAACATCTTAATTTGATCGAGATCAGTAACTAACCGATTACGTTCCAAGTGTCGTTCCTATAAAATCACTATATCCATTCGCAAAGTCCGTAACAGATACCCGTTTTTTACCTGCAAGTTGGACTTCATGCGGATAGTATAACCCGTCGCCTGTACCAATGGCGATTTGTCCATTCTTCTCAACAACTTGCCCTTGTGGAGCAACCCCATCACCATTAATCCCAGCATGAATTTTCAGTTGTTTATCATTCCAGAAAGTAAATGTACCGGGCCATGGTGTAAATGCACGGACAAGGCGTTCAATCGTCAATGCAGATTGTGACCAGTCGATCTGTCCCTCTTCTTTTTTAATTTGTGGTGCATAGGTCGCAAGTGAGTCATCTTGCGGTTGTGGTTGAACTTCACCAGAAATCACTTTGGGCAACGTCTCCAGCAAGAGGTCTCCGCCGAGCAGTGATAACTTATCATGCAGTGTCTGGGATGTTTCGCCCCGTTCAATTGGGATGGCGCGCTTGGTAAGCATAGGACCTGTATCCAATCCAGCATCAATCATCATAATTGTGATGCCTGTTTCGGTATCCCCTGCCCGAATCGCCGCATGAATCGGTGCTGCGCCACGCCAACGTGGGAGTAATGATCCATGTATATTAATCGGTGCAATCTTCGGCAAATCCAATACAGCTTGTGGCAAAATCTGACCAAAAGCAACCACCACATGAAAATCCGCTTCCCATTGCTTAAGTTCTTCGATTGCGTCAGGATTACGAAGCCGTTTAGGTTGAAAAACAGGAATCCCTGCTTCTATAGCAACTTCTTTGATAGGAGAAGGACGCATTTTGTTTTTACGACCTGCTGGACGATCTGGTTGGGTAACAACACCAATCACATCATGATGTTCAATCAGTAATTTAAGTGTCGGGACTGCAAATTCAGGTGTTCCCATGAAGACAATTTTTGCCATAGCGTACTTGTTCCTTATCGTTGGGCATGGTAGTATCGACTTATTATTTTATGAGATTATTTGGATACAGTCTATGATACAAAAGGAATGGGTCATCGCTCCCCCCTCACCTGCGGAAAACCTACACCGCTACAAAGACATCAGCCCAATCCTCGCTCAAATATTATTCAACCGTGGTTTTGAAAATGCTGACGACGCACATCGTTTTTTGTATGAGAAAGACCTCAACGACGACCCTTATATGATGAAAGATATGGATAAAGCCGTTAAACGGATTTCATCAGCCATCAAAAGCAAAGAGCCAATCGTTGTTTATGGCGATTTTGATGCAGACGGTGTTACGTCTACGACACTGATGGTACAAGTGTTAAAAGCTCTTGGTGCGGATGTAACCCCCTATATTCCTGATCGGGTTGAAGAAGGCTACGGTCTGAATACACCTGCACTGGAAAATCTGGCGGAACAAGGTAAAAAGCTAGTTATCACGGTTGATTGTGGTATTCGGTCTGTTGATGATGTGATCGCTGGCATGGAAGCAGGGCTCGACATCATTGTTACCGATCATCACTCTGTCGGACCCGAAATCCCACCTGCCCTAGCGGTCATCAATCCACAGCAAAAAGATTGCAAGGGCAATACCAAGTTAGCTGGTGTTGGCGTGGCTTTTATGTTAGCACAAGCCCTATTGTTACATAGACGACGAACTGACCGAAAAAATTATCCTAATATTCGATTGTCTGATTTACTAGATTTAGTGGCGATTGGTACAGTTGCCGATATTATGGAACTCAATGCGGGATTAAATCGGCGGTTGGTCACACATGGTTTAAATACCATCAATGAAATGCGTCGTCCCGGTATCCGTGCCTTAGCGAAAGTTGTGAGTCTCACACCCGGTAAAATTACAGCGATGGATATTGGTTTTGGCTTAGGACCACGGATCAATGCCGCTGGTCGTCTCAAATCAGCGATGATTGCTTTTAACCTATTGTCGGCACAAACCGAAGATGAAGCGATGCAATATGCTGAGGAACTACAAAAACTCAATGTACTCCGTCAAAAATTGACACGCGAAGCCCAAGCCGCCATCAGCGATCAAATTGCAGACTTAGATGATGTTTCCTTAATTTTTGCTGGTGATGAACGATTCCAACCGGGGATTGTCGGGCTCGTGGCGGGACGATTAGCAGAAGAATATTATCGTCCATCCGTTGTGTTAGAAATTGGTGAAGAACAAAGCCGTGCATCATGCCGTAGTATTCCTGAGTTTAATATCACACATGCACTAGATGAATGTGCAGATTTGTTAGTACGTCATGGTGGGCACGCGATGGCGGCTGGTTTTACAGTTGACAATGCTAATATTGATCGACTTAAGAAAGAAT